>Ga0302235_10000729_pt1 | contig 25408 bp, 25 predicted proteins | sample II_Palsa_N3_3_FD_193577 | JGI IMG/M metagenome (GOLD analysis project Ga0302235, IMG submission 193577) | Peat permafrost microbial communities from Stordalen Mire near Abisko, Sweden - II_Palsa_N3_3 | ecosystem: Environmental > Terrestrial > Soil > Palsa > Peat permafrost | place: Sweden...
CGTATTCCGAAGCGCGGGAAAAGGTCGCCGCCGTCAACGCCGACTTCGCGGAGAACGTGGCCGGCCTGCGGGTGACGCAGTCGTTCCGCCGTGAGCCGGTCAACCGGGACCGGTTCGGCGCGCTCAGTAACGCGTTCCGGGTTTCCCGGCTGCGCGCCCAACGCTACATCGCCATCTACTTCCCGTTCGTGCAGACCCTGTCCACCGCGGCCGGGGCGATCGTCCTGGTCCTCGCCACCGGCGAGATGCGCGACGGCACGCTCAAGGCGGGCGCGCTGATCGCCTACCTGCTCTACATCGACCTGTTCTTCTCCCCTGTCCAGCAGCTGTCCCAGGTCTTCGACGGCTACCAGCAGGCCATGGTCGGACTGCACCGGATCACCGACCTGCTCCGGCTCGGCACCTCGACGCCGCCGGCCAGCCGGCCTGTCACCCCGGGCAGGCTACGTGGCCGGATCGAGCTGCGCGACGTCAACTTCAACTACACCAACACCGACGCCAATGCACTGTCCGGGATCAACCTGACCATCGAGCCCGGCGAGACCGTCGCCCTGGTCGGCCAGACCGGGGCGGGTAAGTCCACGCTGGTCAAGCTCGTCGCCCGCTTCTACGACGTGACCGGCGGCACGGTCCTGGTCGACGGCACCGACGTCCGCGACTACGACCTGGCCAGCTACCGGCACCAACTCGGCGTCGTCCCGCAAGAGTCCTACCTGTTCGCGGGGACGGTCAGCGACTCGATCGCGTACGCCAGGCCGGACGCCAGCGACGCCGAGGTGGAGGCCGCGGCCCGGGCGACCGGCGCGCACGAGATGATCATGCGGCTGTCCGGCGGCTACGACCATGAGGTCTCCGAGCGCGGCCGCAACCTGTCGGCCGGCCAGCGTCAGCTCATCGCGCTCGCCCGCGCGCAGCTGGCCGACCCCGCCATCTTGCTGCTCGACGAGGCCACCGCCGCGCTCGACCTGGCTGCGGAGGCGGCCGTGAACCATGCCATCGGCCAGCTGACCGCGGCGCGCACCACCATCGTGGTCGCGCACCGCCTCACCACCGCCGCCCGCGCGGATCGCATCGTGGTCCTGGACTCCGGCCGCATCGCCGAGACCGGGACGCACGCCGAGCTGCTGGCCGCGGGGAGCACCTATGCCGCCCTCTGGGACGCCTTCATCGGCGAATCCGAGCTCGTCGCCTGACCCGGGCGGTGGTCAGGGCAAGTAGCGATCGATCATGGCTATGAACTTGTGGATATCGAACGGCTTCGGGACAGCTTCAATGGCTCCGTTGGCTACCAGCTGAGCTATGACGTCGTCGGCATCGCTGCTGAGGACGACCACGGGGATGGCCGCCGTGGCCGGCCAGGAGGCGAGCTCTCCCAGGATTTCACTGCCGGTCGCGTCGGGGAGGCGGTTGTCGAGCAGGATGAGGGCCGGCTGCTTGTCGATGGCGGCCTGGATGCCGTCACGGCCGTTCGTGGCCACCACTATATGTTACGACCGTCCGGGCGTGCGGACTCTGGTTGGCTCCCCTGTGCCTGATCCCTTGGACAGACACGACCGGGCGAGGCACAGGCAAGTCGAGGCAGAGGGTGGCGGGGGGAGGCACCACGTGCCGTTCGGGATAATGCTCTGGGGTGAGGCGATCGATGTACCGGCTTCTGTACCGGATGGCGCTGCGGCGGGTGCCGGCCGAGGCGGCGCATCGGGCTGCGTTCGGGCTGATCCGGATGTTCGGATTGGTGCCTGGGGTGGCATGGGTGTTCGGGCGGTGGCTCGGGCCGCGGGATCCGGTGCTCCGGGTGCGCGCCCTCGGACTGGCGTTTCCCGGGCCGCTCGGGCTGGCGGCCGGGTTTGACAAGGACGCGCGGGCGATGCGCGGGCTGGGGGCGCTCGGGTTCGGGTTCGTGGAGGTCGGCACGGTGACCGCGCGGGCGCAGCCGGGCAACGACAGGCCGCGGATGTTCCGGCTGACGGCGGACCGGGCGCTGGTGAACCGGATGGGATTCAACAACGCGGGGGCGGCGGTAGCGGCCGCGAGACTGCGGCGGCGCGGCGGCGGGGTGATCGTCGGGGTCAACATCGGCAAGACCAACGTGGTGCCTAAGGAGGAGGCGGCGGCCGACTACGCCGCCAGCGCGCGGTCCGTCGCCGCGGTCGCCGACTACGTGGTGGTCAACGTCAGCTCGCCGAACACGCCCGGGCTGCGCGACCTGCAGGCGGCCGGACGGCTCCGGCCGGTGCTGGTGGCCGTGCGGGAGGCGCTGGACGCGACCGTTCCCGGACGGCGCGTCCCGCTGCTGGTGAAGATCGGGCCCGATCTGGCCGACACCGACGTCGACGCTGTCGCGGACCTGGCGCTCGAGCTCGGGCTCGACGGGATCATCGCGACCAACACGACCATCTCCCGGGCCGGGCTGGCCAGCCCGCCGTCTGAGGTGGCAGCCGCAGGCGCCGGGGGCCTGTCCGGGGCGCCGCTGCGGGACCGGGCGCTCGCGGTGCTGGTCCGGCTGCGGGCCCGCGTGGGCGACCGGCTGGTGCTGATCGCGGCGGGCGGGATCGAAACCCCGGACGACGCCTGGGCCCGGCTGCGAGCCGGAGCCACGTTGGTGCAGGCCTACACCGGGTTCATCTACGGCGGGCCGCTGTGGCCGCGGCGCATGCACGCCGGGCTGGCCCGCCGCGCCCGGGCCGACGGCCTCTCGTCGATCAGGCCCGCTCCGGAGAACATCAGCTGAGGAGCGGCCGAGCAGGCGCGGGGTGGCCGTATCGGCGGCTCGGCTTACTCGGGCTGGGACAACTGGCCGGTCTCCGGGCTTGACTCTGGAGCCAGGTCCGGGTTCTACGGTATGAGCATGACGCAGATCCGCGGCGGGCTCTCCATCACCCAGCTCGCGACCCAGACGGGGTTCGGGCCGGACACCATCCGCTACTACGAGCGGACCGGGCTGCTGCCGGCTCCCGCGCGCACCGCTGGGGATCACCGCCGCTACGACGACCGGGCCATCGACCGGCTCCGGTTCATCCGCGGCGCCAAGCGGCTCGGCCTGCGCCTTGGGGACATCGCGAACCTGCTCACGCTGCGCGACACGGGAACGTGCCCGTGCGAACCCGCCGCGAGCCTGCTGCGCCGACGGCTGGACGAGATCGACGCCGAGATGACCCGGCTGACGGAGCTTCGCGGCCAGCTGACCGGCATGCTGACCGCCATTCCCGGGCCGGCCTGCCCCGACCCGGCTCCGGGGACGTGGCTGCCCGCCACCGCTGCCGGCACCGGCAACGGCACCAGCACCCCGAAGGGAGGTGATCCCTGATGAGCTCCACGTACTGCGATGACCCTGCTTGCATCGGCTGCGGCTGCACTGACTGAGGCTGCACTGACTGAGGCTGCGCGATTGTTGTCCTGCCCCGAGGCGCCAGGGCAGGACAGCACCTAGCGGAAGGACGAAACGCGATATATCTTGATGACATGACGCCGCGACTGCCCAGGACCGGCCTGAAACGCTGGCTGGCCTGGGTCTGGCAGAACCTGCCCTTCGCCCGCCGGCACGGTGGGCCCGGACTCGCGGGAGTCCGCGAGCCCAGGAGGCCGCGTCCGCCGACCCGGCCTCCACAAGCTATGGCGGCACAACCCGAGGATGAGGGGTTCAGCACCTCTGCGGTGGCGACCCTGACCCGGGCCGGCCGACGTCGGTGGTGGTGGCAGCGCCGGGTTCCGCGCGCTGGGCACGCCTGAGCGGTCAGTCCTGCTGCCTGCGGCCAGCAAGCGCTCATGAAGGTTCTGTGCTGCTGATCGGCACCCCGGCAGCGAGTGCGACCTCGCGGTAGGCGGCCGCGAGCATATCCAGGGAAGCGTGCGCGTTCCGGCCGCTCGGGTTGGGCACCACCCACAGCTGCGAGTCACCCAGGTCAGCCGGCTGCCGCCCGAGCCCGGCGCGAGGCGAGGCGAAGGCCGTGCGGTAGGCGGTCACGCCCAGGATGGCCACCGCGCCCGGGCGGAACCGCCGGACTCGCTCGGCCAGGGCGCGGGCGCCTTCGATCAGCTCGGCCGGCCCGAGCTCATCGGCGCTGGCCGTCGCCCGGGCGACCAGGCTGGTAATGCCGATGCCCTGGTCAAGGAGGTACGCACGGTCGACTGCGGACATCCCGGCCGATGCGTCGATCAGGTGATCGGTGATGCCTGCTCTCACCAGCGCGGGATAGAACCGGTTGCCCCGCGGCGCGAAGTGGCCCTGTACCGCGACGCTGCGCAGACCGGGATTGATCCCGGCGAACAGCAGCCGCACGCCGTCGGCGATCAGGTCGGGCAGGGTCGCGCCGGTGAAGGACTTCAGCTCCGACCGGGTGAAGCTCACCCGGGCTCCAGCGGAGCCTGACCGGGATCGGACACTGCATCTCTCCTTCTGACCGCACCGCGTGCGATGGCCTGATTCCCTGGCCATCATGGACTACCTCGCCTCGGCCCGGGAAGCGCCCGATGGTGTCCTGCTGTATATTAGTGAGTACCCTCACTATGAGGTGGCTTACAGAGAGGTTGTCGCGGGACAATGTCACCGGAGCAGCTCGGCGAGCTCTATCTGCGGGTTCACCACCGGATGCACCGGGCCTTTGACGGCGGCATGAGCGCGAGCGGGCTGACCCTGGCCCGCACCAAGGTCCTGGCCCAGCTGCAGCTCGGCGGCCCGGCCCGGCCGAGCGCGCTGGCCGCCGAGTTCGGGATGGCGCCGCGCACGATCACCGAGTTGGTCGACACGCTGGAGCGTGACGGCCTGGCTGCCCGGAATGCGGATCCGACCGACCGCCGGGCCCTGCTGGTCACGCTCACCGGCGAGGGCGACGCCGCGCTCGCCGTGGCCCGTGCCACGCGTACGCGCCTGATGAAGAAAGTCTTCGGCGCTCTGGATGCCGATGACCGGGCCACGATGGCGCGGTTGCTGCAGACCCTCGACGGGGCGATGGCCCCGCTCATCACCGGCGATCCGCACACCGAGGAAGTGAGTTTCCATGGCCGCACCGCCCACCCAGGCCCAGTCGCCGCCGGCGAATGACCACCGCTGGCTGATCCTGGTCATCGTGGCCATCGCCCAGCTGATGGTGATCCTCGACTCGACGATCGTGAACATCGCGCTGCCCTCGGCCCAGCACTCGCTCGGCTTCCCCAACAGCGAACGGCAGTGGGTGGTCACCGCCTACGCGCTGGCCTTCGGCAGCCTGCTGCTGCTTGGCGGCCGGATCGGCGACATGTTCAGCCGCAAGCGAGTCTTCATTGTGGGCCTGATCGGCTTCGCTGGATCGTCGGCGCTGGGAGGCGCCGCGACCTCCTTCGGCATGCTGGTGGCCGCGCGCACGCTGCAGGGTGCGTTCGGTGCGATCCTCGCCCCGGCCGCGCTGGGCACGTTGATCAGCATTTTCCGCGACCCCCGCGAACGGGGCCGGGCGTTCGGCGTCTTCGGGTCCGTCGCGGGCGGCGGCGGCGCCGTGGGCCTCATCCTCGGCGGGGTACTCACCGAGTACCTTTCCTGGCGGTGGGCGCTGTACGTCAACCTGATCTTCGCCGCCGTCGCCGTGGCCGGCGCGCTGATGTACATGCAGTCCAACAAGCCAGCCAGCCGCCCACGGATGGACTGGGCCGGAACGCTGCTGGCGTCGGCGGGCCTGTTCTGCATCGTCTTCGGCTTCTCGCACGCCGAGACCGGCGGCTGGACCGCTCCCCTGACCCTCGGGTCCCTGGGCCTCGGTGTGGTGCTGCTGGCCGCCTTCGGCTTCGCCGAGCAGCGGGTGAGCCATCCGCTGCTGCCGCTCCGGGTGATCCTGGACCGTACCCGCGGCGGCGCCTATGTGGCCGTCGGCGTGGCCGGGATCGCGATTTTCGCCGTCTTCCTTTTCCTGACCTATTACCTCCAGCAGGTCAAGGGATACAGCCCAGTCACCTGCGGGCTGGCCTTCCTGCCGATGTTCGGCTGCATCCTGATCAGCTCCAATACCTCGTCCATCGTGACCCTGCCCCGGTTCGGGCCGCGGGTGCTGATCGCCATCGGGATGGTGCTGGGCGGCGGGTCGATGGTCTACCTGACCCAGCTGACCGTGACCTCCGGCTACGCCAGCGGCGTGCTGCCCGCCCTGCTCGTGATAGGCGTCGGATTCGGCATGATCATCGCGCCGGCCATCAACACGGCCACAGCCGGCGTCAGCCGTGCGGACTCCGGTGTCGCGTCCGCCATGGTCAACACGATGCAGCAGGTCGGCGGGTCCATCGGCACCTCGGCGCTGAGCACGATCGCGCTTACGGCCGCGGCGAGCTTCCTGGTCACGCACCACACCGGCCGTCTCGCCGCGGCCGTCGCGGCCACCCACGGCTACACGGTCGCCTTCACCGTGTCGGCGGGCCTGTTCGGGCTCGGCGTGGTACTCGCCGTCGTCCTGCTCCCGTCCAAGCAACGCCTGCAGCAGCTCAGGGAAGCGGCCAGCGCGGGCACGGCGGCCACCGCCGCGCCGTCCGGAGCGGCGGACACTGTCTCGACCACGGCCTGACTTTTCGCTACGGCCCGGCTTTTCCCTAAGGCCCGGCTTTTCCCTAAGGCCCGGCTTTTCGCTAAGGCCCGGCCTTTCCCTACGGCCGGGGCACCGGGCCACGCAGGGTGTGGCGGCCCACGGTGCGCCGGGAGCCGGGCGGCAGCGCGACCTCGGCCGTCGTGCCCGGCGGGACGGTCAGCGCCAGCTCGAGCTGGCCGGCGTCGAGCCGCCAGGCCGACTCGATCCGCCCGTAGGGGCTGTCGTGCTGGGCCCGGGCCCAGGTGATCCCGCCGCCGGGCTGCGGCTCGATCCGGAAGTGCCGGTAGCCGGGAGCGCCGTCCTGCAGCCGGATCCCGGCCACGTAGCGGTGCAGGAACGTGATGACGGCGCCCTTGGAGTAGTGGTTGAGCGATTCGAACGGGACGCCGTCCGCGTCGACGCCGTCCCAGCGTTCCCACACGGTCGTCGCCCCACGGTCGATCATGTACAGCCACGACGGCATCGTGTCGGTGAACAGCAGCTCGTAGGCGACGCCCAGGTGCCCGGTATCGGCCAGCACGGGCAGGAGCTGCGGGGTGGCCAGGAAGCCGGTCGCGAGATGGGTGGCGGCCGCGCGGATCAGCGTCACCAGGCGCGCGGCCGCATCCGCGCGCAACTCCGCGGGAACAAGGCCGAAGGCGAGCGCGCGGACGTGGTTCGCCTGGGTATCGGGGTGCAGCCGGCCGTCCGGGCCGATGAACTCCGCCTGCCAGGCGGCGCGCACCCGGTCGGCGAGGTCCCGGTACCGCTGCGCCTCGCCGGCCCGGCCGATCACCGCCGCGATCTGGCTCATCAGCCGCGCCGAATGGGCGAAGTAGGCGGTCGCCACATCGGCCTTGTCGCTGCGCCGGAACGCCTCAAACTCGTCCGGCCCCTTCAGGTCGGCGCCAGGGACGAGCCACTCCCCGAAGTGGAAGCCCGAGTCCCACAGGTAGCGCTCGTGCGGGAGCGGCTCGGGACGGCGCGCCGCCCGCTCCGGGTGTCGCGCGCCGGCGGCCGCGCGTTCGACGTAGGCAAGCCAGCTGGCCATCGACGGCCACTGCTCCTCAAGCAGCCGCCGGTCGCCGTAGGCGCGGTAGATCTCCCACGGCACGATCACGGACGCGTCGCCCCAGCCGGCCGAGCCGTTCATCTCGGCCAGGAAGCCGCCCTCGGACTCCGCGGGCGGGCTCGGCGCGAGGTTGGCGACGACGCCGCTCGGCCACTGCTCGGCGGCTAGGTCGCGCAGCCACTTGGTGGTGAACCCGGCGACGTCGTAGAGGAAGGCGGCGGCCGGCACAAAGACCTGCCAGTCGCCGGTCCAGCCGGCCCGCTCGCGCGTCGGGCAGTCGGTCGGGATGTCGCAGGCATTGCCGCGGAAGCTCCAGACGGCCGCCTCGTGCAAGCGGTTGACGCGTTCGTCGCTGCAGCGGAACCAGCCGGTGCGGGTCAGGTCGGTGTGGACGACGACGCCGGTCAGGTCGCTGGCGGCCAGCGCGTGCGGATGGCCCTCGACGCGTACGTAGCGGAACCCGTGCGTGGTGTGACGCGGCTCGAAGACCTCCGCGGCCCGCCCGGCCGAGACGACCTGGTCGACCTGCCCGGCCGGCAGCGGTTCCGGGAGGAACGGCAGGTTCACGTCCAGGTGCTGCGTGGTAACGTCGCCGCCAGCCTCGACCGCCTCGCCGTGGGTCAGCGTGATCGCGGTCCCGGCCGGGCCGAGGTTTCGCAGCCGCACCCAGCCGTTGACGTTCTGGCCGAGGTCGAACACCTGGCCGCGCCGAACCTGGCGCACGGCGGTGGCCGCGAGTTCGGCGACCGCGCGCACCGGCGGCGCCGGCGAGGCGACGAGGCTGGCGTAGCCGTCGTCGGTGACGTTGACCGCCTCCCAGCCGGCCACGTCGAAGCCGGGATGGCTCCACCTTTCGGGCTGGCTCCGGAGATCGGCCGACTGCCCGGCGATCAGGTCGGCCGCGTTGATGTGTGACTGAGCGCTGCGCCAGCCGGTGCCGGTGCCGGCCACGGCCGTCGAGCCGTCGGCGAACTCGATGTTCACCTGGGCCAGGAAGCCTAGTTCTGAGCCCCACTGGTCGGCAGCCCCACCTGGCCGCGGAACCAGCCGTCGGACAGGATCGCGCCGAGGGCGTTGCGGTCCGGTCGCAGCAGGGCGGTGATGTCGTAGGCCTGGACCTGGAGACGCTCGCGATATGCGGTGAAGCCGGGAGTGAGCTCGGCGTCGCCGACGCGTGCGCCGTTGAGAAACGCCTCATAGATGCCGTGGGCGGTCGCGTACAGGCGACCCCGGACGGCCGCGTGGCCGAGCTCGAACTCGCCGCGTACGAACATCGCCGGCCGTCGGCCGGCGGGCAGCCGCACCGGCTCGACCGGCGTGACCCACCGCGCCGACCAGTCGCCGGGCCCGAGCAGCCCGATCTCGAAGCGGTGCGGCTGCGACCATTCGCTCTCGCCGCGCTCCGTCCACACCTTGACCTGCCAGCTGACCCGCTCTCCGGAGGAAAGCGGCGGACCGCGGTAGCCGACGAGCACGCTCTCGTCGCTGGTGACGTGACCGCTGTCCCAGCCGTTGCCGGTGCGGATCCGGTAGCCGAACTGCTGGCCCGCGCCGTCCGGCAGCCACCACGACAGGCGCGGCCGCGTCGTACCGATCCCGAACGCCGTGGCGAGGTGCTCGACCCGCAGGTGATCCGGGCGGGCAGGCTCAGACAACCGGGTGATGGGCGTCGCGGGAATCGTCCTCGGCGTTGGGCCCGGAGCCGCCGTTGCCGTCCTCCCCGGCCTGGCCCCCTTGGACCCCTTGGCCCTCTTGGCCCGCGGCGCGGCCTGCAGCTCGCTTCTGATACTGACCGGCGGCGCGGTCCCGGAGCTTGCCGAGCGCCGCCGCCGGGCCCTTCCCGGTCGCGGCGCTGGTCAGGCCGTCCGGGTTCTGGACGGCGGTCAGCACAAGCGCGATGCCGGCCACGATCGCCTGGTACCTGCCGACGTTGAGGTGGATGTTGAGGAACGTCACGAACAGGCCTGCGGCGGAGAACATGATGCCCGCGACCACCGCTCCGGCGATGCGCCCGACGCCGGCCACGAACACGATCGCCAGCAGGCCGATCGACGTGAACGCCGCGAAGCTGTCGGCCGTCAGCTCGCCCTGCATGTAACCGGTCAGCGCGCCGCCGACGCCGGCGATGAACGCGGCGAGCCCGAACGCCATCAGCTTGCCCTGGGCGACGTTGATCCCGACCGAGCCCGCGGCGCGCTCGTTGGAGCGGATGGCCAGCAGCATGCGTCCGGCCGGGCCCCGCCTGAGCCGGGCGACCAGGAGCCCGAGCAAGATCACGACGACGAGCACGAGCACGCCGAAGATCAGGGTGGGATAGGCCTTGCCCTGGGTGATCGCCAGGTTCAGCCCGGGCAGCCGCGGTGCCGGGATGGGCAGGCCGGCGGTGCCGCCGGTGAAGCTCAGGCTGGTGAAGATGAGGGCGTCCATGGCCGCGGCGAACCCGAGCGTCACCACCGCCAGGTTCACGCCGCGGAGCCGCAGCGCCGGCAGGCCGATGACCAGGCCGACGGGTACCGCGCATAGGCCGGCCAGAATCAGCGACCACGGGAAGCCGAGGCCCCATCCGGTGGAGATGTGCCCGAGCAGGAAGCCGCCGATTCCGGCCAGCGACATCTGGGCGAGCGACACCTGGCCGACGTAGCCCGTCAGCACGACGACCGACAGGGCGATGCACGTGACGGTCAGCGAGGATATGAACGCGAAACGCAGGACGCTGTTAAGGACCACCAGCAGGATCAGCCCGGCCACGAAGCAGACGGCCGCCGTGCGCACCGGCGCGCGCGGGCGGCCGACCGACGGGTTGCGCTCGGCCGTATCCCCGCCGCGGGCCAGCACGGCACGCGAGCGGAGCGCCATCACCACGATGATGACGGCGAACGGGAGCGCATCAGGCAGGCCCTGCTGGGGCAGCCACGTCCAGACGGTGATGAGCTTGTCGATCAGGGACTGGGCGCAGCCGATCAGCAGGCCGGCCAGCGCGGTGATCCAGAACGACTCGAACCGGCCGAGCAGCGCGGCGGCCAGGGCCGGCACGACGAACAGGGTGTAGGAGGTCGGATCGAGGTTGGCGACCGGGGCGATCAGGATGCCGGCGGCGCCCGCCAGGACCGTGGCGATCACCCAGTTCTGGCCCGCGACCCGGTTGGCGGAGATGCCGGTCAGCGCCGCTCCCCGGTCGTTCTCGGCCCCGGCCCTGGTGGCCAGGCCGAACCGGGAGAAACGGTAGATGAACCAGAGCGCGACCGAGATGAGGACGACCAAGCCGGCGAAGTACAGGGTGTCCTCAGGGAACGTGACGCCGGCGATCGACAGCGGGGAGCTGGGGAAGATCGGGTTGGTGGCGACGGGCTCGGTGCTGTAATTGAGGACCGCGATCGCCTGCAGGCCGAGCATGACGCCGACCGACGCGCAGACCCGGGCGAGCGGCGAGGCATGCCGGAGCGGCCGGTAGATCAGGACGTACAGGACCAGCCCGAGGATCGCCGCGTACACGAGCGAGATGACGATCGCGAGGCCCGTGTTGATCCCGGCGCCGCCGTTCAGCGAGATCTGATGCGGGATCAGCACCACCGGCAGCTCGAGCTGCCCGAAGCTGCGGAGGTTGACGAAGACGTACGCGATGAACATCGCCACGGCGCCGTGCGCGAAGTCCACGACGCCGGCGCTGCGGTACTTGAGGACCAGTCCCTGGCCGAGGATGGCGTAGGTGGCGCCGGAGCCGAGACCGAGGAGCAGGAAGAGGATGTAGCTGGACATGGCGTCTCGTTATGTCTCGTCGGTATACGCGGCGCGATCGGGTCCAAGGGGTTGATAAGCCCCTTGGACCCGAGCGCGATCATCCGCCGATAAGGCCCGGCCAGTAGCCCTTCGAGGTCACCCAGCCGGTCGGATCCGGCTGGGTCACCTTTCCGCCCTGGATCTGGTTCATGAGGTAGTAGTCGTTGCAGATCGCGACGGCGCCCTTCAGCGCCTTCCCGTTACAGGTATAGGGGTGCGACAGGAAGTTCGGGTGGGTGCCCGATCTGAACGCGGCCAGGATGGACGCGGTGGTCGGCGTGCCCGTGATCGTGCTCAGCACCTGCTGGACGTTCATCACGGTGGCGAAGCCCGCGGTGGAGATCGAGTCGATCAGCGTGCCCGGCGCGGCCCACTTCTTTATCGCCGCCTGGAACAGCTGCGCCTGCGCGCTGCTCCCGCTCTGGAGCATGAACGGCGAGGCGATGTACATGCCTTCGGCTCCGCCGGCCGCGGCCGCGATCACCGGCGGCGCGCTGCACGGGTCGATGCCCATCAGCTTGCCGGAGTAGCCGACGCTCTTCAGCGCCTTCAGCACGTTGCCGCAGCCGTTCGGGATGTCAACGTAGGCAAGCTGGGCGCCGCTGCCTTCGACCAGGGCCGCCTGCGGGCTCGGGTCCGGCGACGTGGGCGACAGCGGGATATCTTTGACCGTCGTCACCCCGGCGGCCTTGAACACCGGCGTGATCTGGGGCAACAGTGACTCGCCCTGGGCGTTGCTGAAGTACACGATCGCGACGCTCTTGATGCCCAGCGTCTTGGCCGCGTACACGGCGGCCGCCGCGTTGTCGCCGACGCTGACCGACCAGAACTGGATGGAGTTCGAAGCGGTCTCTGGCACCGGGGTGAACGGGATACCGCCGAGGTACGCCAGGTTCGCGTGGGCGTAGATCGGGATCGAGGCGGGCCCGCCGACATCGGCCGCGCCGAGGATCGCGAGCGGGTGATCGGCCACGAGCTGGTTGGCGCACCGCGCCGCGGTGGCCGGGGTGCCGTCGCCGATGCAGCTGTCGATCACGATCGGGTGCCCGTTGATCCCGTCGAGGTAGTTGTTGACGTAGTTGACGGCGGCGATCGCCCCCTGGCGCGCCTCAGGGAAGGTGACCGCGCCGGTCTCGTCGTTGATCATCCCGAACGTGTACGGGGTGCCCGTCGCCTTCTTGGGAGTGCCGAACACCGAACCGCTGGCCGCGGCCGGCGTGCTGCTCGCGGTAGCGCTCGAACTGCCCGAACTGGTCGAGCTGCTCGAACCGCTCGAACTGCAACCCGCCGCGACCAGCCCGACGACGGCGACCGTGGCCGGAAGGAGCCATCTAGGAGGTTTCATCTGCGCTTCTTTCTGAGGCTGAATTTATCTGTCCTGGTTGAGGGCAAGCGGCCGCTCAGGCGGCGGTTTCCCCGAGGTAGCTGGCGGCGAGCAGCTCACGCCGCTCGCGGAGTTCGGCGGCGGGGCCCTCGATCCGGATCCGGCCGTGCGCCAGGACGTAGGCGCGATCGGAAATCTCCAGCGCGAGCGCGACGTGCTGCTCGACGAACAGCACGCTTGCGCCCAGTTCGCTGGCCGCCCGGCGCAGGATCGGGAGCAGTCGCTCGACGATCACCGGAGCCAGTCCGAGGCTCATCTCGTCCACGAGCAGCAGCCGCGGCCGGGTCACCAGGGCCCGGCCGATGGCCAGCATCTGCTGCTCGCCGCCGGACAGCAGGCCTGCCTTGCGTCCCAGGCACTTGCGCAGCTCGGGAAGCATCTCAAGCAGTTCCTCCTCGTGACGGCCGGCCTTGCGGCTCCGCCCACCCGCCGCGCCCGCCAGCCGCAGGTGCTCGCGGACGGTGAGCCCGGGAAACAGGGCCCGGCCCTCGGGCACCAGCGCGAGACCCCGGTGGGCGAGGACGTGAGCCGGGGTGCCGCCGATCTCCTCGCCGGACAGCTCGACTGTGCCCGAGATCGGGCGGTTCAGCCCGGCGATGGTCTCCAGGGTCGTGGTCTTCCCGGCGCCGTTCGGGCCGAGCAAGGCCACGACCTCACCCGGGCGGACTTCCAGGTTGAGCTCACGGACGACCGGGACCTGCTGGTAGCCGGCGAAGAGGTCCCTGACGACGAGGGCGTGGCCGGACACGGGTGCGCTAGTGGCCGGTGCCGGCATGATGTCCTCCCAGGTAGGCCTCGATCACGCGCGGGTCATCGCGGATCTCCGCCGGGGTGCCGGCGGCGATCTGTCGTCCGAAGTCGAGCACCATGAGCTGATCGCAGACGGACAGGACGAGCCCCATGTCGTGGTCGATGAGGAAGACCGTCACGCCGTGCTCGTGCGGCAGAGCGCGCAGCCGGCTCCCCAGCTCGAGGCTCTCGTCGGTGTCGAGCCCGGCGGCGGGCTCATCGAGCAGGACCAGCCGGGGCTGGCGGGCCAGGGCCCGGCCGATGCCCACCAGCTTGCGCTTACCGAGCGAGATCTCGGACGGGTAGCGGTCGACGACATCTTCCAGACCGCAGACCGAGATGGCCCAGTCGACGCCGGCCCGGTCCGGCGGGCGGTGTGGCAGGAACAGGTCCCTCAGCGCAGAGGCGACGGTTACGTGCTCGGAGGCCACGAGCAGGTTCTCTTCGACGGTGAGGTCGCCGAACAGCTCGACCGACTGGAACGTGCGGGCCAGACCGAGGCGCGCTCGCCGGTAGGGGCGCAGGCCGCCGATATCGCGGCCATCGAAGGTGATGCGCCCGGCGGCGGGCCTGGTGTATCCGGTCAGGGCGTCGACCATCGAGGTCTTGCCCGCGCCGTTGGGGCCGATCAGCCCGTAGACACTGCCCTCGGTGACCTGCAGGTCGACGTCGGAGACGGCCACGACTCCCCCGTAGGTGACGCGCAGGCCGACGACGTCCAGCAGGGGCTGTCGTGTGGTCGGTGCGGTCATGGCTCTCCCTCCATGGACGCTCCTGAGCGACGAAGGCTGACTTTCACATCATGAAAGTTACTTTCATTTCGGTCAGGTTACGAGATACCAGGTTGAGTTGTCCACATTTCCTAGGTCACGAATTGGCGACAGCGCGCGGGGCGCGGGCCGCGTCCTGCCTGGCTAGCCCGGCCAGGACCGCTCCAGGCCCTGGACCAGGGCGACCATGGCGTCGTGCAGGGGCGTGGGTACCCCTACCCGCCGTCCCTCGGCGGATACGCCGCCGTTAAGGACGTCGATCTCGGTGCCCCGGCGCGCGAGAACGTCCTGCAGCATGCTCGGCTTATGGTCATACGCCTCCGCGATGGCCTCGTCCACGGCCTCCCGCGGTGACCGCGTCAGGACGATCCCGGCCTGCTCGCAGACCGCCTCCGCCTCCGCGATGAGCCGGTCGAGAAGCCGGCGGAGCCCGGTGTCGGTGCAGACGCGGCCTACCGAGAGCCCGGTCAGGGCGGCGAGCGGGCTGGTCGCGGCGTTGAAAATGACTTTCGTCCACTGCGGCCCCCGGGCGTCCTTGAGCGCGTGCGTCCGCAGCCCGCCGTCGGTGAGCAGCCGGGCCAGTTGTTCAACCTCGCTCATCGGCGCTGGCCGGGGCTCGAACGGCCCGAACCACGAGTCCCCCGGCGCGTCGTACCGCACGACGCCGGGTGACGCGATCGCGCCCGCCGTGACGATGCTGCCGCGGATGACGCGGGGCACGAGCTCGGCGATGACCTCTTCGTTACCGAGCCCGTTCTGCACGCTGACGACGGCGGCGTGCGACAGGGCCGCCCGGGCGCCCTCGACGGCCGCGCGCGTGTGCGGCGCCTTGGTGGCGACGAGGCCGAAGTCGCAGGTCGGCAGGCCGCTGCCGTCAGTCCTGGCGTGGACCGTGGCGACGAAGTCGCCGAGTCCGGTGACCCGCAATCCTCGCGCGTTCATGGCCTCCACGTGCTCCGCCCAGGGGTCGACGGCCCACACCTGCACGCCGGGAACCCGCGCGAGGTGCGCGGCGTACAGGCTCCCGATCGCGCCGCAGCCGATGACCGCGATACGCACCGGACCGGCATGGCCTGCTGTCATGACGAGGCCAGGGCCGTTCCGGCGATTTCTTCGCAGATGGACGGGCCTGCGCCGCCGACGCCGAGGGCGGCCACGACGCGCCCGCCGTCGCGGACCGGCAGGCCGCCGGGGATGCCGAGCACCAGCGGCACCACGAGGCGGGCGACGGCGTCAGGCTGGCCGAAGCGGGCGTCGAGATCGCTGCTGTCGCGGCCGAACAGCGCCGCCGCTCCCGCCACGGCTTGCGCGATGGCGACCGCGCCGGCCGGGCCGCCGTCCATCAGGTCCTGCTGGATCGGGTCGCCGCCGCTGTCGATGACAGCGACCGCCACCTGGACGCCGCGGCGCGACGCCTCGTCCATGGCGGCGTCGCAGAGCGCCTTCGCCCACTCGAGCTGGGCCTGGCGGGTCGCCCGGGGGGCCGGTGCCATGCCGAGGCTGTCCGCCGGGTCGACGACCAGGTCGCCGAACCGCTGTTTCCACCGCTTGTCGTCGTCCCCGTGCTGCCCGGCGTACGGCAGCCCGAGGGCGTAGGCGATGAGCAGGTCCTCGGGGTTGGCCGGCCTGCCGTCCGCGCTTACCACGCGCGGGTCGACGTCGGCAGGGAAGAACGGGCTTACGGTCGCGCCGGAGGCCGCGATCCCGGCGACCACCACGCCGTCGACGCTGAGCGGCATCCCGCCCGCGCCGGGGAACAACGCCTCCGGCGACGCCACGGCGAAGCCCGCGGCGACCGGCGGCGCGATCATCGTCATCCGCTTCAGGTGCTCGGCGCTCGGGATCTGCTGGGTCGCCGAGATCCAGGCCTTGGAGCGAGCCCGCGCCATCCCGCCCGGTCCCCCGGCGTCCATCCGCGACGCCGTGAGCAGCGTCCCGGTCGCCCCGACCACGGCGACCGCCCCGCGCAGGCCGAGCTGCTCGGCCTTGTCCACGGCGCGCTGCACCAGCGCCCGGGCCTCGGCCAGGCTGAGGTCTCGCGGGTGCGGCCCGGCGCCGGTCAAGCTCCGACCATGTTGTAGCCGCCGTCGGCGACCATGTACCCGCCGGTCATGTGCGAGGCGTCGTCGGTCGCGAGGAACAGGGCCGTGCCCGCGAGCTCGGCCGGGCCCGGGATCCGCCCCATCGGCGTGAGCGAACGAAGCTGGTCGCCCCGGCCGGACTGCCAGTCCTTGCGCCCCAGGGTCGCCTCGGTCTCGATGAACCCCGGGGCAAAGACATTGACCCGGACGGTGGGCGCGAACGCGTGCGCGTACGATTTCGTCACGCCGAGCAGCCCGTACTTCGCCGCGGCATACTGCGGCGCCCGCGCGCTGCCGCGGACGATGACGGTCGAGCCGATGTTGACGATGGCCCCGTGGCCCTGGTCCAGCATCCGTGAGCCGAACTCGTGCACGCTCAGCAGCGTGCCCTTGATGTCGACGGCGAGAATATGGTCAATCGATTCCTCGGTGATGTCGCGCCACGACATCTGCTCACGGGCGACGTCGCCGACGTTGTTCACCAGGACGTCGACGCCGCCGAGGCGCTCGAAGGCGGCGTCGGCCAGCGCCTTGATCTGCTCCCAGTCGACGATGTCGGCCTGGAGCAGCACGGGCGTGCTGCCTTCCGCCGCGACCCGCTCAGCGGTCCGTTTGGCCCCGTCGACGGAGCTGCGGTAGTGGACGCCGACGGCACGGGCGCCCTCCTGGGCGGCGCGTACCGCGATCTCGGCGCCGAAGCCGGTACCGGCGCCGGTGACGACGACCGACCGGCCCTCGAAGCGACGCGGCAGGGGAACTGGTGGCAGTGGCACGGGGTGTCCTTCCGACGTGGATGGCTGGATATGACGGTCAGACCAGGACGCGGCCGCCGTCGACGTAAAGGACCTGACCGGTGATAAAGCGGGCGCGGTCCGATGCCAGGAACGTGACCGCGTCCGCGACCTCCTCGGGCCGGCCGAGCCGCTCTGCCGGGACGAGCGATTCCAGGCTCTCCCGGTGGTTGTCCTTGTCGAGATAGGCCTTGGTCAGGTCGGTCTCGATGTAGCCGGGCGCGACGGCGTTGACCGTGACGCCGTGTGGGGCCCACTCGCGCGCCATGACCCGGAGCAGCTGGTTCATCCCGCCCTTGGTCGCCGCGTACGGCGCGTGGTGCGGGTGGGCGAGCAGCCCGGACACCGACGACACGAAAACCATGCGGCCGTACCGCTGCTCGACCATCAGCCGCCCGACGGCCTGCCCGAGCCAGTACGCCGACGACAGGTTCAGGCTGAGGGTCTCCTGCCAGTCGTCGTCCTCCAGGTCCAGGACCGGCTTGCGCACGTTGCGGCCGACAGCGTGCAGGAAGACCTGCGGGGTTCCGACCAGTCCGACCGCCTCGCCGACGGCCGCGCGGCAGGCCTGCGCCGTCCGCAGGTCCGCGACCAGCGGCTTGACCTCGCCGCCCGCGTCCTTCGCGGCCCGGACGACCGCGTCGAGGTTTTCGGTGCTGTAGTCGACGAGCGCGACCAGGGCACCCTGGGCGGCCAGGCTGACCGCGCTGGCTCCCCCGAGCCCGCCGGCGCCGAAGACCAGGGCTGGCCGTCGGCCGAGCGTGAGCCAGTCCTGCATGGGCCTACCCTTCGCGCCATTATTCTCGTACTATGAAAGTCACTTTCCATTACCGTAGCCGACTCGCCGAGCGGCTGTCCAGGGTCCGCCCGGGGCCGCCGTAGGCTGGTATCACTTACCGTCACCGAGGAGGAAGGCCTCCATGCCCCGCCGCACCGCCAGCTCCTCGTCCGCGGCCCTTCAGCCCGTCGAGCCGTCCCCGCCGGACCGCCCGGAAGCGCCGGAACGCCCCGGGTACCGCGTGGAGGCCCTCGCCAAGGGCCTGCGCATCCTGTCGCTGTTCGACGAGCAGCACCCGTCCTGGCGGGTGAGCGACCTGGCCACCGTCACCGGCCTGCCCATGCCGACCGTCTACCGCGTGGTGATGACGCTGGCGTCGGAGGGCTACCTCGATCACCTGCCCACCGGAGACTACCGGCCGGGCGTGCGCACGCTGACGCTCGGCACGGCCGCGCTGCGCAGCCTGGACTTCGTCAGCATCGCGACGCCGAAGCTCCGGGACCTCGGCCAGCGCACCGGCGAGACGGTGAACCTGGCCGTGCTCAACGGCGACCGCGTGCTCTACCTCGTCCGCCTGCGCAACTCCGACCTGGTGACCGCAAACATCCAGGTCGGGTCCACGCTGCCCGCCGTGCACACGTCGATCGGCAAGCTGCTGCTCGCCCACCTCAGCGAGGCCGACCTGGAGGCGCGCATCAGCGACGCGTCGTTCTCCGCCAACTCAGGACCCAACGCCAAGGTCTCGCTGGCCGAGCTGCGCACCGAGCTCGGCCCGATCCGCGACCAGGGGTGGGCGATGCAGGACGAGGAGCTGGCGTACGGGCTCCGGTCGGTGGCCGGCCCGGTCACCGGCCCGGACGGGCGTGTGCTGGCGGGCGTCAACCTGGCCGTCCAGGCCCGCGACTGGTCCACGCAGCGGATCATCCGCGAGCTCAAGCCCGCCGTCCTGGCAACCTGCGCGGAGATTTCCGGCCTGCTGTCCGACACCAACGTCAGCGTGCTTTGACCTCCGGCGCCCGCATCGGCAAGCTCGAGCCGGCCTGTCTCGATGACGAGCAGCGTTCGCTCTATGACGCGATCGCCGGGGGGCGCCGCGCCCAGGGCCCGCAGCTGTTCCGGCTGGTCGACGACCACGGACGCCTCGAGGGCCCGTTCAACGCCTTCCTGCTGCAGCCGCGGCTCGGGTCAGCCCTGCAGGCGCTCGGCTCCTCGGTGCGCTACGACACCGGACTCGACGACCGGTGCCGCGAGATCGCGATCCTCGCCGTCGCCGCGCACTGGCGGTCTGACTTCGAGTGGTACGCCCACGAGGCGGTCGCCCGCTCGGCCGGGCTTGACGACGCCGAGCTGGCCGCAGTGCGCGACGGGCGTTACGCCGTGCTGACCGGACGCGAGGCGGTGGTCGCGCGGACGGTCGCCGCGCTGGTGGCGCGGGGCGACCTCGATGACGCCGAGTACCTCGAGGCCGCCGAGGCGGTGGGCCCGGCGGGACTGTTCGAGCTGCTCACCCTGGTCGGCTACTACGCGACGCTGGCCCTTCAGCTCCGCGTGTTCCGGGTTCCCGCTCCAGACGGCACCGCTTCGTCCCCTTGACCCTGTTCCCTTGACACCGTTCCCTTGACACCGGGCCCGCCCGGGCACGATGATATGCGAAAGTTACTTTCGTAGAATGAGAGCGAGTTCGGGACATGAAGCTGGTCACCTTCGACGCTGGTCGGGTCGGTCGTCTGGAGGACGAGGTCGTCATCGAGCTCGACTGCGCCTCGACGCGCGAGTGGTTCGGCCGGGACGGACAGGTGGGCGAGACGGGAGTGCGCCTCCCGCTGGCCGACGTCAGGCTGCGGGCGCCGATCGTGCCGAAGAAGTTCTTCCACACCGCTGGCAACTTCTCCGACCACCACGAGGAACTGCAAGCCGTCGACTGGTCGCACCCGGTGCACAAGGGAATCGTGTTCTTCCAGAACGTCGACGCGATCATCGGGCCTGATGACGCCATCGTGTATCCCGAGGGGCTGACGAAGGAGCTGGACTACGAGCTCGAACTGGCCATCATCATCGGCCGCAGCGGAAAGTTCTTCGGACCCGACGAGGCCGAGGATTACATCGCCGGATACACGATCTTCAACGACATCACAGCGCGTGACATCCAGCGCCGGGAGATGCAGTCCGGCGTCTTCTCCTTCTCCAAGGCGATCGATACGTTTTGCCCGATCGGCCCGTGGATCGTGACCAAGGATGAGGTGCCTGACGCCCAGGCGCTGGCGATGGAGTTGCGGGTCAACGGTCAGGTCCGGCAGCGCGGCAACACCGCCAAGATGCTCATCTCGATCCCCCACCTCGTTGCGCACCACTCGGCGCAGGGCTACTCGGCCGGCGACATCCTCACCACCGGCACGATCTCAGGCGTGGCCGCGGTACAGCCCAACCCGTTCGAGTTCTACCTGCAGCCAGGCGACAAGATCGAGGCCGAGATCGAGGGCCTCGGCGTGCTCCGCAACCACGTCGTCCCGTGGAGCGCCGCACACGATACCCCGCCGTACACGACCGATCTGTATTCCTCGACGGGTTGAGCCCGTGTCCAGGCGTGAGCGCCCGAGGTGCGGGACGCAGGACGGGTAAAACAAGGAGATTGCCGTGACCAATACCGAACCGTTGCACGTCCTCATCGCCGGTGGCGGCCTGTCCGGCCTGGCCCTGGCCCAGGGCCTGCTCAAGGACGGGCACACCTGCGAAGTCTTCGAGCGTGACGCCGACGACAGCCGCAAGATCGGCTACTACCTGCACATGAACGCCGACGGCGGCGAGGCGCTGCGCCGCTGCCTGCCCGAGGACCTGTTCGAGCTGTCCGCCGAGACCTCGCGCCGGACCTACGACCGACGTGAGTCGATCGTCCTGGACGACCAGCTCAACGAGCTGAGCTCGCAGCCGCACCTAGGCCCGCCGAACGAAGGCGAACGCCCGCACACCGGTGTCCACCGGCGGACGCTGCGCTCGATCCTGCGGGCGCGGCTCGGCGACTCGTTCCACCCAGGTCAGGCCGTCACCGGGTACGAAGAAACCCCCTCCGGCGTATCGGTGACCCTCGCCGACGGCACGACAGCCCAAGGCGACGTCCTGGTCGGCGCAGATGGCATCCGCTCGGCGGTTCGCGGGCAGCGGCTTCCCGGCACCACCGTCATCGACGCCGGCGTCCGCGGGCTCGGCGTCTTCGGCCGTACGCCGCTGACCCCCGAGCTGGCCGGCCAGCTGCCCGCGTACCTGTTCGAGGGCGTGCTGATCGCCGCGGACCGCAAGGGCTCGCGCCTGCTGATCTCGGTCTACCGGCCCCGGCAGCGCCCGGGTGACGCGGCGGCCGCGATCGCGCCCGACGTGCTGCTCGAGCCGGTCGAGGACTACGTCATGATCAGCTGCAGCGTGGCCCCGGGCACGGTGATCCCGCCCGCGGCTGAGTGGACGGCCGGAACGCCGGCCATGCTGCGCGACGCGATGCTGGCCGCGATCGAGGGCTGGCACCCCACGGCGCGAGCCCTGGTCGCCGGCGTCGACCTCGACTCGATCTTCGTGATCCCGTTCGGCTTCCTCGCCCCCGCGCCGCCGTGGGAGCCTTCGCGGGTGACGCTGATCGGCGATGCCGCCCACGCCATGCTCCCCACGCTCGGCCTGGGCGCGAACCTGGCGCTGCGCGACGCCGCGCACCTGCTTGACCAGCTCTCCGCGGCCGCCCGCGGCGAGACCGGCATCGTCGCGGCCATCGGGACCTACGAGCAGGAGATGCGGGACTATGTCTACCCGTTCATGCGGATGACCATGGATCACGACCGGCAGTTCGGCGGCGGGGCGCTCACCGAACGCGAACAGCATGACGACGCCACCGTCGGCTGATGGCGCGATGCGCAGCCTGCACCACGTCGGCTACTGGGTAAACGACCTCGACTCGGCGCTGAAGCAGTGGCGCCAGGACCTCAGCGTCGGCCCGTTCGACATCATCCCGCACATGACGTTCGACTCGTTTGTCCTAGTCGTGGACGGCCAGGAGCACCGCGACGTGGTCTTCGACCACTCGGCCGCCTTCGCCGCGTGGGGGCCAGTCGTCGTGGAGCTCGGCCAGGTCCACGCGATCGACGACCGCCTCGCCGCGGCGTACGGCAGCGCCGCGGGCGGTCCTGGCGGCGTGGTCAGCCACGTCTCATGGGTGGTGCCCGACGTGGAACAGGAAAGCGCGCGGCTCGCGCGGCTGGGCTGCCGGCTGATCAACACGGCGCGGTCGGGCCCGATCTCGGTCGCCTGGCACGGCGGCGGGCCGCTGTTCCCGCACCCGATCGAGGTACATCAGCACAACAGCGTCATTGCCGGCATGCACGACCGCCTGGTCGCGCTGCACGCCGACGAGGACCAATGCCCGACGTAACCGCCGTGATCCCCGGCTTCACCGGGCAAGTCATCACCGCGGGCGATGAGCGGTACGACGAGCTCCGCAGCATCTGGAACGCCATGCACGACCGCCGGCCCGCGCTGATCGCCCGGTGCGAGAATGCGGCCGACGTGGTAGCCGCGATCGCGTATGCCCGGCGCCACGACCTGGTGATCGCGGTGCGCGGTGGCGGGCATAGCCTGCCCGGGTTCGGCACCTGCGATGACGGGCTGGTGGCGGACCTGCGGCCGATGAATAAGGTCACGGTCGACCCGGCGGCCCGGCGCGTGACGGTTCAGGGCGGTGCGCTGCTTGGCGATGTGGACCGGGCGACCCAGGAATACGGGCTGGTGGTTCCCGCGGGGATCATCTCGCATACCGGAGTCGCTGGCCTCACCCTGGGCGGCGGCGTGGGCCGGCTGATGCGCCGGTTCGGTCTTACCATCGACAGCCTGCGCTCGGCCGAGGTGGTGACCGCCGATGGGCAGGTCCTGCGCGCCGCGCAGGACCGGCACCCCGACCTGTTCTGGGCGATCCGCGGCGGCGGCGGGAACTTCGGCGTGGTGACTGAGTTCGAGTTCGCCCTGCACGATCTGCCGGCCCGGCGCTCACCGTCTTGTCCTGCTACCACGACATGGCGGCCGCGCACCGCGTGCTGCGGCTGGCCGAGCAGGTGATGTCCGCCGATCCTGCTGACGAGCTGCTCTGGACGAGCTTTGCCCGCAAGGCCCCGCCGCGGCCATGGCTGCCGCCTGGGCTGGCGGGACGGACGGGGATCATGTCGGTCATCGAGTGGTCCGGGGATCAGCGTCCCGGGCAAGATGATGGCTACCGGCTGCTCAGCGAGCTGCGAGCTGAGCTCCGGCCGTCGGCGAGCGAGCTGCGCGTCGTTCCGTTCGGCCAGATCCAGACCGAGGGCGACGAGTTCTTCGGCCCCGGGCTGCTGTCCTACGTCAAGGCCACCTTCGCCGATGAGCTGACCGATGACCTGATCGATGTCGTGTCGGCGCGCGGCGCGCTGATCGGCTCGGAGGTGTCCCAGGTGGAGCTGCTGAGCATGGGCGGGGCTATCCGCCGGGTCTCCCCTGACGCCACGGCCTTCCCGCACCGCACCGCCTCGTGGCTGATCAACATCCCGGCCAGCTGGCGGTCCGCCGCGCAGACCGAGCGGGAGATCGGCTGGGTCCGGGACACCTACGCCGCGCTGACGCCGTACTGCCGAGGCGGAGGTTACGTGAACTTCATGGATGGCGACGAGCAGGCGGGCGGGCAGGCGGCGTACGGCCCCACGCTGCGCCGGCTGCAGGCCGTCAAGGCAGCCTACGACCCGGACAATGTCTTCCGGCTGAACCAGAACATCATCCCGCTGAGCCAGGACGGGGCGCCGCCGGGCGGGGAGAGCACGCTGTCTGGGACCGGCCGCGCGCCGGCGGCGGCGTCATGACCATCCGGCACCACGGGTCGCTGACTCCGGCGGCGCAGCTGCAGCAAGGGCTATGGGGCACCGATCCGCAGGGCTGGGCTGAGCTGGCCGAACCGCACAACCAGCCTCTGTTCGAGGCGCTGCTTGACGCGACGGCCACCCGGTCCGGCACCCGGCTGCTGGACATCGGGTGCGGCAGCGGCCTGCTGATGTCCCTAGCGGCCGCCCGGGGCGCCGCCGTGGCGGGCGTGGACGTCTCCCCTGGCCTGCTCGCGGTCGCGGCGGACCGGCTGCCCGGGGCCGATCTGTGGCTCGCGGACATGCAGCAGCTGCCCTTCCCCGATGCCGCGTTCGACACGGTCACCGCGGTGAACGCCGTCCAGTTCGCCGCGCATCCGCTCGCCGCGCTAGCCGAGGCGGCCCGGGTCTGCCGGCCCGGCGGCCTGGTGGGGCTGGCCGCGTTCGCCGAACCGGACCGGGTGCAGTCCACCGTGGTGCACCTGGCCATGGCGGCGCTGAGCCCGCCGGAACGCGAGTCCGACCACGCGCCCTACGCGCTGTCCTCGCCCGGCGGCCTGGAGGCGGCGCTGACCGCCGCGGGCCTGCTGGTGGCGGCGAAGGGCGAGGTGGAATGCGTCTGGCGATACGAGACGGCGGCGGACGCGGTCCGCGCGCTGATCGGCTCGGCGGGCGGGACCCGGGCGGTGCAAGATGCCGGCCAGCCGACCGTCCGCGCCGCCATCGAGACGGCGGTGATCCCGTTCACCGACCCGGCCGACGGCACGATCGCCATGCGGAACGTTTTCCGCTGGGTCACGGCCCGCCGTCCCGGACCGCAGGAAGGGCCGGGCTGATGACGCGGGTGGCGGCGGTCACCGGCGGGACCGGCGGCATCGGCGGCGCGATCGTCGCCGGCCTGCGCGGGACCGGACACGAGGTCGCGATACTCGACCTGAACGGCGAGCCCGCCGTGGACCTTGCCGAACGGGGCGAGGTCCAGGCCGCCGCCGCGGCGGTGCTCGCCCGGCACGGACGCTGCGACGTACTCGTCCACGCGGCCGCCGCGTTCGACCGTGCGTCACTGCTCGATCTCGACCCAGAGGTGTGGCACCGGGTGCAGGCGGTCAACGTCGAGTCGGCGCTGTGGCTGGCCCAGGCCCTCGTCCCCGGCATGACCGAGCGCGGCTTCGGGCGGATCGTGTTCGTCGTCTCGGACACGGTGTGGGACCCGCCGGCCGGCCACATGCTCCCGTACGTGGCTAGCAAGGCCGCCCTGATCGGAATCGCCCGCACGCTCGCTCGGCCGCGACGGGATCACGGTCAACTGCGTCGCACCGGGGCTCACCCCGACTCCGACCGCCGTGGCCGGCCTTCCACCGGAGGCGTTTGCCGCGGTGCGGGCGCGGCAGGCGATCGGCCGGTCCCTTACGCCCGATGACATCGCCGCGGCGGTCACCTTCCTCGTCTCCGACGCAGCGGGCGCGATCACCGGCCAGACCTTGTGCGCGGACGGCGGCCTGGTGCTGCGGTGAGTCTTCCCGGTGAGGTCGATGTCCTCGTCGCCGGATTCGGCGCGGCCGGCGCGAGCGCGGCGCTGGCGGCCTGCGA
>Ga0302235_10000738_pt1 | contig 25252 bp, 19 predicted proteins | sample II_Palsa_N3_3_FD_193577 | JGI IMG/M metagenome (GOLD analysis project Ga0302235, IMG submission 193577) | Peat permafrost microbial communities from Stordalen Mire near Abisko, Sweden - II_Palsa_N3_3 | ecosystem: Environmental > Terrestrial > Soil > Palsa > Peat permafrost | place: Sweden...
CGACGGTCTCGTTGCTCGCCTCATCGATCAGGATGAAGCTGCCCGTCCTGCGGTTGCTCGCATAGGGGTCGAACACGAGCGGGGCGCTCGTGCGCAGGCGCACGCGGCCGATGTCGTTCAGGCCCAGCTCTGCCGGCGGGGCGGCGCGCTCCAGGGTGTCCACGTCGACGTGGTCAGTGATCGCGTCCACGACCGCCGTGGCGTTGCGCGTGGTGTGCTTGATCACGTAGCGGCCTCCTGGCCGCAACGGCCGCTCGGCCATCCAGCAGACGTCGGCCTCCAGCTCGCGCGCGACCGTCGGCGCCTCCTCCGGGCGACAGATCGTCTCGCCGCGGGAGACGTCGAGCTCGTCCTCCAACCGCAATGTCAGCGACATCGGCGCCATCGCCTCGTCGAGCTCGCCGTCGAACGTGTCGATCGCGGCGATCTTCGTCGTGCGGCCGCTCGGCAGCACCGTCACCTCCTCGCCCTTTCTCAGCGCACCGCTCGCCAGCTGGCCGGCGTAGCCGCGGTAGTCGCCCATCGTCGCGCCGTCGCCGTTGCTCGAGGTCGCGCTCGGGCGGATCACCCACTGTACGGGGAAGCGCGCGGCCCTGTCGTAAGGATGGTCGTAGGCGACCTCGACCTGCTCTAACAGCTCCAGCATCACTGGGCCGTCGTACCACGCCATCCGCTCGGAGCGCTCCACAACGTTATCGCCGTTGAGCGCCGAGATCGGCATGTAGATGATCTCGTACTGATCGCCCGCCCTTCGCCCGCCCTCGCGCAGGTTGGATGCAAAGCCCTCGAACTCCGCCACGACTTCTTCGAAGCGCTCCTGGGAGTACCCGACGAGGTCCATCTTGTTGACCGCAACGACGAGCTTGGGGATACCGAGCAGCGCGCTGATGAACGCGTGACGCTTTGACTGCTCCAGCACCCCTTTGCGTGCGTCGAGCAGGATCACCGCGACATCCGCGGTCGAGGCGCCCGTGACCATGTTGCGTGTGTACTGTCGATGCCCGGGGCAGTCGGCGATGATGAAGCGTCGCTTCGGGGTCGCGAAGTAACGGTAGGCGACGTCGATCGTGATCCCCTGCTCGCGCTCGGCTCTGAGCCCGTCGGTCAGCAGCGCCAGGTCCAGCGAGCCCTCGCCGCCGCGTCGCTCACTCGCCGCTTCGACGTGCTCGAGCTGGTCCTCGAACACCTGCTTGGTGTCGTACAAGAGCCGGCCGATCAGCGTGCTCTTGCCGTCGTCGACGGAGCCCGCGGTCGTGAACCGGAGTAGGTCGAGGGTCATCTAGAAGTACCCGGCCTTCTTGCGGTCCTCCATCGCGGCCTCCGTCACCCGGTCATCGGCCCGCGTCTCGCCGCGCTCGGTGATCCGCGTTGCGGCGATCTCGGTGACGACCTCCTCCAGCGTGGCCGCGTGCGAGCGCACTCCCCCCGTGCAGGTCATGTCGCCGACCGTGCGGTAGCGCACCGTCTCGCGCGTGATCTGCTCGCCCTCGATCAGCTCGGCACCTTCGCGCCACGCGTACAGCATCCCGTCGCGCCCGAACACCTCGCGCTCGTGCGCGAAGTAGATCGAAGGAACCTCGAGGCCCTCCTGGTCGATGTACTCCCACACGTCCAGCTCGGTCCAGTTCGACAGGGGGAAGACCCTCACGTTCTCGCCCTGCTTGATCCGCCCGTTGTACAGATTCCACAGCTCCGGGCGCTGGTTCTTCGGGTCCCATTGCCCGAAGTCGTCGCGGAACGAGAACATCCGCTCCTTCGCCCTGGCGCGCTCCTCATCGCGGCGCGCGCCGCCGAAGGCCGCGTCGAAGCCGTGCTCGGCCAGCGCGTCGAGCAGCGTCACGGTCTGCAACCGGTTGCGCGAGGCCCGCGGCCCCGTCTCCTCGACCGCGCGGCCGCTGTCGATCGAGTCCTGCACGCTCGCCACGATCAGCCGCTCGCCCAGCTCGGCGACGCGCCGGTCGCGGAACTCGATCACCTCGGGGAAGTTGTGCTCGGTGTCGACGTGCATCAAGGGGAACGGGAACGGCGCCGGGCGGAACGCCTTCTCCGCCAGCCGCAACAGCACGATCGAGTCCTTGCCGCCGCTGAACAGCAACACCGGTTTCTCCAATTCTGCGGCGACCTCGCGCATCACGTGGATCGCCTCCGACTCCAGCGCGCGCAGGTGGCTGAGCTGTGGACGGGCGGTCACGCTCATCTCAAATCCTGCCGCATCGAACGTATGTGACGCTCATCGGGCTAGTTGACGGCGGGCTCTATGACGTGCAGGCCGCACTCCGTCTTCTCGGTCCCTGCCCAGCGGCCCTCGCGTCCGGAGCCGGGCTGCGTGCACGGCGCGCAGCCGATCGACTCATAGCCCTGGTCGTGCAAGGGGTTGTACGGCAGGTCGCGCTCGTGGATCCGCCGCCACAGGTCCTTGTCGGTCCAGTGCGCGAGCGGGTTGTACTTCCACAGGCCGCGGCCCTCGTCGCGTTCGATCAGCTCCGTCTGCGCGCGCGTCGGGCCCTGCTCGCGGCGGATACCGGTAATCCAGCCCTCGGCGCCGGCGAGCGAGCTTTCCAGGGCGGCGACCTTCGCGACCGAGCAGCAGTGCTCCGGGCCGCTCCACGGCTCCCCTTGGCTGCTCGCGTCTCGCACCTCGATCCTCACGCCGAAGCGCTCCTCGAACTGCCGCCAGGTCTGCAAGGTCTCGGGGAAGAGGACGCCGGTGTCGATCGTCACGATTCTCACCGCGGCTTCGGTTCCCTCTTGGTCCAGTCGCAACAGCTCGTCGATCAGGACCGACTCCTCCTTTTGGAAGGAGCACAGCAGCACGGCGCGCTCGCCGTGGCGCGCGGCCTCGCGCAGCGTGTGGGTCAGGCTCAACGCCGGGTCGATCTCTGTGATTTGGCTGTCTCGTATGGGCATTTGTTCTTCGTCGTCCAGTTCGCGTCAGTCCTTGACAGCTATACCGCACACTCGCCCTCGCCGCGAATCACTTCAAAGGGTACGTCCCTGTTCCAGTCGATGAATTGGCTCATCGTCTCCAGCCCGAAGTCGACGGGCATCGACAGGTCCTTGACGAGCGCCTCGAGCTCGGCGGTGCCGACGCGCTCGGCGAAGTCGTTCCACTCCTCCTCGCCGTCCTTGCGGTTTGCTTCGTAGTGGCCGATCCAGCGCTCGATTGCGTCGGGGACCCGCTTGGATGGCAGTCTCAGCTTCAGGCGCGTGCCGAACTTGACCTCGCCGCCTTCGAACACGCCGCCCACGTGGGGGATGTAGGCGGGAATCGTGTGCTCGCCGACTTTGATCGACGCGCCGGTGAAGCCGATCGACGCGACGTGGTGCTGGCCGCAGCCGTTCGGGCAGCCCGAGATCTTCACGTTCAGCTTGCGCGTGACCCCGTCGGTGATGTTCATTGCCACGATCCGCTCCTGCACCGCCTGGTTCAGTCCCATTGAGCTCGTAATCCCGAGCTTGCACGAATCGGTCCCGGGGCACGAGACCACGTCGGTGATCTCGCGCGAGCCCGCCTCGCCGAGTCCGAGCTCCGACAGCGCGCGCCAGAGGTCATAGACGCTCTCCTCGCGCACCCAGCGCAGCACGAAGTTCTGCTGGACAGTCGTCCGCGCGTAGCCGCCGGCGTACTCGCGCATCGCCGCCGCCAGGCCCCGGAACTGCTCCGGCGTGAGATCGCCGCGCAGGACTTTCGCCTCGACGGTGACGAAGCCGTCCTGCTTCTGCTCGCGCACGTTCGCGCTGCGGAAGCGTTCGAACTCGGTCATATCGCCGTTCGGGCTGCCGTACTGCTCCCGCGGCGCGGGTGCGCCCTCGCGCTCGTCGTCGAGGAACAGGCGATCCTCGATCGAGAAGTCGCGTTCGGCGACCCAGTCGCCCTTGCACTCCTCCTCGACCTGGTTGCGCAGCTCGTCGATCCCGAACTTGTCGACGAACACCTTGATCCGCGCGCGCGCCCTGTTCTGGCGCAGCCAGTCCTGGCGGTCGAAGATCCGGAACACCGCCTCGGCGAGCTTCAGGTACTCGCCGTTGTCGAGCTCGACGAACTCGTACAGTGCCGGCGCCACGCGCGGCATGATCGAGGTGCCGCCGCCGACGAGCATCTCGGCGCCGCGGACGGTTCCGCGGCCCTCGATCTCCTTGGTGCGCGCGCGGAAGGCAATGTCGTGGATGCCTGAGATCGCGCGGTCGCGCGGGGAGCCGTCGAACGCCGTCTTGATCTTGCGCGGCATCGCCTGCGTCGTCGGGTGGCGCACGAAGTAGCGCACGTAGGCGCCGGCGTACGGTGTCATGTCGAACAGCTCGTCCTTCGCGACACCCGCCCACGGGTCTCCGGTCACGTTTCTCACGGTGTTGCCGCAGCCCTCGCGGCTGGACAGGCCCGACTCGCTCAGCTCGCGGATCGCCGGCTCCATCTGCGCCAGCGGAATGTGGTGTATCTGCACGTTCTGGCGGGTGGTGATGTGCCCCTTGTTCAGCGGCGCATGCTTTTCGACGACGTCCGCGAAGGAATCCATCTGCTCCGGTGTGACGCCGCCGAAGGGGAGCTTCACGCGGACCATGTTCACGTCGGGCTGGCGCTGGCCGTAGACGCCCTGCTTGAGCCGGAACTTGATGAACTCGTCCTCAGGCATCTCGCCCTGCAGGAACTTGCCGGCCTCCGTCTTGAAGTCGTCGAACTCCCGCTCGATGATCGGGATCACGTGCCCTGGCACGTTCTGCAGGATCTCGGGGTCTGCGAGCGTGCCGCGCGGGGCGGGGGCCGAGTCCTGTGCGGGGGCTGAAGCTGACTCCATCTCTGTGCGACCTCCTGCGGGTTCCTGGTCCGGGGCGAGTTGTACGGCGGGAAGCTGGACTATCTAAAGATTGCCCTAAAGCCTAGCGGCTTTCAGGTATTTATCCAGACGCCGGAAACGTGAGCTCTGGATCGCGCGTGACCCCTTCGAGGATAGCTGCGCGAATCCAGGGATCGGGGCGCTCGTCCTCAGGGATCGCCGGCGGCACTGTCGCACGCACGAACTGCTCGATCGCCGCCGCGATCGCCGCGGCCTGCTCGGGAGAGGCTGACCTCACAGCGGAATGTTGCCGTGCTTGCGCTTTGGCCCCGGCTCGCGCTTGGAGCGCAGTGTCTCAAGGGCGGCGATCAGTCGCGGGCGCGTCTCGTGGGGGATGAGCACGTCATCGATGTATCCCCGCTCGGCCGCCGTGTAGGGATTGGCAAAGCGCGCCTTGTAGTCGTCCATCAGCTTCTGGCGGCGCTCGTCCGGAGTCGGGCTCTGCGCGAGGTCGCGACGGTAGATGATGTTGACGGCGCCCTCCGGGCCCATCACCGCGACCTCGGCCGTCGGCCAGGCGAAGTTGAAGTCCGCTCCGAGGTGCTTCGAGGACATCACGTCGTAGGCGCCACCGTAGGCCTTGCGCGTGATGATCGTGACCTTCGGCACCGTCGCCTCGGCGAACGCGTACAGCAGCTTCGCGCCGTGGCGGATGATGCCGCCCCACTCCTGTGCGGTCCCCGGGAGGAATCCGGGCACGTCGCAGAACGTGAGCAGCGGGATGTTGAACGCGTCGCACGTGCGCACAAAGCGCGCGGCCTTCGCGGAGGCGTCGATATCGAGCACGCCGGCGAGCTGGGCGGGCTGGTTGCCGACGATCCCGACGGCGTGTCCGTCCAGGCGCGAGAACCCGCAGATGATGTTCTTCGCGTGGTGCTCGTGCACCTCGAAGAACTCCTCCTCGTCGACGATCAGCTTCACGACGTCGCGCATGTCGTAGGGCTTGTTCGGGTTGTCGGGGACGACCGTGTCGAGCTCGGGGTCCATCCTTTGCGGGTCGTCTGACGGCTGTACGCGGGGCGTCTGCTGGAGGTTGTTCTGCGGCAGGAAGCTCAGCAGGTAGCGGCAGTCCTCGAGACAGGCGTCCTCGTCCTCGGAGGCGAACTGCGCGACGCCCGACTTCGTGTTGTGCGACATCGCCCCCCCCAGCTCCTCGAAGCCGACTTCCTCACCGGTGACCGTCTTGATCACGTCGGGGCCGGTGATGAACATGTGCGAGGTCTCCTTGACCATGAAGATGAAGTCGGTGATCGCCGGCGAGTACACGGCGCCGCCGGCGCAGGGGCCCATCACAAGACTGATCTGCGGGATCACGCCGGAAGAGCGCACGTTGCGCAGGAACACGTCGCCGTAGGAGCCGAGCGAGACGACGCCCTCCTGGATGCGCGCGCCGCCGGAGTCGTTGATGCCGATCACGGGACAGCCGATCTTCGCGGCCAGGTCCATGATCTTGCACATCTTCTCGCCCATCACCTCTCCAAGCGAGCCACCGAAGACGGTGAAGTCCTGGCTGAAGACGCACACGGTGCGGCCGTCGATCGTGCCGTGGCCGGTGACCACCGCATCGCCCCAGGGCCGGTTCTTCTGCATGTCGAAGTCGTACGTGCGGTGGCGTACGAAGGTGTCCAGCTCCTGGAAGGAGCCCGGGTCGAGCAGCTTTTCCACGCGCTCGCGCGCCGTGTACTTGCCGCGCGCGTGCTGCTTCTCCTCCGCCTCCGGCGATGAGTGGATCGCTGCCTCACGCAACTCCTGCAGCTGCTCGAGCTTCTCCTCGTAGGTCTCCGGCGCCTTCTGGCGTGGCGGTTTGCGGTGGCCGCTGCGCGATGCCGCGAGCAGCGCAGCGTCGGTCTGCCGGTCGTGGGAGTTCGAGGCCATCCGGCGCGGGATCTTATCCGGGGGCTCGCGCCGGGCGGTTCTTGGGCCTGGCTCAGGCTCTCGAGAACGGCCGGTGGTGCGCGGCGCCGAGGCGGTCGAGCACGGCGGTGAGCACCGCTGTCACTTCGTCTGCGGCGACCTCCTCGGCTGCCTTCAGTTCCGCAGCGATGTCCGGGATTTCGTCTGCCGGTGCATCCTGTGGCGGAGTCTCGTCCTCCATCGCCTCTGGGGACTCTGGCTCGAGCACCGTCTCCGGATCAACTTGGGGCTGGGGCAGCGTCTGCTCTTCTTTGCGCCGGCCGAAGAGGCGGGCGAAGAATCCGCGACGTGGCTTCGGCTCAGGCAGCGACTCGACGATCAGCTCCGCGGGGAGGGGCTCCGCGACGATGGCTTCGGGCTCCGGCTCCTCCACAGCCACCGGCGCCGGCTCTGATGGGACAAGCTCATCCGCGATCACCGGCTCCGGGTCAGCCGGCAGCTCCGAGGTGGCGACCTCGCGGGCGACGGTCAGCGTGACTTTGGTTCCCCAACCCGATTGCTTGAGCAGCACCTTGCCGGAGGTGTCAGTGGCCTCCCATTCCACCAACTTCTCCGGCTCGACGCGGGTGATGCGGATCTCACCGAGCTCGCTGAGGTGGCGTGCCAGGGCAGCCGGGTCACTCAGCTCCGCCCACAGCTCGGGCGGGGACTTGACCAATGTGCGCTGCACCTCCGAGGAGATCATCGCTCCACACTTCGAGCGATCTCGCGCGACTCCTTCTACGCGGCCGAGCGGGCCCCCTGGGCGGCGATCAAGTTGCGCTCGTGGAGCAACTCAGCCAGCTGCACTGCGTTCAAAGCAGCGCCCTTGCGCAGATTGTCGGCGACGATCCACATGTCCAGCGCGCGCTCGTGGCCGGGATCGCGGCGGATCCGCCCGACGAACACGTCGTCCTGGCCGGCGGCGTCGATCGCGAGCGGATACACCGCGGCGCTGGGATCGTCGAGCACGCTCACGCCCGTCGCGGCCGCGAGTAGCTCACGTGCCCGCTCGGGGGAGAGGGGCTCGCGCGTCTGCACGTTGACCGCCTCGGAGTGCCCCGTCAGCACCGGCACGCGCACGCACGTTGCGCTCACACGGATCGACGGGTCGCCGAGGATCTTGCGCGTCTCGTTGATCAGCTTGCGCTCCTCGTCGGTGTGGTCGTCGCCGTCGGCGAACGAGCCCGCGTGGGGCAGCGCGTTGAAGGCGATCTGATGCGCGTAGGTGCTCGGCGGGGCGATCTCGCGCTCGTGCAGCAGCGCGTGGGACTGGCCGAGCAGCTCGTCGACGGCGGCCTTACCGGTGCCGGAGACCGCCTGGTAGGTGGAGATCACCAGCCGCTCGATCCCGGCCGCGTCGTACAGGGGCTTGAGCGCGACGACGAGCTGCATCGTCGAGCAGTTCGGGTTTGCGACGATCCCGCTGTGGGAGGCAAGCGCGTCGGGGTTGACCTCGCTGACGACGAGGGGCACGTCGTCCTGCATGCGCCAGCGCGAGGAGTTGTCGACGACCACGGCACCGGCCGCGGCGAAGCGCGGCGCCCACTCGCCCGAAGTTGAGCCCCCGGCGGAGAACAGCGCGAGGTCGAAGCCCTGGATCGATTCCTCGTCGAGACCCCGCACAACCAAACCGTCGTCCAGCTCGCGGCCGACCGAGCGCGCGGAGGCGAACGGGACGATCTCGCTCGCCGGAAATTCGCGCTCGCGCAGCAGCTGCAGCATCAAAGTGCCGACCTGGCCGGTGGCGCCGACGACGGCGACTCGATAGGAGTTGCTCATGTTCCTGAGGGTATCTGCCCAGGGGGCCTACGACCGGGTCAGGTCTGGGTGACCATGAAGTAGATCGTGATCACGACCAACAGGTCCATCAGCGCGCCCACGCCGCCGATCCGCCGCACGAGCGAGTCATGCTCGGCGCCGAACGTCACCGGCCCCTCGCCCGCGGCCGCCACGTCCTGATCGGCGACCTCGATCAGACGCTTCTCGCGCGGGCCGAGGTAGGCGCCCTCGACGGCGCCGATCACGATCACAACGCCAAGGCCCCACTGCACGAAGAACGTGTTCCACAGGTGCAGGTGCGAGGCGAGGTAGATGCCGAAGACGAGGATCGCCGCGACCCCGGGCATGATCACGCGCTGGCTGATCGCGTGCAGCGCCCGGTATAGCGCCGGCAGCGCGCGCGTGTCGGCCTTCGTGACGACGCCGAGCAGGACCGGGTAAGCGAAGGTCGCGCCGAAGGCGATCACAACCGCGAGGATGTGCAGCGCGAGCACGACTTCGTAGAACTGGACGGCGAGCACGGGCGAAGCCTAATCGCTCGGGCGGGGGATCAGAACGTCGGCGCGTACTTGCCGAACACGTCCTGCATCGCCCCGCAGACCTCGCCCAGAGAGCAGCGGTCCTTCAACGCCTGGCGGATCGCGGGGAGCAGATTCTCCGACCCCCGCGCGACGCCGCGCAGCTCCTCGAGGCGCTGCTCGACAAGCGCGACATCCCGGTTGGCCTTGAACTCGGCCAAACGCCCCACCTGTTCGCGCTCGGACTCGGGGTCCACGCGTAAGAGATCGGGAACCTCGATGCCCTCTTCCTCGTACTTGTTCACGCCGACGACGACGTCCTGGCCGATCCGGTAGCGCTCCTGGTAGCCCCACGCTGACTCGTCGATCTCGCCGGTGATGAATCCGATCGCGTTGACCGAGCCGCCGAGCGCGTCGACCTTGTCGATCAGCTCGTTCGCGCGCAGTTCGATCTCATCGGTCAGCGACTCGACGTAATACGAGCCGGCGAACGGGTCGACCGTGTCGGCTGCGCCCGACTCCGCGGCGAGGATCTGCTGGGTGCGCAGCGCGATTTTGGCCGCCCGCTCGGTGGGCAGGGCCAAAGCCTCGTCGAAGCCGTTGGTATGCAGCGACTGGGTGCCGCCGCAGACCGCGGCGAAGCCCTGCAAAGCGACCCGCACGATGTTGTTCTCGGGCTGCTGGGCGGTGAGCGTGACGCCGCCGGTCTGGGTGTGGAAGCGTAGCATCGTCGCCTTCGGGTTGGTTGCTCCGAAGCGCTCGCGCATGATCTGCGCCCACATGCGCCGGGCGGCGCGGAACTTGGCGACCTCCTGAAAGACGTTGTTGTGACCGTTGAAGAAGAAGGCCAGGCGCGGCGCGAACTCGTCGACGGAGAGGCGCGCGTCGATCGCGGCCTGGACGTAGGCGATCCCCGAGGAGAGCGTGAAGGCGACCTCCTGCACGGCCGAGCAGCCCTTCTCGCGGAAGTGGTAGCCGGAGATCGAGATCGTGTTCCATTTCGGCACACGCTCGTGGCAGTACTGGAACAGGTCGGTTGTCAGGCGCATCGTCGGAGCGGGCGGGTAGATGTAGTTCCCGCGCGCGATGTACTCCTTGAGCACGTCGTTCTGGGTGGTGCCGCGAAGCTTCTCGGACGGCACGCCCTGCTCCTCGCCGACGAGCTCGTACAGCAAGAGCAGACAGGCGGCGGGCGCGTTGATCGTCATCGACGTCGACACCTGATCCAAAGGAATCCCGTCGAACGCGGTGCGCATGTCGTCGATCGTGTCGATCGCGACGCCGGTACGGCCTACCTCGCCGAGGCAGCGCGGATTGTCGGAGTCGAGCCCGAGCTGGGTGGGCAGGTCAAACGCCATCGAAAGGCCGGTGGAGCCCTTGGAGATGAGGTAGCGGTAGCGCTCGTTTGACTCCTTCGCCGAGGCGTAGCCGGCATACTGGCGCATCGTCCAGGTCTGCTTGCGGTACATCTCGCGATGCACGCCGCGCGTGTACGGGAAGTCGCCGGGCTCCCCGAGTTCGAGTTGAAGAGGCAGGTCCGCCTCGGTGTAGAGCTCGTTGATCTCGATCCCGGAGTCAGTGAACCGACGTGGGTCCTCAGGCCCGACGATCGGGGCTACGGTCAGATGCTCTTCGGTGGTGGACACCTACGAAAGAATAGTCGCGAGAACCAATAAGCTGGAGCAATGGCTACCTGCTTGGTCACTGGCGGCGCAGGGTTCCTCGGCTCACACCTGTGCGACGAGCTCTTGGCGTGCGGGAATCGCGTGATCTGCGTCGACAATCTGGAGACGGGCTCGCTGAGGAACATCGAGCACATCCGCGAGCCGGAGCGGTTCGTGCACCTCGGCACGGACATCATCGAGCCGTACTACGTCGATGAGCCGATCGACTTCATCTACCACCTCGCCTCGCCGGCCTCGCCGATCGACTACCTGAGACTCCCGCTGCACACGCTGAAGGTCGGCTCCTACGGCACGCACCACACGCTCGGGCTGGCGAAGGCCAAGCGCGCACGGTTTCTGATCGCGTCGACGAGCGAGGTGTACGGCGACCCGCAGGTGCATCCGCAGACCGAGTCCTACTGGGGGCACGTCAACCCGATCGGTCCGCGCGGCGTGTACGACGAGGCGAAGCGCTACGCGGAGGCGCTAACGATGGCCTACCACCGCCAGCAGGGCGTGGACACGGCGATCGTGAGGATCTTCAACACCTACGGCAGCCGGATGCGCCCGCACGATGGCCGCGCGATCCCAACGTTCCTGCGCCAGGCGCTCGCGAACAGACCCCTGACGGTGTTCGGTGACGGGAGCCAGACGCGGTCGTTCTGCTACGTGAGCGATCTGATCCGGGGATTGATCGCACTGGCCGAGTCGGGACACCACGACCCCGTCAACATCGGCAACCCGGATGAGTTCACGCTGCTCGAGCTGGCGGAGACGATCAAGGAGCTGACGGGCTCGAGCTCGGAGATCGTCTACGAGGCGCTGCCGGAGGATGACCCGAAGCAGCGCAAGCCCGACATCACGCTCGCGAAAGATCTGCTGGGGTGGTCTCCGGAGGTCACGCTGCGCGAAGGCCTACAGCGCACGATCGACGCCTCCGGCGCCAAGGTGCTGATCGGCTGAGCCTGCAAATCGCCCCACCCGACCGCTACATATGCGAGTCTGAGGCGTTGTGAAAGGCGAGATGGGACCACGTTCTTCAGGAACGTCTGCTCCGCCGGTCCCCCGTCCGCGTTCCTCGCCGGGCGGCCAGGGTGGGCGGGCATCGACCGACCCGACCCGACCGGACGCGGCGAAGTCCGACGCGGCCAGATCGACACTCTCCGAGGCCACCGCGCGCAAGGAGCCCTCCGACCGCGACATGCGCCAGAAGCGCCCGCCGGCGATGTCGTTCCTGCTGAGGATGGCCACGGCAAGACGGGTTGCGCGCGTGCTTTCCCTGCTCGCGCTTGACTTCGTCGGGGTGGCGCTGGCGATCTTCACGGCGCTCGTCTTGAAGGCGGCGGTGCTGGGGCATGTGGACGCGAGCCAAGCGTTTCACGAAGCCAAACGGATTCTCGCCTTTGCCTACCTCGTGACCGCGCTGCTGTTCGCCCGCTCGGGCCTGTACGCCGAGCGCGCGCAGCGCCCGGGCCTGTCGCGGATCGTGGGGGCGCTCTTCCAAGTTGCGTTCGTCGCGCTGCTGTTCGCGGTCGTGAGCGGCGAACACTTCTCGAGCTTCTACATCTTCTGGGGTTCGCTGGGATTCGCGCTGCTGTACGTGTCCTCGCTGCGCGGGGCATACGAGTGGCTGACAGGAGTGCTGCTGCGCGCGGCCGGCTACCGCCGCCGTGCGGTGCTCGTCGGCACTGGCAAGCACATCCGCGATGTCGCCCACGCGCTCGCGGACGCGCCGCACTCGCCGATCGAGGTCGTCGGGTTCCTCTCGCCGAACGAGCTGCCCGCGAATGGCCTGCGCTCGCTGGGCTCGCTCGCGAGGCTGGAGAGCGTGCTCGACACGGAAAGGATCGACGAGGTGATCATCGCCGACCCGGACTTCCCGCAGGTCGAGGCGGTGGAGCTCGTCGACCACTGCCACCGGCGTGGGGTGCGCGTCAGACTCGCGCCGTCGACGATGGAGATCCTGATCCACCGCGCCGAGTTCGTGCCGGGGCAGTCGGTGCCGCTGTTCGAGCTGAGCTCGCCGGTGTTCGAGGGCGTCGACTTCGCGCTGAAGCGCACGTTCGACCTGATCGGAGCGACGCTGCTGCTGGTGCTGCTGAGCCCGCTCCTGCTGGTGATCGCGCTCGCCGTGAGGCTGTCCTCGCGCGGGCCGATCGTGTTCAGATCGACGCGCCGGGGGATCGGGCAGAAGCCGTTTGCGTGCCTGAAGTTCCGCACGATGCACACCGACGCCGAGCAGCGCCAGGCGGATCTGGAAGAGCTGAACGAGGCCTCGGGAGCGCTGTTCAAGATCCGCGACGACCCGCGCATGACGCATGTGGGGCGGATGCTGAGACGCTACTCGCTGGACGAGTTGCCGCAGCTCGTGAACGTGCTTCGCGGCGAGATGTCGCTCGTGGGTCCGCGTCCGCTGCCCGAGCGCGACTACGAGATGCTCGAGGACTGGCATCGCAAGCGCTACCTAGTTCTTCCCGGGATCACGGGGCTGTGGCAGGTCTCAGGCCGCTCAGAGCTGGACTTCGATGACCTCGTGCACCTGGACTTCATCTACCTGGAGCGCTGGTCGCTGGCGCTCGATCTGACGATCATCTTGAAGACGATCCCTGCTGTGATCATGCAGCGTGGCGCTTACTAATCGATCTGTTTCTTGCCAACGGGTGCCCGCCCACCGCGGGACCTGTCCTCCTCCCGTTTATGGATCCCCACGATCCTCATGCAGCGCGGCGCTTACTGAACGCCCGCTAGGGCCTCCTCGTAGACACCCCAGGTCGCGCGCCCCGCGTCCTGCCACGTCCAGGCTGGAGGGGGTGGCGCCGGGCGACTGATTGATTGCGCGGCTCCGATCAAAGCCTCGAGGTCCCCGGCTTGCACAAACGTGGCCCGCTCGTCGAGGACCTCGCGCAGGGCGGGGACCTCGCAGGCGACGACCGGCGTGCCGCAGGCCAGCGCCTCGACGGCCGGCAGGCCGAAGCCCTCGTCCTCGGAGGGCAGCAGGAGCGCGTGCGCGCCGGAGTAGATCGCGGCGAGGTGCTCGTCGGAGACGTGCCCGGTGAGCGTCACGTCTCCCAGCTCGTGCGCCCAGGGACGCGTGGGCCCGACTAGCACGAGCGGCAGCTCGCGGGGGGTGGCAGCGAGCTTGGCAACGAGCTTACGCGGGTCGGGATGCTGCAGGCCACCGACCCACACCAGATAGCGCTCTGGCAGCGAGAAGCGCGCCCGCGCCTGCGCGATCTCCTCAGCCGGGCGCGGGTACATCATCGAGTCGGGCGCCTCGGCGATCACGACGACGCGCTCGGGTTCCAGGCCAAGGCGCCCGACTGCGTCGCGGGCCACTGCTTTGGTGGGCACGATCACCCGCATCGCGCGTTGCACTGCCAGCTGACGCAGACGCAGACGTATACCCATCCGCAGGTGCTCTGAGCGGCGCTTGAGAGCCGCGAGATCGTGCAGCGTGACGACCATCGGACACGGGCTGCGCAGCATCGCGCCCTCCATCCATGGTGCGTGGAAGACATCGGAGACGCGCCTGGGCTGATGGGTCTCCTCGATCTCGCTCTCCCCGGCGGCCGTGTCGCGCAGGGCGCTCAGCAGGCAGCGGGAGTAGCGTCCGACGCCGCGCGGATCGGCGGCGGGGCGGCTGTCGAAGGCGACCCTCACGAGCGGCTCTTCGACTCCACGCGATTGTTCACAGGACCCCCGGGGAATGCACGCAAGGCAAGATAGTCCTTTGGCGCAGGTATGGGTAGAGATGACAGTCGCACTGCACTTCTTCCTGTCCCTAGACCGCATTTTGCGTCCGTCGGGCCGGCGCGGTCTAGCCTTGCCTTGAGAAATGCCCGCGAGCGAGGACTACCACGAGGCTCTCTGGGAGGCGCATCCGGAGGGTTTGGAGCCGGTCGACTTCGCACGGCGCAGCGACTTTCTCCTTGGCCACGCAGGCGCAGGCGAGCGGGTGCTCGACGTTGGCTGTGGCGAGGGGCGCTTCGCCGCCGAGCTCGTCCGCGCGGGCGCGGAGGTGGTGGGGATCGACGTTGCCGCAGAGCCGCTGCGGCGCGCGCATGAGCGCCACCCCGAGCTCGACCTGCGCCAGATGCCCGCCGAAGGGGCCTGGCCGCTAAAGGATGCAAGCTTCGACGCGGTCTGGGCGGGCGAGGTCATCGAGCACGTCGCCGACACCGCCGGCTGGCTGTCGGAGCTGCGCCGCGTGCTGCGCTCCGGCGGTCTGCTGCTGTTGAGCACGCCCGACCACGGGCGCCTGCGGATGCTCGGCTGGGCGCTCGCGCCGCGCGCGTTCGCGGCCCACTTCGACCCCCGCTCCGACCACCTGCGTTTTTACACCCTGGGCACCCTCAGCGAGTTGCTCGAAGACTTCGGCTTTCAAGACGTCGCCGTGCGGCGCGTCGGAGGGCTGCCCGGTGCGCGGCGGCAGTTGCTTGCGAGCGCACGGCGGTCACGCTTTTGACGCCCGCCGGCGAGCGCACGACGGTCACGTGCTTGACGGCGGTGCTCGCCGCCGTGCTCTCGCGCAGCGCCTCGATATAGGCGTTCTGGATCGCGAGCAGTTCGGGGTCGTACTGGATCTCCGACAGCGGTGCGACCGCCAGGGGGTTCAGGTAGACGGTCGCGCGTAGCTCGTTCAGCGCGGCGGTGGGGTTCCCGTTCTGCAGGTCGTATTCGCCGAGTGCCTTCCACGTCTGCGGGTTCGACGGCTGCAGGTGCACCGCCCGCACAAGCGTCGCGCGCGCCAGCGCGCTCTGGCCGGCGTGCTGCTGGATCGTGGCGAGTGTGAACAGCGCTTCCGCCGAGACCGGGTCGTAGTCGACTGCGTTCTGCGCGGCCGTGTGTGCCGCGCCGGGATCGGTGGCGCTCAGCGCCAGGGCTTCCTGGGAGGCGTCGGCCGAGCGCTGGGGCTGCCACTGCGCCCAGGCGGCGAGCAGCGCAGCGATCACCACGGCCGCGGTGATCCCGAGGCGCAGCGCGCCAACCTCGCGCAGCGAAGGAGGCAGGCTCAGCTTCCCCGCTTGATCCAGCAGCGGCCCGCGCCCGGCGAGCCAGCCTGCGCAGACGAGCGCCACGCAGGCGTCGCCGGGCACGAACCAGGTCCAGTCGACGGTGGAGTGGACGCCGAACACGACCACGAGACAGAGCATGCTCAGCATCCCGACCCGCTCGGGGCTGTAGGCGCGCTGGCCGATCTCCGATCGGTCGCCCAGCTCTCCTCGATCCTCCAAAGGGCGCCAGCCGATGCCCTGCCAGCCGTCGCGTCCCAGCTCGCGCCAGCTCCTCCAGCGCCGGTTGAAGGGGTGCGTCGCGCGCCCCGCGGCGGCCATCCATGTGAGCAGCAGCGCGATCGCGATCGCCAGCCCCACGAGACCGAGGTCGGCGAGCGTCTGCACGACGAAGCCATGGGCGTCGTTCGCTTCCAGATCCTCGGTGCGGTAGCGCAGGCTGGCGGTTCCGTAGCTGCGCGCCCCGGCGCCGAGCGCGGGGTGGGCCTGGAAGATCTTCAGCGCCTCGTTCCAGTAGACCGCGCGCACGCTGCCGATCGCGGTCAAACGGCCGGGTGTCTCGGCCGGGACCGGCGCGTGGGTGTTGGTGAGCGTCTGAAAGCCGTGGGAAATACTGCCGGTGAGCCCGCGATGACTGACGGCGAGCGCGCCCACGAAGGCGACGACAGCGAGCACGAGGATGCTCAGCAGCAGCGCCCCGGCGTTCTGCCGCACCACCCGCGAAAGCGGGTGCCGGCCGGTGTAGAAGCCGACCGTGAGCCCCGCGAGCGTGAGCAGTAACAACATCGCGAGCAGCAGCGCGCCGAACTGGCGTCCGGCCACCACACGCGCGTGCAGTTCGACGCTGTCGCTGCTGAGGGCGCTCCGCGAGAAGTCCCATGCAACCACGAGCCCGGCGGCGACGGTACCGACGAGCAGCACCGCGGCGCCGCGCAGGCGCAGCGGCACGGCCGCGAACCAGAGCGCCAGGCCCACCGCCAGCGCGACCAGCGCGCCGCGCGAGTAGGCGAGCATCAGCGTGACGAGCAGCAGGCCAATCGCAGGGTAGGCGAGCGCGCTCAGCAGCGCGTGTCCGCGCCGGCGGGCTCCCAGCCAGAGGCAGCCGATCACGCCCATCGCCGCGGTCAGTCCGGTCGCGTTCCAATAGCCGTATGGCGCCTGCAGGCGCGCGTAGATGTCATGCGCGTCGAGCCACGAGGGGAACACCTTCGTGAGCAGCGCGTAGCCGCAGACAACGACCGCCGCCAGCGTCACCCCCCCGATCACGGCGGGCCAGCGCGCGGGCGCGGCGCGGGCGAGCACGACCGCGGTGCCGAACACGGCGCTGTAGGCGAGCATCAGCCCGGCGTTCTGCCAGCTGGCGTCGGGTTGCACCGACCAAACGACCGACAGCGCGCACAGCGCGGCGAACGCGAGCAGCAGCCCCACCGGCCACAGCCCGAACACGCGTCTGCCTGGGGGGGTGAGGATGATCGCAGCGGCGACGATCGCGCCGCAGGCGAGTGTGAGGATGATCTCCGTCGTCGTCGCCTGCTGGACCGGCGGCAGGCCGCCGCCGGCGAAGAACGTGACGAAGCAGAAGATCGCGGCGCTCAGCAGCGTGAGTAGCCACATCGACGCCCGATCTCCAAGTGGAGGGCGCCATGGCTCGCGCGGGCGCGGGCCGCCGGCCCGTGCACCGGGCGCAAGATCCACTGGCGGAGCGGGATCAGTCGTCGTGGTGGCGGACACGGTTTCGGACCACTCCTCCCGCGAGCGCAACCGCGCACGCGAGGAGGAATAGGAGGACCGCCAGCAGCGGTGTGGGCAGCGAGCTGAAGGCGGAGGCGATGTCTGCATGCACGACGCCGGGGTGAACCACCTGGCCGCCGAGCTGCAGCGCCGCCGCGCCGGTTCTCGGCGCGCGACTGAGATTGCGTCGCTCGGCCGGAGTGGCGGTGGCGGCGGTCGTAGCGCCCGTGCCGGTGGAGCCGGCTCCGCCGCCGCCGCCGCTGGATCCTCCGCGAGAGCCGGCCGCGGCTCGCTGGGCTTGATGGATCAGGCTGGCACAGCCGCTGTACTCTTCGAGGCTCGTTTCCAGCTCTTTCAGGGCCTTTTCGTAATCCTTCTGGGTGAAGCCGCGCAGCGATTCACCGTGTGTGCAGCGAAGGATGATCTTTTCGCCGACGTTCGCCTGGGCGGGGGCGGCGATCGCGGCAAGCGACAGCGCCATGGTAAGGAATGCGACCGCCAGGGCGAGCAAGCGCGTTGGGGGGACGATTCTCATGATTGAGCGGGGGTAACGCTACCAATGCTCCCGGGCGAGGCCCGAGGGTCGGCGAACCGTGGTCGGAGTCTGCGGTAGCCGCCGCCCCGGACTACCGATGTTGCCGGGAGAGGCCGAGGCTGGCGAGCGCGCCGGAGAATCCCCGGACCCAAGCATCGTAGGTGTAGGCGCGCACGTCCCGCGCGCCGGCCTCGCCCAGACGTGCCCGCAGGGCCGGGTCGGCCGCCATGCGGCGGATCGCCCCGGCGAGCGCATTGCTGTCGCCGGCGGGAACCACCAACCCGTTGCGCCCATCGCGCACCAGCCCGCCGGCGACGGCCCCGACGGCGTCGGTGGCGATCACCGGCAATCCTCGGTTGAACGCCTCGTTAACCACGAGGCCCCAAGGCTCGCGAAACGTGGGTGTGGCGATTGACGGCACGACCAGGACGTCGCAGGCGGCGTAGATACTGCGCAGCTGCACCGGCGGGACGGGATCCATCCAGAGAGTCCCGTCCTGCACATCTCCCGCCGCGCCGCCGGTGGGGACCCAGGGGGGGTTGGATCCCGCGCCGACGAGGACGAGCGCGGCGGGCGGGGCTTGAAGGCCCGTTGTGCGCCAGGCCTCGGTCAGCTCCCTCAATCCCTTTTCCCGGGAGGGACGACCTACAAACAGGAACTTTGTCGCCGCTTGCTCGGGCTCAGCCGGCCGATCGGGGCCAGCGCTGGAAAGGCTGGTGGCCGACCAGCGTGGCGGGGCGATCTCGGGAGCGCTCCAGAAAGCGTTGTCGACGGCCTGCGGGGCGCTGTGAACGTTGCGTGCGCCGCGTGCGCCGACGTAGGCGCTGACATGCGGGCCGTAGGTCACGACCGCATCCGCGGAGCGGTACAGGCGCGCCAGCGCGAGGAAGCTGAACGCATGCGCGGGACTGCGTGGATGCGCCCATAGCGAGGTCCACAGGATCAGCGGCAGCCCGGCGCGGCGCGTGCCCGCCCAGGTTGCGCCGAGCGCGACGCGCCCGGCGCTGGAGCAGACGACGGCGCGGTAACGCCCGCTCGCGGCGAGCCGCGCCGGCGCGTGCTGGCCGACCAGGCGGTAGGGGAAGGGAAACCCGCCCGCCCGCTCTCCCTCGAAGGCGCCTGCGCCGTGCTTGGAGCGCCCTCCGAACAGCGCGAACTCGACGTTCTCCACTTCGTGCAGGCGTGCAAATGCGCCGACGCGGTCGGGCGGGGCGTGCCCGGTGACGAACAGGACGGGCTTCGTTTGGGTGCGAGCGTGTGTCATCGAGGTTCACTGCCGGCCGTCGCGGCTGAACGGTTCATCGCAGGGCGTGCTCGTAGGCGGCAAGCGTCTCCGAGCCGCAGCGCTCCCAGGTGAAGCTGGCGGCGACGGTCGCACGCGCGCGCTGGGAGGCCTCCCGCAGCCGATGAGGGTCAGACAGGAGCTCGTCGATGCGCTGGCTGAGCCGCTCGATGTCGCCGGGAGGCACGAGCATGAAGCCGTCGCCGGCCGCGGCGATCTCCTCGGGCCCGGGCTCGCCGCGGCACCCGATTGCGGGCACGCCACCGGCCATCGCCTCGATATAGGCCACCCCGAACGCCTCCTCGGTCGAGGGCATTACGAACAGCGTGCAGCCCCGCGCCTGCTCGATTGCCTGCTTGGGTGCCAGCTGTCCGTGGAACTCGACTCGCTCGGTGATCCCCAGACGGGCGGCGAGCCCCTCGAGCGCAACCCGCTCGGGGCCTTCGCCGATGATCTCGTAGCGCAGCGTCGGATGTCGTTGGGAAAGCACTGCCAGCGCGCGCAGGACGTCGCCGTGGCGCTTGCGTGCGACCAGGTGCGCGACCGTCACGAGGGACGGGCCGCTCGCCCGGCCTCCGATCCTCATCATCCCCGCTCGTGCTGGCGATTCCGTACGTCGTGACGAATGCCGGGGGCTGGGTAGATCGGTGCCGAGATGCACTACACGCGTCTCGCCGGCGCCATGTGTGCGCGAGAGCTCTGCGATTCCGCGGCTGTTGGCGAGCACCAGGCGCGCCGCGCCCAGCCCGCGCGCCACCGCCGCGGCGCCCGCTGCGCTGCCGGTCGGCGGATCGGCTCCCGTATAGAGCACGTCGCCGCCGTGCACCGAGACCACCAACGGCACGTCCACGCGTGCGCGACGCACAGCGTCGCCGGCCGGCACGGCGTTGTGGGCGTGGATCACCTCGAATTCGAACGAGCGGCGCAGCCGGCGCAGCGCCAGTCCGAGGGTCGGTGCGGCCCACGCTCCCCATGTCGCATAGGAGCCTGAGCGGGGGGGCGATACATAGGGGACGTAGGAGATTTCGAGACCGTCGTGTATCTGCTTGCGAGGCTCGCGCACGAGCTTTGCCAGTGCGTCCGCGGCGCCGCTCGGGCCGTCCGCGAACGAGGCGCGCGGAGGGACCAGGCGATGCAGGACGAGGACGCGCACCTCCGCGCCGGCGTCGCGCACGGCGAGCGCTTGACGGTGCGCCCAGACGCCCAATACCGGATCGCCTTGGCTCGGGTAGAACTCGGCTACGACGGCGACCCTCACGACTCGCTCACGACCCACATGCCGGCTTTCACCAGTGCCGGTGGGTGGCCAGGGTGTGTTGCGCTTCGTTCGCGCGCAGGTAGGGATGCTCGGCGAGGAACGCGCGCGCCTCGGCCACGGCCACCTCGCGCGAATAGGCGTTGGCAGCGGGCGCAACCCTGTGACCGATCGCCGTCGCGTCGATCACGCCGCAGCGCCAGGCATGCTCCCGCGCCAGCGCAGCCCAGTGGAGATCCAAGCCCCAACCCATGCGCAGCGGGGGAAAGGGCAGCAACGTCGAGAATGTCGAGCGTGCGAAGGCGGTCACTGGGCCGATCTCTACAAACGATGTCTCGCGCACAACGCTGCCCGGGCGTCGGCGTGTCAAGAGCCAGGCCGCGTGAGAGTTCAAGTGGTGCGCCGGCTGAGCCAAATCGAGCGAGAAGCGCTCCGCGAGGAACAGGAAGCGATCGAGGAAGTCGTGGGGCAGCTCCACGTCGTCGTCGATCACCAGCAGCCAATCGTGTTCCGGTATCGAAGATCCCCCCACTGCGCTCGCGAGCAGGAGGTTGAGGTTCTCGAACTTGCCAAGAGCTCCCGGTGGTCCGGTGTGCAGCTCGACATCGTGGCGTGAGCGCAGCAGCTCGCGGCGGATCTTCTGCGCCAGCGCACCGTGCTCGGGGCGCTCGACACCGAGCACGAGCACCTTTCGCTGGGGTGGGTCGCGGCGCGCGGCGACGTTCAGACGCAAGCGCCGGCCGCTGGCCAGCTCCCATGCCTTCATCGCTTCGTCGCGCACGCGACGACGGATCGCGTCTGCCCCCCCAACCGTCCCGCTCGCGCCGGACAGGAAGTCGTCATTCGAGCTTCCGTGCACAGACGGCGCCCCATTCACCGAAGCGCCACCCTCATGAGGCAGCGCGGGCGACTGCGTCGTGGCTCCAGTGCTCGGCGCGCCATCCGGCTGTCCTTGCAGGCTCTCGCGCAGGCGCCCGGCGCTGTGCGCGACCATCACCAGCCCGGCGGGACAACGGCGGCGGAGCACGTGTCCGAAGCAGCCGCCGAGCGTGAGCAGCTCGCGTAAAGGATTAGGAGCCCGCCCATCCGCTCGATGGCGAAAGCCGTCGAAGCGGCGGCTGGCCCGGCCACGCCAATAGGCGGCGCGCGCGAGCGATCGCAGCTGCGCGTCCGGGCCGGAGCGGCGGTGCTCGAGCGTCGCCCCCGCCACGTACAGAACCCGGGCGCCCGGCCTAGCCACGCGCATGCGATCCTGCCACTCCTGCTCGTCGCCGCCGTGCTCGAGCGCGACCTCAAACGGGCCGACTCGCTCCAGGGCGCAGCGGCGGATCGTCATGTTGGCGCCCCACGCATAGCGCGTGTCCGTGTCCTTCCTCCCCAGGTCGAGTGAGGTGATCGGTGATCCCTCGCGACCGCAGCTGTGCAGCCGAGAACCTTCCAGGCGGGGCTCGATCGGGCCGGTGAAGACATCGACCTCCGGGTGCTCCCGCGCCGCCTCGAGCAGCGCTCCGAGCCACCCTGGCCGCACACGGACATCGTCATCGACGAACACGACCAGCTCGCTTCTCGAACGTGTAACGCCCGTGTTGCGCGCGACGTTGAGCCCGAGCGGTCCGGGATGGGGCTCGTAGCGCGCCCCGAGACGCTCCACCAGCGCGCGCGTTGCCTGCGAGTCACCGGCGTCGTCGATCACCAGCACCTCCGCTCTCACCGCGTCTGCCTGGGGAACGATCGAGGCGAGCGCAACTTCCAGATAGTCGGGACGCGCGCGGGTGGGTATCACGATCGATGCAGGGGGGGTCATGATCCGAACAGTCTAGGTTTGACGCTCACATGGTCCTGTTCCTGCACAACCGCTACCGCACCACGGGCGGCGAGGAGCGCGTGGTCGCCGACCTGATGGCGCTCGTGCGCGAGCAGCTGGGAGAGGAAGCGCAGCTGCTGGATCGGGACTCGGCGACGCTGGGCCGGGGCGGCGCGGCGGCAGGGCTGCTGCGGGGGGGATTGAACCCTGAGGACGTGGCGAGGGCGGTTCGGTTGAGCCGTGCGCGTGTGGTGCATGCGCACAATCTCAATCCAACACTCGGCTGGCGTGCCCTCGCGGCGGCTCGCGAGGCCGGGGCGCGTGTCGTCCTGCACCTGCACCAGTACCGGATTGTCTGTGCGACCGGGGTCTGCTTCACACGCGGGGCGCAGTGCACGCGCTGTCACGGGCGCAACACGCTGCCGGGCGTGCGCTTGAACTGCCGCTCGAGCCTTCCAGAGGCGGCCACCTACGGCGCCTCGCTGGCGCTGTGGCAGCGTCGCCTGGCCGCACAGGCCGACGCGGTGATCGTGCCGAGCGCGTTTGCGCGCGAGCGGCTGCGCGAGCTCGGCGCGCCCTTACCCTGGGAGCGCGTTCATGTGTTGCCACCGCCGGTGCATGAGCCTTCGCTTTTCTCGCCGGCCAAATCGGGGTCCTACGCCTTGGTGGTCTCCCGTCTCGCGCCGGAGAAGGGTGTCGACGTGGCGATCGAGGCCTGCCGGGCCGCGGGGGTGGCGTTAGTGATCGCCGGCGATGGGCCAGAGCGAGAGGCTCTACAAGCACAAGCCGGCGACTCGGAGGTGCGCTTCGTGGGCCACATCGACGACGCTGAGCTGGCGGCGCTACGCGCCGGCGCGGCGATTGCGCTTGTTCCTTCGCGCTCGGCCGAGACCTTTGGACTGGCGGCGGCCGAGGCGATGGCGGCGGGCCTGCCGGTGGCCGCGAGCCGTGTGGGCGCGCTCGCAGAGCTCCTCGACGCGCAGAGCCTGGTCCCGGCCGGAGATCCGGGAGCGCTCGCAGAGGCGATCGAGCGTCTGGCCGGAGATCGGGCCGCCGGGACGCGGGGGCTGGAGCGAGTGCGCGCTCTATGCGCACCGGAGACGGTGGCGGCTTCGCTGGCCTGCATCTACGACGCGACTGGATAGGCGCGAGCGCCCGCGCGTCGTGGCCGGCGCATCTGCGGACTCCGATCCGCATCGGCCTGACTAAGCTCCTGGCCGTGTCCCCAGCGTCAGATATGGCCCGGCGGGCTCTGATCACCGGCCTCACCGGCCAGGACGGCTCGTTCTTGGCGGAGCTGCTCCTGGCGCAGGGGTACAACGTCACCGGCCTCGTGCGCGGCGCGCCCGACCGCTCGCTCGGCTGCTCTGAGCACCTGCGCGAGCAGGTTGACCTGGTACGTGGCGACCTGCTCGATCCGAGCTCCCTGCAGGCGGCGATCGAGGAGAGCCAACCCACCGAGATTTACCACCTCGGGGGCCCCTCGTTCGTCCCTGCCTCGTGGGAGCGCCCGGGAGAGGCCTTGAGCGCGATCGCCGGCTCGACCGCGAGCCTGTTGGAGGTCGTGCGCGAGATCGGACCCGACACACGGGTGTTCGTGGCAGCTTCCGGCGCGATCTTCGGCGAGGCGCTCCAGAGCCCGCAGCGCGAGGACACGCCGTGCCATCCAACGACGCCCTACGCGATCGCAAAGCTCGCCGCCCATGAGTTGGTGGGATCGATGCGCGAGCACGATGGGTTGTTCGCGTGTTCGGGGATCGTCTACAACCACGAGTCCGAGCGCCGGCCGGAGCGGTTCGTGACTCGGAGGATCACGCGCGGGGCGGCTGCGATCGCCCTGGGGTTGCAGGAGGAGTTGACGCTCGGTTCGCTGGAGGCGGTACGCGACTGGTCGTTCGCCGGCGACATCGTGCACGGCGCCTGGCTGATGCTCCAGCAGGAGCGTCCGGACGACTACATCCTCGCCAGCGGCGTGCCGCACACCGTCGCGGAGTTCGCCGAGGCGGCGTTCGCGTGTGTGGATCTCGACGCCGAGCGCTACCTGCGCGTCGACCCCGCGCTGGTTCGCCCGCAGGAGGACACGCCGAGCGTTGGCGATCCGCGTAAGGCGCGTGAGCGCCTTGGCTGGGAGCCTGAGGTCTCGTTCTCTGAGCTTGTCGAGCGCATGGTGCGGGCCGACATGCGCTCGCTGGAAGCGCAGACGAGTAAGCCATAGACTGCCTGCCGCCATGACGACGATCGGTGTTATCGGGCTGGGTTATGTGGGTCTGCCGCTCGCGGTGGCGTTCGCGGGGGAGGGCTGCGACGTGGTCGCGGTCGATCTCGATTCGCGCAAGATCGAGGCGATCGAGGCGGGGGACTCCTATATCGAGGACGTCTCCTCCGAGGCGCTGCGCGAGGTCTCCGGGCGGATCCATGCCACCACGCGGTACGCGCGGCTGGCGAAGGCGGACGCTGTGCTGGTGTGCGTGCCGACGCCGCTGACCCGCAACCGCGAGCCGGATCTGGAGCCTCTGGTCGACTCCACGCGGGCTTTGGCGGAGGTGTTGCAGGCGGGGCAGTTGGTTGTGCTGGAGTCGACGACCTACCCGGGCACGACCCGCGAGCGCGTCGCTCCGCTGCTGGAAGAGTCCGGACTGACGGCGGGAAGGGATTTCCATCTGGCGTTCTCACCCGAGCGCGTCGATCCGGGACGCACGGACTTCACGTTGCGCAACACGCCGAAGGTTGTGGGTGGCCTGACCGAGGCGTGCGCCGAGCGTGCCGAGCAGATCTACGGGCTGGTGTGCGATCAGCTCGTGCGTGTCTCGAGCCCCGAGGCCGCGGAGCTAACAAAGCTCCTGGAGAACATCTTCCGCTCGGTCAACATCGCGCTCGTGAACGAGCTCGCGATGTTGACCGACCGCATGGGGATCGACATCTGGGAGGTCGTCGAGGCCGCTTC
>Ga0302235_10000739_pt1 | contig 25245 bp, 20 predicted proteins | sample II_Palsa_N3_3_FD_193577 | JGI IMG/M metagenome (GOLD analysis project Ga0302235, IMG submission 193577) | Peat permafrost microbial communities from Stordalen Mire near Abisko, Sweden - II_Palsa_N3_3 | ecosystem: Environmental > Terrestrial > Soil > Palsa > Peat permafrost | place: Sweden...
GCCGAGGCCGCCACCGCGATCACCCTGGCCGCTGCCTCCTGGAAATGGATAGAACAGCCAATCCTGCGCAACGGCCTCCGGGCCACTGTCCACGCCAGGTACCGCGCGGCGACCGAATCGTCGGCCGCCCAAGGCCGGGGACTCGCCCGTGCCTTTTTCGCCGCCGCCCTGGCCGCAGCGCTCATGGTCGCCGGCGCCGCCGGGTACGGGGTGGGGGTGCTGCGCGCGCCCACGTCGCCGGGCCTGGAGCAGCAGATCACCCAGGGAGCGATGATCAGCGCAGACTCCCGGACGCACAAGGTCACCCCGGCGGCGGCAGCCCGCGTTTCTGCAGAGACGCCACCGCCCACCCCGGCCAGCACGTCGGGCGGCGGCGCTCACGCATACCAGGCGAAGATTCCCGGTTCGAAGGTCACCGCCATCGGAGACTCGGTCATGCTCGCGGCCGCCCCGCAACTGCAGGCTGCCCTCAAAGGGATCTACATAGATGCGGCGGTCAGCCGGCAGATGAGCGCCGGCCTCGCCGTCGTGCAAGGGCTCGCCGACGCCGGCCTGCTCCGATCTGTGGTCGTCTTGGATCTTGGCACCAACGGGACCGTCACCACGCGCCAGATCCGCCAGCTGCTCGCCACCATAGGACCGCACCACACGCTGGTGCTCGTCAACACGTTCGTTCCGCGGCCGTGGCAGAACGAGGACAACCGGGTGCTCGCCGCCGCCGCCCGGAAGCATGACAATGTCGTGCTGGCCAACTGGTTCGCGACTATCGAGCATCGCACCGGCCTGCTCTGGGACGACGATGTGCATCCCCGCCCGCGAGGAGCGACGCTGTATGCGCGCATGGTGGCAACGGCGGTGCAGGCTACCCGCAACCCCCGCCCCACCGCTTCACAGTGGTCGGCCACCTGCCACACCCCCTGAAGGCGGCAGCAGCCAGGCCCGTGCGGAATCTGCACACGCGGACCCAGGCAGGCAGCTACCAGGCGAGGCCATCACGCAGGGCGTATATCCCGAAGGCGGACGGGCGGCTTCGGTCGCTCGGCATTGCCGCGCTGGAAGACAAGATCGCCCAGCGTGCCGTCGTGGAGGTGCTCAACGCCGTCTATGAGACGGACTTCCTGGGTTTCTCCCACGGGTTCCGGCCGCGGCGCAGCCCGCGCTGGCGGCCGGTATCGAGCGCAAGAGGGTGAACTAGGTTTTCGACCCGGACATCCGCGACTTCTTCACCTTCCCGAGCAGGCCAGACGGCTGGCGAGCGTGGTGCGCGGGCACTGCGCCGACTACGCCGTGCCCGGCAACAGCGAGGCAAGCAGGGCATTCCGCACCCAGGCGGCCCGGCACTGGTACCGGGCGCTGGGGGAGCCCACAGATTCCACGGGCCGCCCGGTGCCCAGGAGGCGATTGGTTGCCGAATGTTCAGTTATTGTCACGTTGGGTGACGTTCGATCCTGCTTTCCCCGCCATCTGGACCCGATTTCCCCGTCATTTCTCCTCTGGGTACCAGAATGCACGCGGCGTAGGCTTTTGTTAACAGAGAGTGCAATGAGGCTTTTCTGCACTGGGGGAAGGCAAGACAATGAAACTCAACAAGGTAACCGCAATCCCGGCATTCGCACTCACAGCCGGTCTCAGCCTCGTAAGAGCGGCCTTCCGGCATGTCTTACGACATGATGGCTGGCATACGACATGTTCGATGGCACGGGACAAGTTCGGACTCGCGCCCCTACCCCAGCCCCCTGATCAAACGCCGATAATGTGCATTATGTAAAGTTAATCCGGCTGTTCCGGAAGTCGTCCCCAAACGAACGTTCTGCTGGCGCTGTTCGCCGGAAACACCACCGCAGGGCCGCCAGGTTGGATGCCGCCCGGGCCTGTCCGCCGCCGCGAGCGGCGCCGCTGGGTGATCATCGCCGCTGTACGTGCCGAGAGACGCGCCACAGGAACCCTGCCATATAGCGCCGAAGATCATTTGCCATTCACCGGCGAAGGTTACAGCCCGGTCTAGCATCGCGTGCACGAACACGGGGCGCGTTTGGTGACCGCGAACGGCCCAGCCGCGGACAGTTTCAGGGCCATTTCGTCGAGATCCACGCTGCGATGACCGGATGGCGCTGTCGGCCGGCCTGGAAGAGGAAGCCCAGGTCCGGCTGGTCCGGTGCTCATTGGGTCGGTCCGGGCGGGCCAGAGGCAATTGAACGTTTGCCGCCGTGGTGTGTATCAGCGGGCCGCCGCGACGCCTCCGGCATGGTTAGTGGTCACGCAGCTCAGCGTGCACCCGGGAACTACCGGATCCGTTCTCCGACAGATATGAGGGAGTAAGCGATGGCCGATCGTCATCCCCCAGTCCAGGACTGGGCCAGCGATTTCGACCACACCGACCCCGCGTGGAGCGCCGACCCGTACCCGATCTGGGATGACCTGCGCCAGCGCTGCCCGGTTGCGCACACCGAACGCTACGGCGGGGCCTGGCTGCCGGTCACCTATGACCTGATCCGCGAGGTCGCCTACGACACCGAGCACTTCACCTCCCGCACGGTGGTGGTCAGCGACCGGCGCCCCGGCCCGGATGCCCTGCCCGCCCCCATCGGCATTTCGCCGCCGATCACCTCGGACCCGCCCTTCCACAAGCTGGCACGGCGGATGCTGCTGCCCGCCTTCGGCCGCAGATCGGTTGCCGCCCTCGAGCCGTTCACACGGCAACTGTGCCGTGCACTGCTCGACCAGACCACGGGCAACGTGGCTTTCGACGCGGCCGCCGAGTACGCCCAGCACATCCCGGTCCGGGTCATCGTCAGGTTCCTCGGCTTCCCGGAGTCCGACGCCGGCATTTTCCGCCGCTTCATCCACCAGGTGATGGAGGAGGTCAACACGACCGCCGAGGAACGCCAGACGATGATGGCGGAGCTGGACGACTACATAGACGCCCAGATCGATGACCACATCGCCAGCCCCAGGGACGACCTCACCTCGTTTCTCCTCAGTGCGGAGATCGACGGCGCCGGGCTGTCCCGCGAGCACGTCCGGGGCACGATGATCTTGCTGATGATCGCCGGCATCGACACCACCTGGTCGGCGATCGGCGCGTCGCTGTGGCACCTGGCCCGGTACCCCGGCGACCGGCACCGCCTTGCCACCGAGCCAGCGCTGATGGACACCGGCGTCGAGGAACTGCTCCGCGCCTATGCGCCAGTCACGATGGCGCGCCTGGTGGCCAAAGACCACGACTTCCACGGCCACCAGCTCCAAGAGGGTGACTGGCTGCTGCTCCCATTCCCCGCCGCCAACCGGGACCGGAGCGTGTTCGAGGATCCCGGCCGCGTTAACCTCGGCCGGGCCGACTTCCGGCACGCCGCCTTCGGGATGGGCATCCACCGCTGCCTCGGCGCCCACCTGGCGACGATGGAACTGCGGGTCGCCCTGGAAGAATGGCTGGCCCGCTACCCGGACTTCGAGCTGGCCGACCCGGCTGCCGTCACCTGGTCCAGCGGCCAGGTTCGCGGTCCCCGCAGCCTCCCCGTCAAGGTCCAGTTATAAGCACTTCACGGCCGCTCCGCTCGCCGGGTGGCGGCCGGGCAGTCCGCTCGGCGAAACGAGGTCAACTGGCCCTCCCCCGGGATGCGTCTGCGATCTTACTGGGCGTCATCCCGGTACAGCTGGGCCCGGCTGCGCAGCCTGAGACATGAACAGAACGGCCCAGAATGGCCACATAGCTTGAGACACATATGTCCTCTGCCAACAGAAACCGGACGGCACGGCAGCCGCAGATTGACAATAAAGATTCCTCTTCACAGGTCGGAAGCACGGATCGAGCAATCTTCGTTATCAGAGGACAACATAGACAATCGTGAGTCTCACTTAACCTGCCCGCCCAGGTCAGGCCCTCAGTCGACTGGCCAACTCAACTGAGACAGGGCAGTAGCGCTAGACATAGGGCAGTCTGCGGTCATCGGCCGCGGGCGGCGATGATCTCCGGCTGCCTGCGGGTCCAGTAATCCACGATCTGCTGGCGGGAAACGGGAAGCGCATCGTCTGGGTCGACATCGTCGAAGTATCCGAGGCCCAGCACGATGTGGTTAAGCGCCTGATCGGGGAACTCGGGCTGGAAACGCTCAAGGAACAGCGCCAGCCCCTCGTCGACCGTGCGGTTGGTGCGCTGCTCGATTGTCATCAGGTCGAAGTAGTCGCGCAGCTCGCCCCGATCGCCGACGACCTTGAGCTTCATCGCCATGAGGTCGCTGATCTGCGCGACCTGAAGTCCGGCGAACTGCTGGGCTGGCTCGAGCAGCCGCTGCGGGCGCACCTCGTCCGCGTGCAGGAACTGCACCCTGGTGGCTGAGAACACGCCGTTCAGCGTGCCGGGGGCGCGCTCGGTGACCGCGAACGGCCCGGCCGCGGACAGTTTCAGGGCTATCTCGTCGAGGTCCACGCTGCGATGATGGAAGAAGAAATCCAGGTCCCGGCTGGTCCGGTGCTCAAGGTGAACAGCTATGGCCGTGCCCCCGCCGAGGTATGCGTCAGGCGGGACGAGTGGCGCGATCGCCCGCCAGGTCGCGGCTGTGTCTGGCGGCAAGAAGGCCCGGAGCGGCTCAGCCGGCGGCATGCGTGTGCCTGGCCAGGTTACGAGCTAGCGCCCGGTGGGCGGGATCGAGGCCCCGGGTGGTGGCTGCGTGCTCCCAGGCGCTGGCCGGAAGGCTGGCCGCTCCCCAGGCGAGGCCGTCCGGGTCGTCAGCCTGGATCAGCCGTCTGGCAATGTAGGGTGCCGATGTCGCGACGTCCAGCTGGGCAGGAGCGGTATTCCAGAACAGGTGCCGCAGATGCGGGGGCACCCTTTTGACGCGGTGACTGCCGGTGTGGACGGGCAGCCGTACCTTCGCCACAGCGGGGGCGAGAGCCGCCCACTCGGCCGTTCCGAACCGTACTTGGTAGACGGTCGTCTGGCTGGCTCGCCCCTTGGCGAGCATCATGGGCGACTGGGTGATGGTTCCCTTCGCCGAAAGCAGTGCCAGCGCACGCCCCGCAGCAGTCGGACTGACTCCCGCCCGCCGCGCGGTCTCGCGCACCGAAGCAAGCCCGCGCGGTGACCGTGACAGAGCCGCCAGCACCTGGGTCTCGGTTCGTGACAGGCCGGGTACCGGCGGAGTCACACCCAGCTCGCGAGCTAGTTCGCCGACCTCGCCCTTGGTCAGGTGGAAGACACCTGCGGAATCGCGTCCACCCGCCAATTCCAGGCGGTCCACGGCACGCCTTACCCGTGGCGGCGAGGTCCCGAGCAACCGGGCGGCTGCCGCGAGGCTATAGGTGTCCATATCGTTATGGTACCGGCCGGCACCCCGTCTCTACCGGGTGGCTGTGGAGTAGACCGTTCTGCGGTCAGACCGCGAGGAGACGCTGCCTGTCCCCCCGGTAAGGAACGGGCGCACCGGGACTACGAGCCCTGCTGGCAGACCTTGCGATTAAGGCCCAGGATGGGCACCTTCCGGTTGGTCAGCGCGGCGGCGGCGTGGTTGTCGCTGAGCCTGACGATCAGGGACGCGCTCCCGCCGGGGCCGTCGCCGGCCTCCCAGGCAATGCCATCGGCCAGGTTGAGGCGCCAGCCGAGGCCGATGTGTCCGGCCTGCGGCCGGAGCGCCTCGCTGGCGAGGCCGGCGGGCAGCAGGGATGACCACCCGGTGCCGAACCTGACCAGGTCGGCGGCGGTCGTCCACAGGCCGGCCGCGAGCAGGATTGCGGTGAGGTCGTCGAGATCGGGCACGAAGGTGCCGTCGGGCTCCAGCTCGTAGCCGGTGACCGCGTCCGGGTCCTCGTGCGGCCAGCCGGCCGGGAACGACGAGCCGGTCATGCCGAGCGGGCCGAGCACCAGCCGGGCGACGGCCGCGGCGTAGTCCGAGCCGGTGACATCGGCGATCAGCTGCCAGAGGGCCGCGTAGTCGCCGGGGGCTTTGCCCCTGACGGTGCCGCGGGGGCCGCTGCACGGCAGCACCGGGCCGAGTGATATCAGGCTGGGGACGGGAACGGTGCTGGCGTACAGGTTGGCGGGGGCGGGGGCGGGAGCGTTCACTCCGCCGGCGTGGCTGAGCAGTTCCCGGACGGTGACGGAGTCATCGGCGAGCCGTACGGTGCGCAGGTGATCGTTGGCCGGATCGTCGATCCCCACCCGCTCGTCGGCGATGAGCCGCAGCATGGCGGTCGCGGTGATGAGCCTGGTGATCCCGTAGGCGGGGAACCGGTGATCAGGGCGCAGCGGCTCGGCTCGCTCCAGGTCGGCCCAGCCCCGCGCCATCGTCCAGCCGGCCCCGCTCGGCGCGCCGCCGGCCAGGACGAGCCCGGCCAGGCCCAGCTCCCCGAACGCTGTCGCCGCGGTCCCGGCCGCCGCCACCGGGACCGCGCCGGAGCTGGACGTGGGCGGTGCCGCGACCCGCGCGTCGGTGACCTGGCTGCCAACCGGAGTCATCCGCAGGCCGGTCAGCCGGTGCGGCGGCTCGGGCTCCGCGTCCGCCTCCAGCAGCCAGCCGCCGGCCCGGGCGCGGGCATGCAGCGGGTCGTCCTGGATGATCATGAGCCCTTCGCGCCAGCGCGCGGCCCTGCCGGTGAGCGCCGTCACCGCCTTGCTGGTCACGTCCTGGCCCAGGTACCCGTCGAGGAGGTCGCCGGTGAGGTGCTCGCACAGCTCACCGTCGGCGGGTACCGCCCAGCCCGGCGTGTCAGCGGCGCCGAACCGGGAGATCATCCACCGCAGCTGCGTGAGTGCGGACCTGCCGAGCTCATCGAGCCGGCTTTCGATGAGCTGCTTGAGCGCGGTCCAGCTCGGCTGGCCGTGCTCGCGGGCGATGGCCAGCTGAGCGTCATGGAGGGTGCTGAACTCGTGAGCGGCCAGGCGGCGCCTGGCTTCCAGCTTCAGGTAACGCAGGTTCGGCTGGCCGGGTAGCGGACGCGGCTGATCGGGCATGGCAGTCCTTCCTCATGCCCGAGGATCCGCGGCATCGGGCGGGAAGACCACAAAGACCAGTCGTGCGGGTCATCGCCGTATGCAGCCGGTGAGCTTGAAGCACTGCCCGCGGATCCAGGGGCGGCCGGAACCACCACTCCTCATGCTAACCCAGTCTGCGTGTGGCGCCAGCTGACCGGCCACCGGGTTCAGACGACGGTCAGGCCGTGGGCCCGGAACTGGGCTTCCGCCCGCCGCACCAGCTCCGGGGCGGCGGGCGGCACGTCGGCCAGCTGGTACGGGAGCCGAAGATCAGTCCACTTGCCCGCGCCCAGCTGATGGAAGGGCAGCACCTCCACCCGCTCCACGTGGGCCAGCGTGCTCATGAACCGGGCCACCTTCTCGACGTCGTCCTCGGCGTCGGTGAGCCCGGGCACCAGCACGTAGCGCAGCCACATCCGGTTGCCGCGATCGGAGAGCCGGCGGGCGAAGCGCAGCGTCGGTTCCAGCTCCGCGCTGGTCACCAGCTGGTACAGCTCCTCATCACCGGCCTTGATGTCCAGCAGAAACAGGTCCACCAGGTCCAGGAAGTCCTCCGACGCGCGGGCGCCGAGGAAGCCCGAGGTGTCGACCGCCGTGTGCAGGCCGAGATCCTGCTTGCAACGGCGCAGCAGCGCTTCGAGGAAGCGGATCTGCAGCATCGGCTCGCCGCCGCTGACCGTGATCCCGCCGTGTGCAGTCCGGATGAAGTTGGCGTACCTGGCGACCTCGTCGAGCATCCGGCCCACCGTTACGGGCCGCCCGTTGTGCATGGTCCACATGTCGGGGTTCTGGCAGTACTGGCAGCGCAGCGGGCAGCCGGACAGGTACAGCATGAACCGCATGCCCGGGCCGTTGACTGACCCGGTGATCTCATAGGAGTGGTAATAGCCGATCTCCGGATCACCCTCGGCCGCGAGTTCCGCCTCCAGATCAGCGCGCGACCCGCCGTGGTGCTCCCGCACTGGCGTGATCGCGAGCCGCGTGGGCAGCGTCATGGATAACTACAGCGCACCGTGGAACGTCCGGTGCAGCACATCCTCCTGCTGCTCACGGGTCAGCCGGACGAAGTTCACCGCGTAGCCGGAGACCCTGATGGTGAGCTGCGGGTACTTCTCCGGGTGTTCCATCGCGTCGACCAGCGTGTCCCGGTTGAGCACGTTGATGTTGACGTGGTAACCGGACCCGTCGAAGTAGCCGTCGAGCAGGCCCGTCAGGCTGGCGACCTGCTCCGCCTGGGTTTTGCCCAGCACGGAGGGCGCCAGCGTGCTGGTCAGGGAGATGCCGTCCAGCGCCTGATCGTACGGCAGCTTCGCCACCGACAGTGCCGAGGCGACCCAGCCGTGCTGATCGCGGCCGTTCATGGGGTTCGCCCCCGGCGAGAACGGCTCGCCTGTCCGCCGGCCGTCTGGGGTGTTGCCGGTCGCCTTGCCGTAAACCACGTTGGAGGTGATGGTCAGTACCGACTGGGTGGGCACTGCGTCCCGGTAGGTGCGGTGCTGCCGGACCTTGGCCATGAACCGTTCGACAACCCACACAGCGAGCTGGTCCACCCGGTCGTCGTTGTTCCCGTACGCCGGGTAGTCGCCCTCAACCTGGTAGTCCACTATGAGGCCGGTGTCATCGCGGATCACCTTGACCCGCGCGTCCCTGATCGCGGACAGGCTGTCCGCGACGACCGCCAGGCCCGCGATTCCCATCGCCATCGTGCGGCGCACCGGGTAGTCGTGCAGCGCCATCTCAAGGCGCTCGTAGGCGTACTTGTCGTGCATGTAGTGAATGATGTTGAGGGCCTCGACGTACACCCTGGCCAGCCAGTCCATCTCGGCGTCGAACTTGGCCCGGACGTCGTTGAAGTCGAGGTACTCCGCGGCCACCGGCGGGCTGGGCGGTGCCACCTGCTCGCCGCTCATCTCGTCCCGCCCGCCGTTGATGGCGTACAGCAGCGTTTTTGCCAGGTTGACCCGCGCCCCGAAGAACTGCATCTGCTTGCCGACCGGCATCGCGGAGACGCAGCAGGCGATCGCCGTGTCGTCCCCGGTCACCTCGCGCAGCAGCTCATCGGATTCGTACTGGAGGCTGCTGGTCTCGACCGAAATCTGCGCGGCGAAGTCCTTGAAGCCCTGCGGCAGCCGGGCCGACCACAGCACGGTGATGTTCGGCTCCGGGGCGGGCCCGAGGTTGTTCAGCGTCTGCAGCAGCCGGAACGATGTCTTGCTGACCAGCGTCCGCCCGTCGCTGCCCATGCCGCCGATCGCCTCGGTCACCCACGTCGGGTCACCGGAGAACAGTGAGTCGTATTCCGGGGTCCGCAGGAACCGTACGATCCGCAGCTTGATCACAAAGTCGTCGATCAGCTCCTGGGCGGCAGACTCGTCGATCCGGCCCTCGTCGAGGTCCCGCTGCAGATAGACGTCGAGGAACGTGGAGGTGCGGCCCAGCGACATCGCCGCGCCGTTCTGCTCCTTGACCGCGGCCAGGTAGCCGAAGTAGAGCCACTGCACGGCCTCCTGCGCGGTGCTGGCCGGCCTGGAGATGTCGAAGCCGTAGCTCCCTGCCATCTCCGCCAGTTCGGCCAGCGCCCGGATCTGCTCGGCGATTTCCTCCCGGTCCCGGATGACGTGCTCATCGGACGGCAGCGCGTCCATCGAGGACTTGACCTGCAGCTTGTCCGCGATCAGGCGGTCCACCCCGTAGAGGGCGACCCGGCGGTAGTCACCGATGATCCGGCCGCGTCCGTAGGCATCGGGCAGGCCGGTGATGACGTGCGCCCGGCGGGCCGCGAGTATCTCCGCGGTGTAGGCGTCGAAGACACCGTCGTTGTGCGTCTTGCGGTATTTGGTGAAGATCTCCTGGACCCGCGGGTCCACCTCGTAGCCATAGGTGCGCAGGCTGGTCTCGACCACGCGCCACCCGCCGTTGGGCATGATGGCCCGCTTCAGCGGCGCATCGGTCTGCAGGCCGACGATAAGCTCCGCGTCCCGGTCGATATAACCCGGAGCGTGCGCGGTGATCGACGCGGGGGTGCGGGCGTCCACGTCGTACACGCCACGCTCCCGCTCGGCGGGGAACATCGCCGTCAACCGGGCCCAGATGCCCTTCGTGCGCTCGGTCGGGCCAGCCAGGAAATCAGCGCCCCCCTCGTATGGCGTGTAGTTGTCCTGAATGAAACGGCGAGTGTCGATCGAATCCCGCCAGACCTGGCCGCGGAAACTCCGCCAGGAATCGTCGGACGGCGCATCACCAAGGTCCCGGCGCGTTTCCCGCATCTGGGTAACCATCAGCTCCCCCTCCTAGAACAAACGCCGCGGCTACCCAGCTGGAAGCCGCTGTCAACACCCCTTGACGCTAGCTTTTCGGCTCTGTCCGCACTACCGGCGTTAGGGCAATCCGATAAGGACTAAGGGCCTTTCAGCTCGCCGCGACGGGGCGCATTCTTGGCAGAACGCTCCAGCTCATCGCCGGGGGTGCTGCCATTTCCGCAGCAGCGATACCTTCCACGGCGTGCTGTTCAGCAAGCAGTTTCGGCGCCTTCTGGATCCCTCTTTACTACTGCTTGTAGTGAGATCCTTTCCCGCGTCAGGAACGACTGCCGAGGGGCCGCCCGGATCAGACATGGCCTTCTCCCTGCGCCGGTGCTGTGTCGTGCGAGCGGTCATTCGCGGCGCGCGCTCCCCCGGCGGCACCGTAGTCGCGGAGGGCTCCTGGGCGAAGCGGGGTGCCCAGCAGCTGGCTGACGAGGGTGCGGTGGGCGGCATGGAGGGTGCGGACGGCCGCGCGGGCCAGGCCCGGCTTGACGGGCGGGCGGCCGTGGCGAGGCCGCCCGGGCTTGGTCGGGATCCACAGGTAGCCAGGGTCGCTGCCCTGGAGTTCGGCGATGATCGTCGCCCGGGCGCCGAGCCACCGGGAGAGGATCTGCACGGTCGGCCCGCCGAGCGGGCACGGGCCGTCGGCGAGTTCGACGCGTGCTTCGCCGTCCAGGTGCAGGGCGCTGACGCTGAGGTGGGCGAGCTCGGGGACGCCCCGGCCGGTGTCAGCGACGAGCGCGGCCAGAGCGGCGGTACGCAGCGATGTCGCGGCGTTGGCGTGGATGGGCCTGCGTACGGTCAGGTCGTGCAGGACTCGCCCGGTATCGGCGGGGGTCAGGTAGAAGCCGCGGGCGGGCGGTGGACTGTCACGGCGGCCAGGCAGGCCGAGGAACTCCGTGAAGGCGTTGTAGGAGTCGATGCGCACGCGCATCGAGTTGGGATAGGCGGCGGCATCGCAACCGTAGAGGGTGTTGCGGGCGCGGATCTTGCCCGCAGCCGCATCGGAGAGCCATTCGTCGGCGCGTGCGGGGTCCATGAGCTCGCCGACCGTGATCTGAATGGTGCCGGTCGCCTGCTGGGCATGCTGGAGGTACTCGTCGACGAAATGACGGCGGATCCGCTGGGTGGTGCTGCTGAACTGGCGGCGGGCCAGATGGCGGATGAAGTCGTCGGCCGCCTCGCTGGCCGGTGTGCGCAGGTCCAGAACGGGCATGCACCCAAGCTATCTGCCCAGCGTGATAACAGCAAGAAGCGTTCAGCAAAAGAAGGTCCGCGCCGAAGGTTCTCGGAGATGCGTGGCCCGTGTCGGATCGGCTCGATTCGGCATGTGCCGAATCGATTCGTCCCGGACTCCTCTCTCAGCAGCGGTGAGCAAGACGGTTGTCCATGCGTGCTTCTTGCTGTTATCAGCTTTAGGGCGGTAAGTGACTGCGCTCCCCCGTCTTTACCTGGCCTTCCGCGCGGCAGCGCGGCCCTGCTCCATCTGGTCGACGCTGATCGGCCCGGTCCCCGGCAGGCCCGCGGCCGCCCACGCCTCCTGCGCACGGGCCGTGTCGCCACCCGCTTCCTGGAGCACTATCTTCTTCGCCGTGGTGTTGGGCACGGCCCCGTCACCGCCGAGATCCATCAGGTGCGCCAGCATCCGGACCGACTGGGTCCGCTGGCCCGTCTTCCGCTCGTTGTACCGGTAGACCAGTACCCAGCGCCCTTCCAGGGACCGGGCCCGCTCGATCAGCGCCCGCCCGCGGTCGGTGTTCTCCTGCTCGGTACGGATCGGCTCGCTCTCGCCCGATGGCAGGCGCAACGTGAGCAGGCCGCGGCGGCTCGATCCCTCAATCTCAACCTTCTCCAGGAACGCGATGAAGGTCCGTGCTGACTCCAGCCGCTCGATGTCCTGCCTGGCCTGCTGGGCGATCAGGTGGAGGTCCACGGTCAGGCCGTGCACCCGGCGGCCCCAGGCCGCCTCTTCACCGGGAGCACACGGTCCCGCGGCGTGGGCGGCCGCGATGACCAGGCTGTAGTGGCTGCTGTCCACGGCGCCCATTATGGCCGTGCAGTACGACAGTCATGCGGATTGACAGCCTCTTAGCGCCGGGGCCGCGCTGCCCTCAGGAAGCCAACAGTTGCCGCCCGTCCGGCAGTTATCACGTTAGGTGACGTTTACCTCTGACTTCTCAGGCATTCTCCTCTAGGGACCAGAATGTACGCTCCGTAAGATTTTTTTGACAGAGAGTGAAATGAGGCTTTTCTGCCCTGTGGGGGGGCAAGACAATGAAACCCAGCAAGGTCATCGCGATCCCGGCCATCGCACTCACAGCCGGTCTCAGCCTCGCAGCATGCGGCTCGTCAAAGGCCCCTGCCGCAGCACCGGCCGTCACCCATACGGTGACCGCACCGGCTGCTGCGCCGAAGCCCACCACGCCCGCACCCACTACGCCGGCACCGGCCCCGGCCAAGACCGACTACGTGCAGGCTCCCGCCGCGCCAGCGCCAGCGCCTGAGCCCGCGTACTTCACCAATAGCACGGCTGTCGTGCAGCAGTTCTACCAGGACATCAACGACGGAGATTATTCGGACGCATGGGCGCTCGGTGGCGACAACATCGGCGGCAGCGATTACGCAAGCTGGATGGCTGGCTATGACAGCACGGTGAGCGTCTATCTCGGCACCTTCAGTGCATTCGGCTCAGATCAGGTCCAGGCCAGCCTCTCAGCATTGCAGAGTGACGGCACCTCGAACACCTACGAAGGCACCTACACCGTTTCGGGTGGCGTTATCGTCGCCGCGACCATCGTCCAGACAAGTTGATGATCACAATGAAACTCATCAAGCTCGCCGCAATTCCGGTCATCGGGCTTACCGTAGGACTCGGCCTCGCTGCCTGCGGGTCAAGCACCCCGACACCTGCCGTGACCGTCACCGCGTCATCCGCGCCGACCACGCCCGCAGCCACGACCCCGGCCGCGGCAGCACCGGCACAGCCCGCACCGGTCAAGACCGTGTACGTGCAGGCACCCGCAGCCGCGCCTGCGCCTGCGCCTGTGCTTACCGACTGTGGCGGGGGCGTGTACGCCGGGGCAGACACGAGCTGCCCATTCGCGCTGAACGTCGCGGCGAATTACACCGGCACCGGCCCGGACTACGCCTATAGTCCCGTGACCGGATTGTCCTACACGATGAATTGCAGCGACTCTAACCCCATCATATGCACGGGCGGAGACAACGCGCTCGTCCAGATTGGCCCCTGAACATTGACCGTGGTGCCCTCCGGGGCACTGCGGGCAGCGATTCAGCGGCGTTCACCGGATATTTAAGAATTAGTCGGCCAATAAGGTGCTGACCTGGATTGGCGTTGGGCTGAGCCTGCTGGCCATTGTCCGGGTCATCATCGTGGAAGTCGCGCCGCCTGCTGGAAGAGTGGCTCGACCGCCTCGCCGCGAGCCGCCGGTCGTGAGCCGCGCCCGGACGGGCGGCCACCGGCCGTCCCGGCAGGCACTCCGGCGGGGCTCCGCCATCATCTGGCCGTGCGGGGGGCCGGGCTGATGCTAATTTCAGCCGAACAGCTTCGACGGGCCCTGCGGAGGCGGCTGCATGCGACGCCTGGATGTTCAGATACCCATGCCCGATGGTGTCAGCCACGGGACGCTGCACCTGCCTGCGGGGCAGCGGCCGTGGCCGGGCGTGCTGGTGTTTCCCGACGCGGGCGGGGCACGGGAAACGTTCCGGCAGTTCGGCGACCGGCTGGCCAGCATGGATTACGTCGCGCTGATCCCGGACCTCTACTACCGGGCAGGCGAGTGGGCACCGTTCGACGTGGCCACCCTGTTCACCGACCCGCAGGAGCGGGCGCGGATGGCGAGCCTAACGAGCGTGCTGACCAACGACCGGATCATCGCCGATTCCGGCGCCTACGCGGACTTCCTCCTGGCGCGGCCGGAAGTGCGCGGATCGGCGATCGGGACCAGCGGTTACTGCCTGGGCGGCCGCATATCGCTGATCGCCGCCGAGGGCCTCGGCCCCAAGGTCGCCGCGGCAGCGTCCTTCCACGGCGGCCGGCTGGCCGTCGCTGACGACCCGTCCAGCCCGCACCTCGCGGCGGGCCAGATCACCGGCACGGTCTACGTGGCCGGAGCCCAGGACGACGACTCGTTCACGGCCGAGCAGGCCGAGCTGCTGGCGAGCGCGCTCGCTGCGGCCGGAGTCGGCCACACCGTCGAGTTCTACCCGGCCCAGCACGGTTTCGCGGTACCGGACAACCCGACGTACAGCCCGGAAGCCAGCGCCCGGCACTGGGCAGCACTCGGCGAGCTCTACGGCACCCACCTGCAGGGCTCCTGACGCGCAGGTAACGGCCATCAGGTGCCGGGCAGGTCCGGCGCGAAGACTTCCTCCACCGTCCACTGCCGCTCGGACAGGCCCTGCTCGAAGTGATACCGCAGGTACGTCTCGATCGCCGCGCGGTTCGCCGAGGTCCTCGCCGTCGGAGGCGGACGCGGCCCCGGTACGTGCGGACCATCCAGGAATGCCTGCAGTCGGTGCTGTGGAACGGGACGCTGGCGCCGCTGAGCCAGCCGCTGCCCGGGGGACTGGTGACCGTGCCCGTCACCGACCGGCCGCCGAGCCAGCTCGGTTCATCAAGGTGGAGCCGGATGACGGCCGTCTCGTCCTCGCCGTCCAGTTCCTCGCCGGTCCCCGCCGCCGCAGCGGCCCCGGTTTCGGCTCGCCGCCGGGTCATACGGTGGCCTTGATCTCGGAGTCCATTTCCGCGCCCAGCCGGATGATCCGCGCCAGCGTCAGCAGCGCCCCCCGGCCAGGGCCGGGACCGGCAGCAGGGCGGTGAGCACCATCGAGATCGCCCCGTAGGTGCTTTGCGTCATGTTGCCGGGGATGACGGCCATGCTGTCAAGCAGATGATTCAGGGCGAACCCCTGCACTACAGCTGAGACGACGCTGCCCGCGATGATCAGCCAGCCGAGCCGCCGCATGGCCGCGGCGACCTGAACCGTGAACGGCCCGCGCCGGCCGGCGGTCGCTATAACACGCCAGAGCAGGGAACAGTATGCATCCCCAGAGCAGCAGGCCGGGCAGGCTGTACAGGACCCGCTGGGCCAGTTCTGGATGGTCCGTGCAGGCCTGAAGCTGGCCGTTGATGCTGATCGAAGCGCCCTGGAGATCCTCGAGGTGGTGCCGCAGACGCAGAAATCCGTCCGGCCGATGTTGCGAACCCGTCGTCTGCGGGCTCGTGGCACCGCGCTGGCGTACAGATCGAAGTGGCTCGGAGCGAGGCGCCCTCATCCAGCCGCGGTCAGCGTTTCGGTGTGCCGGCGGACGGCATCGATGACGGCGGTGGTCGCGGGCCATGCCTGCGCGCCGGCGCGGACCGCGCTCCACATCCGGCGGTCGGTTCGGGCCAACGCGATTGGCACCATGTGCAGGCGATCCGCTCCCGGGGCGTCGGCTGGCAGCAGGCTAACGCCGTGCCCGGCGAGCACGAGGTCGATGACTAGTTCCAGGCTGTCCGCGCGGTGCCCGATCTGCGGCGTCCACCCGGCCAGGGCGCAGAGCCTGCTGGCGAGCTCGTCGTCGCCTGAGTCGCGCGAGTTGCCGATCCAGGACGTGTCACGGAAGTTCTCCAGATCATCCGGCGTGCCGATCCGTGCCGGGACAGCCGAGTCCGGTGGCACGGCCAGCATCATCGGGCTATGGCCCAGCAGGGAGCGGATATGCCGCCCGCCGCGCGGGACCAGCGTGTAGTCGTAGACGAAGCCCACGTCGATCTGGTCGGCATCCAGCAGTTCGTCCACCTCGGTCGGCTCACGCTCCTGTATTTCTAGTTCCACCAGTGGATGGATACGGGCCAGTTCACCGGCAACCGGCAGCAGGTGCTGCCGCAGCGCCGTGGTGTACCCGGCGACGCGCACCAGCCCGCTGGGCTGCCCCGCGGCAGCCAAGTCCAGCTCAGCGGCGGTCATGGCGGCCAAGATCCCCTCCGCGTGCCCGACCAACCGCCGGCCGGCAGGCGTTAGCCGGACACGGCGGCCATCCGCCTCCAGAAGCGGCACTCCGGCCTCACGCTCCAGCGCGGCCAGCTGCTGGCTGACCGCGGAGGTTCCGTAGCCGGTGGCCTGGGCGACGGCGGACATCGTGCCGAGCCGGGACAGCTCGACCAGCACCCTGAGCCTGCGTAGTTCCATCAGCCCATCATCCGTGTTGATTAAACAGTATAGCCAGTAAGCTGCAGTAGACGTGAACTATGGTCTGGGGATCGAATGGATCCATGAAGATTCCTGCGCCCGCCCTGGCCGTGTCGGCCATGCTGTCGGTTCAAACCGGTGCCGCATTGAGCACGCACCTGTTCAAGGCACTCACCCCGGCTGGCTCTGCCTGGCTGCGGCTGGCCATCTCGGCGATCTTCCTCCTGCTCATCACCAGGCCGCGGCCCCGCGCCGTCGGCTGGCCAGCTCTGCGCGGCGCGCTGCTGCTGGGCACCGTGACGGCCGTGCTGACCCTGGCATTCATCGAAGCGGTGGCCCGTATACCGCTCGGCACTGCGGCGGCCATCGAGTTTCTCGGGCCGCTCGGCGTGGCCGCTATACGCAGCCACCGGCGTTCGGCCCTGGCCTGGCCGGCACTTGCGCTCGCGGGGGTGATCGGACTGACCGAACCCTGGCACGGGCATCTGAACCTGAGCGGCGTGGGCTTTGCCGTAGCGGCGGCCTTCGGCTGGGCCGGGTACATCGTGCTCACCCAGCGCGTCGGCGCCCAGCTCACCGGCTTGCAGGGGCTCGCGATGTCGCTCGGCACAGCAACTATCGTCGCCGCCCCGGTGGCCGCATGGCCCGCGTTGCACGGCCTGACCCCGGGGATCGCGCTGCAGGGACTCGGGCTAGCCGCCCTCGTTCCGCTTCTGCCCTTCTCTTTGGAGTTGCTGGCACTACGGCGGATGCGAGTCGCCGCATTCGGCACCTTGATGGCCCTGGAGCCTGGCATAGCAGTCGTGATTGGCCTGCTGCTCCTGGACCAGCTGCCCGCCGCCTGGCAGATTGCCGGGATAGCGCTGGTGGTCACTGCAGGCGTCGGCGCACAGCGCGTGGCGCCCGCAGCCACGGCGAAGCCACCCACAAGCGCAAGTAAACCCGCCGGCTCTCCGGCGCTGTCGGCCGACCATCCACCGGATCGCCCTGGTGACCAGCAAACAGCCAACGAAACGCCGGCATCCCCACCAGCCTTCGCCGGCCGTCCATAGGAGGGGGTTGGATGTCCCGGGCCTCATACCGCGCTCGGGCCAGAGCGACCTGGGCTGGGAGAGCTTGGCAGGACGGCCGCCCACGCGGCCGCGGGCCCGCGCGGCAGCCCGGCCCACCGCCGCCCGCTCGGCGATCAGCTCCCGCTCGAACTCGGCCAGCGCGGCGAAGATGTGGAAAACCAGCCGACCCCCACAGGCACCCGTCCTGACCTCGCCGAAGCCGCCTTAACGTACGACACGGTTCCGTTGCAGGTCCTACCCCGCTGCGGCGGCCTGCGGCCCCTGCGCGACCCGGCCACCGCCAACGCCGACGAGGAGGGATGAGCGGCCCAAGTGTGTTCAGCTGGCGGCGGCATCGCCGGACGCGGCGCGTCACCGCTTCGGGAGGAGCTTGTCCGTGCACAGCGGACGACAAAAGGCAAAGGCAAGGAGGTTAGCCACTCCTTGCCACTTTCAACGTATAGCGCACCTGGGGGCTTGCCGCAAGCCCCGGGTCGTGCTGCAGAATCTTCAGCCGAAGCCAGAAATGCAGCCTTGTTGAATGGGGGGATTTCATGATTGACGTGATCGTGGCCGGCGGCGGACCGACCGGCTTGATGCTGGCCAGCGAGCTGCGGCTGCACGGCGTGCACGCGCTCGTGCTGGAGAAGGAGGCGGAGCCGACCCGGGTTGTCCGCGCGCTGGGCCTGCACGCGCGCAGCGTCGAGGTGATGGACCAGCGCGGTCTGCTGGAGCGGTTCCTCGCACTCGGCCAGCAGTACCCAGTCAGTGGTTTCTTCGCCGCGATCAGCAAGCCGGCGCCGAACCGGCTGGACACCGCACATCCGTACGTCCTCGGCATCCCGCAGACCGTCACCGACCGCCTGCTGACCGAGCACGCCACCGAGCTCGGTGCCGAGATCCGGCGCGACTGCGAGCTGGTCGGGCTGAGCCAGGACGAGGACGGGGTGACCGCCGAACTGGCCGACGGTACGCAGCTGCGCTCGCGTTACCTCGTCGGCTGCGACGGCGGCCGCAGCACGGTGCGCAAGCTGCTCGGCGTCGGCTTCCCCGGCGAGCCCGCTAGGGTCGAGACGCTGCTGGGCGAGATGGAGGTGGCCGAGGATCCGGCGACGGTGGCCGCCATCGTCGCGGAAGTCCGCAAGACCCAGCTGCGGTTCGGCGCCATCCCCCTCGGGGACGGGGTGTACCGCCTCGTCGTGCCCGCCGCAGGGATGGCCGAGGACCGCACGGTTCCGCCGACCCTCGAGGAGTTCAAGCAGCAGCTGCGGGCCCTCGCGGGCACCGATTTCGGCGCGCACTCAGCGCGCTGGCTCTCCCGCTTCGGCGACGCCACCCGGCTGGCCGAGCGCTACCGGACCGGCCGGGTCCTGCTGGCCGGCGACGCGGCGCACATCCACCCGCCGGTCGGCGGGCAGGGGCTCAACCTCGGCATCCAGGACGCGTTCAACCTGGGCTGGAAACTGGCCGCCGCGGTCAACGGCTGGGCACCGGAGGAGCTGCTGGACAGCTACCACACCGAACGGCACCCGGTGGCCGCCGAGGTGCTGGACAACACCCGCGCGCAGATGGAACTGCTGTCCCTCGAGCCGGGCCCGCAGGCAGTACGCCGGCTGGTGTCGGAACTGATGGACTTCGAGGACGTGAACCGGTACCTGATCGAGAAGATCACGGCGATCGGGGTCCGCTACGACTTCGGCGCGGGGCATGAGCTGCTCGGCCGGCGGATGCGGGACGTGGGGCTGAAGCGGGGGCGCCTCTACGAGCTGATGCACGGCGGCGGCGGGATACTGCTCGACCAGACCGGCCGGCTCTCGGTGGCGGGCTGGGCGGATCGGGTCGACCACGTCGTCGACGTCAGCGAGGAACTGGACGTGCCCGCGGCGCTGCTGCGGCCGGACGGCCACGTGGCGTGGGTTGGTGAAGACCGTCAGGAGCTGCTCAGCCAGCTGTCCAGGTGGTTTGGCGCTGCCGTCAGCTGAGCGCGCAGTTGTGGCTCGAAAGGTTGGCTTCTTGCTGTTATTACTCTTCCCCTAGTCCAGAGCTGGCCCGGGCTGAATCGCCGCCACCGTCCGGTAGGGGCGGAAGAACGCGCGCAGCTCCTCCGCGTAGAGCTCGGGCTCCTCGAACGGCGCGAAGTGGCCGCCGCGCGGGGGCTCGGTCACGCGCACGACGTTCGCGGTGCGCTCGAGCCACGCCCGCGGCGGGCGGACGATGTCACCGGGGAAGAGCGAGAAACCGGACGGCACCTCGACCCGGCGGGCGTGCTGCGCGGGCGGGATCGCGGCGTTCGCGCGGTACATGCGCATCGACGAGCCAATCGTCTCCGTCAGCCAGTAGAGCGTGACGTTCGTGAGGATCTCGTCCTTCGTGAAACGCCGCTCGATGTCGCCGCCGCAGTCGCTCCACGCCCGGAGCTTCTCGACGATCCACGCGGCGAGCCCGGCTGGCGAGTCGGTGAGCCCGAAGGCGGCGGTCTGGGGCTTCGTACGGTGCATGGCGGCGTAGGCGCCCTCGGTCGCGCCCCAGGCCGCAGCGTCCTCGAACCAGCCGCGCTCTTCGGGCGTGAGGTCTGCCCGGTCGCCGGTGAAGACGGGCACGCCCGCGTCGGTGCGGTGAACGGCCACGACCCGGGTGGTCGAGCGCGAGGTAGCGGCTCACGTGGCTGCCGATGTCCCCGCCCGCCGCGCCGAACCGCGCGTAACCGAGGACGCCCATGAGCTCGGCCCACAGGCCGGCCACAGCGATGGCGTCGAGGGGCGGGCCGGTGGGCCGGCTGGAGTAGCCGTAGCCCGGCAGGTCGGGCGCGACCACGTCGAACGCGTCGGCGGGGTCGGCGCCGTGCCCGCCGGGGTCGGTGAGGAGCGGGATGACCTTTGCGTAACGCCAGAACGAGTCCGGCCAGCCGTGGCTGAGGACCAGCGGCAGGACGGGCCCGGCCGGCGCGGCCGCCCGGACGTGCACGAAGTGGAGCCGCAAGTCCCCGAGCGGGACGCGGAAGCGGGCAAGCCGGGCCAGCGCCGCCTCCTGCGCCGGCCAGTCGAACCCGTCCGCCCAGTAGGCGACGAGCTCGCGGAGGTAGCCGAGGTCGGTCCCGAGCGACCACCCGGCGTCCTCGGGCGTGTCCGGCCAGCGCGTCGCGCGCAGCCGCGCGCGGAGGTCCTCGAGCGCCCCGGGGGCGGCCTCCGGTGTGAACGGCTCGGGGTGCGGAGCGTCCGGCATGGACGCATCCTACGGGCCGCATCGCGCTCCCCCGTGGCCGCGCCGCGCTCCCCCGTGGCCGCGCCGCCCGGCCCGCGACCGCGCCGCGCGGGCGCCCGAGCCAGGCGCCGGCGCCGACCCCCGGGTTCCCTGCGGCCAGAACGGAACAGATCTCGCCGGAAGCCTCAGCGGGGCAAGTCCGCCCATGCGCTTCTTGCTGTTATCACCTATTCGGTCAGCGCTGGTCCAGCTGGTCGAGATGGGCCTCGACGCGGCGGAGCAGCCTCCGGAGCTGGGCGTGCTGTTCCTCCGACAGCCGCCGCTGGTGGCCGCCTCCATCCGGGCCCAGATCTGCTCGACGGCACGGCGGTGCACGCAGCCCTCCTCCGTCAGGTGCACCAGAACCACCCGGCGGTCGTCCGCCGATTGCTGCCGGGCGACCACCCCGCCCGCTCCAGGGGCTGCGACCCGGCAGGACCCCGTGCCCTGAGGATTGATCAACGCGGCGGGGTCACCGCGCGTACCGCGTTGCGCTCACAGATTTTCAAATTTTGTCATTTGTCCGGCGCCGAGGGGGCCTGCCCGCTGGGGCACAAGGAAGCCTGGTCGGGTGAGCGAAGCAGTTGGCCGGGGCGGCCGCCGACCGTACGCGCGGCTGGACCGAGCGGGCCGTAAGGGGCGGGCTGTGGGCAGGCCCAGGTGCTCGGCCAGCCAGGGCCCGGTGACGCTGGCCGGATCCCGCGCGACGTCCTGCGGTGCGCCCTGGGCGACGATGCGGCCCCCGTCCGGCCCGCCGCCCGGGCCCATGTCGATGAGGTAGTCAGCCGTGCCCAGCAGGTCGAGATCGTGGTCGATGACGATGATGGTGGCCCCGGCATCGAGCAGCCGGTCGAAGACACCGACGAGCGTGCCGACGTCCAGCGGATGCAGCCCGGTTGACGGCTCGTCGAAGACGTACAGCGAGCCGCGCTGGCTGCTGCGCAGGCGGGAGGCGATACGCAACCGCTGGGCTTCGCCGCCGGACAGGGACGGCGTCGGCTCGCCCAGACACAGGTAGCCCAGCCCGACCTCATCGACGGGCCGCAGGGCCGCGGCGATCGGGCCTTGGGCACCGAACCGGGCGAGCGCGTCGTGCACGGTAAGGCCGAGGACGTCCGAGATCGTGAGGCCGTCGACGCGGACGGCCAGGGTCGCGTCGTTGAAGCGGGCGCCGTGGCAGGTCGGGCACTGAACCGTGATGTCGGGCAGGTACTGCACGTCGAGATCGATGTCACCGAGGCCGCGGCAGGTCGGACACTGGCCCTCGCGGGTGTTGAAGGAAAAGTGCCCAGGCTTCCACTTCTGGCGCCGCGCGGCGGGCGAATCGGCGAACAGGCGGCGTATCGGGTCGAAGGCGCCGGAGTAGGTCGCCGGCGTCGACCGGGCGTTCTGGCCGATGGGTGAGGCGTCGATCTGGACGACCTGGCCGATGCCGCCGAGGTCGAGGCCACGGACGTAGCTGGGCAGCGCCGATCCGTTAAGCAACGCGCGGGCGGCAGGGACGAGGCTGTCCAGGACGAGAGCGGTCTTCCCGGCCCCGGACGGGCCCGCCACCGCGGTGAGGCGGTGCAGCGGAAAGGCGGCCGTGACACCGTACAGGTTGTAGAGGTCGCCAACCTTCAGGGTGATCCGGCCGCCGGCGTCAGCCGCCCCGGGGCCGGACGGCACGGCCCGGTCCCGCCGGACGGTGGCCGTCCCGGCGAGAAAGGGGCCCATGATCGAGTGCGGATCGGCCGCGAGCTGGTCCGGGGTGCCCTCGGCGATGATGGTGCCGCCATGAGCCCCGGCGGCGGGGCCGAGCTCGATGATCCAGTCCGCGGTGCGCATGATTTCCCGCTCGTGCTCCACGATGACGACGGAATTGCCGTTCCGGGCGAGAGCGGCGATCGTGGCGTGCAGGCCCTCGATGTTGCTGGGGTGCAGCCCAACGGACGGCTCGTCGAGCACATAGAGCATCCCGGTGGTATTTTCGCGCACCGTCGAGGTGAGCTCGATCCGCTGCCGTTCTCCGGCCGACAGTGACGCGCCGGAGCGGTCCAGCTGGAGATAGCCGAGCCCGACGTCGAGCAGCGGCGTGAGTGTGCCGTTCAGCTCGCCGATCAGGCCTGCGGTCAGGCGGCCCAGCTCCGCGGGCAGCTCGCCGGGCAGGCCGGCCACGAACGAGTGCAGCTCATCCAGGCGAAGCGCGCTGATCTGTGCAATGTTCCGGCCGCCTAGCTGCGAGGTCAGCGCCTCGGGGCGCAGCCGGGTGCCGTGGCAGACCGAGCAGGTCCGGATGACCAGAAAGCGGCGTACCCGCCCGCGGCTGACTTCGGTGTCGCTGCGCAGCGCCCGCTCCACGGTGGCGATGGCGTTCTCGTAGGTCACGTTGAGCTGCACGGGCCGTCCCGACCGGCCCGAACTGAAGGTCACCCGCCGCTGGACCGGCTCGCCGTGCAGCACGATCTCCCTTTCGCGCCGGGTCAGTTCCCGGAACGGGACGTCGAGCCGGACCCCGAGCTCGCGGGCCGCGTACTGGTACAGCCGGCGCGAGCCCGCGTTCCACGGCAGGACGGCGCCTTGCTCGATGGTCTTGCCCTGGTCGGGAACGAGGGTGTCCACGTCGACCTCGGACCGCACGCCCAGGCCATTGCAGGCCGGGCAGGCGCCATAGGAGTTGAACGAGAAGGACTCGGCGCTGGGCGCCTGGAAGTGCACGCCGCACACCGGGCACACGATCTCCATGTCCTGGGTCGCGACCGACGGCTCGACGCGGTGCCCGTTTGGGCACAGTTGGGAGCCCAGCCGGGACGTCATCAGGCGCAGGACGTTCAGGACCTCCGTCATGGTCCCGACCGTGCTACGCGGGCCGGGCACCGGCGGACGCTGGCGCAGCGCCAGCGCGGGTGGCAGGTGGCCGATCCGGTCGACGTCCGGCCGCTGGGCCTGGGTCAGCCGCCGGCGGCTGTAGGTGCTCAGGGCCTCCAGGAAACGGTGCATGCCCTCGGCGTAGAGGGTGCCGATGGCCAGGGAGGTCTTGCCGGATCCGGAGACGCCGACGATGGCCACGGTCCGCCACAACGGGACGTCCACGTCGAGATCGCGCAGGTTGTTGTGCCGGGCGCCGCGCACTTCGATGGCGGTCGGCAGCGTGCCGGGCACGGGCAGCCCCGGGCCGGCGCCCGCGGCTGGGGTGAGCCCGCGCCGTCCGTCGAGTGCGCTCCAAGGAGGGCTCATCTCTCCATAGTGACGGTTATGGGTTAACCGGCACCAATCGCCCGGGCAAGATGGGACCATGCACGATCTTGTGCCGGCGGCCATCCCGGCCGGCCGGCTGTGCAGCCTGCCGCAGCTCACGCTGCAGGCCGGCCAGCTCACCGTGCGCCCCTGGCGGCTGTCCGACGCTGAAGCGGTCGTCGAGGCGTACCGTGATCCCGATATCCGGCACTGGCATGTCCAGTCGATGACGGAAGACGAAGCACTCGCGTGGCTGGCCTCGTGGCCCGATCGCTGGCGGGCTGAGACCGGCGCCGGGTGGGCGGTCACGCAGCTTGACGTACTGGTCGGCCGGGTCGGGTTCCGGTCGATCACCTTGCGCGAGGGCACGCCGAGCTCGCCTACTGGACCGTGCGGGCCGCCCGCGGGCGCAATATCGCGCCGCGGGCGGTGCGGGCCGTGTCGACCTGGATGTTCCAGTCGGTGGGACTGCACCGGATTGAGCTGTGCCACTCGGCGCTGAACCCGGTCTCGTGGTACTTCCCGGCGCTGGAGACGGTGCCGGCCGCGGTGGTCGATCATGTGCGCCGGGATCTGGGGCTGGCTGAGGAGATCGCCGCCGTGCACGCGGCAGCCCGCACGGCTGAGCGGCACCGGGACCTGGTCCGCCGTCGGTTCGGGGTGGTCCTGGATCCTGCAGGGGCGCGGAAGGTGGCCGCCGATGCCATCCGGGAAGCCGCCTACGCCCGCAATCATCCCCCCGACTTGATCAATATCGCGCTGGAACGGCTGGTGGAGAGCTGTTTCGAGCTGCCGGCGTTCTCCACGCTGGACAAGATGGCCTCACGGATCCGCAGTGAGGTCAACGCCGAGATCTTCGGGGGAATCGCCGGCCGTGCCGGCCCGGCCGGGTTGCCCGGCTGCAGGTCCTGCTGGACCCGGCCGGGCCGGGCGGGAAGACCGGCTTCGACCGGTTGAAGCGCTCGGCGCCACGGCCGTCGTGGACGAACTTCCGAAGGCAGCTCGATCACCTGCGGTGGGCCGACGATCTCGGCGACGCCGCCGGCTGGGTTGAAGGGGTGCCCGCGTCGAAGCTGGCGGACTTCGCCGGGGAGGCCGACGCCGCCGACGCGGCAGTAATGCGCGACTACGGCGAGGCCAAGAAGATCGCCCTGCTGACGGCCCTGGTGTCCGCCGCGCAGGGCAAGACCCGTGATGATGTGGCGGAGATGTTCTGCCGCCAGGTAGCCACGCTGACCAAGCGGGCCGCTGCTCATCTTCCGAGCGGCTAG
>Ga0302235_10000740_pt1 | contig 25241 bp, 22 predicted proteins | sample II_Palsa_N3_3_FD_193577 | JGI IMG/M metagenome (GOLD analysis project Ga0302235, IMG submission 193577) | Peat permafrost microbial communities from Stordalen Mire near Abisko, Sweden - II_Palsa_N3_3 | ecosystem: Environmental > Terrestrial > Soil > Palsa > Peat permafrost | place: Sweden...
GCTCGTGGAGACGGCCGAGGCCAAAGGCGCCACCGCGATCCTCGCGTTCCGCTTCGACACCTCCGAGCTGGGAACCACCTGGACTGAGATCTGCGCCTATGGCACGGCGGTCAGAGCGCGCAAGCTCTGACCGCCGCCCTGACCAACAACCAAGTCACCGTAGCTTTTGACGCAAAATCGTACCCGTGCCAGATCAAACCGTGGCCAGCTCTCGGACCTGCGTGATGCGGATGCTGTTGCCCGAGGGGTCGCGGAAGCCCGAGTCGATCCCATAGGGACGATCCTCGGGCGGTTCTGAGAACTCGACGCCGCGGCCCTTCAACTCCTCGTATGAGGCCTGGCAGTCGTCGGTCGTGAGAAACACGGTCCCCGCGAAGCCCTTCGCCATCAGTGTGCGGACCTGCTCGGCCGTGTCGGCGTCCATGATTGGCGGGCCGGGAATCGCCATCAGGACGATCGACACGTCAGGCTGTCCGACCGGGCCGACCGTCAGCCAGCGGAAGTTGCCCATCTCCGGCATCCTCGCGTCGATGCGCACCTCCATCCCGAGCTTCTGGGTATAGAACTCGAGCGCCTCATCCTGGTCGTTGACCCACAGGTGCGCATTGGCGATTTTGATCATCAGGTTCTCCTTATTTAGACGGATTGGTTGCCGGCGATGCTAGGTATCGCTCGGGCCGCTGTCTTCTCGAAACGTGCGGTGTTGCGGGCGCCCGTAGACACGCCAGACGCATGCGGGAATCTGGGCGTGGTGAGCCGCCGGCGGAAACCTCGCGCGGTAGACGGTCGGCGAGACGCCATAGGTGCGGGTGAAGCTCGTGGTGAAGGACCCTACGCTCTGCAAACCCACGGAGAAGCAGATCTCGGCGACTGAATGGTCGGTGCTTCGCAGCAGCGTTGCGGCGCGCTCTAAACGGCGGGTGAGTAGATAGGCGTGCGGCGACTCGCCGAAGGCATGACGGAACTCGCGGCTGAAGTGGGCGCGCGAGAGACCGGCGGCGCGCGCCAGCTCCTCCACGCCGAGCGACTCGAAGTACCTGGCGTCGGCGAGGTCCTTGGCGCGCAGCAGGTGACGGGCCGGTGGAGCGAAGGCCATCGAGACATCACCGCCGAGCTGCTCGGCCGCAGCTGAGGTTTTGCCTGCCCTCAGCCGGCTGCATCGGTCGCGATCTCGCGAGTGAGATCCGGGCGCCGGCGGGAGTCGGCCTGCGTCCAGGCCGCGGCGCCGGTGACTGCCGAGACGACCAAGACCGAGGGCCACGCGCCGATCGCCAGCGCGAGCACGTGCGAGGCGGCGAACGCGCCGAAGCCGACACAGGCGAGCGCCACCGCGGTCCTCGTGCCATGACGCCGTCGCCAGACCTGGATGCACCAGAGCCCGCCGATCGCCAGGACAACCCCTCCGAGCGGGCGGGAGCCGGTGCTCACCGCGACCGCATAGCCGACGATCAACGTGGCGGCAGCGACCGGAGCGGTGGGCGTTTCGCGCACGCAGCGCAGCGTAGCGCTCCACCCACGCCAAGGGTCCCGGGCAGCTACTCCTCAAATCGCATACCCCTGCCCTTACTCTTCCATGAGGATCGCTTCGGGAAGGCCTGTGCATGCAGGCCCAGAGGAGTGGCGGCGAGGAGCAAGGAGGCAGGGAACAGAATGGGATTCATCGCTCCGGCGCCACCGCCGGTCGAACTGGATGAGTGGAAGCGGCTGAGCCACCTGGAGCGGATCAAGCCGCTCGCGCAGGACTGGGCGATCAACGGCTTTGGCACGCCCTCCTTCGTCTACCTGCTGTACATCGTCAAGCTCTTGATCTACGCGGGCGGTGGCCTGCTCGTGATCTCCGTGACTACGCACAACCTCGGTGGGCTCGGGCACCTGAGCAGTTGGTGGACGGAACCAATCGTGTTCGAGAAGGTCGTGATCTGGACGATGCTGTGGGAGGTCCTCGGCCTGGGCGCGGGGTCGATGCCGCTGACGCTGCGCTTCTCGCCGATGTTCGGTGGCTTCCTCTACTGGCTGCGCCCCGGGACGACGCGCCTGCCGCCATGGCCCGACCGAGTGCCGCTGACGCGGGGGACGCGTCGCATGGGAATCGACATTGCGCTGTACATGGGGTTGCTCGCGGCGGCGGTGTACTTGCTGGTCTCGGACACCAGCCCGGCCGCCGGTGCCGCGGCCGGACGGCTCGACCCGGTCGCTGTGGGGGTTTTGCTTGCAGTTGGCATCTTGCTCGGATTGCGTGACAAGGTCCCATTTCTCGCCGCCCGCGCGGAGGTTTACGGGAACCTGATGATCCTGTTCCTGTTTCCCCTCTCCAACATGATCGTCGGCGCGCAGATCGTGTTCGTCTGTATCTGGTGGGGCGCGGCGTCCTCGAAGCTGAACCGGCACTTTCCGTTCGTCGTCACAGTGATGATCAGCAACACGCCCTGGAACCGCTCGCGATCGTTCAAGCGCAGACTCTGGCGCAAACACCCCGAGGACCTGCTGCCCTCCTCGCTTGGCGCGCTGAACGCGCACGTGGGCACGCTGATGGAGTTCACGCTGCCGTTGCTGCTGCTCGTGTCGCCAAGCGGGACCCTCCTGACGATCGCCGTTGTCGGAATGGTGATCTTCCATGTGCACATCTTCTCGACGTTTCCTCTGGGGGTGCCTTTGGAGTGGAATGTGTTCATGATCTTTGGGATTCTCTTTCTGTTCGGCCACTGGGGCGGGGTGCCGCTGTCGACGCTGAGCGATCCGCTGTTGATCGCGATCCTGGCCGTCACCTGCGTGGGGATTCCGGTGCTCGGAAACTTCCGCCCCGATCTGATCTCGTTCCTGCCGTCGATGCGCTACTACGCGGGCAACTGGGCCACGAGCCAATGGCTGTTTGCAAAGGAGTCAGGCGCCGAGGCGAAGCTCGACCGCTCGACTGTGAAGGCGGCGCCGATCGCCGTCGAGCAGCTGCTGAAATTCTACGACCGCGACACGACCGAGCTGTTGATGTACAAGGGCCTCGCGTTCCGCTCGATGCACGCCCACGGTCGCGCCCTAAACGGCCTGCTGTCACGCGCCGTCGCGGACATCGACTCCTACGACGTGCGCGAGGGCGAGGTGGTCGCGGGGGTGGTGCTCGGATACAACTTCGGCGATGGCCACTTCCACAACGAGCAACTGCTTCAGGCCGTGCAGGAGCGATGCGCCTTTGAGCCGGGTGAGCTGCGCGTGGTGATGATCGAGTCACAACCCGCGCATGTTCAACACCAGCACTACCGCATCCACGACGCCGCGGAGGGGCTGATCGAGGAGGGCTACGTCAACGTGGCGGACATGGTGGCGCGCCAACCATGGCTCGGGGAGAGGAGCGCGTTCCCGGTCGAGGTCATTTCTACGTGAGTGAGGCGATCGTCGTCGGGTCCGGCCCGAATGGGTTGGTGTGCGCCGCGTGGCTCGCGCGCGCGGGTGTAAAGGTGACGGTGCTGGAGGCGCAGGAGAGGATCGGCGGCGGCACTACCACCAGCGAACTGACGTTGCCCGGCCTGCTGCACGACGACTGCTCCGCGGTGCACGTGATGGCGGTCGGCGCGCCGTCGCTTAGCGGGCTCGACCTGGAGCGGCATGGACTTCAGTGGTGCTGGCCCGAGGTCGACTTGGCGCACCCGCTCGACGGTGGCAGCGCCGGGGTGGTGTTGCGCTGCATCGAGGACACGGCGGCGGGACTCGGGGAGGACGGCCGGACGTGGGAGCGTGTCTTCGGGGGCCCCGCGCGGGGATTCGAGGAGCTGAGCGAGGACATCATGCGGCCGATCCTCCACGTGCCGCACCATCCGCTGCGCCTCACGCGCTTCGGGCTTGCGGCAGCGACGCCGGCGACCTTGATCGCCCGTAAGTTCAGAGGAGAGCAGGCGCGCGCGTTGTGGGGCGGCTGTGCCGCGCACGCGTTCAGCCCGCTGTCGCGGCCGATGAGCTCGTCGGTGGGGATGGCGCTGATCTGCGCGGGACATGCCTACGGCTGGCCGGTCGCACGCGGCGGCTCGCGCGCGATCAGCGACGCTCTGGCCGCCGTCGTGAAGGAGCACGGCGGGCGGATCGAGACCGGCCGGCCGGTGAGCTCGCTGGCAGAACTTCCGGAGGCCGGCGCTGTCGTGCTCGACCTCGCACCCGGGGCAGTTGCCGAGATCGCAGGTGCGCGGTTACCGGGGCGCGTCGCGAGGGCGTACCGTCGTTACAAGCACGGCCCGGGCACCTTCAAGGTGGATCTCGCGGTCGCGGGCGGCGTGCCCTGGACGAACGAGGCCGCTCGCAAGGCGGGCACGGTGCACGCGGCGGGCTCCTTCGCGGAGATCGTCGCCGGGGAGCGACTGGTCAACCGCGGCCGCATGCCCGAGCGCCCGTTCGTGCTCGTCTGCCAGCAGTCGCTCGCCGACCCGACGCGCGCGCGGGATGACGTCCACCCTGTGTGGGCCTACGCGCACGTCCCGAGCGGCTACACGGGTGACGCGACCGAGGCGCTGCTCGACCAGATCGAACGCTTCGCGCCTGGCCTGCGCGAGCGGATCGTCGGTAAAGCCGTGCGCACGACGGGGGAGATCGAGCGAGACAACGCCAATTACGTCGGCGGCGACATCATCACCGGGGCGAACACGCCATGGCAGACCGTGATTCGCCCGCGGCTGGCACTCGACCCGTACAGCACCGGTATCGCGGGCGTCTTCATCTGCTCCGCCGCGACCCCTCCAGGCGCCGGGGCGCACGGGATGAACGGTTACAACGCAGCTAAATCGGTTCTACAGAGCCTCGGGTCGGCGTGAGCTCCAGCGGATCGCTGATCCCGCGCTTTCGCCGCGCGCGGCGCGACTCCGCGCTGGCGGTGCTCGAAGGGTTTCACGCACTCAAGCACGCGCTGCGCTTCGACGCTGTGCTGCTGGAGGTCGTCGTCTCCAACGAGGCACCGCTGGAGCGTCTCACGGGCGCCCTCGCGCCCGATCTGAGCGCGCGCCTGCGCGCGCTCGCGCAACCGGTGGAGCCCTCCATCTTTGCCCAGCTCGCCCCGCTCCCGCCGCCCACGGGCGTGATCGCGCTGGCCGAGCGGCGCTCGATCGACCCCGCCGTGGTGCTCGCCGACTCGCGCGCGGCGCCGGTGGTCCTGCTCGAGGACCCGCGCGACCTCGGCAACATGGGCGCCTGCGTCCGGGTCGCCGCCGCGGCCGACGTTGCCGGCGTGCTCACCACCGGCAGCCACGATCCCTGGCATCCCGACGCGCTGCGCGGCGCGGCCGGGCTGCACTACGCGCTGCCGGTCGCGCGGCTGGAGGGGCCGGAGGCACTGGGAGCCCGCGACCGTCCACTACTCGCGGTCGACCCCGATGGCGAGTCGCTGGATCCCGCCGCGCTTCCCCCGCGCGCGGTGCTCGCGTTCGGCACCGAGCGCTACGGCCTATCGAGCGAGCTCACCGCGCGCGCGGACGCGCAGATCAGCATCCCGATGCGCACCGGGGTCTCCAGCCTGAACCTCGCGACCTCCGTGGCCGCCGTGCTGTTCGCGTGGCGACTGGCTGTGGCCGACACGTCGCCCGACCGACAATCGTCAGAGCGCGACTCGTCTCGCTCAAGCGTTGACTGACCTTGCCGCGCCAGCCGCCTCCACCCCGTCGAGCAGGCGCCAGTTCCCCGACAACGCCTCGCGTGCCCGCTCAAGCATCCTCTCGGCCTGCGCCTCGGCGTCGTCATGCTCGGCAAGCAGCTCCTCGATCAGGGCTCCCGCCGCGCGTGCGTGCTCTACGTCGCGCGTCTCGTGGATTTTGAAGTACTCGAGCGCCGGGCCTTCGTCGCTATAGCCGTAGTGCTTCCTCAGACCCTCGAGCTTCGTCGTCGAGATCTCCGGCTGGCTCGCCTCGATCGCGTACAGCACCGCCAGGTGCTCCAGCAGATCCTCTCCCGCCGTCCACGCCTGCACGCACGTCTGCGTCTCGCGTCGAGCGTCTTTGCCGTCCGCCGGCGCTGATGCTCCAGCTGCCCGGGCGAAGTCGTCCCACAGCTCAACGTGCGCCATCTCCTCCTTGGCGTGAGCACCCAGCCCGCCTGCATACTTCGGTCCAGCCTTCGCGGCCGCCGCCTGCGAGGCCTCCGCCAGCGCCACCACCGCGTGGCGGTACTCGCCCGCGTAGCAAGCGAGCTCCGGAGCGCTCAAGTCGCCTGCGCTCCAGCGCTCGTAAAAGGGATGCTCCAACACGCTGCATTCAGCGCGGGCTTGGTCCAGTCTGGCAAGGACATCCATAAAGATCGTTCCTCTCTCGCGCGGCCTCGTAGAGCTTGGGAGTCTAGGTTGCGGGGAGGACGGCGGGAGTCCCGTCGGTCGACGACCTCGCTCGAATAGGATCGCTGCATGACCGACGCGGTGCGCACACCGGAGGAGGTTCTGCAGGGGCTCCCCGACTTCCCCTTTGCCTCCCACTACCGCGAGGTGGACGGGCTGCGCCTGGCGCACGTCGACGAGGGCGAGGGATCGCCCGTGATCTTCATGCACGGCGAGCCGACCTGGTCGTTTCTGTGGCGCAACGTGATCCCGCCCGTGCGCGACGCAGGCTTTCGGTGCCTGGCGCCGGACCTCGCGGGCTTCGGCCGCTCGGACAAGCCAACAGACATCGGCTGGTACTCCTACGACCGCCACGTCGCGATGGCCGCGACGTTGCTCGAGGAGCTCGACCTCCACGGCGCCACGGTTGTCGTGCACGACTGGGGCGGCCCGATCGGGTTGCGCCTGGCGGTCGAGCACCGCGAGCGGATCGACCGTCTCGTGATCCTCGACACCGGCGTCCTCAACGGCCGCAGGAAGATGACCGATGCGTGGTTCGCGTTCCGCGACTTCGTCGAGCGCACCGAGGACCTGCCGGTCGGGATGCTCGTGCGCGGCGCCTGCAAGAACGACCCGGGCAATGAGGTGATCGCCGCCTACGACGCGCCTTACCCCAACGCCGCCTCCAAGGCCGGCGCGCGCGCCTTCCCACTGCTGATACCGCTCACGACCGACGCTCCCGGCGCCAGCGAGGGACAGCGAGTGCAGGACGCTTTGCGCGAGGACCGACGGCCGACCCTGATGCTGTGGGCTGACTCCGATCCGATCCTGCCGCTGTCGGTGGGAGAGCGCTTCGCTGCGTCGATCGGGCGAGAGGCTCCGCGAGTCATCGAGAACGCTTCACACTTTCTTCAGGAGGACCAAGGGCCGCTGATCGGGCGTACGATCGCGGAGTGGCTCACCCAGAGTTGAGTGTCGCCTGGCGTTGGGCGCCGGGGGAATGCGCTGTGCCTACTGAGTCGCCCGCTCGGGGATCTGCGCCTGCTCGGGCGCCGGCGGCAGCCCTGGCTCCGATTGCGCGGCGCGCAGCTCATAGTCACGGCGCGCCGTGACGTCGACGTCGGCCAGCACACGGTCGGCCTTGATCGCGCGGCCCAGGCCCTCCGCGAGCGAGCGCGGCAGCAGTGTGCCGAGCTGGTAGGTGCGCTTGGCAGACTTGGGTACCCACACTTCGACGGTCCCGTGCTGGAGAGCCTCGACGATCGCGTCGGCCACTTCGGAGGGCTCGAGATTGCGCAGGCCGCGCGCCTCTCCCAGCCCGCCACCCAGCTCGGTGTTGACCACGTAGGGCATCACGTAGCTCAGATCGATGTGGGCCCCCATCAGGCGCAGCTCGCCGCGCACCGCCTCGGAGAGGCCGACCACCGCGTGCTTGGTGGCTGAGTACGTGGCCCCGCCGGGCGAGCCGAACTTGCCGGCCTGCGAGGCGATGTTGACGATGTGTCCTCGATCGCGCGGGACCATCAGTGCGAGTGCGAGCTTCATGCCGAGAATCACCCCGTGGAGGTTGATGTCGATCATGCGTCGCGTCGTCAGGTCGTCCTCGTCGACAAACCGTCCGAGCGGCATGATCCCGGCGTTGTTGACGAGCACATCGAGCGGGCCGAGCTGCTCCTCGACTCCATCCAAGAACCTCGAGAACGACTCGCGATCGGTCACGTCGAGCTCCAGCGCGATCGTGCTCGGGTGGGTGGGGCCTCCAATCTCTTTTGCCGTCTGCTGGGCCGTCTGCAGGTCGACATCGCCAATCGCCACCCTCATGCCCTGCCGCACGAACGCCTGTGCGGTTGCGCGGCCGATACCGCGCGCACCGCCGGTGATCGCAACGGTCTGTCCGGCGAGGATACGGGGCTGCTTGGCCATGGATCTCCCTCCTAACGATGCCCGACGAATAAACGACTGAGCAAAACCTAGCGCGCCGCGCACGAGCAGCGCAGAACGCGCCGAGCAAAGCAGCGCACCTTTCTCGCTGCTCGCGGGTTTATAGGGGAGGTCATCTGTTTGGACGGTTGCCTGCAGGCCATCCGTCAGAAGACCACCGGAGAGGGACGGGGAGGGATACCACCGAGCCCGGGCGATCCACGGAACCGCCCGGGCTCGTGTGTATTTACCCCTAGAGCAGGGATAGAGTAGGAGCCTGATGTCTTCCTTCCGCTTCAAGAACCAGCGCATCGCCTACACCGAATATGGGGGCGGACCGGCGGCGCTCACCAGGGAAGGCGCGCGCGGGCGGACCGCGAGGAGCGCGCCGGGGGCAAGCCGGCCGCTGATCCTCGTCCACGGGCTGCTGCTCTCGCAGGAGATGCACCGCCCGCTCGCCGAAGATCTCGCGGCGCGCGGCAACCGCGTGATCACGATCGACCTGCTGGGCCACGGCGAATCCGATCGCCCACGTGACATGTGGCGCTATTCGATGAGCATCTTTGGAGAGCAGGTTGTCGGGTTGATGGACCATCTCGGGATCGAGCAGGCGGTCGTGATGGGCACCTCGTTGGGCGCGAACACAGCGCTCGAGATCGCCTCGGCGGCGCCGGGGCGCCTGCGCGGGATGGTGATCGAGATGCCGGTGCTCGACAACGGGCTGCTTTCAAGCGCCCTGACCTTCACCCCGCTGCTGGTCGCGCTCACGTTCGGCGAGCCGCTGATGAAGCTGCTGGCCCGTGGCACGCGCGCGGTACCGCGACGGTTGCTGCCCCACTACGGCAACGTCGTACTCGACCTCGTGCGCCAAGAACCCGGTCCCAGTGGGGCGGTGATACAGGGCCTGTTCTTCGGGCGCATAGCCCCGCACCGCAGCGAGCGACACACCTTCCAGACGCCCGCGCTCGTGCTCGGCCACCACCGCGATCCCGTACATCCCTTCTCCGACGCAGGCATGCTCGCGAAAGAGTTGCCGAACGGTCGCCTGCTAGAAGCCGATTCGCTGGTGGAGCTGCGAATGCAGCCCGAGCGGTTGACGGACGAGATCGCCGCGTTCCTCGACGAGGTCTGGGGTTCGCCGCGAGCGGTCGCGAAACCGGCGCCGAAACGGGCAGCCGCGAGCAACGGTCCCGTGAAGAGCAGGGTCACGAAAAGCCCGGTGAAACGCGCTCCCGCCAAACGCGCGGTTACCAAACGCCCCGCGGCGAGAAAAGCCGCCGTTGCCAAGTCTGGCTAAACGCCTACTTGGCGGGGAACAGTTCCAGTTCGTTCACGCTCACGTGGGTGGGCGGGACTCGATCCGGGGCGGTACCGATCGACGCGGCGGGGGCCTTGCTGATCCATAGCGTGACGAAGCGGAATGCTTTCGTGGAGTCCTTCAGTTTGATGCGCTCGTGGCGCTTCTTCACAGTCAGGTAGGGGCTCAGCTGAACCCACGCCGGGTCGGTGATCGAGGTGGGCACCGTTTGACCGTTTGCACCGTAGATCTGGATGCTCATCCCGGGGGTGGATGTGACCAGCTCGACCGCCGACACACGCTGAGCGCTCTTCAGATCGATCGTGAGGCCCTCCGCCATCTTCGGGGCCACGGCCGGGTTTAGCAGAGCGGTCCATTCTGTCGAGGTGTCGCCGTCGATCGCGAGGCTCGGGTCGCCGAATTCGCTCGCCGGGTAGCCGTAGGGGTTGTAGGTCGAGGCCGCGTCGGGGTCGAGCACGATCGCGGTGGGAGCCGGTTCTGTGGCGGCACCGCCACCGGTTTCATTGCCGCTCGAGGGGGTGGTGCTCGTTGGGCTCGTTTCCTTGGTTTTCGTTGGGGTGGTGCCCGTGCCCGTGGATTTCGGAGTGGGCGTCGTGAGCGGGATTTTCGGCGGGTTGGCGGTGCCTGTCGGGGCCAGCGGGTTGGTGGCGGGCAACCCGGGGGCTTTCGGCGTGGGGGTTACCGCTCCCGGGGTGCTCGGCGTGGTTGTTACCGGCGCCGTGGGCGTGGGAGTCACAGCAGTGGGGGTCGTCGTCGGGGCGACCGCGACGATCGTCGGGTGGGGTTTGGGGGCGCCTGCATTGTTCAGCGCGGCGTAGGCAGCCGCGGCCGCGCCGAGCGCGAGGACCGCCGTGGCGGTGAGGATCACCGCGGCCGAACGCCAGCTCGGACCACCCGCATCGAGACTTCCGGGCGCACCGGCGCCGCACTGCAGACACCAGTCCTGGCCAGGCTCCATCGGCGCGCCGCATTTCGCGCAGGTCGGTCCCTGAGCGGGGTGCGCGGCGTCAGGCGACTCGGGCGCAGCGCCTGCCGGCGTGGCGCCTGGGGTCTCGGTGGACGGCTGCTCGGGGTCTGCGAGCACCGGTGGATCGGCGAGCACTGTGTTCACAGGCTCTTGATTCTAGCTCCAGCGGCATCTACCTTGGTGCAGTTGGAGCGCCGGGGACGATCTCGCGCCCGCTCGGTTGCAGACGCTCGTCGAGCTCGAGCTGCCAGTAATAGCGGGTGAAGATGATCCCTGAGCGGAACTCGCCGACGTGGGGCTCGGGCGCTCCGCCACCGGCCATGCTCACGATCAGCTCGGGGTAGCTGCGCCCGGGCATGGCCGCATATATGGGCGCAGGAAAGGCGCCGCCGAAGCGCGTGTTGACATCGGTGATGCCAAGGCCAACCTCCGGGTCGCGGAACACCTGGATGGTCGCGGGGCCACGGACGCGCAGCGCCTCCATCGTGCGCCGCCCCAGCTCGATCAGCTCGGCGTCGTGGACGACTTCGCCCTTGATCGACTCGCCTCCGCGCGACTCGATCATCGTGCGCGGGATCGCGTTCAGGCAGCGGCCGTCGCGGTCACCGAGACAGTCGATCGAGAGCTCGTCGCCTCCCATCGCACGTTGGACCATGACGGGCTCAGGCGCCGGCAAGCTCTTTGGGCGCGTCGCGGCGATCGGCGCGTTCTGCACGTAGTCGATGATGAAGCGTGCCTGCACCGGATCGTGGGCGAGGTGGATCGAGCGCGCCCCGGATCCGCGGCGCGGCTTGACCATTACCGGATAGGAGAGCTGCTCGAGATCCTCCTCGGGTAGCACCGTCGGTGGCGAGGGCAGCCCGAGCTCTCCCAGCAGCAGGTGCGTCTCGTACTTGTCATAAGTCGCGCGTGCCACGGCGGCGGTGGGCACCAGCGCCGGCAGCCTTCCCTCCTCCAGCGCGCGAGCCAGGATCTCGATGTCGAGGTCCGTAAGTGGCAGCACGGCACCGACGTCGTGCTCAGCGCAAAGCGCCGCCAGCGCGGGCACGTATTCGGGATCGTCCATCCTCGGCACGGCGACGCGCACGTGGGCGGCGTACTGGGCGGGCGCGAGCGGCGAGGGGTCGGCGGCGATCGTCTTGGTGAGCGCCGCAAAGCACGAGACGATGTCGAAGCGCTTGCCCGTGCCCGTCAGCAGCACGGCGGGGGAGCCGCTCGGAGGATCGGCCGGCTGAATGCTGGCGGGACGACTCACAGCTCGCCCTCCCAGCCGCCGGCGTGGCCCTTGTACATACCGGCGCCGCCGAGCACGATCGCGACCGTGCGCCAGAGAATCCTCAGGTCGAGCAGCAGCGAGCGGTTGGCGATGTAGTACAGGTCGAGCTCGATCCGCTCTGACCAGGGCAAAGACGTGCGGCCGTTGACCTGCGCCCAGCCGGTGATGCCGGGCTTGATCCGCAAGCGGCCACGCTGGCGCTCGGTGTACTGCTCGACCTGCACCGGCAGCGTTGGGCGCGGACCGATCAGCGACATCTCGCCGCGGAGCACGTTGAGCAGGTTTGGCAGCTCATCGAGCGAGGTCCTGCGCAGGATGGCGCCGACGCGGGTGATGCGCGAATCGTTTGCGTTGACCGCCAGCCCGGCGCCGATGTGCTCGGCGCCGTCGACCATCGTGCGTAGCTTCAGCACGTCAAACGGCCGTCCGTCCAGCCCGACGCGGCGCTGGCGGTAGATCGGATGCCCGGCGGACTCGAGGCGGATCGCGATCGCCGCGAGGGCGAGTACCGGGGAGGCGAGTAGGAGCACGGAGGCGGAGACGAGGATGTCGATCGCGCGTCGGATCATCGTGTTCCCTCGGCGACATCCCAACCGGCGGTAGTGCCATGGCGTAGCCAATCCCACAGCCCCAGCGCAAGTGAGGCGGTCGTCAGCACGTAGTACCGCGCCAGCAACAGCGGACGGACCCGCACCACACCCCCGAGACCCGCGGCAACGAGCAGTGCCCATTGCAGCAGGAGCGTGACCGTATAGAGCGTGCTCGCGCCTTCGATCACGAGCAGTAGGTTCGCGAGCAGCGCAACGGCGTGCAGGCCGGGGGTGGCGTAGCGCAAGATTCGGTGGGAGAGAATCATCAGGCCGTAGCCGAGACCGTAGCCGCGCGGGGAGAGCAGGCCGCCGCGAAAGACAATCGGCCAAGTGTGGCTCATCATGCGCCGCTTGCGCGCGAACTCCCCCTCGATCGAGGGCACCATCTTCTCAGTCGCGCGCGCTGACGGAACGTACACGGCCCGCCAGCCGCGCTTGACCATGTTGAACGGGAACGACAGATCGTGGCCCATGATCGGATCGAGAACCAGGTAGGTCTCGCGCCGCGTAGCGTAGATCGCGCCGTTGCCGGCGGTGATCGAGCGCAGGCGCGACTCCATGGAACGAACGGACATCTCGTAGCGCCAGTACACCCCCTCCTGGTTGGTGGCAGCGGCGCCGTGAGACCGTTGGGGATCCTGAAAAAAGCGAACCTGCCCGCAGGCGTAGCCGACCTTGGGGTCGGTGAAGGCGCCGAGGAGCGCACGCGCGGCGCCGGGCTCCCACAGCGCGTTCGCGTCGGAGAACGCGACGATCTCCCCGCGCGCCTCGCGCACGGCCGCGTCCTGCGCGCGGATCTTCCCGCCGCGGGGCAACTCCAGTACGACATCCGCGCCGGCCCGGCGGGCCTCCTCCGCCGTCGCGTCCGAGCACCCGTCGCACGCGACGACCAGCTCCAGCAACTCGCGCGGGTAGTCGAGAGCGAGCGCGTTCTCGACCTTCGCGCCGATCACTGCCTGCTCATCGTGGGCGGCAACGATCAAGGACAGGGCCGGGAGCGAGGCAGGGGATGGCTCGGCGGTGGGCCGCGCGAGGAGAGCGAGAGCGGCGAGCGCCAGCGCGTAGCCGAGCTGGGTCCACACGATCAGCGCGGCCGAGCACCAGAAGAGGATCTCCAGGGTAGTCGTCATCGAGAAGGATTCTCACCAAGAAGCAATCCATAGAGATCGAGCGTGCGCTCGGCGATCGTGCCCCACCCGTACTCTCCCTGCGCCGCCTCCCGTGCGCGAGCAGCCATCGCCGCCAGCGCGGCGGGATCGCCGAGCAGCTCCTGCAATGTTTCCCGAAGCGCCGTGGGGTCTCCCGCGGGCACCAGGCGCGCGGCGCCGGTCGTCGCGAGCGCGGGAAACCCACCCACGTCGCTCAGCAGCAACGGCTTGCCGAACGCGAGCGCCGTGAACAGCACGCCCGACTGATCGATCTCGCGGTATGGCAACACGACCAAGTCCGCCCGCTGAAAGTAAGCAGGCAACTCCGAATCGGTGATGAAGCGAGGCACAAACCGGACGCTGGGAGAGGCAATGGCGCGTAGGTGGGAGATGTCCATTCTGGGCATCCCGGCGATCCACAGCTCGGCGTTCTCGATCCCGCGCCACGCGTCGAGCAAAACATCGATCCCCTTGTACGGCCGCATCAACCCGAAACACAGCACGACCGGCTTCTCGGTCTGGAACGGAGCCCGCCCACCCGGCTGCAGCGGGCCTTCGGCGAGGTGCGCGAAGACACCGTGAGGAATCACGTGGACCAGATTCGACGCGATCCCAAGCTCGCCGGTGAGGCGTTCACGACCGTGCTCGGAGTGGACGACCACCGCGTCGAAGCGCTCGTACAGGCGCCGCTGCGCCGAGAGTTGGCCCGGGCGAGGCTCGCGCGGGAGGACATCGTGGGCGGTCAGCACGAGCGGCCGGCGCCGGCCGTCCGCGGTACGCCGCCGCGGCAGCAGATGACCGTCGACGTGCTGGACCGGCAGCCACTGGAAGTGCACGACGTCCGCCGCGCGCGCGAGGCGGCGGTAGCGAAGCATGTCCGGGACGTGCTCAGCGAGCTTGGCGACACGTTGAGCTCGAGAGCCCGGGGCGAACCGCGCTGAGCGATAGAACAACTCACGTCGCTCATACCCCTCGGCGGATGCGACGGGGCCGTAGGCGAAGCGGCTCGTGAACAGCTCGACCTCCGCCCCCGCCGCCGCCAGCGCGCGGCACAGCGCGTGGTCGTACGGGGGCGTGTAGGCCGAGGGATCGACGACGTGGACACGCATCGCAGGAGACAATAGGCGCGTGCCCGACATCGAGCTGAGCTTCTGCGTGGTCAACACCTCCCAGCGGGATCTGCTTCTGCGCGGGCTGGACGCGATCGCACGCGAGCGGAAGAACCTCCCATTCGCAACCGAGGTGCTCGTGCTCGACAACGGCTCACGCGACGGCTCCGCGGAGGCCGCACGGGCTCACCCCGCGGTGGACGAGCTGATCGCGCTCCCCGAACGCCGTGGCAAGGCGCTCAACGACTCCGAGCTGATGCGCCGTGCGCGCGGGCGCTATGCGCTGCTCCTGAATGAGGACTCCGAGCTGCTTCCAGGCGCGACGCTCGCCCTTTATGAGGCGCTCGAGGAACATCCCGACAGCGCCTGCGCGGGCGCGGCCCTGCGACGTCCCGATGGGAGCAGCCAGCCGTCCGCCTGGGCCTTCCCCACGGTCACGACGGCGTTCGCTGGAGCGCTGTTCATGCACGGCCTCCTCACCGTGCAGAGCAAGGGCGAGAAGACCCGAGAAGTCGACTGGTGCCAGTCAGCCGCCCTGCTCGTCCGGTGCAGCGCCGCGGAGCAGGTCGACTACCTGGACCCGGACTTCTTCGTCTACTCCGACGAGGTCGATTTCGCTCGGCGTCTGCGCGAGGAGAGCTGGTACAGCCTCTATGTGCCGGCGGCCGTGGCAATCCATCACGAGCAGCTCTCGACCGACACGATCCCCGAGCGGCGGATCGTGGAAATGTCACGCAATCGCGACCTCTACCTGCGCAAGCACCATTCCGCCGCCGCCGCACGCGCGGTGCGCTGGCTGACCGCCTGGACCTACATGCTTCGTGCGCTCGCCGCGCTTGTGCTGCCAGGGCACTCTCCGCGACGATACTGGTGCCACGTCATCGCGACGCTCCATCCTGAGCGCGGCGAAGGCCTGCGCGAGGCGGCCGCCGAGTACAACCGGCGAGCGGGCGATTGAGGGGTCGATCGAGCGAACCGTCCCAAGCTTGGCGTAGCTTGGTTGGCCGTGAAAACTCGCACTGTCACCGAGCACATCGAATCGGCCGCGCCGGCGATGGGTACGCCCATCCGCCGCGGCGGACCGGTTAGCCCTGCGCTACTCCTCCGCCAACTCCAGCACGAGCGCCGCGACAACACACCCGTCGAGCTGGCTGCCCGCGACGCGCTCGAGCTCCGCGAGCGCCTCCGTCGAGCTGCGCGCCGGACGGTATGGGCGGTCGGTGACGATCGCGTCATAGGTATCGCAGGCCGTGATGATCCTCGCCGCGAGTGGGATCTCCTCGGCCGCCAGGCCGTCCGGGTAGCCACCGCCGTCCCAGCGCTCGTGGCTTGCTCTCACGGCCGGCGCGAGATGTGCAAAGGCATCGATCCGGCTCACCAGATCACCGCCGACCGCAGCGTGGCTGCGCATCAGTACCCACTCATCATCGCTCAGTGGCCCGGGCTTCAGCAGGATCTCGCTGGGCACCGCGATCTTGCCGACGTCGTGGAGCATCGCCGCGTAGCGCACGTCGCGAACCTCCGTGCCCGCGAGTCCCATTCTCAGCGCCACGCGCTCGGCCAGCCCTGCCACGTCCTCCCCGTGTGCGGAGGTGTAGTCGTCCTTCGCCTCGACCGTGCTCGTCAGCGCCGCCAGCGTGGTCGTGAAGGCGCTCTCGAGATCGTCGATCAGCTCGGCGCGATGTACGGCGCAGCCGAGGCTGGCGACGATCGTCTCGACGAGCACCGCGTCGGCCTCGTGGAAAGCTCCCAGCTCGACAGCCTCGATGTTCAGCACTCCCCACACGCGGCCGTCGACGACGATCGCCACGCTCAGCTCCGAGCGCGGGTCCGTCTGCGGATCCCGCGCGATGTAGTCGCCGTCCGCGCGCGTGTCCAGTACGAGCGCTGTGGTGCCCGTGCGTGCCACCCGTCCGTTGACACCCTCGCTGACCGGCTGCTCGACGAGCAGGAACTCCGTCATCACATCCGCGAGCGGGCCCCTGCCGGCCACCAGGCGCAGCACGCCATCGCGGTCCAGCCTTTGGATCGCGGCGAGGTAGAACGCGAACGTGTTGTGCAGCTCGTCGACCACCAGCCTGACCATTTCGTCGACGTCGCGCATCGCCGCCAGCCTTGCTGTGAGACGCCCCGCGACGCGCAACTGCGCGCGCAGATAGGCGAGCTCGCCCGCGGTGGCCATCTTCTGAGCGCGTTTGTCGGAGCGATGCAGGCGCAGCGCCTCGGCGCGTCGCTCGCGCTCGCGGCTACCGGCCGGGCGTGCGGGCTTGACGGACAACTCTGGCATCTCCCTGGCGTAATCGGCTCACCCGGTGTCCTGCTTGAGCCTTACGGGATCGGCTCGACACCCTGTGGCACCCCCCGATCCTCTGACAGGCGTGGACCACGCAGATCAAGGAAAGAATGGCCCACCCACCCTGGGACGTGTGCTAGGCACACGAGCGACCGAGGACGTCCACGCCTGTCAGAGATCTTTGAGCGGGTCCTCCGCGTATTCCTCGGCCTCGCTGCCCCGTGCACGGAAGTCGGCCACGCGGCGGCGACCGTCGGCGAGCAGCGCGCGTGCCTGATCCCACTCGTGGGGGGCGAAGAACCGGGTGGCCAGCAGCAGCGCCGGCACCAGGGCGAGCCACGCCGCGCGCAGCGCCAGCCCGGCGAAACCGCTGGTCGGCAACAGCAGCTCGCCGGAGATCGCAACGGCGGTGAGGATCGCCGCCAGCTGAGCCAGCCGCCGCCACTGAAAGCCGACGCGGAACAGGTTCCGCGTAAGCATGTACATGACCGCGAGCATCACCGCGTAGGCGCCGCACAGCGCAAGTCCGGCGCCGGCGATTCCGAGGTTCGCGCCGCCGTGTGGCACGAGCAGCACGAGCAGCGCCACGTTCACCACCAGCCCAGCGGCGGCGGCGGGAAAGTTGCGCGAGGTCACGCGCGCGCGACCGGCGATCACGATGAATACGAGGTACAGCCCGTACAGCGCCCAGCCGAGCGCCAGCCACGGCAGCGCTTTGTAGGCGCCGAAGAATTCCGGCCCCGCCAGCAGCCGCACCATCCAGCGTCCGAGCAGCGCCACAGCGCACACGACCACGCCGGTCGCGAGCGCGTAGTAGGTCGTCACCAGCGAGTACAGCTTCGCCGCCTCTTCGTCGCTCTCGATCGAGTACGCCAGTGGCGGCCAGGCGTACTGAAAGCCGCGCACCGCCACGAACACGACCGTCGCGAGCTTCAACGCGATCGCGTACAGCCCCGCCGAGCTCCCGCTGTAGAAACGCAACAGGTAAAAGCGGTCTGCGACCTGCAGCGCGTAGACGCTCGCGTCCGCCGGCACCGTCGGCAGGCCGAAGCTCAGCATCGCTCGCAGATCGGCGTGGTTCACGCGCAGCGAAAAGCGCCTGCGCAGCACCACCCACAGCCCGACTACGACCAGCGCCGAGGCGCCGAAATTGCCGAGCAGCAACCCTCGCGCTCCCTGGCCGGCGAACACGACGAGCGCGACCGTGAACGTGACCGACATCACCACATTTGCGCCCGACGCGTACACGTAGATGCGCGTGCGTTCGTCGACGCGCAGTTGCGCGTAGACCATCTCCAGGTTCGTGAACGCCCACAGGCCGAGGATCGCGCAGTCGATCAGCTGCGGGTCGTCATAACCGAGCAGCAGTTTCGACAGCTCGGCCGAGAACGCCACCGCCACCAGCGAGGCGACCGTCGTGGTCCACGCCACGGCGGCGATCGCCGTACGCGTGATCCGATCGCGCCTGTCCTCGTCGGAGTCGTTGAAGTAGAAGCGTATAAACGCCTCCCCCACACCGCCACGCAGGACGATGCTCGACAGGATCACCGCCGTCAACAGCGATTCGGCGGCACCGTAGGATTCTGTGCTCACGTGGCGCGTGTACAGCGGCAGCGTGATCAGGGCGAGGCCCTTCGCCAGGATGTCCCCGAACTGATACGCCGCGCCCGTTGTGACGAGGCGCTTCAGGTAGTCGCGCACTGCTCAGAACCTACCTTTCGAAGACGGCCGCCGGACTGCGCTTTCGGACTTCGCTTTTAAAGGCGGGGGTGGCCTCATACACTTTTAAGACTGCGTGTCACCATAGTTACACGCAGTCTCTTTGGTGAGTGCTCCTCCGCGGGGTCTTTATCTTTGCGTGCCCTTTCCGCGCGAGCGAGCGCCACCCCGATGCCGAGCAAAGTCCACGTGATCGGGTCCTCGAGGAAATCGGCGTACGTCCACGTGTGCAGCACCAGTGCCGCAAAGCACGCCGCGATCGCAATCCTCGGCGGGGAGCGGCCGGCGCCGCGGAACAGCACGGCGAACGCGGCGACCAGCAGCGCGACGTAGACCGCGAGACCGATCACGCCCTGCTCGGCGGCGATCGTGATCGGGATTGTGTGCGAGGCCGAGGTCGCGTTCGCGGTGGTCGCGTTGCCGTGGCGCTTGTACTCGGTTTCGAACGAGCCCGATCCGTATCCGTACAACGGTCTGTCAGCGAACAGTTCGAGGCCGCCGTCGATCAGCTTTGTGCGCCCGCTGGTGGCGTTGCTGGTCGAGCCGCCCGTGCCCTTCAGGCCGAAGTGCAGGCTCGCCGGCGCCAGCAGCACGACCACGAGCGCGATCGCGACCAGCGCGCCCGTCACGTACACGGTCGCGCGCACATCCCAGCGATAGGCCGCGAGCACCGCCAGCCCCAGCAGCAGCGCCGCGATGCTCGACTGCGAGAAGCTCGTGATCAACCCGGCCAGCAGCCACGCGAGCACGCCCGCGCCGAGCAGCACGTCGCGCCGGCGGCTCGTCCACAGCACTACGGTGGTGACCCCGATCATCACCATTGCGAGAAACCGCCCGTATATGCTCGGATCGAAAAATAATGAATTTACACGAAAATAATTGTCATATTGGTCGGCCGCAACAACTTTTGGATTGAGGAACAACGTCTTGCGGTAATACTCGACAAACCCAACACCAGCGAACACAACTGCCAACATTACAGCGACACCCAGGCACTTGAGAATCAACTCGCGCGTCCAGCACACGTCCCGCAGCAACATGAACAGCAAACCAAACGGGATATAAAAGAATGCGACGTTCTCCGCCGCCTTTGTATGGTCGGTCGAATAAGTCCCCTGTAATACATACAGCACGACCGCGCCGAGTAACAGCCATTCCAAAGTTATCGGTGAACGCGGCTCGGATGCACCTCGGTTCAGCCAGCGTGGGATCAGGTGAACAAGTGTCCCGGCGGCGACCACGAGGTAGAGCGGAATCAGGAGATTGACTGTCCTGCCATCCGTGGATATAGGCAACCTGAAGGGAAGTGCAAAGATCGCCAGCAAGGGAAATGCATCGGGGCGGCGGCGCATCGCGAGTGCGAGCAGACCGATGATCACGAGTACCCCGACAAGCGCAGCGCCGATCACGCCGGGGCTCGGCAGAGCGCTCGCAACCGTCGCCCCTGTCAACTCAATCACTTCCTCACCAACCTAAAACTGCCCGGTGAAAGCACTGACCTGTGATGTTCGCGCAGGCTCACCTTCACGCGATATTCGCCGGCGGGGGCAGGTGAGCCGGTGTTGACGGGTACGACGATTGTCGTGCCGTCAGCGCCACCCAGCACGGTGTAGGTGTGCGCCTCACCCTCGCGGCCGTTCCAGCGCAGCGAGAACTGTTTGTAACGCGTCACCGGGCGGTCGCGTACGAGCGTGGCGATCTCATCTTCGTTGGAGTCGAGGATCGTCACGGTCACCTCGTCGGCTTTCGCGAGCTTGAACGAGATTCGCTCTGCTTTGATGTGCCCCGTCGGATTCGGCGAGAAGATTGGCGTCAGCTCGAAGCTCTGCACGGCCGTGGGTGTGTGCTTGAGCCGCTGGGTGATGACGAACGCGGCGAAGCAAGCGATCACCAGCGCCGCGAACACGACGCGGGCCAGTGGGTCTGTCCTGGTCAATCCTCTGCGCCTAGCGCGAAGCGCTCGACCGTGTCCGAGCGCAACCCCAACCGCAACGTCTCCAGCGAGAGCACATCGCCAGGCACGATGTTGCCGAGGTTGCACTCCGTCCCGAACTTGTTCAGCAGCCACACCTGCTGCTCGCGTTGGGGCGCCTCGAAAATCAGCTCCTCCGCGTCGACCGCGTGGACGATCTCATCGATCAAACCTGTTCGCACCTCGCCGTCGGCGCGGTAGATGCCGGCGGTGCCAGACTCGCGCGCCTCGGCGATCACCTTCCACGCGCCCGCCTGCAGGTCGCGTTCGATCTGCTCCACCCATACGTAGGGGGCCATGATGAAGTCCGCGTCCTTGCTGCCGACCTCCGACAGCACGACGAAGTCGTTCGCGACGAGCGATCTGATCAGATCGCTCTTGACCTCGCCATCAAGCGCGATCGTACCGTCGGAGACCTCGACGTGGCGCAAGCCCAGCTCCTTCAGCCAAGCGACCAACCCCTCGACCCTGCCCTGCCTGATCGCCAGCTCGGTGAGCGTCCCGCCCAGCACCACGGGGATTCCGTGCGCCGCGTAGCGCTCCAGCTTCGCCTCCAGGTTCGCGCTCACCAGCGCCGTGCCCCAGCCGAGCTTGACGATGTCCACGGCCGCTGCGGTCACCTCCAGCAGACCGTCCACCTCGGCAACCGACAGCCCTCGGTCGATCACGTGCGTCAGGCCCCGCTCACGCGGCTTCTGCGAGCGCTCGGGGAGGTCGAGGAAGCTGGCTACCGGCACGGGTTCACCTTCGGGTTGGAATCGGGCGATTACTGGCCCGTAGCGCTGCTCGCACCGCCGCCTCCCGGCGTTTCGCTTACGGCCGAGGCCTTGTCTTCGCCGGCGATCACGACCACCGTCGCGGCGCCGGCGAGCGAGGAGACGGCCGTTTCGATCGGCTGCACCTGCGTGACGCTGAGCGCACTCGCCACGCCCTGCGCTTCGGCGTGGTGGCCGCTCGAGTACTCGATGATCGTGGTCGGGTGAGATCCCGGCGGGGTCCCATCCAGAGCGCTCGCCTGCGAATAGCCGCTCTGCTGCAGATCTTTCGAGAGGCTGTGGGCGAGGCCGTTGATGCTCGTGCCGTTCAGCACCGCCACCGTCGTGGATGCGGGGCTCGCCGCCGTGGCGGAGCTTTCGCCGTGATTGGGGCTCGTCTGCGTGTGGTGGGTGTGGTGCGTGGCGCTCGCGGTGCTCTTCCCGGCGCCCTGCCCGGCAGCCGACCCCTGCACTGCCGATTTGCCGCCGCCGGCGGAGCTGATTACCAGTCCGATCGCCACCGCAACGACGACCACGGCACCGAGAATCAGGATCGTCGCGCGCGCCGGGGATCGGCCGGTTTGCGGCGGGGGGAGATTGGTGTCCGTACGCCGGGCGCGCGACTCGGCACTCAAGCGCTCTGCCTGTCGCGCCGCGGCGGCAGTACTTGCGGCGGCAGCCACCTCCGAGCTGCGGCGCGGGTCGGTGGGCGCTGGGGGACGCGACGTGGAGGCCTTCCCCGGGGGCGCTGCGGCGGGCGGCGAGACCGTGCCCGCAGGCGGTGGCGTCGGCGACCGTGGAGTGGCGGTGGCGGGGCCGGCGGCGCGAGCGGCGGCTGCGGCCGTGGCGGGAGCACCTGGGGTCGAAGCCGACACAGCGCTCTGCGGCGACGAGACGCCAGGCGCCTGGGGCGAGGGAGCCGGAGTGCGCACCACGTCCCAGCCCTCGCGGGTGGGGGTCTTCCCCGCCTGGGTCGCCGGCGCGCCCTGCGTGATATCGCTCGCCGGTGGATCGGCGGCGCCCGGGGTTGCGGCCGAGGTGGCGAGCGGCCCGGCAGCACTCCCCCCACCCGGAGTCCCCGACGGCGCGCCGGCGTCCTGAGGCGGTGCGGGAGCGGTGCCGGCGCTCGGCGGCGGAGTCGCGTCTACGGCGGCGTTGGGGCCGGCGAGCGGGGCAGGGGCTGTGCCGGCTGCAGTCGCGGGGGCGAGCACGCCGGCACCTGTCGGGGGGATGGGCCTGGACGCCGGGGTCGGGGGTGCCGCCTGGCCCGGGGTGGCCGACGGAGCGCCCTGGCCCGGGGCGGCGGGGACAATCTGACCCGGGGCCTGCGGCACAGGGGATTGACCGGCGGTTGCTGGGCCAGCCTCGCCGGGAGCCCTCGGGTCTCCTTGGCCGAGGATTGCGGGAGCAACTCCAGCGCCAGGCGCAGGCGCCGCCTGACCGGGAATCCCCGGGACGGGCTGCCCGGGCGCAACCGGGGTTGCCTTCTCGCCCTCCCCGGGCGGACTCGTAACGACACGCGTTGCCGTTGCCAGAGCGGCGGCGGCGGCCGCTGGACGGGCAATCACCGGCGTGGTGCGTGGCACCTGGCGCACGGGCGGGGATGTCTGCTGCACACGCACGGCGGCCTCGGCGGCCACACGCTGCTCCAACTCGGCGGAGCGCTCCGGAGCGCGGCCGGCCCACTCGCGCAGGCGCTTCAGCTCGCGCGCCTGCGAGAAGAGGAGCAGCGCGAGGATCGCGATTCCGAGGAGCGCGACGAACGCCGCGATCGCTCCGATCTTCGTGAACGAACTCGAAAGCGAAAACGCGAGAGGCAAAGCCGTCATGAATCTCGGGAGTGTATGAGGGGCGCAGGCGCATCGTGTCGTTCACCCTCGCCGCCGGCGCCGTTCATCTCCACGCCGGAGGAGTCCGGCGCTTGCACAACCCTAGGCTGCTCGCGCGTGGCGGACAGCTCGGACACCTTCGCCGCCAGGCCCGCTGCGTCACCCTCCAGCACCAGCAGTCCGATCTCGTCGAACATCGCCTCGACCGTCTCCACCGCCAGCGGCTCGCGCTCGGCGAGCAGGATCTTCTCGGCGAGCGTCGGCCGCGAGCGCTCGTAGGAGTTGAACAGCTGCTCGTGCAGCTTCTCCCCGCCGCGCGCCCCGACGATCTCGATGTCGATGTCGCGATCGGGATCCAATCCGGACAGCTCGATCATCGCGCGCGCCAGCTCGAGGATCCGTACCGGCTCGCCCATGTCGAGTACGAACACCTCGGCGCGGGGTGATTGGACCCCCCCCTGCTCATCGTCCCCGAGCGATCCGGAGCGGATGATCAGCTGTACCGCCTCGGGGATCGTCATGAAGTAGCGCGTCATCCGCTCGTCGGTCACCGTCACCGGGCCACCGCGCGCGATCTGTCGGCGGAAGATCGGCACGACGCTGCCCGAAGAGCCCAGGACGTTGCCGAAGCGCACGGCGTTGTAGTGGGTCTCTCCCCAGCGCGCCGAGGCCGCCTCCAGCGCGAACTCGGCAAGCGCCTTGGAGGCCCCCATCACGGTCGCTGGCGCCACCGCCTTGTCAGTCGAGACGAGCACGAACCGTCTCACCTCGAGCTGGCCTGCCACATGCGCCACCACGCGCGTGGCGAGCGCGTTGTTGCGCACCGCCTCCACCGGGTTGGACTCCATCAGCCCAACATGCTTGTAGGCGGCCGCATGGAACACGACGGTCGGGCGGTGCTCGGTGAAGACCTCTCGCATGCGCTCCTCTTCCTTGCAATCCGCGAGCACCGCGGCGAGCATCGACGACGGCACGTGACGCTCGTCCTGGAGCTCGCGCTGGATCTGGAACAGGTTGTCCTCGGCGTGGTCCACCAGCACGACCTTGTGCGGCTCCACACGCGCGATCTGACGGCACAGCTCCGCGCCGATCGAGCCACCCGCGCCCGTTACGAGCACCGTCTCCCCGGCCAGATAGGCGCCCACCCGCTCCAGCTCCATCTGCACCGGCTCGCGGCCGAGCACATCCTCGACGCGCACCTCACGCATCTGCCGCGCGAGCGTGCCGGAGCCGCCGCTCTGCAACAGCTCGAACACGGTCGGCAGCGTCCTCACCGGAATGCCACGCAAGCGGCACTCGCGCACGACGCGCGCACGCGTCGATCCCGGGGCGGAGGGAATCGCGATGATCACCTCATCGGGCTCGGTCTCCATCAGCACGCGCGGCAGCTCCTGCTCGGTGTTGCCGCGCACCTTCACCCCTTCGATCCTCAGTCCGTGCTTGCGCGGGTCGTCGTCGAGAAAGCCCACTGGCTGCAAGCCCAGCCCGCGATTGCGAACGATCTCGCGCAACACCAGGCGCCCGCCATCGCCGGCGCCGACGATCAGAACTCTCCGTTGGCCCTTGCCCCCGCCGCGGAATGCGGCCAGCGGGCGGCGCTCATAGACCGCGCGCGCACCCATCCGCACGCCACACAAGAACAGCATGCACAGCAGGCCAAACAGCACCACAACACCGATCGGCAGCACGACCGCCACGGTGATCCCGTGCGGGTAACGGTGCACCGGCCGTGCCACCTCGATACCGACGACGCTCAGCAGGACGATCAGCACGACCGCCCGTAGGACCGCCTCGTAGTCCCGCTGGCCGGCATAGCGCCAGCGGCGCTGATAGACCCGCGCGAGCACGAGCACGATGAGGCTCCCCCCCAGCACCCACCAGATCGTCCTTTCGAGCAGCAGCCGATAGTCGTGGGGCAGCTGCGAGCTGCCGTTTCCACCGTCCTGGAAGCGCAGCTCGAACGCCAGGTAGTACGCGAGCGCGACCAGCGCCCCGTCCACCGCCAGATGGGGCAGAGAGTGTCGATGTATGGGCAGGGCCGCCGCGCGGATCCGTCGGCGCATTGGCACGA
>Ga0302235_10000741_pt1 | contig 25208 bp, 25 predicted proteins | sample II_Palsa_N3_3_FD_193577 | JGI IMG/M metagenome (GOLD analysis project Ga0302235, IMG submission 193577) | Peat permafrost microbial communities from Stordalen Mire near Abisko, Sweden - II_Palsa_N3_3 | ecosystem: Environmental > Terrestrial > Soil > Palsa > Peat permafrost | place: Sweden...
GTGGCCCGGAGCCGGCACGCCCCAGCAGCTGCATCTCGACCTGATCGTCCCGGACGCTGCGTCCCTCCGGGCGCAGCACGAGCGGGCGCTGGCGCTGGGCGCCCACCTCCTCCTGGACCGCTGCGATGACCCGGCGGAGCAGCTCTTCGTCTACGCCGATCCGGACGGGCACCCCTTCTGCATCTTCGTGGACGATGACTGACGCCCGGAGCGGACCGGACCTGACGCCGGCCTGAGCCGCCCGCCCATCGGGCATCATGTGGGCTCGCCGACGCGGCCAACCGGGCCGCTGGGCTGACGGACTATCGGGCCATCGGGCCGCCGGGAAGGAGCACGCATGCAGAGCGAGACGCGCGGTGTGGTCGCCAAGGAGAAGGGTGCGCCCGTCACCCTCGAGACGATCCTGGTGCCCGATCCCGGACCGGGTGAGGCCGTCGTCACCGTCAAGGCGTGTGGGGTGTGCCACACCGACCTGCACTACCGCGAAGGCGGCATCAACGACGACTTCCCCTTCCTCTTGGGCCACGAGGCCGCCGGCGTGGTGGAGGCGGTCGGTCCGGATGTGACGGACCTCGCACCGGGTGACTTCGTCGTCCTGAACTGGCGGGCCGTGTGCGGGGAATGCCGGGCCTGCCGGCGCGGCCGGCCCTGGTACTGCTTCGCGACCCACAACGCCACGCAGAAGATGACGTTGGCCGACGGGACACCGCTCTCCCCCGCCCTCGGCATCGGTGCCTTCGCTGAGCGGACGCTGGTGGCCGCCGGGCAGTGCACCAAGGTCAATCCCGATGCCCGGCCCGAGGCGGTCGGGCTGCTGGGCTGCGGCGTCATGGCGGGCATCGGTGCCGCCATGTACACGGGACAGGTCGGCCTCGGCGACTCGGTGGCCGTCTTCGGCTGCGGCGGCGTCGGGTGCGCCGCCATCGCCGGCTCGAAGCTGGCCGGGGCGGCGGTCATCATCGCGGTCGACCTCGATCCGGGAAAGCTCGAACTGGCCACCGAGTTCGGGGCCACCAATGCCGTCGATGCGAGTACCACCGACCCGGTGGAGGCCATCAAGGGCCTGACCGGAGGCAACGGGGCCGACGTCTGCATCGAGGCGGTGGGTCACCCCAAGGTGATGGAGCAGGCCTTCCTGGCCCGGGACCTGGCGGGGACGCTCGTGCAAGTCGGTGTGCCGACGCCTGACATGCGGATCGACCTGCCGATGATCGAGTTCTTCGGACGGGGCGGCGCGCTGAAGCCGAGCTGGTACGGCGACTGCCTGCCGTCGCGGGACTTTCCGATGCTCGTCGATCTGTATCTCGCCGGGCGGCTCGACCTCGACCGCTTCGTCAGCGAGACGATCGGCATCGCACAGGTCGAGGACGCCTTCGCACGCATGCAGCGCGGCGAGGTCCTGCGTTCCGTCGTCGTGCTGTAGCTCCGGACACGCCGCCGGGGCGGCACGCAGCGCTACTCCTTGGGCTCGCCCCCGTGGGAGAGCTCGTGCCAGCTCTTCTCCTCCAACTCGACGCCGAACTTCTTCGCCGCCGCCCGAATGCGCCGCCAGGCCTCGTCGCGTTCGGTGTCCGTGACGCCCTCGACCTGGTCGAAACGCGCCACGGCGTTGCGGACGTGGCCGGCGTCGACCAGGGGCTCCTTGCGCTCCCTGGGGAACGCGAACTCGCTGTCGTCGAGCTTGTTCTTCTCGGCCGTGCTCAAACCGGCCGACTCGTCTTTCTTCTCGCTGGCCATCAGCACCTCCTCGCAGACGCGGATCCGCCACCACCGTATTCGGCGCCACCGTATTCGGCATCACCGTGTTCGGCACAGAGCGGGTTCGTGCTATTCCTGACGGATGCCCTTCCCCCTCGCTCCCTTCGCGCCGCGCACCGGGCGGCGCGGCATGGTGGCGGCCGCCGACCAGCTGGCCGCCTCGGCGGGTATCGGGGTGCTGGCGCAGGGCGGGTCGGCCGCCGACGCCGCCGTCGCCACCGGCGCCGCCATGGCCGTGGTGGGCCCGCATCTGTGCGGGCTCGGGGGCGACGTGCTGGCCATGGTGGCGCCGCCGGGATCGCCGCCCGAAGCACTCGTCTCCGCCGGCCGGGCCGGTGCGGGGTCCGACGCCGAGCGGCTGCGCGGCGAGGGCATGACGACGATGCCCCTGCGCGGCGACATCCGCAGCGTGCCGGTGCCGGGCGCCGTCGACGGCTGGCTCGCGTTGCACGAGCGCTACGGCCGCCTCCCGCTCGCCGAGGTCCTGGCCCCCGCCGTCGAGCTGGCGGAGGAGGGCTTCCCCGCTTCCCTCCTGCTGGCGCTGGCCAGCCATTTGGTGCACGCCCTCCCGGGCGCTGGCGAGCTCTGTCCGGAGGGCCCGCTCGCCGTCGGGCAGACCGTGCGCCTGCCGGGGATCGCCCGCACGCTGCGGGCCATCGCCCGCCACGGCCGCGACGGCTTCTACCAGGGTGAGTTCGGGCGGAGTCTGCAGGAACTGGGTGGCGGCCACTTCGCCCCCGCCGACTTCTCCACCAGCGCCGCCGCCTGGTCCACCCCGCTGCGGGCCACGGCCTGGGGCCACGACCTGTGGACCGTCCCTCCCCCGTCCCAGGGCTACCTGACGCTGGCCGGCGCCGTGGTGGCGCAGGAGGCCGGCCTCGGGGCGGACCCCGACGATCCCCAGTGGGCCCACCTCCTCGTCGAGACGTGGCGTGCCGTCGGCCACGACCGCCCGGCGGTGCTCTTCGACGGCGCCGACGGCGATGCGCTCCTCCATCCCGAGCGTCTGGCGGCCGCCGCGGCCCGCGTCAACTCCGGGACCATGGCGCCGCCCGACGTGGCGCCGGGCGGCAACGGCAACGGATACGGCGGCGGCGGCGCGACGGCCTCCGGCGTGCGCCGCCTGGGCGACGGGGACACCACGCACCTGTGCGTGCAGGACGCCGAGGGCCTCGGCGTGTCGCTCACGCAATCGAACGCACTGGACTTCGGCTCGCACCTCGTCGAGCCGGCCACGGGCGTCTTCCTGCACAACCGCGGCGTCGGCTTCTCGCTCGCCCCCGGACACCCGGCCGAGATGGCACCCGGCCGCCGGCCGCCGCACACCCTCTCCCCCATGCTCGTCACCACCCCCGACGGAGCACTGACACACCTCGTCGGGGCCATGGGCGGCGACGCCCAGCCACAGATCATCGTGCAGCTCCTGGCCCGGCTGCTCCTGGCCGGGCACGATCCGGCCCGCGCCGTCACGGCGCCCCGCCTGACCCTGGACGCACCGTCGGCCGGGCCCTTCCGCCTGTGGTGGGGCGACGACCTCACCGTGCTGGTGGAGGCCGACGCGCCCCCGTCATGGCGGGAGGGGCTGACCCGCCATGGCCACCGGGTGCGGACGATCAGCGCCTTCGACCCCGTCGCCGTCGGGTGCGCCCAGATCATCGGGACCGAGCGCGACGAGGCGGGCGACCGGACGCTGGTGGGGGCATCGGATCCCCGCAGTCCGGCCGGCGCCGCACTGGGCCGTTGAACAGCACTGGGCCGTTGAACAGCACTGGGCCGTTGAACAGCACTGGGCCGTTGAACAGAGTGAACCGGGCCACCGGTGACCCGCTGACGATCGCGTCCCTGGCCAAGCAGGTCCCGCTGGCCGAGTCGCTCCGGCTCGAAGACGGCCGGCTGGTGCGCAGCGGCGTCGGCGCCGAGATGAATCCGTACTGCCGCCGCGCCGTCGCCGAGGGCGTTTCCCTGGCCCGCGACACGGGTGGCACCTGCACCGTCGTCACCCTCGGCCCACCCGAGGCCGAAGACGTCCTGCGCGAGGCGGTCGGCTGGGGGGCGGACGCCGGGCTGCACGTCTGCGACCCGGCCCTCGCCGGCTCCGACACCCTGGCCACGGCGCGCGCCCTCGCTGAAGCCCTGCACGCCGCCGGCCCCTTCGACCTCGTCCTTTTGGGCCGCAACTCCATCGACGGCGAGACGGGGCAGGTCGGTCCGGAGCTGGCCGAGTTGCTCGACCTCCCCTTCGCCGCCGGGGTCCGACGCCTGCAGGACCTGGGCCACGTGTGGCGCCTCGAACTCGAGCACGACGACGGCACGCAGGAGGTGGAGCTGGCGCTGCCGGCCGTGCTGTCGGTGGCCGAGCGGCTCTGCGATCCCTGCAAGGTTGACGCCGCCGGCCGTGCCGCGGTGTCACCGTCCCGGCTCTCCCGGCTCGACGCCGGCCGCCTCGGCCCGGGCCCCTGGGGCGAGGCGGGCAGCCCGACGGCGGTCGGGGCGACCCGGGTCATGGAGCAGGCGCGCGCCCTCCGGGTCCTCGAGGGCCCGGTCGGGACACAGGTCAGGGAGGCCGTGCGCGAGCTCGACCGACGTGGCGCCTTGACGGCGCGCCCCGACCCGGCGGCCGCGCCGCCGGGTGACCGCCGGACCGGGGACCCCGGGGCCTCCCGGGTGATCACCGTCCTCGCCGAGGCCGGCCGTCGACGGGTGACCGAAGAGCTCCTCGGCGCGGCCGCGCTGCTGGCGGACCAGATGGGCGCAGCGGTCCACGCTCTCTGCCCGGCTCCGGCGGACCCCACGGCGCTCGGAGCGGCCGGGGCCGACGTGGTGGTCCTGCTCCAGGGATCTACCGTCCCCGAGGACGTGGCCGACGCGCTCACCGCCTACGTGCGGGAGACGGCGCCCTGGGCCGTGCTCGCCCCGAGTACCGCGTTCGGCCGGGAGGTGGCGGGTCGGGCCGCAGCCGCCACCGGCTCGGGACTGGTGGGCGACGCCATCGCGCTCACGGCCCGCAATGACGTCCTGGTGGCCGCCAAGCCGGCGTTCGCCGGTGCCCTGGTGGCCGACATCACCTGCCGCAGCGCCACCCAGATGGTCACCGTGCGCCCGGGCATGCTGCCCGCACCGTTGCCGACCGCCGGGCGCGCTGTCCCCGTCCTGACGCGGACGATCGGCAGCCGGGGACGCGTCCGGGTGCTCGCCGAACGGCGCGACGACGACGTGGAGACGCTGGCCCGGGCGCCGGTCGTCATCGGCGTGGGGACCGGGGTCACCCCCGAGGAGTACGCGGCACTCAGCCCACTGGCCGCCGTGCTGGGGGCCGAGCTCGCCGCCACTCGCAAGGTGACCGATCGCGGCTGGGCGCCCCGCGCCCGTCAGGTGGGCATCACCGGCCGCTCCATCGCCCCGAGGCTCTACGTCGCGCTCGGCCTCAGCGGGAAGTTCAACCACATGGTCGGCGTACGGGCGGCGGGAACCATCTTGGCCGTCAATGCCGACCGGGACGCCCCTGTCTTCGAACACTGCGACGTCGGCATCGTCGGCGACTGGCACGAGGTGGTGCCCCTTCTCCACAAGGCACTGCGTCGCGCTGCAGTCCGGCGCGCCGACGCGACGATCAGCTGAGGCCCGCGCCGGCCGCGGCGCGCACCGTCGCCACGACCTCCTCGTTGGAGGCGCCCGGACCGAGGACCGCGGCCACACCGTCGGCCTTCAGCACGTCGACGTCGGCCGGTGGGACGATGCCGCCGACGACGACGGGTGTCTCGAGGCCGGCGGCACGGAGGGCACCGACGACGGCCGGCGCCAGCGTGAGGTGGGCGCCGTTGTGCATGGAGACGCCGACGACGTCCACATCCTCCTCCGCGGACATGGCGGCGATGGTCTCGGGCGACTGCCGCAGCCCGGCGTAGACGACCTCGCAGCCGGCGTCGCGCAGGATGCGCGCCACGACACGCAAGCCGCGGTCGTGGCCATCGAGCCCGACCTTGGCCATGAGGACGCGCAGAGGTCGCACCGCGGTGGAGTCGGACACGTCAGGCCGCTCTGCGCCTCGGGGAGGACGTTCCGCCGCTCATGTGGTCATGCTACGCCCGGGCCTCGCGGGCCACTGCGCGACTGGCCTGGCCCCCAGTGGGTCCGGGGTTGGGTCAGACCTCTTCGTCAGCCTGCCCGAGATCGCGCTCACGGCGCAGCTGCCGCACCCGGTGCCAGATCACGAACGCCACGGCGACCACGGCGAGCGCACCGAGCACGTACCCGGCGAAGCTGAACGCGTTGAGCACGTGCTGGTACTCCCTCCCCAGGCTGTAGCCGAGCGAGCAGAGGGCGGTGCACCAGACCGCGCAGCCGATCAGTGTGAAGATGGCGAACTTGGGGAGCGCCATCTCACCCAGGCCGGCGGCGAAGGAGACGAACGAGCGCAGCAGCGGGATGAAGCGCCCGAAGAGCACGACCGGCTCGCCGCGGCGCGCGAACCAGGCCTCGGCCCGGTCGAGATCCTTGTGCGTCAGAAGGACGTATTTGCCCACCCTGTCAACAAGGGTCCTCCCACCGAAGCGACCGATGGCGTATCCCGCCGCCGAGCCTAGGAGCTCCCCGACGAGTGCCACGATGATCACGACGGCGAGATCGAGTGGCTTGATCCCTTGGATCTGGCCGCTGGCCAGCACACCCCCGTAGATCAACGCAATCTCGGCTCCCACGGGAAGGCCCATGGCCGAGATGAAGCTCAACGCGAAAATGGCCCCGTAGCCGGCCGACCTGAGGAATTCCTCCACTCCTACCCCGCTTCCGCCGTCGGCACGGCGGTCATCTTTAGCGAGTCGACCGCAGATCGCAACTTGCCGGGGACGGGTCCGGATTCATTTCCCGCCCGCGGTGCCCGGTCCGGTCCGTGGTTGCCGTCGCACCCTGCCGGTCGACCGCCGTCGAACCCGATGTCGTAGGGTGACGCCCTCGGCCGGGCGAGGAGGAACAGTGCTCTTCATCGAATACGACGTCACGGCGCAAGGCGAGATCGAGGTGGTGGGTCTGATCAACGCCGTCGAGGAGCACGGTGACGATGCCGACGGCTCGGACTGGATGGCCTGGCGCGTTGCCGAGTTCGACGACGACGGTCTGGGCTGCGTCGGTGTCCCCGCCACACAGCTCGCGCTGATGGAGGAATCAGCCGATGCCGACGCCCTGCGCGCCATCGTCGAACGCATCATTCTGGCCGACCGCGCGACGAAGGAACTGGTGCAACAGTGAGCACCACTCGCTCGCAGCTCTATCGCTTTGCGCGTGACCTCGGAAACGTCGAGGCGGTCGAGCACGGCTACAGCCGGGGCGGGCTGTCGGGCGCCGCCGGTGGCGCCGCACAGCGGCAAGCGCGACGGGTCATCTACCGGGAGGGCAATCGCCAGATCAACCATTTCGTCCGCGCCATCGGGCTCGGGCCCCATCGCCGCTAGCTGTTTCCCGCCCCTCCGGCCGAGCGGCACCGACAGAAGCGCGGTCTACTATGTCGGCGCGACGGTGGACGCGGCACAGCCTGCGTACACATGACGAAGACTGGGAGTACGGATGGAAGACAGCAAGGCCAAGAAGCTCCTCAGCGCCGAGCGCACCCGCGTGGAGGGGTTGCTCAAGGGCATCGACGTGGCCGGGGTGAACGACCGGACGGCCGCCGACCAGGACGGCGAGATGTACGACTCGGCCGAGCCGCTGACGACGGAGGGCACGGACGACGCGGTGAGGGCCGAGCTCGAAGAGCGCTTGGCCGCCGTCGACCGGGCTGAGCAGCGCGTGGAGGCCGGCACGTACGGCATTTCCGTCCGCAGCGGGCAGCCGATCCCTGACGACCGTCTCGAAGCAGATCCGACCGCCGAGCTCACGGTCGAGGAGGCCGCGGAACAGCCCGGTCTCAGCTCTCTTTCGTAGGCTCCCCGTGCTCGGCGTTGGGTAGGCCCCGGCGCCAGTAGGCCTTGCCGGAAATCTGATCTGGTTGCAGTCCCCGTTCGGTCAAGGTCCGAGTGACCCCACGGACGACACCGGCCTCAGCGGCGACGTAGACGTGACCGGCTCCCGTCGGCAGGTCCACTCGTGCGACCGCCTCGAGCACTAGGTCGAGATCGCCCGGCACCGATCGGCCGGACCGGTGCAGCCAGTGCATGTCAAGTCGATCGCTGCGCGTCGCCGCTGGCTCCTGCTCGTCGGCGGGACCGTCGACCTCGAGCAGCGCGATCGCCACGGAACCAGCGGGAAGCGCTTCGATCATCGCCAGCGTCCCCGGCACTCCCGTCTCGTCGACCACGAAGAGGTGCCAGTCGGCGTCGGGGCGGAGCGTGATCTTGCCGCGTGGCCCGATGGCGTCGATGCGGTCGCCTATCCCGGCGGCAGTGATCCAATCCGTCCCCGGGCCCTTCCCGTGCAGCGAGACGTCCACCACCACCTTCCGCTCGGAGGGGTCGAAGCTCCGGATGGTGTAGCGGCGATTCACCACCTTGTCGCCGGCCAGTGGAATTCTCAGCATCAGGTCCTGGCCCGGCGCGCACCGGAGCCCTTCGATCCCCGGAGCCGTCATCACCACTCGACGGAAGGACGGGCTCAGTGCGCCCGCTTCGGTCACTTCGAGGTCCCAAAGGGCTGCGTCGGCCAGGGGTCCGTCCGGGCGCCCCACCATGTCGAGCAATCGATCAGTAGCCATGTGTGGCCGGTCTACCAGGAATCCCCGCCGTCGAGTCCGTCAGCCCGCCGGTGGGTCGTCCGCGACCACCCGGACGCGCGCCAGGTTCTGGAGGCGGGCAAACGGGTTCGTTGGATTCCCGTCACGCTGGGCCACGACCCGTACTGCGGGGAAATGGGTCCCTGCCTCAGCGAACGAACGCCGGCGCTCCACGACCACCCGCGCGCCGGGAGGGACGGGCTCCGCCTCGGCGAAGCGGCCGGAGCCGTCGAAGTCCCAGGCAACCTCAATGATCACCCCCGTCCCCTCGGGGACCTCCGCCACCGCACGGAAGGTGAGTTGGTCCCCCGTCGCGGCGTCCGCACGGAGACCGCCGTTCACCGTCAGGGAGACCACGGGTTGAATGCCCCGTCGCCGTGGTGCGTCAGAGGGCACCGTCACCTGCCCGTCGACTACCTCGTAGTTCGTGCTCGCAGGCGGCGCAACGCCCTCCTCCACCCAGCGGCTCAGATCTCGCAGCGCCTGGTGCAGCACGCCCAGATAACTGACCGTGCGCAGTGGACTCTCCTGGAGCTCGTCGTCGCCGTGCAACGCGTTGTCCGTAAACCAGAGACGGAAGTGCTCGTCGGTGGCGCTGCCCAAGTGCTCCTGCACCTTGGAGCGGTACCAGTCGGCCTGCCACGGGAGAGCTTCCCGGTCGAGCAACGACTCGACGACGATCATCTTTCCCTCGAAACGACCTGATTGGACCGATCCGGCTGCAGCGGCGGCGAACAACGGTCCGAGCACGGTGGGCCTCTGCGGGTAGCGCGGCGAACCGTCCGGGTTCCGGAATTGGTCCCAGACGTCGAAGCCACCGCCCTCGGGCACCTGGTGCCGATGGTAGGTCTCGGCCGCGAGATACCCGCTGTTGTCGATGCGGACCGTGTCGCCGGGCCGCAGCTCGACGATGGCGTTGTCCGCGCCGGGACCGAACACGGCGACGTCGTCGACGACGGAGAGGAGGCCGATCCTCGCCCCCGCCGCCGCGCCGGAGAGCACGTACAGATCCGCGCCGCGGACGTCGACGGGCGGCGCGCCCGAGAGCCGGACCCCGGTGGGCACCGGTGCGGAGTCGCGAGTCCCGCGCCACGCGGTGTCGACGCCACCGCGTGCCTGGCCAGGGTGCCCTTCCCGGGCAGGCCCCGAGAGAGAGGCCTCCCCCTCGGTGATGAAGGACACCAGCTCGAACTCCTCCGTGACGCGGTCGCGCTGCAACGAGGGCGGCAGGTCGTGACCCAGATAGCCGGGCTTGGTCCAGAAGTCCTCGAAGAACGTCGGGTCTGCGGCGACCAGGCCGCGGTAGAGAACCGGGAACGCGTGCATCCCCATGGTGCGATGCCCGAACCAGGAACGAGGCGGAAACCCCATACGGGTCACCTCGGTCAGGGCATCCCGTTCCTCCGCGTCGAGGCCCTCGAACATGTCGCCACCGCCACCGGGCTCCACGCCATCGACGATCTGATCGAACCGGTCGCGCAGTATCCGCTGGGCGTGCATCCGGACCGTGAACATGTTCGGTATCGCCATCGATGACCCGATGACATAGGGGACAAAGCCGTCCCACACGCCCGAGGTGTTCTCGGCGCTCCCTATGGTGCGATAGCCCCCGCCGCTCCCGCCGTAGGCGTAGCCGTAGGGCCGGTGCTCGCCGTACATCTGGGCGGCGACAACCCGCGAGTACTCGGCGGCAGCGGCATTGGCCCGATAGGCCGCAATGGTCGGGTCGACTCGTGAACCGGGCTGACCCGACGCCCCGCCGCCGTTGGTCTCGAGGAAGTAGCCACCGCTCGAAATGGAGAAGCCGATCCGGTCCTGCTCACCCGTCGCCCCTTGTGCGAGGTGCTCGCTGTCGGGCACTGGGGTGATGTGCTGGAAGAACCGCCCCTCGTAGGCATCCGTCGGTGGGAAGTAGATCGAAAAGCGGGTCTCGGTGTCGGCGAAGCCGCCATGCACGTACCGATGGCGAACCGGCACGTCTCTCCACTCGTCGACGTCGACATACGGCTGCGTGAACAGCGGGTCGATGCTGTCGGGTCGGATCGAGTCGGCCATGTCGGTACGGTACCGGCAGCGTTCTCGGCGCTTCGCCGCCGCCCTCACGCTCTACCGGCTGAAGGGCCCGCTCCTACCCGTTCGTCGCGCCGGCGGGGGCGGCCGGTGCCGCTGGGGCCGCGGCCGTCTGGGCTGTCTTCGCGGCTGGCGCGATCCAGATCGCGACGACGTACGACACGACAACCGCCACGATCACCACTGGCATGAGGGCGACGGCGTCGGACAGGAAGAGAAGGCTCGGGAGCAGGACGGCGGTCATCGGCATTTTCAGCGCCCCGGCCACCATGGCCCCGACGCCCATGGCAGCACCGGCCACCGCGGGCAGCCCGCCGACGTGAGAAAGCGCGATACCGCCGGCCGCGCCGATGAACATGCTCGGGAAGATCGGGCCGCCTCGAAATCCACTGAGCGAGATGGCGTAGGCCAATCCCTTACAGACGATCAGCAGCGCGAGTGCGCCCACGGTCCAGCCGGCCGCCTGCTGGACGAGACCCCCCAAGGCCGACTGGCCGGAGAACAGCACCTCTGAAGAACCGTGCGTGGTCCCGGCCGCGAAGGCGACGGCGAGCCCTCCGACCGCCAACCCGGCGACCGGAGTGAGCACGATGCGCTGCCGCTGCACGAGCGGCCGCAGGAGGCTCGCCAGTCTGAAGATCGCGGTCGCGACGATCGCAGCACCAAGACCGATGACGATCGCCCAGAGGAACTCCAATCCGGTCGGGGACCCGACGTGTGGCACGGCGCCCACGTTCAAGGAGAAGGTCCCGAAACCGGTCAGATTGTCGAGGCCCACGAAGATAAGGGCGCCCACGCCCGCCGAGAGCAGTCCGGGGACCAGAACCAGCTCCATCATCGGGCCTCCCAATCCCGCCATCTCCATCAGCAGGAAGGCGCCGACGATGGGCGAGCCCAGGAGGGTGGCGATGGCGGCAAAGCTCCCGGCGACACCGATCACGACGGCCGCCATCGGTGGCGCGTCACGCTTGAAGAGGTGCACGGCGAGGACGCCGAGTCCGCTCCCGATTGCGATCAACGGTGCCTCCGGGCCCAACACGACTCCAAGACTCAACGTGGCGAAGGCCGCTGCAATGATGCCGAAGAGCTCGACGGGTGGTACCGGCCCCCCGGCTTTGAAGCCCTCCGAAGGCTCGTGACCCCCCGTGCCGGGAAGGTAACGAATGGCCAGAGCGACGAGCAACCCGCTCAGGGTCAGCCAGGGCAGCGGCCACCACAACGGCTCACCATGGAACCCGACGCTGTTGGGGAGATCGACAAAGATCTCGTGTTGGAGCTTGGAGACGGCGTCCAGGAAGAAGTAGGCAACCGCCGCCACCGGGACACCGATGATGGCTCCGACGAGAAGCAGCACGACGTAGCTCCGGGACCTGATGATCGCCGCCGGGTCTGGCGCCGGGTCTGGCGCCGGGTCTGGCGCCGGCTCGGCCGAGGCTGCCGGGTCGGTCACTGTCCGCTCCTACGACGATTCATTGGACCTCAGCCTTGCACCATCGCCGCGCGCGGACGGCTGAGCCATGGCAAAGAGACTATTGAGCAGGTATGCGTGCTTGGCGGATGCCGGGAGGTGTCGGAGCCGCTCGAACCGGGCCGCACCAGGAGCCTTGAGTAACGTGTGGCACGAAGACATGGACGCGTCACGAGAAGGGCGGGGAATGTGAATGCCTGAGGGGCTCTCCTCGAGCGATGTGGCCGGGGAGATCACTCGGCACCGGACGCATTCGGCCACGCACGCGCAGGAGGGCGAGGGATCCGAGTCCGATGGTGAGACACGGGCCCACGACCGGACCCTGTCCGTCATTGAGGCGGTGATGCTGGCCATCGTCGCCCTGCTCGCCGCCTATACCGGCTACGCCTCGGCCAAGTGGAACACGGAGTCAGCCGTCCGCCTGGCTCAGGCATCTGCGGCGCGCACTGAAGCCAACCGGGCTGAATTGGATGCCCAGAACCTGCGCAACTTCGACTCGACCACCTTCAACACCTGGTTCACGGCCTACATCGCGGGCAACGCGACCGCCGAAGGTGTCGCGGTGCGGCGTTTTCGGCCAGCCTTCAAGGTCGCCTTCGACGCCTGGCTCGCCACGGACCCCTTCACGAATGCCAAGGCGCCGCCCGGCCCCACTTACATGCCCCAGTACAAGCAGCCCGAGCTCGCCACCGCAGCCACGCTGGACAAGAACGCCACCGAGGACTACACGCTCGGCGTCCAGGCGGGCTCGAACGCCGACAATTACATCCGCGACACCATCTACCTCGCCACGATCCTCTTTCTGATCGGGATCAGTGGCCATTTCCGTTTCGTCCGGATCCGGATCGGCCTGGTCGCCCTGAGCGGGCTCATGATGGTGGTGGCTATCTTCACGATCGCGACCGCCCCTCCCATCCCATAGTCAGGACTCGCCCTGATGATCCGCCTGATCGCCGCCATCGATTCCGAGCGAGGCATCGCCACCGACTCGGGCATCCCGTGGAAGCTGCCCGGTGACACCGCCTACTTCCGCCAGAAGACCGCGCAGGGTCTGATCGTGATGGGCCGAGCCACCTACGAGGAGTTCGCGGCGCCGCTCCACGACACCGAGAACTACGTCCTGAGCGCCGCCACGGCTCCGCTGCGCGCCGGCTTCCAGGCGATCAGCAGCGTCGATCAACTGGGCCGCGCCCATCCGAACGAGGATCTCTGGGTGATCGGCGGCGCAGGGGTCTACCGCGAGACGATCGGCGAGGCGCAGGAGCTCTTGTTGACGCAGGTGCTGCACGACTTCCATTGCACCAAGTTCTTTCCGCCCTATCAGGCCGACTTCGAGCTCGAGAGCCGGAGCGCGGACCACACAGAGGGTGATGTCACCTATCGGTTCGAAATCTGGCGACACAGCGCAGCGGCAGGAACCCCGACCTAGCAGCGTACGCTGCGCTCCACCAGCGCACCCGGGACGCCGCCAGCGCCTCCCGCCCAATACGCTGCCCGTCATGAGCCTCATCCCTTACGGGCAGCGCCTGACCGAACTGGCCGAACAGGACCCGGACCGGCTCGCCATCACCTGCGGCGAGGAGAGCCTGACCCGATCACAGCTCGAGTCGTCGGCCAATCGCCTGGCCCGCGACATGGCGGCCGGGGGCGTCGGCGAAGGCGACATGGTGACCATCGCCCTCCCCAATTCCGTCGAATGGTTCGTCGCCTTCGCCGCCAGCTGGAAGATCGGCGCCATTCCCCAACCGGTGTCGGCCAGGCTGCCCCCGCCGGAGCTGCAGGCCATTCTGGAACTGGCGGACCCGCCGCTGGTGATCGGTGTGAGCCCCGAATTGACCGATGGACGTCGAACGCTGCCCGCCGGGTACCGTCCCGATCCGGCGCTCCCCGACGATCCCCTCCCCGCTGTGATCTCCCCGGCGTGGAAGGCGCCCACTTCCGGCGGGTCGACGGGACGACCGAAGCTGATCGTCTCGGGCGATCCGGGTCTCTACGACGAGGACGCGCCACCGCTCTTCGGCCGGGTCGACGGGTGCATGGTCGTCCCCGCCCCCCTGTACCACAACGGTCCCATCGTGTGGTCGTGCTCGGCCTGGTTGGCCGGGAGTCACGTCGTCGTCCTACCCCGCTTCGACGCCGAAGCGACGCTCGAGGCCATCGACCGCTACCGCGCCGACACGGTGTACCTGGTACCCACCATGATGAAGCGGATCTGGCGCATGCCCGAACAGGTTCGTGACTCCTACGACCTGTCCTCGCTGCAGTCCGTCTGGCACCTGGCCGAGCCCTGTCCGCCGTGGTTGAAGCAGGTCTGGATCGACTGGCTGGGACCGGAGCGGATCTTCGAGCTCTACGCGGGCACCGAGGCGCAAGCCGCCACCGTCATCACGGGGACCGAGTGGCTCGCACACCGTGGTTCGGTCGGCCGGCCCGCTCCCGGCACGGTCATGATCTGCGACTCCGACGGAACCGAGCTCCCCGCCGGTGAGGAAGGCGAGGTATGGCTGCGCACGGTGCGTGAGCGGCCGACCTACCGCTACGTCGGCGCCACCGCCCGGACACGGGAGGGTGGGTGGGAGTCGCTCGGCGACATGGGCTGGCTCGATGCAGACGGCTATCTGCACCTGGGCGACCGGCTCGAGGACATGATCCTGACCGGCGGGGCGAACGTCTACCCCGCCGAGGTCGAAGCAGCCATGCAGGAACATCCCAAGGTGCGGTCGGTGATCGTCATCGGCCTCCCTGATGACGACCTGGGGAACCGTGTCCATGCGGTCGTCGAGGCAGATCCCGGGTCCGTCTCCCGGGAGGAGCTGCTGTCTTTCGTGGCCGAACGGGTCGCCCGCTACAAGGTCCCGCGCTCAATGGAGTACACGGACCAGCCTCTGCGCAACGAAGCCGGCAAGGTGCGCCGAAGTGCCTTACGCGCCGAACGGACCACCGGAGCGGCGCACGAAGCCTGAGCTGCTCCTCCTCAGCCGCGTCACGGTGCGGCGAGGGCCGCCACGAAACCGACGAAGGCCAGCAGGAGGGTGCCGGCCGTCACGAGACGGAAGACGGCGGCTCCGCGGGGCACGTAGGAACCCGGCGTCCCTCGGGAGAGCGTGAGGACGGCGAGAACGACACACCACACGATCACCGCGCCCGCGATCAGGCCCAGGGCGACCTCGTGCTCCGCGCCGTGCAGCGGCCACGCGTGGCGCACAAGGACCGCCACGCAGACGACGACGGCAAGGCCCGAGCGGTTCCACGCCAGAGCGGTCCGCTCCCCCGCCAGCCCGGCTTCGGGCTCTTCGAGCGGAGTGGTCATGGACCTCAAGGGCTCCCGAGGGCGGCGAGCGCCGCGGCCAGCGCCCCGATGGCGACGATGCCGATGGTGAGGATCAACGGCATCCGGGAGCGCGGCAGGGGCTCACCCCGCCGCATGGCGCGCTGGTTTTCCCTCCACTGGCGCAGGCTTTCCGCCGCCACGACCGCGCCCAGGGCGATCAGTGGCAACCCCAGGAGGCGCCGGCCCCATTCCACCTGGAGCTTGGGCAGGAGCTGCGTCGCCGCGACCCCGGTGGCGATCAGCGCCAAGGCCGTTCGGTTCCAGGCCAGGAAGGTCCGTTCGTTGGCGTAGGTGAACCTCACGTCGGGCTCGTCGTCGTGCGCCGGCGCGCTGCTGTGCGTGAGCGGGGAGCTCGCTGCAGGCGCCCCCGCTTCGGCGGCGTCGAGGCCCGAGTTCGGCTCCGGCTCCAGGTCAGCCATGGCCGTCAGGGCCAGCTGGTCCTTTTCCGCCCGGTCTCATCCAATCCACCCCAAACAGTATCCGGCCCAACGCAATATCCTCAGCCTTTCCCGAAACGAACCGGTACTCGGTCAGCCCTTCGGTCGCTGTCCGCGTGCAGACGAGAGAGCGCAGGGGGAACCCTATGACGACCGAGCTGGTCCTCCTCGGAACGGCGGGCGCACCCATGCCCGTAGCGGGCCGGGCGGGAATCGCTTCAGCCCTTGTCGTCGACGGACGCATCTTCGTCGTCGAATGCGGACGAGGGGCACCGTCCGCATTCGTCGAGGCCGGTCTCGACTTCACGCGTCTGGAGGCCGTGTTCCTCAGCCACCTCCATGTCGACCACGCCGGTGACCTCGCTGGCATGTTGCTGTATCCGTGGGGGGTCCGCGTCGGGGAGGGCGGCGCTCCACTCCCACCGATCTGCGTCTATGGACCAGGCACTCCCCAGGTCGTTCCGGCAGGCGAGGCGCCGTTCCTTCGAGAGACGACCATCCACCCAGAACGACCCTTCCCCGGAGTCATGGACCTGGTCGACAACATCCTGGCAGGGTACGCCTATCACCTGAACGTCATGCCCCTGGACAGTCAGATGCCGGACCCAGGATCGCTCGTGCGGGCTGTCGACATCACTGTTCCGGCGCCGGCTCATGGCATCCCTCGAGAACCCATCACCGTGTTCGACGACGGGCTCGTGCGGGTGACCGCGGTTCCCGTGACCCACGGCCACGCCCACCCCGCCCTCGCCTACCGATTCGACACCCCGGGTGGAGCGGTGGTGTTTTCCGGCGATACCACCGTGAACGACGACCTGATCGCACTCGCCCGTGATGCCGACATTCTCGTCCACCAGGTTGCGGACCTGGGCTACCTCGAGCGCCACGGCCTCTCCGGGCCTGAGCTCAGTCGAATGGCCGGACTGCAGACCGACGTCAACGACGTCGGCAGCGTTGCCGAACGCGCACGGGTACGGGAATTGGTTCTCAGTCACTACCTCCCGGCTGAACCGGAGGCGATTTCTGATGAGGAGTGGGCCGAGCGGGCGGGCAGCGGCTTCAGCGGGAGAACCATCGCAGGCCGCGATGGGCTGCGGCTGAAGGTCACCCATATGGAGCAGTGAGAGCAGAAACGACCCCGCCGGGAGGGGCGCTGCTCCGAGACAAGCCCTTCTCGCGCCTCTGCGAAAGGATCTTGACTTTCCCTGATCCGAGAGGAACAGTGAGGCGTGATGAGGAAGCTCTTCCAGTCGCACGACGACTGAAGGGTCACCCAGGAGGCCTCTCACTCGTCGTTGCCGCTCTTGCGTGGGTGAACTCCTGCGTCTCATCTTGTCGTGACAAATGAAGGAGACCACATGGGCACCGAGCCAGTAGAGCCGGGAGAATTCAGGCTCGAGGTGGTGGTCATTCCGGTCTCGGACGTCGACCGCGCCAAGCGCTTCTACGAGTCCCTGGGCTGGCGGGTCGACGCGGACCTACCCAAGGAAGAGAGCTACAGGATCGTGCAGGTCACGCCCCCCGGCTCGGCCTGCTCGGTGATTTTCGGCACGGGACTGACGTCCGCCTCGGCCGGTTCGTTCGAAGGCCTGCAGCTCACCGTCTACGACATCGATCAGGCCCGCGCCGACCTGGTCGGACGGGGCATCGAGGTCAGCGAGATCTTCCACGACACCACGGGTGTGTTCCACCATGCGGGAACCGAAGGACGCGTGGACGGTCCCGCTCCGAAACATGCCGATTACGGCTCCTTCGCCGCGTTCAGCGATCCGGACGGCAATGGCTGGCTACTCCAGGAAATCAAGACGCGGCTCCCCGGTCGCTGAGGGAAGGAACACAATGAGCAGCGACTACGACGTCATCGTGCTCGGCGGCGGCTCGCCGGGCGAGCACTGCGCGGGGGCCTTGGCGGAGCGCGGTCTGCGCGTGGCCGTCGTCGAGCGTGAGCTCGTCGGCGGTGAATGTTCGTACTGGGCCTGCATCCCGTCGAAGACGCTGCTCCGCCCGTGCGAGGCGGTACACGGCGCCAACGATGCCGCCGCCAGTGCGGAGGTCAACGTCGAAGCGGCGTTTGCCTGGCGTGACTTCATGGTCTCGAACTACTCCGACGCCGGACAGGTTCGTTGGCTGGCCGACCACAACATCGCCCTGCTGCGCGGCACCGGCCGGCTGGCCGGGAAGGGCGTCGTCGAGGTCGACGGTGTGCGCCACACGGCCGATCACGTCGTCCTCGCCAATGGTGCCGATCCGGTCGTGCCGCCGGTTACGGGACTGCGCGACCTCGAGGGCGTGTGGGGCAGCCGCGATGCGACCTCCATGAAGGCCGTTCCCCGCCGGCTGTTGATCCTCGGGGGCGGGCCGGTCGGCGTCGAAATCGGTCAGGTCGTGCGCCGGCTGGGAGGCGAGGTGGCCATCATCGACATGGCCGACCATGTGCTCGGACGGGAGCCCGCTCCACTCGGTGAGGCGCTCGGCGCGGTCCTGCAGGGCGAGGGTATCGAGCTCGTCCTCTCCACGAACGTCACCAAGGCGCGTCGCGACGGTGACGACTACGTACTCGAACTGGAGGGCGGACAGGAAATGCGGGGCGACCGGATACTCGTGGCCACCGGGCGACGCCCGCGGGTGCGTGGCATCGGGCTCGACACGGTCGGCGTCGAAGAAGATGCCCACGGAGTCCCGGTCGACGCCCACCTCCGCGCGGCGGAGGGCCTGTGGGCCATCGGTGACGTCAACGGGCTGTGGCCCCTCACCCACGTCGGCAAGTACCAGGGCGAGGTCGTGGCGGACAACATCCTCGGGACCCCGAGGATGGCCAACTACGAGGCTGTCCCCCAGGTGGTCTACACCGATCCGCAGGCCGGATCCGTCGGCGCCGCGGCGGGCCGCTACAGCGCCACCGTCCCCATCACGGAGATCGCCAAGATCGCGACGTATTCGCGCTCGTACGCCGACGCCAAGGGCTTCCTCACCCTGCTCAGCGACGGCACACGGCTGACGGGCGCCTACGCGCTCGGACCCGAGGCCGGCGAGTGGCTCCAACAGGCCACGCTGGCGATACGCGGCCACATTCCGCTCGACGTGCTCGCCGACACGATCCAGCCGTTCCCGACCTTCTCCGAGATCTACGTCGAAGCGCTGAAGGAGCTGCGCAAGCAGATTGCCGCGGGGTCTGCCGCTGCCGGTACCGAACCGATCATGTCCAACTGAGGCCAGGGCACACAGCGACCGCGGGCACCGTGGGCTTCCTCGGGTCGTGCCTTCGACAGCGCCATCGGGTCACACCCTCAGGTCATCAGCGGAAGGAGGCTCCGATGGAGTATCTGGTCACGATGACCACACATGTCCCGGACGGGACGCCGGACGCCGCGGTCGATGACATCCGGTCCCGCGAGGCCGCGCACACGAAGGAGTTGGCCGCGGAGGGACACCTCCTCCGCCTGTGGCGACCGCCGCTGCAGCCGGGAGAATGGCGGACCCTGGGCCTGTTCGACGCCGCCGACGCGGCTGAGCTCGAGACGGTCCTCGAGTCCATGCCCCTGCGGATATGGCGCACAGATGAGGTCACTCCGCTGCTCCCCCACCCCAACGACCCGGGCCCACCGACGCGGGGTGCGGGATCGTCTGACACTGCTGAAGGGGGCAGCGAGTTCTTCACGACGTTCACCATCACGATCCCGCCGGACACTCCCGCCAGCGCGGTCGACGCGATGGAGGCGCGTGAGGCCGACAGGACCGGCGAGCTAGCGGCGCAAAGGACACTCCTGCGTCTGTGGGCGCTGGCCGGCGAGCGGCGGTCACTCGGGCTGTGGTTCGCCCAGGACGCCGAGGACATGGGTGCGACCATGGACTCGCTGCCTCTCAGGGCATGGTTGGACGTGCAGACCACCCAGCTCACCCCGCACCCCAGCGACCCGGCATCGACTCCTGGCTAGCGGCGGGGCACACGTGGGCACGCAAGATCGCAAGGTCGTTGTCGTCACGGGTGGCTCCCAGGGCATGGGAGCGGGGATCGTCGAGGGCTACCGAGGCAACGGTTGGGCGGTGGTGGCGACCGCACGAACCATCTCCACCAGCACGGACCCGGCCGTCCTCACCATCGCCGGTGACATCTCCGATCCGGCCACCGCAGACCGGATCGTCGGCGCGGCGTTGGAAACCTTCGGGCGCATCGACACGCTCGTCAACAACGCCGGGGTCTATGTCTCCAAACCGTTCATCGACTACACGGCCGAAGACTACGCGTCGGTGGTCGGCGTCAATCTGACGGGGTTTTTTCGCCTGACCCAACTGGCGATCTCCCACATGCTCGCGCGGGGCAGCGGCCACGTGATCAACATCACCACCACCCTGGTGGACGTCGCCCACTCCGGCGCACCCTCCGTCCTGACGGCACTCACCAAGGGTGGACTCGCCGCTGCGACGAGGTCGCTCGCCGTCGAGTACGCAGCGCGGGGCATACGGGTCAACGCTGTCTCACCAGGCATCATTCAGACACACGCAGCCGAGAGCTACGCCGACCTCGGCGACCAACTTCCCCCGATGAGGCACGTCGGGCAGATCAGCGACATCGTCGGCGCCGTCCTCTTCCTGGAGTCGTCACCCTTCGTCACCGGCGAGATCGTGCACGTCGACGGGGGTGAGATCGCCGGCCACTGAGAACCTCGCCGTGTGTCAGTCGCGAGCAGCTGGAGCTTTGATGTCGTGGTACAGCCACCCCGCCGCCAGCAATCCATACGTTGGGGCTCCGACCAGGCGGCCCCGTGAACCGTGACGAGCCGACCGAGAATGCCGGTGCGGGCGGCCGGTGCGAGGACTACCGTCCTCCGCATACCGCTCGAGGAGGCCACCATGAGTGAGAAGACGAGCCCCACCCGCGCCGGCCGCAAGTCGGCGAGTCCCGGGACAGTCGACGCCAAGCTCGAAGTCGTCGTCATTCCCGTCTCGGACGTCGACCGCGCCAAGGCGTTCTACGAGAAGCTCGGCTGGAGGCTCGACGCCGACCGGGTGGAACAGGACATTCGCCTGATTCAGTTCACGCCTCCCGGCTCGCCGTGCTCGGTCCAATTCGGCGCCAACGTCACCCCTGCTCCGCCCGGCTCGACCCAGGCCCAGCTCCTCGTCGTCTCGGACATCGAGGCAGCTCGCAAGGATCTCGTGGCCCGTGGCGTGGAGGTGAGCGACGTGTTCCACTGCTCGACGGGAGCCGTTTGCCGCTTCCGGGACGCCGGCGCGGACGACCGGGCGCCCGGACCGGCGCCCGAGAAGAGCAGCTACGGCTCCTTTGCCTCGTTCAACGACCCTGACGGCAACGGTTGGTTGTTTCAGGAAGTGACGACACGCCTGGCCGGCCGCACCGACCCTTCCGTCACGTCCTTCGGCTCCAGCAGCGACCTGGCCGGCGCGCTCCGGCGTGCGGCCGCCGCCCACGGCCAGCACGAGAAGCGCCTCGGGGAGTCCGACGCGAACTGGCCGGATTGGTATGCCGACTACATGGTGCGTGAGCAGTCAGGCGAGGAGCTGCCTACCTGACCAGGGCCGGTCACGCCGAATCGAGGGCGGCAAGGATCTCGTCGCCCCACCTCTCCAGCTTCATGGGGCCGATCCCTTTGCAGCCGGCCAGCTCGGCCAGGGACCGAGGGCGGGCAACGGCGATACCCGTCAGATCCTTGTCGGAGAGGACGAGATAGGCGGGCATCTTCTCGGCCGAGGAGACGATAGACCGCCACTGGCGCAGGCGCTCGGTCCCGAGGGGGTTGGGTTCGCGTGGTGCGACAAGTGTGACGAGCTTTCCCTCCACGGTCACTGCTGTCCCGAAGGACACCCTCTCCCGCAAATTGCCGACCTGGACCGCCACCCCGGACTCGTTGACCTCCACAATCTCCCCTTGTGTCCCGCCTCGGGAGAGGAGCAGGCCGACGAGGGCCTCGACCTGCGTCGACTCGACGGGTCTGCGCCCGTCACGCCCACGACGGTCTGAGCGGCTTTCTGAGCGACGGTGCAGCGTGCCCGGTGCGGAGAGGACGGGACCTGGCGGAGCCGACCGGACTTCTCGGGAACGAGTGCCACGGACTTCGTCGAGGAACTCCGATGGAGCGTTCGAGTCGGCGACCAGGACGGTTTGCACGCGGGCCCGGGTCATTCCCACATGGAGCACCCGTCGTTCCGCATCGAGGTCGTTCCCCAGACGGTGCGGCAGGAGACCCTGGCTCACGCCGAATACCACGACGCGATCCCACTCCCGGCCCTTGATCCTGTGGATGGTCGACAGCAGCACGCCGGGCTGTGTCGATTCCCGCGGCTGCAGGACCGAACGGAGCCACGCCTCGAAGGTCGCCGCGTCGGGATGCAGACTGGCCACCGACTCGAGGGCGACGAGATCGTCGCCGTGGGAGGACCGGTCCGCCTCACCCCTGGACGCGTCGAGGACGTCTACGGCATCGCCCAAGCCCACGTCGAGCCTGATTGCCCGCAAGCCCGCGCCGGACGACGTCGCACAGGCCCGAGAGACCGCGTCGATGTCCGATGCATACCGCTGCAGTTTCTCGACGTCACCGCCGCTCAATCGGCCGGCCAGGCGCCGGATGGCGGAGACGGAGGAAGAACCCGACGAGGTGAGCATGTCCATGACGTTGGGGGCGATCCGTCGCGAGGGGCGCCGAATTGTCTCGCGCAGATCGTCGAGACGGATGTGCTGCGGATCGTTTCCGATCCGCAGGTACGCCAGCGCGACGCGGATGCCCGTCCGGTCCAGAACCCGGGCAGTGAGAGACGACTCGCACGCGATGCCGGACTCGGACAGCCCGATCAAGACAGGTAACAGGGCGGAGTTGACTCGGGCCAGGACGACCATGTCGGTGGGATGGTGGCCTGCTGCCAGCCAGCCCCCGATGGTGCGGACCGTCGTGGTGGCCAGTTGCTCCTGAGGCTCTTGCAGAACGACCAGACCGTCGCGGGCCGACGAGTGCTCCTGATCAGCGGCCTCCGGCGACGCGTGCGCCGATCTGATGACCTTGTCGATGCGCTCCGCGCAATACGACAGGAGCGACGTGGCCCCGGCGACAACGGCGCCTGGACACCGATAGTTGGTCTCGAGCGCGTACGGGGCTGCACCGGGGAAGTACTCGGCGAAGTCGATCAGGAACTTCGGCGTCGCACCTGAATACCCGTAGAGCACCTGATCGTCGTCACCGACTCCGAAGCAGTCGAAACCGGGTGCCGACAACATTCGGAGGAGCAGCAGGTGAGCTGGGTTCAGGTCCTGGAACTCGTCGACCAGGAGCGTGCGGCACCTCGTCCTGACCGCGTCGCGGGCATCAGGCCGGGTTACCAGGATCTCGAGGGCCCGGTAGATCTGCTCGTCGAAATCGAGGGCACCGGCGTCGGCGAGAGAGGCCCGATAGCGGTCGAAGCCGCTCCCGATGCCCACCGCGTCCGGAAAGTCTGCCTCGGCCACCACGGGATCGATGAGCTGTAGCCGGATAGCGGACAGAGCCTCGAGATAGGGAGCGAGGACGTCGGTGTTCGATCTCCTGCGGATCTCGAACGTTGCCTCGATGAGTCTGCGGGCGTCCATCTCGTTGAGGACCCGGAGCCGTCCCGCTCCGCCGAACTCGTTGCAGATGTCGTAGGCGAGACTGTTGATGGTGCGGATGTGCGGTGACCGCCCCATGGTCCACTCCGCCGTCCGTCCCTTCATCTCCTCCGCCGCCTTGACGTTGAACGCAACGGCCGTCACGGTTTCGGGCGCCGCCCCAGCTCCGACGACGAGATGCCGCAGGCGCTCGGTCAGCACCCTGGTCTTTCCCGAACCTGCCGGCGCGATGATACGGGCCGGACCAACCCCATGACTCACTGCGCGCAACTGGTCCGGCGCCAGATCAGCGGAGACGCTGTCGTGCCGAACCGGCCACGGATGACCAGCCTCCGCGTTCCAACGATGCACGACGGGTGTGCCGTCGGGCAGTTCCGGCGGCTGAAAAGGACCCCCGTCGATGTAGGCATCCGTCCCGTCTCCGAGGACCACGTCGGCCCGGCCACCAGCGACCACCCCCTGCTGCGCCAGGGTCCGACCGGCCTTTACGGCGTGCCACCAGACGAGGGCGCCGGCGCGGGCGTCGTAGTTGTTCGCCCAAAGGAGGAAGTGCAAACGCTCGAACGGGAAATCGAAATCCGGCGTGAGGCCGTGGACGGGGCTGCCGTGCCGCTCCCCGACTCGGAGCAGATTCGGATCGATCCCCAGCTCGACGATCAACGGCCGTCGGCCGAGCCAGGCGGCGTGCAAGCGTGCGATCACCTCTTTCGGCTGCACCAATTCGGCTTCGCCGAGGGGCACCCGTTCCAATCCGGCCCAGGATGCCGGCGGGTCGCTGCCCTCCATGACCACGGCTCCGCGGCCGAGCGCGGGAGGGCCCAAGATCACCGAGCCAACTTACCGTCGGGCTGTATCGAGCCTCGACGGCCCGGCTGGGTTCCGCGGCTCCATGCCGGAGAAATGTCGGCGGGGTCCGGCCCGAGGCCCCTGGTGTCCGTTTTCCGCCAGTCGAACCGTCGGGCGCGAGGCACACTGTCATCGTGACCTTACGCACCAGTGCAGCGAGCCTCCCCGAGGCGTCGCAAATGAGTCAGCTGCAGCTCCCGCTCGACCGGCAGACTTCAGGGCCAGTCGACATTGCACCCGGCGCCGTGTGGGTACCGGGGTGGTTGGATGCGCAAGCCCAGGGCGAACTCGTCAGCGCCTTCCACGAGTGGGCCGCTCCCCCGGCCGGGTTGCGCCGGCCGAGAATGCCCAATGGCGCCCCCTTCTCCACCTTGGCGGTGTGCCTCGGTTGGCACTGGTATCCGTACCGATACAGCCGGACCTGCGACGACGGAGACGGTGCTCCCGTGAAGGAGTTTCCGGACCTCCTGGCGAAGCTGGGAGTCGCCGCGTGCGCCGCAGCCGGGTTCGAGCCCGTCGCCTTCGACGCCGCGATCGTCAACCTCTATGAGCCCGCCGCAAAGCTTGGCCTCCATCAGGACAAGATCGAGGGGTCGGAGGTCGTCGGGGCCGGTTCACCGGTCGTGACGATCAGTCTGGGTGACGGGTGCATCTTTCGTTTCGGCAACACGGAGCGGCCGAGCCGCCCCTACAAGGACATCCACCTGGCGAGCGGCGACCTGTTCGTCTTCGGAGGTCCTTCCCGCCTCGCCTTCCATGGTGTGCCCAGGATTTTCGGTGGCAGTGCGGATCCCAGCCTGGGCCTTGACGGCCGGGTCAGCGTCACGCTGCGACAGATCGGGAAGACGTGGCACGCCGACACAAGGACGCGCGCGACTGACGGGGACCGTTGACTTCGCGACGGCGCAATGGATGGTCCGCGGCGGAGCGTCGATCCCCGTCACGGCCAGGTCAGCCGGCTCCGAGGATGCTCGAACGGAGATTGGTCTCGGCGCGCTGCTAGT
>Ga0302235_10000743_pt1 | contig 25150 bp, 25 predicted proteins | sample II_Palsa_N3_3_FD_193577 | JGI IMG/M metagenome (GOLD analysis project Ga0302235, IMG submission 193577) | Peat permafrost microbial communities from Stordalen Mire near Abisko, Sweden - II_Palsa_N3_3 | ecosystem: Environmental > Terrestrial > Soil > Palsa > Peat permafrost | place: Sweden...
GGCGATCACGACCAGCCGCCGTGGCACCACCCCGCTGCCCAATCCTGCGTGTTGCAAAGCCTCCTCCGTCATCAAACGCGGGTGCGGCCCGCCTCCGCACCTCACGCAGCTATGCGTCACATTGTCACGCAGAACCGCGCCGGACATCCGCCTGGCGGATCAGCGCGCCGCCGCGGACGTACGGGACGATCTCGGCGCGCAGCGAGCGACGCAGCTCCTCGAGCCGCTGCACCTCCGCCTTGAGCTCCGTCGCGCGCTTCTCCAGCAGATTGACCTTGCGCTGCATCGCGTCGAGCTGGTGCTCGAGCTCGAGCACGCGCTCGACGCCGGCCAGGTTCATTCCCAGCTGCGCGGTCATCGCCTGAATGCGCCGCAGCCGCTCGACGTCGGCGTGCGAGTACAACCTCGTGCCCTTGGGCGAGCGCTTGGGCTCGACCAGGCCGCGCGCCTCGTACATCCGCAATGTCTGCGGGTGCATCTCGGCGAGCTCGGCCGCGACCGAGATCATGAACACGCCGCGGTCGGAGGCGACCTCAACGCGCGTCGTCTGCTTGCGCGAACCGTCGCTCTGCGTCGTCGTCCGAGTCGTGGCGCGGACCCGCCCCTGCGCCATCAGCCCTCACCCCCCGAGGCCTCGGCGAACAACTTCTCGCGGGGGTTGCCGCCCATCACCTCGCTGAGCCGGTCGACCGCGTCCGTCTGCTCGGCCGAGAGGCTGGAGGGGACGTCGATCACGAACCGGTAGTGGAGGTCGCCGTTGCCCTTGCCGCCGAGTCGGGGAGGGCCCTCGCCGCGCAGCCGCTGGACGGTGCCGTGCTTGGTCCCGCGCGGCACCCGCAGGCGCTTGGTCCCGTTCAGCGTCGGCACCTCGACGACGGCGCCACGGATCGCCTCTGGGATCGTCAGCGGCACTTCGATCTCGAAGTTGTCGCCGTTCCACTTGAAGACGGGCGACGGGGTCACGCGGGTGATCACGAACAGGTCGCCGGCCGGAGCCCCGCGGAGTCCCGGCTCGCCCTTGCCCGCGAGCTTGATCCGGCCGCCGTCGCGGACGCCGGCCGGGATGTTGACCCGCAGCCGGCGGACGCTGCGCTGCGCGCCGGTGCCGCTGCATGTCTGGCACGGATCGTCGATCACCGTCCCCGAGCCACCGCAATTGGAGCAGGGCTGAGAGATCGAGAAGATCCCCTGGCTCTGCGCCTCGACCCCGCGCCCGCCGCAGACGGGACAGACGCGCGGCTGCGTGCCGGGCTTGGCGCCCGTGCCGTGGCAGGTCGGGCACGGCTGGGAGGTCGGAACCGCGAGCGGCACCTGCGTCCCGTGGATCGACTGGTCGAATGTCAGCGTCACCTCGGTCTCGAGGTCGCGGCCGCGTGCCTCCGGCGCGCGGGGGCCGCGCACGCCGCCGCCGCGGCCGGCTGTGGCGCCACCGCCGCTGAACAGGTTCGAGAGGATGTCGGAGAAACCGCCGGCGTTGAACGAGCTCGGGTCGAAGTTGGCTCCGAAGCCGCCGAGCGGTCCCTGGCCACGGTCGTACTGCTTGCGCTTGTCCGCGTCCGACAGCACGTCGTAGGCCTGCGAGATCTCCTTGAAGCGCTCTTCGGCCTGCTTGTCTCCCGGATTGCGGTCAGGGTGGAACTGCCGGGCGAGCTTGCGGTACGACTTCTTGATCTCCTCGTCGGAGGCGTTCTTGCCGACTCCGAGTGTCTTGTAGTAATCGGGCTTGGCCGGCACCGACCGACCGTCCTACGCCGCCACCAGCACGCGGGCGGGCCGCAGCACCAGCTCGCCCAGCCGGTAGCCCTGCTGGTAGACCTCGATCACGGTCCCCGATGGAGCGCCCTCCACCGGCTGGTGGGCGACCGCCTCGTGCACCTGCGGGTCGAACTGCTCGCCGGTCGGCGAGAACGGCTCGATCCCGACGCGCGCGAGCGCCGCGAGGACGTCGGCGTGGACCAACCTGATGCCCGACGCAAGCTGCGACTCGACCGCCGCGGCGGACTCCTCCGGGCTGCCGCCGGCAAACGCCTCGGTCGCCTGGACCGCCCGGTCGAGGTTGTCGATCGCCGGCAGCAGCTCCTTGGCGAGCCTTGCGACGCCCCGCTCCTGCGCCTCGCCGACCTTCTTCTCGGCACGCCGGCGGTAGTTCTCGAAGTCGGCCTTGGTCCGTTGCGCGAGCCCGAGATACTCCTCGGCCTTCTCGGCCTGGGCGGTCAGCTCCTCGAGGTCGCGTACGACCTGGCCGCCTTGGTCGTGGGCATCGTCGGGCGCGCCCTCACCGCCGACCGGCGCCTCGCCGGCCACCGACACCGCAGCAGCGCAGGCGGCAGCCGCCTGCTGCGGATCGTGGGGGGCTGGGGCCGCCTGGGCGGCCCCATCATGACGGTCGGTCATTACCTGCCCTCGTCCACAACCTCGGCATCGACGACGTCCTCCTCGGCGGTAGCGCCGTTCTGGGAGGCGGACGCGTCGGCGCCGTCGGAGGAGGCCGCAGCCTGCTCCTGGGCGCGCTGATACATCGCCTCGGAGACCTTGTGGAAGGACGCCTGCAGCGCCTCGGTCTTGGAGGCGATCTCCTGCGCGTCCTCCGAGCTCAGCGTCTCACGCAGCGCCTTGATCGCCGCCTCGATCTCCTCGCGAGAGCTCTGATCGACGGTCTCACCAAGGTCCTTCAGCTGGCGCTCCGCCTGGTAGGCGGCGTTCTCGCCGTTGTTGCGCGCCTCCGCGAGCTCGCGCTGGCGCTTGTCGTCCTCGGCGTGCGCCTCCGCGTCGGTCACCATCCGCTTGATCTCGTCGTCGGACAGGCCCGAACCCGCGCGGATCTCGATCTTCTGCTCCTTGCTGGTGCCAAGGTCCTTCGCCGACACGTTGAGGATGCCGTTGGCATCGATGTCGAACGCGACCTCGATCTGGGGGATGCCGCGCGGCGCCGGCGGGATGCCGGTCAGCTGGAACTTGCCCAGCGACTTGTTGTACGCCGCCATCTCGCGCTCGCCCTGGAGGACGTGGATCTCGACGCTCGGCTGGTTGTCCTCGGCCGTGGAGAACACCTCCGACTTGCGCGTCGGGATCGTCGTGTTGCGCTCGATCAGCTTGGTCATGACGCCGCCCTTGGTCTCGATCCCCAGCGTCAGCGGGGTCACGTCGAGCAGCAGCACGTCCTTGACGTCGCCGGCGAGCACGCCGGCCTGGATCGCGGCGCCCACCGCCACGACCTCGTCCGGGTTCACGCCTCGGTGCGGCTCCTTGCCCGTCAGCTCCTTGACCTTCTCCTGCACAGCGGGCATGCGCGTCATGCCGCCGACCATCACGACGTGGTCGATGTTGGCCGCGCCCTTGTCCTTGGCGTCGTCCAGCGCCTGGCGTACCGGCGCAACCGTCCGGTCGAGCAGCGCGGCCGTCAGCTCGTTCAGCTTCGCGCGCGTGAGGCGCATGTCGAGGTGCTTCGGCCCGCTCTGATCGGCGGTGATGAACGGCAGGTTGATCTGCGTCTCCTGCGTCGTCGAGAGCTCGATCTTCGCCTTCTCGGCCGCCTCATAGAGGCGCTGCAGCGCCATCGGGTCGGCGCTCAGATCGATCGCCTGCGACTTCCGGAACTCGGCGACCAGCCAGTCGACGACCGCCTTGTCGAAGTTGTCGCCGCCGAGGTGGTTGTCGCCGGCGGTCGCCTTGACCTCGAACACGCCGTCGCCGATCTCGAGCACCGACACGTCGAACGTGCCGCCGCCCAGGTCGAACACGAGGATCGTCTGGTCTGACTCCTTGTCGAGCCCGTACGCGAGCGATGCCGCGGTCGGCTCGTTGATGATGCGCTTGACGTCGAGCCCGGCGATCTTGCCGGCGTCCTTGGTCGCCTGGCGCTGATCGTCGTTGAAGTAAGCGGGCACCGTGATCACGGCGCTGTCGACCGTCTCGCCCAGGTATGCCTCAGCGTCCGCCTTGAGCTTCGCGAGGATCATCGCGCTGATCTCCGGCGGCGAGTACTGCTTGGGAGCGCCGTCGACCGTCACCTCGACGCGCGCGTCGCCACCGGGTCCGGCGACGACCTTGTACGGCACGATCGCCTCCTCCTCGCGCACCTCGGCCTCCTTGCGGCCCATGAAGCGCTTGATCGAGAAGACCGTGTTCTGCGGATTGGTCACCGCCTGTCGCTTGGCGACGGTTCCGACCAGGCGCTCGCCGCCCTGCGTGAACGCGACGACCGACGGCGTGGTCCGGCCACCCTCGGCGTTCTCGATCACCGTCGGGTCGCCGCCCTCGAGCACGGCCATGCAACTGTTGGTCGTACCGAGGTCGATTCCGATTGTCTTGCCCATGTCTGTCGTTCTACTCCTCTGGATTTGTGAAAATCTAAGCGTCAGGGTAGCAGATTTGTGCTCACGCGGCCGCTCGGTGCTCAGCCGTCGACCACGCCGATCCGCGGGCACATCCGCCGCAGCGCGCAGGCGTCGCACTCGGGCCGGCGCGCGTGACATGTGCGGCGGCCGTGCCTGAGCAGGTTGAGGTGCAGTTCGAGCTCCTGGCCGGCTGGGGTCAGCGCCAGGATCGTGTCGTGCAGCTCGACGAACGGGGCGCGTTCGCGAAACAGGCCGAGCCGGGTGCCGACCCGCGCGACGTGCGTGTCGACCGGCACATCGCGCATCCCGAAGCTGAACAGCAGCACGCACGCGGCCGTCTTGCGCCCCACCCCGGGCAGGGCGCACAGGTAGGCCTGCGCCTTGGCGACGCTGACGGTTGGCAGCCAGTCCAGCGACAGGGCTCCTTCGGCGGGGGTGGCTTGCGGGCCACCCCCGCCGCGATCGACGCCATCCGGGCCCGGGTTGCTCGTGATCGCCCGCAGGATCGCCTTGATCCGCGCCGACTTGACCCTCGAGATGCCGCCCGGCCGGATCGCCTCCTCGAGCTCGTCGACGGGGGCGTCGCGCACCTCCTCCCACGTTTGGAACCGCTCGCGCATCGCAAGGTAGGCGACGTCGCGGTTGCGGTCGTTGGTCGACTGCGACAGGACCGTGAGGACGAGCTCCGCGATCGGATGGCCATGGGGCGCCACGCGCGGGATGCCGTACACCTCCCGCAGCCGATCGCGGATCGCGCGCACGCGGCGTCGCGCCGACGCGTCGGGCGCGCCGGTCAGTCGACCGCCCCCCAGCGCTCGCAGGCGTGAGCGGCCGCCGCGACCGCATCGCGCAGGCCGGCCGCGATCGCCGGCTCATACCAGTCGCTGCACTCGAGCCGGGCGAGCAGCGCGGCCGTCAGCGCGTCGCCCGCGCCGATCGTGCTGAGCACCTGCGCCGGAAGCGCGGGCACGTCGAGCCTGAGCTTGCCGCGCAGAATCGCGCCCCGCGGGCCGAGCGTGATCACGACATTGCGAGCGCCGCCCTTGAGCAACGCGAGCGCGGCCCGCTCGACATCCTCCTCGCCGGACATCAACCGTGCCTCGAACAGGTTGGCGCAGACCAGCAGGGCGTCCGGAACGCAGGCGTTGGCGGTCGCGGCCGCGTCGGCCCGCGAGCTCCACCGTCGCATCCGGATGTTCGGGTCGAACACGACCGGCTTCCCGTTCTGCAGCGCGAGCTCGCGGGCGCGCATCGTCAGCTCGCGCTCGTCCCCGGAGACGAGCGTGTTGGTCGTCAGGAACAGTCCGGCGGTGCCCGCGACCGCGCCGTCCAGCTCGCCGTCGAGCGCCGCCGCAACGCGCCCTCCGGGCTCACCGTAGACCGTGTATGTCGGCTCGCCGGTCGCGTCCACGATCGTCAGCGCGACCCGTGTCGCGCTGCCCGGTAGCGGCTTGAAGCGATCGAGCTCGACCCCGGCCCGCCCGAGCCGATCGCGCAGCCAGACGCCCCAGGCGTCATCGCCGGCGGCGCCCGCGAGCGCCACCTGGGAACCGGCTCGCGCCGCCAGCAGTGCGACGTTCGCGACGGCGCCACCGAAGTGCGGGACGAACGCCGGTGCCTCGGCCAGATCGGCCACCGCCCGTTCGCAGATCAAATCGACCAGCGCCTCACCGATGCACAGCACCCCACGCTGGGGCCTGCTCTCGGTCGGCGCGATCCCGGTGGTCACGGCCGAGACGTTATCCTCGCCGGCCCGTGCGCGTCGACGAGCACACGAGCGGGCTTCCGGCGCTTGCGCGGCGGGCCGGCCCGACGGCGCTCGCGGCCGCGCTGGCGATCGGCTACCTGATCGCCCAACCGCGGAGCGCCGACCTCGCTGCTGCGCTGCTACGAGTCAAGCTGTTCGGCGCGGAGGGCTTCGGCCTGTGGGACAACTGGTGGTATGCGGGCCACTACCTCCCGAGCTACAGCGTCCTGTTTCCTGCGCTCGGATGGCTTGCGGGCCCGCGACTGCTAGCCGCCGTCGCGGCGGTGCTCGCGGCCGCGTCGTTCGAGGCGCTCGCACGCGGCCGCTTCGGCTCCCGCGCGTGGCTCGGCGCCGCCTGGTTCGGAGCGGCGACGGTGACGCCGCTCCTGTCCGGGCGGCTGACGTTCGCGCTCGGCCTGCTCGGCGCCCTCGCAACGGCGCTCGCGCTGCAGCGCGGGCGCCCCTGGGCCGCAGCGACGGCCGCGTTCCTGACCGCGCTGGCGAGTCCCGTCGCCGCGCTGTTCGCGGCGCTCGCCGGCGCCGCCCACGCGCTGAATGGACCGCGCGCACACGCGCGGTCCGGCGCGGCGGTCGTCGTGGCCGGGCTCCTGCCGGTCGCGCTCCTGGCGCTCGCGTTCCCCGAGGGTGGGCACGAGCCCTTTGCGTTCTCGGCCCTGTGGCCAATCCCGCTGATCGGCGCCGGCCTGCTGCTCGCTGCGCCGGGCGGCGAGCGAGCGCTGCGGGCCGGGATCGCGCTGTATGTGACCGGCTGCCTGCTCGCCTACGCGCTCCCGACCCCGGTCGGTGGCAACGCGGCCAGACTCGGAGCGCTCGCCGCCGGGCCGATCGCGGCGCTGCTGCTGTACCCGCGCCGCCTCCGCCTGCTGCTCGCGTGCGCGCCGGCGCTCGTCTACCTCCAGTGGCACGCCGCCATCGCGGACGTCGCAGCGGCGCAGAGCGACCCCTCGACCACTGCCGCCTACTACCGGCCGCTGGTCGGCTTCCTCGAGCGCGCCGGTCGGGCGGGCGGGGATCTGTTCCGGATCGAGATCCCCTTCACCGTGGACCACTGGGAGGCCTACGAGGTGGCGCCGCGCTTCCCACTCGCGCGCGGCTGGGAGCGCCAGCTCGACATCGCCGACAACGCACTCTTCTACCGGCCCGGAGCGCTGACACCGACCCGCTACGACGCCTGGTTGCACGCGCTGGCGGTGCGCTTCGTCGCGCTGCCGGACGCCCGGCTCGACCGCTCGGCTCGCGCCGAGGCGGCACTGATTCGGTCGCGCCCGCGCTTCCTGACGCTCGTCTTCGCGAGCCGCCACTGGCGCGTGTACGCGGTCGCGAACCCGGCGCCGCTCGCGTCCGGTGCCGCGCGGCTGACCTCGCTCGGCCCCGACTCGGCGACGCTGCGCGCGGATCGCCCGGGCCGGACGCTCGTGCGGATCCGGTGGTCGCCGTACTGGCGGCTCGCCGACCTTCCGGGCTGCGTCGCCCCGGCCGGCCGGTTCCTCGCCGTCACGGTCGCGCGGGCTGGCACGGCGAGGCTGGTGATCGACTTCGCTCCCGGCCGAATCGGCGCCCGCTCGCCCCGGTGCGGCTGACGCTCGGGTGGGTCAGCGGCCGCCGGTGAGCGCGACGGTTCCAACCGTCTGCCCGATCCTGAAGCGGCGGTGCTCGTTGTTGAACGCCTGCTGGTTGAACAGCTCGACGCCGGCCGCCAGGAGCTTCAGCCGCATGCCGGTGATGGCGATGCTGCCGCGATGCACTTGGTGCTGAGCGCCGGTCGTATCCAGGCTCGCGATCGGGATGTCGTGATAAGTCGACTTACCCAGGAAAGTAGCCGTCAACTCGGCTGGAGTGGTCGACAGGTCGAGCGCGAAGCTCGTCAGCGAGAACTGCACCGTGCTGCTCTGACCGAGCGTCGGGTCCTGGCTGATGCTGTCGAAGCGGATTCCGCCGCTGCTGCTCGCAGCTCCCGTCAGCCCCACGGGATCGACGTGACCGCGCCGCAGGGGGAACCGGAACACCCCGGTCGCACCGCCCGCCCCTGGCGTAATCGGCGTCAACGTCCGCGTGTCGGGGAGCGCGCCATGGGTCGAGTTGGTCAGAAGCGCATAGGTCCTGCGCGCAAAGGTCAGCGTCAGGCGACCCTGGTGCAGAGCGAGGGTGGTGGTCGTCACCGTCGCACGCGGCTCGAACGCGTGCGCCGGCCAAGCGCTCGCGACGACCGCGATGATCGCGATCGCCGCCACCGCCGCCAGGCTTTTTGCCCCTTTGACCATCGCTTCGCCACCATGGATCCTTGCACAGCTGATCCCCTGAAGGCGTCAATCTCGCGCGCGGCCGTGGCGAGTGTTCACACCGTTACGATGCCGACTCCGATGCGATCTGCCGTCACGACTCTCGAGGCGCGGCTCCTCCCGCGCGACCGCGCCGACGCGCTGCGTCAGCTCTGCCTGTTCGGTGCCGCGTACGGCGCGTACGAGCTCGTCCGCGGGTTCGCGGGCACAGAGGGCCGCCGGCCGTTCACCGACGCCACGCGGATCATCGACCTGGAGCGCTCGGTGCACGTGTTCGCCGAGCCCCGGATCGAGGCGTGGGTAACCGCGCACGCCCACTGGCTGCTACAGCTCGCCGACTGGACGTACATCAACGCCCACTTCGTGCTCACCGCCGGCGTGCTCGCCTTCATCTATCTGCGTCGCAACGAGTCCTTCTATTTCGTGCGCAACATGTTCGCGATCGCGATGGCGCTCGCGCTCATCGGCTACGTCGCCTTTCCGACCGCGCCGCCGCGGCTGATGCCGGCGTGGGGCTTCACCGACCCGGTCCAGCAGTTCACGGGCGTCTCGCTGCAGCATGGGATCGGCGCGGCGCTGTTCAACCCGTACGCGGCCGTTCCGTCGATGCACGTGTGTGTCGCGCTGATGATCGGCGGCACGATGTCCCGACTCGTTCGCAACCGTGTGCTGCGGATCGCCTGGTTGACCTATCCGGTGCTGATCACGTTCGTCGTCGTCGTGACCGGCAACCACTACTTCACCGACGTTGTGCTGGGGGCCATGACCGCGGCGATTTCGGCGCTGCTCGCCAAACGACTGCTGGCACGAGCCCGTCCCGACGCGTGGGCCTTCCGCCGGGCGCTCGCGGACCCGGCACGCAGCTGAGCGCGAGCGCGCCCGACCTCCACGGTCCCTACTCTTTCTCGCGAACAATGGCCGAGACCGACACCGGGAGAGACGGCGCCCGCCGCAGCGGCCGGCGCCGGCGGGAAGGGGCCCCGAGTCCCCGGCCGCGAACCCAGGAGATCGTCCGCAACCGGCTGATCGAGTCGCGGCTGACCCCGAACGCGATCAGCTTGACCGGGTTCGTGCTGAACTGCGCCGCCGCCGGGCTGGTCGTCGGACGGCTGTTCTTCCTCGCCGGGATTGCCTTCATCGTCGGCTCGACGATGGACACGCTCGACGGCCGCTATAGCCGCATGTCCGGAAAGGGGACGCAGTTCGGGGCGTTCCTGGACTCGACGCTCGACCGGCTCGAGGAGGGGATCGTCCTGACGGCGGTCGCCGCCTACTTCGCCGCGCAACACGATCAGGCGGCGGTCGCTGCGGTCGTCGCGGGCGTCCTGGGCTCGCTGATGGTCTCCTACACGCGCGCTCGTGCGGAGGCGCTCGGCGTGGAATGCAAGGTCGGGCTCGCCACGCGTCCGGTCCGGGTCGTGATCATTTCGGTTGGGCTCGTGTTCGCCCGCGGGGCTTCGCTCGGGAACTTCTCGCTGCTGGCGCCCGCGGTGTACGTGCTCGCGGGGCTGACCGTGTTGACGACGCTGCAGCGGATCGTCCACGTCTACGGGCAGCTTGCCGCACGCTAGTCCGGGGCCGTCGGCGTGCACTAGCGTGTAACCGTCGGGCGCTTCAGGCTTACCTCCTGTGGCACCGCTCGCGCCGGGCATCCCTGCGCGCGACCCCACCTTCGAGAAGGGAAGTCCTCAAGTGAGCACCACCAACGGCTCGAACGGCACCCACCCGCCGATTGGTTCCCACCCCGCCCGCTACCAGCAGGACAAGGTCCGCGTGGCGATCATCGGCGTCGGCAACTGCGCCAGCTCGTTCGTGCAGGGCATCCACTACTACAGGAACGCCGACCCGAAGGCCCAGGTCCCGGGCCTGATGCACGTCGACCTCGGCGGCTACCACGTCTCCGACGTGGAGTTCTCGGCGGCGTTCGACATCGACGTCGAGAAGGTCGGCAAGGACCTTTCGGAGGCGATCTTCTCCGGCCAGAACAACACGATCAAGTTCGACGCCGAGGTGCCGCACCTGGGCGTGCCGGTCCAGCGCGGGATGACCCACGACGGGCTCGGCAAATACCTGTCACAGCGGATCACCAAGGCGCCCGGCCCGACCGCCGACATCGTCGACATCCTCAAGGACACCCACACCGACGTGGTCGTGTCCTACCTGCCGGTCGGCTCCGAGCAGGCGACCAAGTGGTACGTCGAGCAGATCCTCGAGGCGGGCTGTGGCTTCGTCAACTGCATCCCCGTGTTCATCGCGCGGGAGGACTACTGGGACAAGCGCTTCAGGAAGGCCGGCCTGCCGATCGTCGGCGACGACATCAAGAGCCAGGTCGGCGCGACGATCGTCCACCGGCAGCTCGCGCGACTGTTCCACGATCGCGGCGTCAAGCTGCTGCGCACCAGCCAGCTGAACGTCGGCGGCAACATGGACTTCTTCAACATGCTCGAGCGCGAGCGCCTCGAGTCGAAGAAGATCTCGAAGACCAACGCCGTGACCTCGATCATGGGCCACACGCTGCCGGCCGACGACGTCCACGTCGGCCCATCGGACTACGTGCCGTGGCTGACCGACCGCAAGTGGGCGCACATCCGGCTCGAGGGGCAGGCGTTCGGCGACGTGCCGCTGATGCTCGAGACCAAGCTCGAGGTGTGGGACTCGCCCAACAGCGCCGGGATCGTGATCGACGCGACGCGGCTCTGCAAGCTGGCGCTGAACAACGGGCTCAGCGGCCAGCTCGACGGCCCCAGCTCCTATCTGATGAAGTCGCCGCACACGCAGCGCCCCGACGACGAGGCGCGCGAGCTGACGGAGGAGTTCATCCGCAAGTACGCACGCCACCCGCTTCCTGCCGGCAAAGGCAAGACGCGGAAGGCAAAGTCTTCGTCGAAATAACTTCGGTGCCGCTCGAGCAGCGCCTCGCAATCGCGCATGTGACGCCGTTCGCCTGGGAGGCGCGGACCGAGGTCGGGGCGCACGTCGCACGCGTCAGCCAGGAGCTGGCGCGGCGTGGGCACCGGGTGGTCGTGATCGCGCCGTCGAACTCGCCGGACCTCGTGCGCGACAGCCGCAGGGCGCTGCGCGGCGGCCGGGCGGCCGCCGAGTCGCTGCTCGAGCAGGCTTCCGGCGAGCCGCTCGTGCTCGGCGTCGGCGAGGTGCTGCCGTTCTCGCCGGCCCGGCGGCGCATGGCCTCGATCCCGGTCGATGTCGCCCGCACGATCGAGGAGGCGATGCCGATCCTGCCGCTCGACGTCGTGCACGTGCACGAGCCGTTCGCGCCGAGCGCCGCGAGTCTCGCGCTGCGCCAGTCGCGCGCGCTGAACGTCGCCACCTTCCACGCCCCGACCGAGCGGATCCTCTCGACGCAGTTGGGCAGGCCGCTGTCGCAGCTCCTGTTCAGCCGGCTCGACACGAGGCTGACCAGCTACCACGCCACGCGTGACCTGATGATGCGCTTCTGGCCGGCCGACTACGAGGTGTTGCCACCGGCGGCCGAGCCGGTCGCGCGCAGTCGGCGTGCTGATGGCGAGGCCGTCAGGATCGTGATGATCGCCGACGAGGAGCGGGTCGCGCTGCGGACGCTGCTGCGGGCGCTGCGGGAGCTACCGCGCGAGCCGAGCTGGCGCGCAACCGTCTGGTCCTCGCGGACACTGGCCGCGCCAGCGACCCTCAGCCGCGCCCTACGCGAGCGGGTGACGTTCCTCGGCGCGGGCGACGCGACGGCAGAGAAGGTGCTCGGAGACGCCGATGTGCTCGTGCTCGGTTCCGAGGGGATCCACGCGACCCCGGCCGTGCTCGTGCAGGCGCTCGCCAGCGGGATCGTCCCGGTCGCCTCGCGGCTGCCTGTCTACGAGGAGCTGCTGTCCGACGGGGGCCGCGGGCTCGCGTTCGAGCCGGGCGACGCGATCACGCTCGCCGCGCACCTGTCGCGCCTGATCGAGGATCGCGCGCTGCTCGGCGAGCTCGCCTCCGGTGCGGGCAGGCTCCGCGACGCGCTGAGCTACAGCCGCCTGGTTGACGAGCTCGAGTCGGTGTACGGGCGGCTGCTCGCCCGCCGACACGACGGCCGGGCGAACGAGCGCGTGCGCCGCCGGATCGCCGAGCGGCAGCTGATCGACGTCGACCTGCACATGCACACCGACCACTCCTACGACTGCGCCACCCCGGTGGAGGTGCTGCTCGCCGAGGCGCGACAGCGCGGCCTTGGAGCGATCGCGGTGACCGACCACAACGAGGTCTCGGGCGCGCTCGAGGCACGCGCCAAAGCGAGCGGGATCAAGGTGATCGTCGGCGAGGAGGTCAAGACCGCCGCGCAGGGCGAGGTGATCGGGCTGTTCATCGAGGAGCGGATCCCGCGCGGGATGACGCTGGAGGCGACGATCGCAGAGATCCACCGGCAGGGCGGAATCGTCTACGTTCCGCACCCGTTCGACCGCATGCACTCGGTCCCCGACTACGCGCACCTGCTCGCGGTCCTCGATGAGATCGACGCGATCGAAGTGTTCAATCCGCGCGTGGCGATCTCCGAGTTCAACGAGGAGGCGGTGCGATTCGCCGCCAAGTACCGGATCCCGGCCGGCGCCGGCTCCGATGCCCACGTCCCGCAGGGGCTGGGCTCGGTGCGGATCCGGATGCGCGACTTCTCCGGCCCCGAGGAGTTCCTCGAGTCGTTGCGCGACGCCGACATCGTCCGCAACCCGGCGAGCCTGCTGTACGTACAGGCGCTGAAATTCCTGCAGACCAAGGCGCTGCCGGAGTCGGCGCGCCGGGCGGCGCGTGACCGGCGGGTGCGCCGGGTGGCGCGGAAATCGTGACGTCCCGCGGCGGTCCGAGGGCGCCCGCGGCGCGCAAGTCCTGATGCGCCCGGAAGGACATGCCCGCCGGTCGTCCAATCCGGGAGGGGTGCCTGCCACCGACGACGAGATCCGCGAGAAGTACCTCGAGCGCGCGATTCGCGAGCTCAACCAGCTCGCCCGCGACCTGCACGACTGTCCCGACTGTCCGCGCGGGCAGCTGCTGCCGGTGCTCGGTTCGGGGCACCCGCAGGCCGACATCTTCCTGATCAAGCACTCAGCCAAGCCGGCGGAGGTGCAGGAGGGGGTCGCATTCTACGGTCGCACGGGCAACGCACTGATGAAGTCGCTCAAGCGGCTCGACATCGACCCCCTCGCCGTCTACGGGACGCTGTGCGTCAAATGCCCGGTGCTCGACCCCGTGATGGCCGATCCGGCGTGCGTCGCGCGCCTTGCCGAGGAGCTCACGATCGTCTCTCCGAAGATCGTCGTCGTGATGGGTGACGAGGCGCTCGCCGTGGTCAACGACCTCGACCTGCCGGCGCGGCGCGACCTGCACGCGCGCCCAGGCGAGCTCCAGCGCCTGACGCCGTCAATCGAGGCGCTGTACGTCCCCAACATCGACGAAGCGCTCGATGAGGAGTCCGCCAAGCGCGACTTCTGGTCGGCGTTCCGCGTGCTCGGGCAGTGGTGGGCCGACCTCCCGCCCTACTGAGGTCGGCAGCGGGTAACCTCGGCGCCATGGACCTCGAAGAGCGCACGCTCGAGAAGACCGGGTCCCGCTGTGAGGTGTGCGGCGCCAAGCTGACCGATGCAGAGCTCCGGACGGCGCTCGAGTTGGGCGGCCCGGCACTGTGCTCGATTCACGCCGCCGAGCTCGAGCCCGGGCTCGAAGGCGGCGATCCGGACATCATCGAATAGCGGCTCGCTCAGATCGTCAGGACGATCTTGCCGAGCTTGCCGCCGGCGGCGAAGCGATCGTAGGCGGCGCCAGCCTGCTCGAGCGGATACGTCGCGGCGATCGGCACGGCGAGGGCGCCGGTGGCGAACAGCGGCAGGACGCTGCGCTCCACCGCGCGAGCGGTCATCGCCTTCTCCTCGAGCGGGCGCGAGCGGAGCGTCGAGGCCAGCACGCGGGCACGCCTGACCATCAGCAGCCCGAGGTTGAGCTCGGCCCTGGCGCCGGCGCCGATCCCGATCACGACGATGCGACCGTTCGTGTCGAGCGCGATCACGTCATCGGGCAGGTTGGGCGCCCCGACGAGCTCGAGAATCACATCGAACGGCCCGTGCGCGGCAAAGCCTTCGGGCTCGATCGCGGTCGCGCCGAGCGCAGCGACCCCGTCGCGGAGGTCGGGGTCGCGGACGGTCGCGTGCACGCGCGCGCCGATCGCGCGTCCGAGCTGGATCGCTGCGGTGCCGACGCCGCCGGCGCCCCCGTGCACGAGCAGGCGCTCGCCCGGACGCAGCCCTGCTTGCGTGAACAGCGCGTCGTGCGCGGTTGTGAAAACCTCCGGGAGCGCGCCCGCTGCGATCCAGTGCAGGGGGGCCGGCACCGGCATCAGGATCCGCTCGTTGACCGTCGCGAGCTCCGCCTGGCCGCCGCCACCGACGATCGACATGACCCGGTCACCAGGCTCGAAACGCATCGCCCCGGGGCCAACCGCGAGCACCTCGCCGGCGAGCTCGAGGCCCGGGATGTCCTGCGCGTCGCCTGGCGGCGCCGGGTAGCGACCGGCCAGCTGGTGCAGGTCGGCGCCGTTGATCCCGGCGGCGTGGACGCGAATGAGCACCTCGCGAGTCCCGGGCTGCGGGTCCGGGTGCTCGGCGACCGAGAGCTTGCCGTCTCGGATCGTCACCGCCCGCATCACGCCGCCCGCGCCTGGAGTGCGTTGCGCGCTGCCTCTGCGAGCGCCGTCGCTGCCGGGCGCGAGGTGTAGCCGAGCTCGCGCCGGGCCTTGCCGTCATCGAACAGATGCGGCAGGCGGCCGGCGCGAACCTCGTCGAGCAGCAGCAGCTTCGGCTCGCGCGCGAACGGACGAAGCGCCGCGTCCGCGACGCGCGCGCACGCGTACGCCGCGGTCCACGGGACGGGGATCGACGGTGCCGCGAGACCGGCCGCGCTCGCCAGATGCGAGAACACCTCGCGGATGCTCAGGTTCTCGCCGCCGAGCAGATAGCGCTCGCCGGTGCGGCCCCGCTCGTAGGCCCGCAGTTGGCCCGCCGCGACGTCCTCGACGGCAACCACGTTGAGCGTGCTGCCGGCCAGATACGCGCGGGCCCGCCCGCAAGCGACGTCGGCGACCATCTTGCCGGTCGGGGTCGGCCGGTTGTCGCCGCGGCCGACCGGCACGGTCGGGTTCACGATGACGGCGTCGAGACCGTCGCGAGCCGCGGTCAGCGCGATCCGCTCACCGGCGAGCTTGGTGCGCTTGTAGGGGATGCCGAGCTCGCTCGGCGGCGGGAAGTCTCGCTCGTCGGCCGCGCGCCCCGGCACCGGCCCGCACGTCGCGCAGCTGCTCGTGTGCACGACCCGGCGGCGCGTTCCCCGCGCGGCCGCGTCGAGCACGATCCGCGTCCCCTCGACGTTGACGGCCTGCATCAGCCGTGCGTCGGCGCGGGCATAGCTGTACACGGCCGCGAGGTGAAAGACGGCGTCGCAGCCCTCGAGCGCGCGGGCGACGGCCGCCGGGTCGAGCACGTCACCCTCGATCTGTTCGGCGACATTCGCGGCGGGCGCCGTCGGCGGGAACCTCCGGTCGAAGGCGACCACCTCCGCCCCCGCGTCGATCAACGCGCTCGCGACGTGGCCGCCGATGAACCCGGCGGCGCCGGTGACGAGCGCCCGCACGGCTCTCAGCGCGCGACCGGGGCGCGTCGGGACTGATAGGAGCGGACCGAGCCACGCGCCATCTTCAGGCCGAACCGGGCCATCGCCCGCGGCGTGCGCTCGGCGGCGGCGACGACGCTGGCGAGCGCGTCGGCAAAGCGGCGAACCTCCTCCTCGTCGATCAGAAGGGTGGGGAGCGCCTTGACGACGTTCATCCGGTGGCCCGCGACCTGGCAGAGGATCCGGTGCTCGTGGAACAGGGGAACCGTCAACAGCTGCGCGAACAGTCCCGGCTGGGCGCGCTCGGCGGCGTTGAAGACGGCACGGCTGGCGGTCCCGGTCGGAGCGCCGAGCTCGATCGCCCACATCAGGCCGAGCCCGCGGACGTCGCGCACGATCTCGTGGCGCTCGACGAGCGGGCTGGTCAGCTCGAGCAGCAGCGCGCCCATGCGCGCCGCGTGCTCGACGACGCCGTCACGCTCGAGCACCCGCAGCGTGGCGAGGGCGGCGGCGGCGGCGAGGTCGTTGCCGCCGAAGGTCGAGCCGTGACGCACGGCCCGCTCCATCCCATCGAACACCTTGTCGAATGCCGCTCGCGAGACGAGCACCGCTCCGGTCGGGACGAATCCCCCGGACAGCGCCTTGGCGAGGCAGATCAGGTCAGGCTCGAGCGCCCAATGCTCGAGCGCCAGGAAGCGCCCGGTTCGGCCGATTCCAGTCTGCACCTCATCGCAGACGAACAGCGTGCCCGCGTCGCGGCAGCGCTGCTGCGCATCGGCGAGATAACCGAGCGGCGGTAGGTTCACGCCCTTGCCCTGGACCGGCTCGAGGATCAGCGCCGCGACATCGCCGCGAGCAAGTTCCCGGTCGAGCGCGTCGAGATCGCCCAGCGGGATCGGATCGCAGCCGGGGAGCAGCGGCCCGAAGCCGGCGCGGAACTCCTCGTTGCCGTTGAGCGACAGCGACCCGAGCGTCAAACCGTGGAACGCGTGGTCGGCGCACAGCACCCGGGGCCGGCCGGTTGCCGCCCGCGAGATCTTGATCGCGGCCTCGACCGCCTCGGTTCCCGAGTTCGCGGGGACCATCGCGGCGACGCTCGCGGGCGCGCGGGCGAGCAGCTGCTCGGCGAGGACGCCCGTCAGCAGCGTCACCCCGAGCTGCGGCAGGTTGGCGGTGCGGGCGGCCATCACCTGTTCGAGCGCCTCGATCACATCGGGGTGGTTGCGCCCGAGCGCGAACACGCCGTAACCGCTGATCAGGTCGAGGTAGCGCTCGCCGGTCGAGTCGATCAGGCACGACCTGTCGCCTTGCACCCAGGTCCGGTCGAATCCGAGCGTCCGCAGGATTCGCCCCATCTGCGGGTTGAGGTGGCGCTGGTTGAGCGCAATCTCCTCCCCCGTACGGGTGCGCAGCAGCTCTTCGATCGACGGAATCACGCTCGCACGAGCTGGGCGACGCACTCCACGTGCGGCGTCTGGGGAAACATGTCGACGGGGCGCACCTTGTGCAGAACATATCCGGCGTCCACCAGCTGGGCGGCGTTCGGCGCGAGCGTCGTCGGGTTGCAGGAGACGTACACGACCCGCTTTGGGGCTGTCTCGATGATCCGCCTGACAACCTTCTGCGAGAGCCCGGCGCGAGGGGGGTCGACGACCAGTACGTCGGGGCGTCCGGCGCGCTGGACCAGCTCAGACAGCGCGATCCGGACATCGCCGGCGAAGAACCGGGCGTTGTCGACCTCATTGTGCCGAGCGTTGCGGATCGCGTCAGCGACCGCGTCCTCGACCAGCTCGAGCCCCCACACGTGCGCGGCCCGCGGCGCCATCAGCAGCCCGATCGTGCCGATCCCGCAGTACAGGTCATAGACCGTCTCGATCCCGCTCAGCTCGGCGTACTCGATCGCCAGCTGGTACAGACGCTCGGCCATCTCGGTGTTCGTCTGGAAGAACGCCTCCGCGGAGATGCTCACCCGCATCCCACCGAGCTCCTCTTCCAGCCGGTCGGTGCCGGCGAGCAGCTCCGTGTGACCGCCCGCGGTCGTCTCGGCGACGCTGCCGGTCCGCGTCCACAGCAGGCCGCCGGCGCTCGTGGCGGCGGCCGCCAGCGACTCGCGGTCGAGCGTCCCGGGGCTGGTCACGAGCCGCACCTGGAGCTCGCCCGTGCGCCGGCCCTCGCGCAGCACGAGGTTGCGGAGAAAGCCCGTTCCGGTGCGACGGTCATACGGCGCGAGCCCCTGCGTCCGGCACCAGACGACGACTTCATCGCGCGCCCGGTTGCTGTCCTGTGAGGCGAGCAGGCAGTCCGAGACACCGACGATCTCCTCCCAGTTGCCGGGGGCGTGAAAGCCGCACACGAGTTCGCCGGCGGCGCCCGCACCGAACGAATACTCGAGCTTGTTGCGGTAGCGCCACTGCTCGACTGCGGGGATGATCGGCTCGAGCTCAAAGCCGCTCAGCCGCCCGATCCGGGTGAGCGCCTCCTGCACCTGCGCCTGCTTGATCTCGAGCTGGCGCTCGTATGGGATCACCTGCCACGGCGCGCCCGGATGCTCGGCGCGCGGCGCGACTCGTTCCGGGCTGGGCGCGACGATCTCGACCGCGCGGGCTTCTGCATACGCGCGCTTGGACTTGCCGACGACCGCACGGACGACGTCGCCCGGGATCGCGCCAGAGACGAACACGACGAAGCCGTCGTGCCTCGCCACCCCGGCGCCGCCGAACGCAAGCGTGTCGATCGTCAGCTCCAGCTCGTCGCCGCGGCGTGGTCTGGTCGCGGTGACGGGCGCGTGGTCCACCCGTCCTAGGTTATCCGGCGCCCGTCTCCGCACCGACGAGCAGCTCGAGCAGCGCTTTCTGCGCGTGGCGGCGGTTCTCGGCCTGATCCCAGATCCGCTGGCGCTCGCCGTACAGGACGCTCTCGGTGATCTCCTCACCCGGATGCGCCGGGAGACAGTGGAGCGCGATCGCTCCTGGCGCGGCGGCCGACAGCAGCGCGTCGTCGAGCCGGTAGGGCGCGAGCGCGGCGCGGCGGGTGTCGGCCTCCTCGGGAGAGTCGTTCATGCTGACCCAGACGTCGGTGTAGATCGCGTTGGCGCCGCTCACCGCCTCCACGGGGTCGTCGGTCAGGGTCGCGCCCGCAACCGGCTCGAGCTGGTAGCCAGGCGGAGCCGCGACACGCACCTCGACGCTGGCGACGGCGCCAATGATCGCGAGCGAGCGAGCGACGTTGTTGCCGTCCCCGACGTAGGCCAGCTTCAGACCGTCGAGATGACCGAACTCCTCCCGCAGCGTGAGGACGTCGGCGAGCACCTGGCAGGGATGGTGTCCGGCGGTCAACATGTTGATGACCGGCACGCTCGCACCGTCGGCAAGCTCGCGGATCACATCGTCCGGGCCGGTCCTGAGCCCGATCGCCGCCACGTGGCGCGACAGCACCAGCGCCGTGTCGCGCAACGACTCGCCGCGGCTCAGCTGCATCTCGTCGCCGCGCAGGACGACCGGGTGGCCGCCGAGCTCGTGCACGCCGACCTCGAAGGACACCCTGGTCCGAGTCGAGGGCCGCTCGAAGATCAGTGCGACGCTGCGGCCGCGCAGGACGCTCGAGGCGAACGGCTCGGCCTTCAGCTCGAGCGCCCGGTCGAGCAGCGCCGTCAGCTGGGAGTCGGACAGCTCCTCGCCGGTCAGGAAGTGCGTTGGCGCCGTGACGGTCAAGCGCAGCAGTCTAGTGCGGTGCACTCGGTCCCCGGTGATGGTCGGGCTAGACCAGGTAGACGGTGGTCGCGACGGCGAGCACCGCGACCGTGCTCCAGATGATCACGGTCGCGATCAGCCCCTGGTCGAGGCCGAACCGCCGCCCGAGGATCAGCGACGTGAGGCCCGAGGGCATCACGGCTTGGAAGAGGTAGACGGACGGGATCGCGACTCCGGCAACGGACACCGCCTCGAGCAGCGCCGAGTTGACCCCGAAGCGCAGCGCGAGCGCCACCAGGACGCGGCGATCGGGGCGCTCGAGCAGTCGCTGCGACGGGTCGGCAGACAGGTAGACGCCGACCGCGAAGAAGCCGGGCACGATCAGCGCGTCGACGGCCAGCCGCGAGGCGACGACGAGCACGTGGGGCGCCCACGCAGCCGGGACGAGCAGGCCGGCGACCGCGCCGGCGAGCGGCGGGTTGCGGAACAGCAGCGCCTGGATCTGTCCGGAGATCGAGGGCTTCTCGCCGACCCCGAAGGCGGCGCCGATCGCGAACCCGACGGTGAAGAAGAACGGAGCGCTGACCGCCTGGTCGTAGGCGACTGCGGGCGTCAGGACGCGGGCGCCGAGCAGGACAACGATCAGCGGCAGCCCGACGTAGCCGGTGTTGACGATCGTCACGGTGCAGATGAGGCCGCCGAGAGACGGGCGCGGCAGGTGCATCCGCCGCCCGATCCCCCAGGCGAGCACGCCGGCCGCCCCGAGGCCGATCCATGCCACCACCAGTCCGGCGGCGCCCGCGAGCGACAGGTGCAGGTGCGCGAACGAGGCGTACGCCACGAACGGCATCAGGACGTACAACATCGCGGTCAGCGACAGCTCCGCCGCCCGCATCGCGCGGGGCGTGCGCCGCTCGGACGCGACGCCCGCGGCTGTCGACAGCAGGATCGCGAGCGCGACGAGGATCACTCAGCCATTGTGAGCGGTGGCTCCGCGGAGCCGCCGCTTGCACAGCTGGCGAGGGGCGTCCAGATTCTCGCTCACGCGACCGGCGGGGGCTTGCCCTCCGCGCTTGCGGACAGTGCGGGATCCCAATCGCACACCGTGCAGGCATGACGGAACACCGAATGCGCAAACTCGACCCCGGCCTGATGGGGGTCGGGGCTCCGGCATATGTCGTCCCAGTCCAGGATGTACTCGCCCAACTCCGCGTTCCAGTGCGCCGCTGCGGGGGTGAGGTTCGCGCTCGCGAACCCGGCCGGCGCTGGGTGCGCGTAGGCGTAGAACGCCGCCCGCGCGTACCTTCGATCGCCCGGCCACCAGCCGACGGCGACCTCCTGCGCGTCCATCGCGTTGCGCATGATGAAGTCCTGCGACGGCGGATCAGCCGGCAAACCGGAAAACAGATTCACGGCGAGGTCGAACGAGCCCCACCACGCGTTGACCGGTGTCGAGCGCCCGCGGTACGGCGCCCGAAACTCTGCGAGGATCAACGCGGCGCGGATTGCGCCCGCAAAGTAGGAAGCGACCTGATCAGGGTCATAGCGAGCGTGCTCCTCGTCCTCGTCAAGCGGCGCGCTCCATGGCACCTCCTGCGGCGTCGGGTCGATCTCGACCCTACCGGCAACGTTGCGGACCGCCTCGAGCACTTCACGCGTAACCTCGCCGACCGATCGGTCGGGCGTCAGCCCGACGCGCTGCACGCGCCCCCCGCTGTGCTCGACGCTCGCCTCATGGCTTCTCAGGTCGAGCGCGACGACGAGCGCGCCGGAACCGTTGGCCGCTGGCAGCAGGCCCGTCTCCCACCCGCGCGCGGTCAGCTTCAGCGCCGCGTGCTGCAGTTGCGGCTCGGGGGGAGCAAGCGCGACGGCCAGCTTGCCGAGAACTTGGGTGTGCGCGTGCAACGTATCGCACGTCGCGCTCCACTCCTCGTAGGACAGCGCCGACCACTCCGAGGACATAGCCGCACGCTACCGCTCCACCCTCCAACCTGTCCAGATGATCTTCACGGCCACCGCGTGACGGGTTCCGGCTCGAGTTGAGTCCGCATTGGTCGAGCTGACGCGGTTAGTGCTCTGACGAGCTGGGCGCGGTTGCGGACACCCAGCTTGCGGTACGCGCGCGAGAGGTGGGCTTCGACCGTCTTTGCAGAGATGAACAGACGGTTGGCGGCCTCGCGAACGGTCGCCCCATCGGCCATCATCATTGCAACTTGCATTTCGCGCCCTGTGAGCGCGTCGGGATCGCCTGCACAGTTGCGGTGTCGGACGGTGGCCTCAAGTTCGCGCCGTGCACGCTCGGCCCACGGCACAGCCGCGAGGCGCTCAAAGGTTGACAACGCGGAGCCAAGCTGGGCGCGAGCGTCGACTGAACGGCGCTCGCGTCGCAGGCGCTCCCCGAAACACAGCTGGGCACGAGCAAGCTCAAAGTCATCTGGAACGCTCCGGTATGCACGCACTGTCGCCTCGAACTCCATCACGAACGACTCGGTGTCCGCGATCAGCGCACGACACCTGGCGGCGCTCGCGTAAACGAGCCGGCTACGCGTCCGCTCCGCGCGCACCTGCTCGGATCGGCAGACCTCCGCTGCGCGCGGGTACCGAGCGAGCGCGATCAACGCCTCCACCTGATCAGCAGCCCAGACAAGCTCGTCGGAGTCCTCGCGCTCAGCACCCGCCAACATCCGCGCGCAACTGTCGAACTGCTCCACAGCGGCAGCGAACTTGCCCAGCCCGACCTCGAGCAGTCCGAGCACACCGCAGGCCCGCGCCTCGAGGCCAACCCAACCACAGGCGTTCGCGATATATCGCGCCCACGAGACGTACTCGCGGCAATCGCGCTCGAGCCCCCGCTCCGCACTGATCCGCGCCAAACACAGCAGCCGACCAACCCGATCTCGCCCGTCGTACGCGTCGATCGGTCTTTGGTTACGCGGGCTGTCCACGGTCCGCCGCGAGTGGTTGTCGGCGCAGCTGTAGAAGATCGCCGAAGCGCTCACCGATGAGTTCCCCGCCACGGTCATCCGGCACGCAAGGCCCCCGGTCGTTCCCGACCCGAGACGAGCGCGGCGGCCGGCGGCGGACAACGCATGCGAGCGAGCCTGATCGGTCCCGCTGCCCATGGGGCGCTGCGCCAAGCCTCGCCCTGTCTCGTCGCCGTGTCGCATCACAGGTCGAAAGTTGACGCCGTCCGAGGCTCGCTCGCAACGTGGCGTCTACCACGATCTTTCGTGTCCCCCGGACTCCGTACACCACAAAACGCCCGCGATGCGGGTGTCCCCGACCACGAGGATTGCTGCTTGCGGCGGCTACACCGCCACGCTCACGCGAGCTCGGCGGCGCGGCGGCGGACCAGCTCGACGATCGCCGGCGGGGCAGTTGCCGGTGAGCCGCCGCTGAACGGCGGGTGTGGGTCGTACTCGATCCCCAGCTGGATCCCCTGGGCCAGCTCGTCGCCGGCGATCCTCGCCACCAGCGTGAGCGCCATGTCGATCCCTGCGGATACGCCGGCGGCCGTGATCACCTTGCCCTGTTCGACCACTCGCCGGTTCACCGGTGTGGCGCCGTAATCCGAGAGCACATCCAGCAGCAGCCAGTGGGTCGTCGCCTCGAGGCCGTCGAGGATGCCCGCCGCGCCGAGCACGAGCGCGCCGGTGCAGACCGACGTCGTCCAGGTCGAGTGGGCGTGGGCCTCCCGCAGCCAGCCGAGCATCTCCTCGTCGCTGCAAAGGGCCCGGGTTCCGTACCCGCCGGGGACAACGATCACGTCCGGGTGGGGCAGCTGGTCGAGCGCGAGGTCGGCCGTGAGCGCAAGCATTCCCGTCTCGGTGCGCTTCGGTCCCGGCTCGGTCGCGAGGAACGACACGGTCGCGCCCGGCAGTCGGGACAGCACCTCGTACGGTCCGACGGCGTCGAGCGCCGTCAGCCCGTCGAAGATCGGGATCGCGATGTTCATGCCGCGAACCGCTCCCGGTAGTCGCTTGGGTTGACCTGGAGGGTCCGACCGAAGGTGCGGCGGAGCGTCTCGACCGTGCCGAACCCCATGCGCTGATCATCCCCCACCGCATCCGCGTCCGCAATGACACGCATCAGACGATTTCTGCCACGAGTGTCCACCTGGGCGGGAAATGTGACCGCCAGGGGCACAATCCGCGCCCAAGTGGGGCGGCGAGTCTGGGGCGGCGAGTCTGGGGCGGCGAGTCTGGGGCGGCGAGTCAGCGACCGGCGCGCAGGCCGAAGCCCCGCAGCACCAGCAGCGCCTTCTCGCCGAGGGTGCCGCGTCCGGGCAGGACCCCGAGCTGCACCGCCGCGTCGTACAGGTCGAAGAAGGCGCGCACGCGCAGCAGACGGGCGTCCGCCAGCTCGCAGTAGAAGACGCACGGGACGACGACGAAGCGGTTGGTCGCCGGCAGACCCGCGAGCGGCTCGCGGTTGGTTGCGAGCAGCTTGCTCGGCGCCGCGACGTAACGGCCATCGGTCAGGCGATTGCCGAGCTTCTGCAGGCGAGCGTCGGGAAACGCGGCCCACAGTCGACCGGCGTGGGCGGCGACCGCGGCGGGGCCTTCGAGCGGCTCGGCGACGAGCGGATCCTCGTAGTGGATGTCCTCGTGGCAGACGGCGTCGAACGCGTCCGGGTCCTTGCCCGACCAGGCCGCCTCCCACACGTCGAGCAGCTCGTCGACCGAGCGCTCGTCCAGCTCCCGCGAGCTCACCGGCCGATCTCCCGCGGCCTCATGCGACGCGGTCTGGCGAGTCGGCGAACACCGGCATCCCCTCCTCCGGTGTGGACGCCTGGGCGTAGCGGCGTCGCGGGATCCGGCCGGCGCCGGCGGCCAGCGCCCCGGCCTGCACCGCCAGCTTGATCGCCTGCGCCATCGCGACTGGGTCGTGCGCACGCGAGATCGCGCTCGCGCACAGCACGGCGTCGCAGCCGAGCTCGATCGCCAGCGCCGCGTCGGACGCCGTACCGACGCCCGCGTCGAGGATCACGGGCACCGACGCGCGCTCGACGATGATCGAGATGTTGTACGGGTTGCAGATGCCCATGCCGCTGCCGATCGGCGAGCCGAGCGGCATCACGGCGGCGCAGCCGACGTCCTCCAGGCGCCGCGCGAGCACCGGGTCGTCGGTCGTGTACGGGAGGACGGTGAAGCCGTCGTCGACGAGCGCCTCGGCTGCGGCCACAAGCTCGACCGCGTCCGGGAGCAGGGTCCGGTCATCGCCGATCACCTCGAGCTTGATCCAGTCGGTCGAGAACGCCTCCCGTGCGAGCCGCGCGGTCGTGATCGCGTCGCGGGCGGTGTAGCACCCCGCGGTGTTCGGCAGGATCTCGACCCCGGCGGCGGCGAGCACATCGAGGATCGATCCGCGGGGATGCTGATCGCGCCCAACCCCGAGCCGCCGCAGCGCGACCGTGCACAGCTCGGCCTCGGCCGCCGCGAGCGCCTCGCTCAGCAG
>Ga0302235_10000747_pt1 | contig 25114 bp, 23 predicted proteins | sample II_Palsa_N3_3_FD_193577 | JGI IMG/M metagenome (GOLD analysis project Ga0302235, IMG submission 193577) | Peat permafrost microbial communities from Stordalen Mire near Abisko, Sweden - II_Palsa_N3_3 | ecosystem: Environmental > Terrestrial > Soil > Palsa > Peat permafrost | place: Sweden...
AGGAGCGAAACCGGAATTCCCAGAAGCCGGACCGAAACCTCCGGTGAGTCGCCTGCTTCACTGTGCAGGCTCGTGCGCGTGACGCCGGTCAGGTCAAAGCGGAAACTGCCGTCGGAGACGCTCGAGGGAGCGACCGGGAAGTCGACCGGGAGCTCGAACCAGACGATTTTGCCGTCCTCGACCGCCTGCACTCCCCAGTTCGATGCCAGGGTGTTGAACAGCGTCAGGCCCCGACCAGTCGCCGCCTCCTTGCCGTACTCCTTTATGGACGGGAAAGAGGGGTTGCCGTCGGCGACGTCTACCCGGATGCGGTCCGGCAGGATGTGGAGAGTGACACAGAGCGGGGTCGCCGCGTGCAGCACCGCGTTGGTGACCAATTCGGAAGTGAGGAGCGCGGCGCATCCGGTCACCTCGGCCGGCAAGTCGCGCAGATGCGCGGCGACCCAGTGCCGGGCCACCGGTGTGCTCTCCACCACCGGTTCGAGGTGCAGCGTTGACATTCCATCCCGTGTCGTACCCACAGCTGGTGCGGATATGCGTTCCTCGGAGACGCCGGTGTAATTGAGGCAGAGGACCACGATGTCGTCGGTGCGCTCTTCAAGGCTCAACATGGAGGCGAAGGTGACCGCCGGGTGGTCCGGCCATCCGGCGCGCGCAACGACGGTTGCCGTGTTGGCCAACCGTTCCATCCCGTGCGTGATCACCTCACCGCGACGCTCGATCAGGCCGTCCGAGTACATGATGAGCGAATCGCCGCGGTCGAGTACCACCTCATCTCTGGGCCGGGGAGCGCCACTGAGCCCCGCCGCGATGAGCAGTGTCCGCTGCATGGGGCAGAACGTGGCGCTGCCGTCTGCCCGCACCACCAGCGGTGGAGGGTGACCCGCGTTGCTCAGGACGACGCGCCCGGTCGAGGGAGTGATCGTCCCCACCACGGCGGTCACGACTCGGTCTTCGATGAGCGTGTCGAAGAGGTGGTCCAACGACGTGAGAACCTCCGTGGGCGACAGGCCGGATACCGCGTAGGCCCGGATCGCGCTGCGCACCTGGCCCATCAGTGCAGCCGCCGGTGCGCCCTTGCCCATCACGTCGCCGACACTGAAGAAGACCAGGTCGTCGCCGAGCTCGAAGACGTCGTACCAGTCACCTCCGGCGTAGGTCCCGGCCACGCCGGCCCGGTACTCGGCGTCGAGCAGAAGACCCTCGACTTCGGGCAGCGAGTCAGGCAGGACGGCACGCTGCAGGACATCCGCCACCACGTGTTCGCGCTGGAACCGAGTGGCGTTGGACAGCGCGACGCCGGCCCGGCTGGCCACCTCGGTAGCCAAAGAGACATCGTCCGCTTCGAACAGTCGGCCGGGTCCGTCCACGAAGGTCATGACGCCGATGACCTCACCGTTGGCGGTCAACGGCACCGACAAGCCGGTGGAGACGCCCGATGGCTCGGTATCGACCGCACTCTCGTGGAGCGGAGCCAGTTGAGTCCGACCGGTGCGGAATGCGACAGCCGCGGGTGCGTCGGAGTCAAAGGGCAGGAGGTCGTACCCGCTCTTCCCTGTGCCGGCGAGCGCAGAGGAGGCGCGACTCGGATCGCGGATGTCGAGCCGGACGAGGCCGCTCTCCCCGGGCACCTGGACCGAGCAGGAGTCGGACAGCCGGCCCTCCACCAGGCTCATGGTCCGTTGGATCACGATCGTCGGCTCCAGGCTCGAGCTCAAGAGCCGGGTCACCTCCGAAAGGAGCGAGAGGCGATCCCGCCCCGCCTCTGCGTCGCGCAGTGCCTCGCGTTCGTGTTGGAACACCTGGGCCCGCTCCAGGGCTTGTGCGGTCAGGCCGGCCAACGTGGAGAGGAAGCGCAGATCGGGTTCGCTCGGTTCGAGCTGCTCGACGAAGGCGAGGGAAAGGACTCCGAGCGGGCCGGCGCTCCCAATGAGGGGCTCGCTGACGATCGTGACCGGTTTGGGGAGCTCGCGCAGGACCCGTGCCACGATCTCGAACGTCACGTCTTCGCGTACCTCGTTCTCGGCGGGAATACCTGCGACGCCAGTCCTGCCATTCGTGAAGCACGCGCCGGCGTGGCTGCCTTCCAGGGGCACCATGGAGCGAGAGAGAAGGGCCGGGTGTCCGCTGCTGGCCAGGCAGGTGAGACCGCTCTCACCAACGGCCGGTACCCGCACCACGGCCGATTGCGCGCCCAGCGCGCGTCGCCCGCCAGCGATGGCCGCGTGGGCCACGTCGCCCGGCGTGGTGGCCGCAGCGAGCGCAGAGCTCAGTTGGTGCAGGTGCTGGCTGCGCTCCAGGTTGACGAACTCGGTGAGCGTGAGCCGGGCCCGCTCGACAGCCTGCGCCGCCGCACTGGTGATGGTGAAGAGAAAGGTGCGGTCGGGCTCGGAGATCTCACGGTCGTGGTCCCAGTGCACGACGACGGTGCCGATGGTGCGGTCGGACACGACGAGAGGGATGATGGCAAGGGCCCGGAACCGGTCCGAATCGAGCGAACCGTAGATGTCCGGGCGATCATGCTGCAGATCTTCGATCGTCTCGGAGAACAGGGCGACGTTGTGACCGAGGACGGGGCCGTCGATTTGCAGCGAGGCCAGGACCCCGTCGATCGGATCGTCGGGTGCGTACCCGAAGCGCCGCAGCGTATGCAGCACACCCCATTCGTCGAGGAGGGCAAAGGTCGATGCGTCGACGCGCAGCTCGTCACGCATGGCGGCGAAGACGGCGTCGGCTACCTGGGCGGGGTCGGCGGCGGTCGTGAGCGCGCGAGCCATTGTCTGCATGCGCTGTGCCGTCTCGGCAGCAACCCTCCGGCGTCTTTCGTTCCTGGTTTCGGAGCGGGCCGTCCACAGCTGCACGTTGCGCTGACCACGCAGGTACGAGATCCACATGGCGCCCGCGGCCGCCGCCAGCATCGTCACGACGCGCAACGTGTGGTTCAGCTCGCCGTAGCTGTGGGGAGGTGTGCTGACGACGAGGCCGAAGAATGCCGTCAAAAGGCCCACCAGAGCCACCCGCGAGGGGCGGGCGAAGGCGGCGGCTATGAAGGGAGAGATGGCCAGAACGCCGACCAGCGAGACGTTCCCTCCATAGACGGCGAAGACGATCGCCGCCGTGGCGGCCCAGGCGAGGGCGACGAGGGTCGCCACGGCCTCGGCCCGGTCACCCCGGGCGCTGCGGGGGGTGGGCGAAAGCTGCTCGTCTCCTGGTTCGGGCACGTACTCTCCCCGTGTCGGCGTGCGGGCTCTGCTGAAAACGCTATTCCCCTGGCCGGACGGCGACGTTCAACTCCCGTCGTTCACCCGGGTTGCTCCGGCAACTCACTACCCGTGTCCGTCTCAGCGGAAACCCGGGACACGTCTGCGAGGTTTAGGTTCTCCCCCTAGGGGCTATAGACCGTCTGGCCAATCGGCATTGCATCGCATCCTCGGGGTGGCCCAGGATGAGGCCACAGGAGGGCGGAGTGGAACAGGACTTTCACATAGAGGAGCGGGCGGGGTCATCGCCGCCGGTGATCGCGGTCAGCGGGGAGATCGACGTCGCCACGGCTCCACAGTTGCGGGAGTGCCTGCACAGCGTCATCTCTCAGGGCGAGGCGACAGTGGTGCTGGACCTCCTCGGGGTGACCTTCTTGGACTCGACGGCATTGGGCGTCCTCGTGGGTGCCCTGAAGCGGTGCCGCGAGTTGGGCGGTGAGTTGCATGTCGTGGTCGCCGATCCGCGCATCGTCAAGATCTTCGAGATCACTGGGCTGACCAGTGTGTTCACCATCGCCGACTCGCTGGAATCGGCGGGGGCGGCGTGACGGAGACCACCGACCGGCTGGAGAGTGGCGATCGCATCGAGCTGAAGTTCCCGGCGCGGGGAGATCTGATCGTGCTCGCCCGTCTCGTGACGAGCGCAATTTCGGCACGCGCCGGATTCGACATCGAAGAACTCGAGGACCTTCGGCTGGCGGTCGGCGAGCTGTGCCTTCTGGCGCTTCAAGGCAGCGATGCACAGCACGGGGACGTGCGCCTGGAGCTCAACGTTCTCGGCGACGCCATTGAGGTGGTCTGCACGCTCGAGCGCGCCGGAGTGGCGAGCGCACCCAGGCCCGATGGAGACGAAGCGGCCCAGCTGAGCGAGCAGATTCTCGACGCGCTCGTCGACGAGCACGGGAGGGAGAGCCGGGACGGCTCGGTGCGGGCCTGGCTCCGCAAGCGCCGGGGGGGGCATGCGGAGTGACGGAGGGCCGGGAAGGCGATCCCGGGCCGCTGTCGGACGTCGAGGAATCTGACCGTCCAGCTCTGGACCCGGCAGCGCGCGAGGAGCTGATCACCTCCAATCTCGGGTTGGCCCACCAGCTGGCCCGCCGCTTCCTCCACCGAGGGGAACCCTTGGACGATCTGGTGCAGGTGGCGTCGGTGGCGCTGGTGAAGTCCGTCGATCGATTCGACCCTTCCCGCGGCGTCGACTTTGCCGCCTTCGCGACCCGGACGATCATCGGAGAGTTGAAACGGCACTTCCGCGACAAAGGCTGGGCGGTGCGGGCCAGCCGCCGGGTGCAGGAGCTCTACTTGGAGCTCGGGCATGCCACGGGGACGCTGGTGCAACAGCTCGGGCGCAACCCGACCGTGGCCGAGCTGGCCGAAGCGACCGGGGCGAGCGAAGAAGCCGTCATCGAGGCGATCGAAGCCGGGCAGGGCTACCGGGCCGCGTCTATCGACGCCTCGGAGAGCGAGGATGATCCGCTGTCGGCGCGGCTCGGCGAGCAGGATGGCAACTACGACTCCGTGGAGGATCGGGCCCTTCTCGGGCCGGCCCTGGCCACCCTCCCCGAGCGCGAGCAGTCCATTCTGCGCATGCGTTTCGTTGAGGGACTCACCCAATCGGAGATCGCGGCCGCCGTCGGGGTGAGCCAGATGCACGTGTCGCGGCTCCTCTCCTCCAGCCTCCAGAAGCTCCGGGAAGGCATCGGGCAGACCGAAGCCGGGCGCCGCTGAGAGCGACGATTTCGGGCACCCATGAGGTTCTGTTCCTCCGAAAAAGAGGGCCGGAACCGCATCGGTGGACGAGATCGGTGAAAATGTAAGGAAACTCTCGCGGGGCTTGAGTATGGTGCGGGCCAATCTTCAAGGGATTGGGGGCTGCCATGGTTCATCTCGATGCGACGCTGGCGAAGTCTGAGGAGCCCGGCGACAAAGGCCTGAAAGAGGGTGCCCTGGGCTTCGTCTCCTCGGTGGTCGTGGGAGTGGCCTCCACTGCTCCGGCTTACAGCCTGGCCGCCACCCTGGGCTTCGTGGTCATCGCCATCGCCGGCTTGCAGGCGCCGATCATCACCATCCTCGCCTTCGTCCCGATGCTGCTGATCTCCTACGGGTACAAGGCCCTCAACTCTGCCGATCCCGACTGCGGCACCACCTTCACGTGGGCCACTCGGGCCTTCGGGCCCAAGACGGGGTGGCTGGGTGGGTGGGGGATCATCGCCGCCGACATCCTGGTGATGGCCAGCCTGGCCCAGATCGCCGGCCAGTACGTCTTCTTGCTCTTCAATGCCAACGGCATCGGGCACAACGCGGACAGCGGCTGGGTGCTCCTCGTCGGGATCTTGTGGATCGTCGCCATGACGGCCATCTGCTACGTCGGGATCGAGATCTCGGCCAACTTCCAGAAGGCGCTCCTCGGGATCGAGCTGACCATGCTCACGGTGCTCTCGGTTGTCGCCCTGTACAAGGTCGGCGCAGGCACGGCCCCGCTCGGTCACCTCACCCCCACCTGGTCCTGGTTCAACCCCTTCGACGTACCGGGCCCAGAGAGCTTCATGGTCGGTCTCACTCTGATGCTCTTCATCTACTGGGGGTGGGACACCGCGGTGTCGGTCAACGAGGAGACCAAGGAGCGCGACAAGACTCCCGGGCGGGCTGCCGTGACCTCCACGTTCATCCTGCTGGCCATCTATGCCGTCGTGATCATTGCCGCGCAGTCCTATGCGGGCGTCGGGAGCCACGGGATCGGGCTCACAAATCCAAACAATGTCGGCGACGTCCTGTCCGTGCTGGGATCGTCGATCTTCGGCACGTCGGGGTTCGGGAGCTTCCTCTCCCACCTCCTCCTGCTCATGGTGCTCAGCTCGGCTGCCGCGTCGACCCAGACCACGATCTTGCCTACCGCCCGCACCACGCTGTCCATGGCCGTCTTCAAGGCCATTCCGGACGCCTTCGGCAAGATCCACCGGCGCTTCCTCACGCCGACGGTGTCGACACTCACCATGGGCGGCGTCTCCATCGTGCTCTACGTGGTCATGAACTACGTGTCCAACGGCAACAGCGTGATCGAGGACTCGGTGTCGGCCCTCGGGGTATGGATCGCCTTCTACTACGGGCTGACGGGGTTCTCGTCCGTCTGGTACTACCGCAAGAGCCTGCGTGAGAGCGCCCGCACCCTGTGGCTGCGGGGCATTCTGCCGCTGGTCGGCGGCCTCATCCTATGGTTCGCCATGTTCTGGTCCTTCTGGTACTACTGGAACCCGGTCAACAGCTACAGCCACTTCACGTTCCCCGGCACAGACCGGGTCATCGGTGGTGTCTTCGCCCTCGACGTGGGCACGGTGATCCTCGGCATCGTGCTCATGTATGTCTGGATGGCATTCCGTCCCGCCTTCTTCCGGGGCGAGATCCTCAACCGCGATACACCGACCCGGGTGCCCACGGACATCGGAGTTCCGGTCGGACTCTTCGGGATCGAGACCTTCGCCGATGCCGAAGGCCATGCGAAGAACGAGCCCTCCGGATCCGAGTAGCCGAACCGGGTCGCCGTCACTTCCAGTAGACAGGGACGGAGCCGGCACGTCGGCCGGCACCGGGACAAGGTGGAGGCTCCATGAAGAAGAGACTGGAAGGAACGGTTGCCCTGGTGACTGGCGCCAGCAGCGGCATCGGCGAGGCGACAGCCGTGGTGCTGGCCGAAGAGGGTGCAACCGTCGCGCTCGTCGCCCGACGTCGCGACCGGCTCGAGGCCCTGGCCGAGCGCATCGGCGGCGCAGGGAAGGCGCTGGTCATCGAGGCCGATATCACCGACCAGGCCCTGGCCGAGCGCGCCGTCGCCAGCGCCGTGTCCGAGTTGGGCCGCCTGGACACGCTGGTCAACAACGCGGGCGTCATGCTGCTGGGGCCGATCGTCGATGCGCCGATCGAGGAGTGGCAGCGGATGGTCAACCTCAACGTGTTGGGACTCCTCTATTGCACCCACGCCGCGCTGCCCCACCTGCTGGCTGCGGCTGAGGACGAGCCACGCTCGGTGGCCGACATCGTCAACGTGAGCTCGGTGGCCGGGCGAGTCGCCCGCCTGAATAGTGGTGTGTACAACGCCACCAAGCACGGAGTCGGCGCCTTCAGCGAGTCGCTGCGCCAAGAGGTCACCGCCCGGCACGTCCGGGTCACGCTCATTGAGCCCGGAGCGACGGCCACCGAGCTGGCCTTCCAGAACCGGCCGGAGATCTTGGAGGGGATGGCGCAGACCTTCGGTGGCATTGAGATCATGCACGCCGAGGACATCGCGGAGAGCATCCGTTTCGCGGTCACCCAACCGCGCCGTGTCGCGGTCAACGAGATCCTCATCAGGCCGACCGAACAGGAGCGCTGAGATCGAACGCGTCGCTGTCGTCGGGTGCTCGGGATCAGGCAAGACGACCCTGGCTCGCTCCTTGGCACGCGTGTTGGGCGCGTCCAACATCGAGCTCGACGGTATCTACCACCAACCGGGGTGGGAGCCGCTTGACGACGACCTGTTCCGGGCCCGCGTGGCCGAGGCGACCGAGGCGACGGCATGGGTCGTGGACGGCAACTATTCGGCCGTGCGGGAGATGGTGTGGGAGCGGGCCGACACCGTCGTGTGGTTCGACCTGCCGTACGCCCTGGTGATGGCCCGCTCCGTCAGGCGTACGGTGCGGCGGGCCGTGACCCGCCAGGAGCTCTGGAACGGGAACCGGGAGCCCTGGTCGAACCTGTACTCGCTCGATCCGAGGAAGTCGATCATCGCCTGGGCTGCGACCCGGCACGGCGTCTACCGTCGGCGCTACCGGGAGGCCGAGCACGACCCGCGCTGGGCGGGGTTGCGGTTCGTCCGCCTGCGCTCGCAGCGCGCGGCCGATGCGTTCCTCGCCGAGGTGACGGTCATGGCGTCGACAAGGGAGTGACGGATGGATCTGGAGTTGACCGGCAAGACCTTCCTCATCACGGGGGGCACCGACGGGCTGGGACTGGCGCTCGCCGAGCAACTGGCGACCGAGGGTGCGGCGGTCGGCGTGTGCGGACGCGACGAGGAGCGGCTGCGCGCCGCCGAACGGGCGGTACGGGCTGCCGGTGGGGACGTGCTGGCTCAGCAGGCGGACGTGTCACGCGCCGGAGACCTCGAGGCGTTCGTGGAGGCCGCCGTGTCACGGTGGGGACGAATTGACGGCGTGGTGCACAACGCGGGGCGGGCCTCGGGAAGCTCCATCGAGACGATCGACGACACCACCTGGGAGTCTGACTTCCAGCTGAAATTGATGGCCGCAGTGAGGCTGACTCGGCTGGCTCTCCCGCAGCTGCGGGCCAGCCATGGCGCCGTGCTGTTCACGCTGGCCATCTCGGCGAAGGCGCCCGGAGGGGCCAGCGAGCCGAGCTCGGTGACGCGCGCCGCCGGTATGGCCCTCATGAAGGCGCTCTCGAGGGAGCTCGCGCCTGACGGCATCAGGGTCAACGCGATCCTGATCGGGCTCATCGAGAGTGGTCAATGGATCCGCATGGCGGCCACATCCGGAACCGGGTTGCAGGACTTCTACGACCGCTTCACCGCGAACGCCGGAATACCCCTGGGCCGGTTCGGGCGGGCCGGCGAGTTCGCCGACCTCGCCAGCTTCCTCCTGTCGTCGCGGTCCTCGTATCTGACCGGGACGGCGATCAATCTCGACGGGGGCCTGTCACCCTCGGTCTGAGGTCACTTGTTGTAGCCCTCGGTCTCCATGCTGTCGCCTGTCGCGGCCGGCTCGAGGCCGACCGCGAAGCCGTCGATCACGTCCAGCCGGGTCAAGGCGTCAATGTGCGGACGGCCGTCACCGCCCCACTTGGCCTTGGCGGCCCGGCGGGCGGACTCCGTGTCCTCGGCCACCACGAACACGACTTCGTGGTCCTCGCCCACGCGTCCAGAGGCCAACTCGCCACCCAGGAACGCAGCGTAGAGATGCACGCGGGCAGCGTAGCGACTACGAAAGGGCGTATGAGTCCAGACACGTTGCAGGGAAGCACCATCGTCGTCACCGGTGTCACGGGGCAGGTGGCGCGCCCACTGGCGACGGCTCTGGCCCGCCACAACCGGGTCATCGGAGCGGCCCGGTTCTCCGACGCGGCCGCCCGCTCCGAGCTCGAGGCCGCCGGCGTGCAGTGTGTCCGGATCGACCTGGTGTCAGGTGACATGGGCAAGTTGCCCCAAGACGCCGACTACGTGCTCAATTTCGCCGTCGCCAAGACCAACGACTGGGAGAAGGACCTGGCGGCCAACAGCGGGGGACTGGCCTACCTCATGGAGCATCACCGACGCGCCCGGGCCTTCCTTCACTGCTCGTCCACGGCGGTCTACAAGCCGGAGGGGCACCGCGTCTTCGACGAGGAGGGTCCGCTGGGCGACAACCACGGGGTGTGGCCGTTCCTCCGGACCTACAGCATCTGCAAAATCGCCGCGGAGGGCGCGGCGCGCTGGGCCGCCGAGCGCTTCGCTCTCCCGACCACCATTGCGCGCCTGTCCGTGCCGTACGGCGACAACGGCGGCTGGCCGGCCATCCACCTGCACATGATGCTGAACGGCTCCGCCATCCCCGTGCACGTGGACGCGCCCAGCATCTATCACCCGCTCCACGCCGACGACATCGCAGCCATGGTGCCGCGCCTGCTCGCGGCGGCGTCGGTCCCGGCGGTGACGGTCAACTGGGGCGGGAGCGAGCCAGTGAGCATTGAGGAATGGTGTACCTACTTGGCCGGGCTCGTCGGCACCGAGGCGCGCTTCGAACCGACGGAGCAGACGATCGACAGCGTGGCGATCGACACGACGCGCATGCACGAGCTGGCGGGGCAGACGACGATCCCATGGCGCGAGGGCATGGCGCGCATGGCGAAGGCGCTGCATCCCGACCTGGTGCAGTGAGCGAGGACCCGACAGGGGTCGCCGACGAATTGCGCTTCGTGTTGTCGGACCCGGAGGAGCCACCGGCATCGGACCTCCTGGCGGCCATGCGCACCGAGCTGATCGGCGCCTACGACAACGCCAGCCGTCTCGACAACCCGGCACTTCTCCCCGCCGAACTGCGCGGGCCCGACGGCGCCTACTACGTCGGGTACGAAGGTGCTGCGGCCGTGGCCGGCGGGGGCCTGCGGCGTCTCGGCGAGGGGACGGCGGAAATCAAGCGGATGTACGTGCGTCCCCAAGCGCGCTCGCGCGGCGTGGCGGCGGCGCTGTTGCGCGCGCTCGAGGCGGCGGCCCGGGATCTCGGTTACGCGCAGGCGCGGCTCGACACCGGCCCCAAGCAGCCCCACGCCCAACGCCTGTACCGCGCTGCAGGGTATGCGGAGATCGCGCCCTACAACGACAATCCCTTCGCCTGTTTCTTGGGCGAGAAGCGACTGGCCTGAGGCGCCCACCTCGCGGTGCATCCGGACCGAGTTGCGCCGCGGCGCGCCGGACAGGGAGCCTGATGCGATGACGGGACGGGCGGCCGTGGGCGACGACGCCCGGCCTCCCGAGGAGGAACGGCTCCCGTTCCGACAACGCTGGGCCTGGACGCTGCAGATGAACAGGCCCATGGCGTCGCCCTTCATCGGACTGGTCTGTGCGGTGTCCATCGGGGGCCCACTGGCCGTCGGTATCGCCACGGGCTATCCCCGGGCTGGTGGCTGGGCGGCCGTCGGGGCCTTCTTCACGGACATGGCGGTCTTCCAACCCGGTCACCGGTTCCGGGCGAGGATCGTGGCCGGTACTGGTGTCCTGGTGGCGATCGGTGCCTTCCTGGGCGCGTTGTGCGGCATCCGCGGCATCGCCATCTACCCGGTCGTGGCCCTGTGCACCTTCGGGGCAGGACTGCTTGTGGAGTTGGGCCCACAGGCTGCCTTGATCGGCGTCTCGTCGGTGACTTCCCTCGTCTTCTCCGCCTCGTTCGATGTCTCTGCGACTGAGTCGCTCGTGGTCGGCGTCGTGACACTCCTCGGCGGGCTCTTCACTGCCGCCCTGGCTGTGGTGGCGAGGCGCGGCCTCGCCCGTTATGCCGACCCGACCCGCCATTCCGGTGCCACCGGATGGGCATGGGCGCGTGAGGTGGGGACGACGATGCGGCGGGCCACCCATGTCAGGTCGGTTCCCTTCTGGCACGCCGTCCGCCTGACGGCGGCGGCCCTTGTCGGCACGGTGTTGTTCCGGGTCACGAACCCGGATGACGGCTTCTGGATCCCTGAGGCGGCGCTGTTCATCATGCGGCCCGATATCCAGCTCACGAGACGACGGGCCGTGCTTCGGATCATCGGGAGTGTGGCCGGGGCCGTCCTGACCACCGTGGTGCTCGTTGCGCTCCGGCCCGACACGACGCTTCTGGCGTTGCTCGCCGTCTTCGCCAGTGGCGTCGCCTTCTCGGTGCAGCGGGTGAACTTCGGCCTCTATATCACTTTCGTCACGTGCATCTTCGTCCTGCTCACTGCCTTCGGCGGCCTGCCCGCGCGCACGGCTATCTCGAACCGCGTCGTGGACAATCTGATCGGTTCGGCCCTGGCCGTGGCCGCGCTATGGCTGCGGCCCACCCGGCCCCGGCTCTTGTCGCAGTAGCGTCGAGTCGTGGCCTACGCCGCGCTGGTGCAGGTGGAGATCGATCCCGGTTCCGACGTGGCGCTCCGCCACGCGATCCTCGACGAATTCGTGATCCCCGAGGTGCGATCGCTCCCCGGGTTCGTGCGCGCCCTGTGGCTCAACGACCGAGCCGGCACCGGAACCTGCGTGGTCGTCTTCGAAGACGAGGAAGGGGCCAGGGCCGGACTGGCCGTACTGACCCGGCCGGGCGGGCCGCCGCTGGTGGGCTCGGGACTCCACGAGGTCGAAGCCGAAGCATGAGGCCGGTCGTTCGGCAGCGTCAGAAGGTCCAGACCTCGACGACCTGCCACGTTGTCCTCGTCGGTGAGCACCCACATGCCGTAGCACCCGGCGCCCCGGGCGACCATGGCGAGGCGCTCCAGCAGGGCCCGCCCGATGCCACGGCGACGGAAGGGCTCGTCGACAGCGAGCTCGTAGACGAACATCTCGGTGCCCTTGTCGGGGTGGGTCACCTCGACCCCGCTGACGAACCCCGCGGGTCGCTCGTCCTCGTAGGCGATCAGCAGGTGGTGGGTGTCGTCGGCGATGAAGCGAGCCGTGGCGTCGGCACGAGCCGGGCCGTCGAACAGGTGGGAGGCCGCCGCGACGAGTCCGTCGTCTCCGGGGCAGAGCACCCGGATGTCCATCTGCTCAGTCGGCACCGGGGCGCGCCTGGCGCGCCGCCCAGGCCAGTACCAGCTGCAGAGGGAGGCGGCCCCAGGCGACGATGCGGTTGTCCGAGGGTCCGGGGTTGCGCCCCGTCCCGGCGTCGAGCGCCATCTGGACATTGGCCGGGAAGACGGCGGCCAGGGTGGCCAGGCTGGCCGCCGACGCCCAGCGCGTACGCCGGACCAGACCGACGGCGCAGACGAGCTCGACGACCCCGCTGGCATAAATGAGGTTGGTGTGGTGCTCCTCGGGGAGGGCGCGCGGCATAATCGGTGCGAAGGACTGCGGGCGGACGAGGTGCACGACGCCGCTGGCGGCAAAGGCGGCGGCGAGTGCCAGAGGGGCGCGGCGTCGGAGGCGGACCACGAACGGGACTGTACTGTGGCGGCGTGCCAACACAAGTGACGATCGTCGGGGGCGGAAGCTATCAGTGGGGCCCGGAGTTGATGGCCGACCTCTTTGGGACGCCGGCGCTCGCCGGCCTGCACCTCGTGCTCGAGGACATCGACCCCATGCCGTTGCCGAAGATGGAAGCGCTGGCCCACAAGCTGAACGAGGCCATGGGCGCCAAGGCGACGATCGCCACCACCACCGATCTCCATGCGTCACTCGACGGCGCCGACTTCGTCATCGTCTGCATCTCAACGGGTGGCTTCCGTTCCATGGCGGTGGACCTGGACGTGCCGGCGACGCACGGCATCACGCAGACCGTGGGGGACACCGTGGGGCCGGGCGGCATCAACCGCGCCCTGCGCAACATCCCCGTCCTCGTCGGCATCGGCAAGGCGATGGAGGAGCGCTGCCCGGACGCGTGGCTCTTCAACATCACCAACCCCATGACGGCGTTGACCCGCTCCGTGTGCCGCGAGACCAGCATCAAGACGGTTGGGCTCTGTCACGAGGTGGGCAACTTCTGCATGGACCTCGCCATCGCGCTGGGCCGGCCCCTCGACGCCGTCTCGGCCGCCGTGACCGGGGTCAACCACTTCCCGGTGGTCACCTCGCTCGAGGTCGACGGCGCTGACGGCTTCGATGTGTTGCGCCACCTGGTCGAGGAAGTCGGTGGCCTGGCCGCGTTGGCCCCGTACCCGGGGCGCCCGGAGGCGGAGACGTTCTCCAAGCTCGACTTCGCCGAGCGTCACCTCTTCAAGCTGACGCTGCTCGACCGTTGGGGCACCTTCCCGGCTGCCGGCGACCGGCACATTGCTGAGTTCGTCTCGTTCGCCCTCACGCCCGAGTCCGACTGGGGCGCGACGTACAACATTGAGCTCAGCCCGATCGCGCGCCGCGAGCAGCACCAGGCCGACTACATCGCCGACGTCGACGCCTGGCTGGCGGGCACCAAGGACCTGCAGACCTGGCAGTCCGGCGAGCTGCCCTCGCCCATGATCCAGGCCATGCTGACCGGGGACCCCTTCGAGGCCCCGGTGAACATCCCCAACACCGGTCAGGCCGTCGGCCTGCCGGCTGATGCGGTGATCGAGTCGATCTGCGTCATCGACGGCGACGGCATCCGCGGACGCGACCGCAGCACGCTGCCCACGCCGTACGACGAGATCGTCCGCCGCCATGTGGCCACCCAGGAGCTCACCGTCGAAGCGGCGCTCCGGGGCGACCGCACCTTGGCCGGGGAGGCCTTCGCCCTCGACCCCCTGGCGGGCCGGGGCGACCTGCACGTCACCGACGCCATGGTCGACGAGCTCCTCTCGGGCACGGCGGAGTGGCTGCCCCAGTTCGCCGCACGCTGACCGGCACGTCGGAAGGAACGCGCATGCGCATCGGATTCATCGGGCTGGGTGCAATGGGCTTGCCCATGGCGGGACACCTGGTGGCTGCCGGCCACGACGTCAGCGTCGCCTCGCGCGGCCGGGGGCCGATCGACGGGGCCGTGTCGCTAGGGGCCACCGACGGAGGCTCGCCCCTCGGGGTGGCCCAAGCCTCCGACGTCATCATCTTGTGCGTTCCCAACTCGCCCGAGGTGGTGGAGGTGATCGACGCCATGTTGCCGGCGCTGGGCGCCGGCAAGACCGTCATCGACACGTCGACCATCGACCCCGAGGTGGAGCGGGCGCAGCACGCACGGGTGGGGGAGGCGGGCGCACGCTATCTCGATGCGCCGCTCTCGGGCGGCACGGCCGGCGCGCAGAAGGGCACGCTCACCCTGATGGTCGGCGGTGACGCCGACACGTTGGCCGACATGGAGCCGGCGCTCCAGCCCTTCGCCGGGCTCGTGGTGCACGTGGGAGGCCCGGGCATGGGCCAGGTCGTCAAGCTGTGCAACCAGGTGATCTACGCGGCGCAGATGACGGCGACGGCCGAGGCGACGGCCATGGCCCTCCGGTCCGGAGTCGACATGGACAAGCTGCTGCTCGTGCTCACTCATGCCACCGGCGACTGCGTGGCGGTGCGGACGCGCCTGCCCGTCCCCGGTGTGATCCCCGAGAGCCCGGCGTCGAACGGATGGCAACCCGGCTTCATGACCGACCTCATGGCCAAGGACCTCGACCTCGCCCTGGCCTACGCAGCGCGCTGCGGCGTGCCCCTGCCGACGACCGCCACGGCACGCCAGCTGCTCACGGCCGCCAGCACGGCCGGGTACGGGCGCCAGGACTTCTCGGCGGTGGCCAAGGTCGTGCTGGCGCTGGCCGGCGCCCAATGAGTGGCATCGCTCAGTTGCCAACCCCCGCGCTCATCCTGGCGGCCGATCATCGCGCCCGCGCCATGGTCACCACCGAGAACTGGGCCGAGTTCTTCGCGGCGTTGGCCCAGGCGCTGCCCTCTTGCGACGGAATCCTGGCCACCGCCCAACCGCTGGACGCGCTGGCGGCGGGGGGCCATCTCACCGCGCTGCACCGCACCTACCTCTCCATCAATCGCACGGGTCTGGCCGGCTCCGTCTTCGAGCTGGACGACCGCCTGGTGGCGAGCGTGCCCCGGGCGGCCGCCGAGGGCTGGTCGGGCGTGAAGCACATGACACGCATCGACATGGACGATCCACGCACGGCCCCCGCGCTCGAGCTGCTGGGCCAGGTGCTCGAGCAGGCGAAGCAGGCGGGGCTCGATGCGCTCATTGAGCCGCTGGGGTGGGAGGGGGGGCGGATCCGTCGGGACACGGATGCCATCGTGCTGGCGTCGATCATCGTCCACGACATGGGCGCGCCGGTAATTAAGGTGCCGGTGCCGGCGGTCGCTCCCGGCGCCGAGCGCCAGCGCGCCGTGGCCCGAGTGGTGGCCAGTGTGGGTGTGCCCGTCCTCTTCCTCGGCGGCCCGCGCACCGCGGCCGGGCGCGACGCGGTGTTCGACGAGGTGCGCGACGTGATGGAAGGCGGTGGAGCGGGCATGGCGATGGGGCGCACGATCTACCAGGACCCCGACCCGGCCGAAGCGGCCGGACTGGTGCGCGCCCTGGTGCACGGCCGATGATCCTCACCATCGACTTCGGCACCTCGGTCACCAAGGTCGGCTTGTGGGGCGATGACGGCCTGGTGGCGCTGGCCCGGGCCGAGCTGACCACGACCTACCCGCAGGTGGGCTGGGCGGAGCAGGACCCGCTGCGCTGGTGGACGTCGCTCGTCATCGCCTGCGCCGAGGCCCGCGCCAAGGCTCCCCTGGCCTTCGCTGCCGTCGACGTGGTGTCCTGCTCGGGCGCCCGCCAGACCTTCGTCCCCGTCAGCGCGGACGGTGATCCGATCGGCAAGGGCATCCTGTGGTCGGACCACCGGGGGGCTGCCGAGGCGCGGGTACTGGCCGAACGCATGGGAGGCGACGACATCAACCGGGCCCGGACCGGGATCCCGCTCGACGCCGGCGCCGTGGCGGCCAAGCTGGCGTGGCTGGCCGAGCACCAGCCGGAGCGGATCGAGGCGGCCCGCGTGGTGCTGTCGCCCCGCGATTTCATGGTGTACCGCATGACCGACCAGCTGGTGACCGACGCCACGTTCGCCTCCCGCTCCGGCCTCTACGACTTCGACGGCAACGCCGTGCGCGAGCTGGCCGGGCCCGCCCTGGGCAAGCTCCCGAGCGTGGTCCCGTCGGACACCGTCGTCGGCCAGCTCAAGCCCGTCCCGGCGGCTGAGCTCGGGTTGCGCCCGGGGGTCCCCATCGTCATCGGCGCCGGTGACCGGCAATGCGAGGTGCTGGGGTCCGGAGCGTCGGAACATCACCCGATGGTGAGCTGGGGCACGACGGCCAACGTCTCGGTGCCGGTGCAGGAACGCCCCGTGCCCTCGCCCGCCGGCGCGGTGGTGACCCGCGCCGCCGACGGAGGCTGGCTGCTCGAAGGCGGGCTGTCCGCGGCCGGTTCCTTCCTGGCCTGGCTGGCCCGGCTGCTCGACCGCAGCACCGACGAGTTGGGACGACTGGCCGCCGAGAGCGCTCCCGGAGCGCGGGGCGTGGTCGCCGTGCCGTGGCTCGACGGTGCCCGCGCCCCGTGGTGGCGCGACGATGCCAGGGCGGGGTTCATGGGGCTCGGCGCCGCCCATGGTGCCCCCGACATGGCACGGGCCGTAGTGGAGTCCGTTGCCTGGGACGTGGTGCGGGTGATGGAAGTGGTCACGGTCGGGCGACTCGGCGGCTCGACCGCGGAAGGGGTGACACTGGGTGGCGCCGGGTCCGGCTTGCCGGTGTGGGTCGAGGTCCTCACCTCCGTGCTCGGCCTTCCTGCGCTGCGCCACCGCTCCGGAGAGGCCGCATCGGCCGGGGCGGCGCTCCTGGCCGGCAAGGCCCTGGGCATGGGGCTGACGCTCGACCAGCTCGACCCTGTGGCAGCCGTGATCGTGCCGAACCCGGCCGCAGTCGAGCTCTACCGCGGGCTGCGGCTGCGGGTCGACCACGTGGCCGAGGCCGTGCTCGCCGCCACCGAGTCGCTCCCGGGAACCGGTTACCCAGCGCCCTGACCCGTGCGCGTCGAGCTGGCCTACGGCCGCCACGGGACAGCGGTCGAGGTCCCCGACAGCGCCGAGGTCATCCTCCCGACGGACGAGCCGGGGTTGACGGACGAGGCCGCGGCGGTCACCGCGGCCTTGCTGAGCCCATGGGCCGGACCGCCGCTGCAGCAACTCGCGGCAGGAGCGGAGCGGGTGGTTGTCGTCTTTCCCGACCTGACGCGTCCCATGCCGAACCGCACCGTACTTCCACCATTGCTGGCGGAGCTCGACCGCTGCGGGGTGGCCGACGACCGCATCACACTGCTGTGCGCCACCGGGACCCACCGGCAGGCCACGGTGGCCGAGATGCTGGAGCTCGTTGGGCCCGGGATCGTCGAGCGCTACGGGATCGTCGATCACGACGCGACCAGTACGACGCACGTCAGCGTGGGAGAGGTCGACGGTGTGCCGGTGCTCCTCCAGCGCGAGTACGTCGAGGCCGACCTGCGCGTCGTCACCGGATTCGTCGAGCCCCACTTCTTTGCCGGCTTCAGCGGCGGGCCGAAGGCGGTGTGCCCGGGCCTCGCCGCCAGCGCGACCATCCTGGAGGCACACCACCCGCGCCGCATCGCCGATGCCCGGGCGACCTTCGTGACGAGGACGGGCAACCCCGTCCACGACTTTGTACGAGCGGCCACCGCGCTGGCGCCCCCCCAGCTCTCGGTCGACGTCGCCATCAACCGGGCCCGCCAGGTGACGGCCGTCTTCGCGGGCCCGCTGCCCGCAGCGCACGATGTCGCCTGTGCCCACGTGCAGTCGTCGGCCGTGCGCACGGTCGACGCAGCGTTCGACCTGGTCGTGTCGACGAACGGCGGGTACCCGCTGGACCGCAACCTCTACCAGGCGGTCAAGGGCATGGCGGCGGCGGGACGCATTGTGCGGCCGGGCGGGATCATCGTCATGGCGGCCGCCTGCGAGGACGGCATTCCGGTCGACGGAGCCTTCGCGCGCATTCTGGCGGCGGCGCGCACGCCGGCCGACCTGGCCGGCGCCGCGGGGGCGCCCGAGCTCGATCGCTGGCAGGCACAGGTCCTCGGGCGCGTGCTCGCCCGGGCCGAGGTGCAACTCCACACCGACACGCTGGACGGACCCCCGCTCCCGGAGGCGCTGTTGACGCCGGCGCCGGACCTCGACGGCGCCGTGGCGGCCGCCCTGGAGCGCCTCGGAACCGGAGCACGTGTGGCCGTCCTGCCGGAGGGCCCCCTCACCGTGGCGACGGTGCGCCCACAACCGTGACGCGGGGTTGCGAGGGACTCCAGGGCTTCTAAAGAAAATCCCAGGGCCGGACGACAATTGCCGGACCAGAGCAGGAGCGACCTGCTTGGCGCAGGCGTCTGTCGCTGGTCCGCCCGGCTCTCCGCGAGGAAATCACATGACCAACCTTTCAGGTTTTGCCGTCCTCGAGGACCTGCCTGCCGGCGTGCGCCTGGCCGAGATCGCGCAGCGCATCGCCGAGACCGTGGCCGGACCGGCTGCCTACGACGTCGATCTGCACGCCCGCTTTCCGGCCGAATCGCTGGCGGCCCTGAAGGAGGAGCGTGTGCTCTCGGCCCTGGTTCCCGTCGAGCAAGGCGGGATGGGGGCCACGCTGACGGACGTGAGCAATGCAGTCCGCATACTGAGCCGCTCCTGCGCGGCGACGGGGTCGATGCTCGGCATGCACATCGAGCAGCTGTTCCTGCTCCTCCGGTTTGGCAATACGCCCGCGCTCCGTCGGATCGTCGACGAAGTCGTCGAAGAGCAACTGCTCATGGCCAATGCCAACAGCGAAGTGGGGCTCGGCGGCGACGTGATGCGAAGCATCGCCGCCCTCGAGCCCGAAGGCGACGGGTGGCGTTTCGACAAGCAGGCGCTTGCCGTCTCCTTCGGTTCTGACGCCGACCTCATCCTTTCGACGGCCCGACGCTCCGCCGACGCCCCAGACTACAACCAGGTGCTGGCGCTCCTGCGCGCGGCCGAATGCACCCTCGAGCCAACGAGTGAGTGGGACACGCTCGGTCTGCGCGGCACCTGCAGCGCGGGACTCCATATCAGCGCTCATGTGACGGCTGACGACCTGTTCCCGGTGCCGTTCTCAGTGATCGCCAATGGCGGCGCCGCCCAACTGCGCCACGTCACGCTCACTGCGGTGTGGACCGGCCTGGCCGAGGCAGCCATGGAGGAGGCGCACAAGACCGTACGCACCGCGGCCCGGCGCAGCATCGGCACCACCCCCCAGTCGGCTCTGCGGCTGGCCGAGATCTACACCGAGGTGCAGGCGGCGCGCTGCACGCTGGCCGATGCGCAGCGCCAGATGGAGGAAGCCATTGAGTCCAACGGCTTCGAACACGTCGGGCTCATCATGAGCCTGCGCAACGTCAAGGTCGTCACCTCTACTGCCGCCATGCGGGCTGCCACTGCGGCCTTGCAAATTTGCGGCATCAATGGTTTCCGGCGCGGTGAGGACCGACCGCTCGAACGGATTTTGCGCGACGCCTGCGGCAGCTTGATCATGATCAGCAACGATCGCTACTTGCTCGAGAACGCGGAGATGTTCGCCGTCCGCAAGACCATTTGAGTCGAGCGGGAAGCCGGCCGGGGCGGTATCGTCCACACTGAGGTTGGGATCGTGAAGGTGGGAACGACAACAAAGTCTGTCCTCGTGACAGCGCAAGATCGGCGCGCCACTGCAGTGGCGCCGCTTTGAGGAGCCGGGTGCTTTCCCCTGACAGCGTGGAGTCCTTTGCCGTCTGGCTGGGGACACCTGACAGACCGCATTTCGCCTGGTTGGACTTTCCCGAGGACCGGCGCGTTGTCGGCGCCGTGGTCCTCTGCCCGACGATGGGGTTGGAAGCGGTCTATTCGGCCCGTGCGCTCCGGGACCTGGCTCAACGGTTGGCGGCGTCGGGTTGGTTGGCGATCCGGGTGGATTACGCGGGCATGGGGGACTCCGCGGGATCGTGGACCGATCCCGACCTGGTCGCCGAGTGGTGCGGCGGTATCCGCGAAGCCATCGACTACGCCCGTGGCTTCGGTGTGGCGCGGGTGGCGTTGGTGGGTCTCCGACTCGGCGCCACACTCGCCGCCGCCGAGCTCGCCCGTGGCGGGGGGGTAGACGACCTCGTGCTCTGGGACCCGTGCGCGACCGGAAAGGCGTTCCTGCGCGAGCAGCGCGCGCTGTGGGCCTTCCTGCGGAGCCAGGCCATCGAATGGGGGGTGCTGAGAGAGGACCAGGTGTGGGGTTCGGGGGACACGATCGACGCTGGGTCATTCGAAGCGCCCGGCGTGATGTTCTCCGCCTCGACCGTCGAGGAGCTCGAACCGCTGGCTATCGCTCCGAGCGACCGGGTCCTCGCCCCTCGGGAACTGATCCTGACGCGGGAGGGACGGAAGGTCCCCCGCGCCCTGGCTGAAAGGGAGTCGCTGCCCGACGTCGAATTCCTCGAGATCAGCGGGCAGGAAAGCCTTCTCGAGGTCAGCGCCGTCACCCCCGAGTCGACGCTCAATCAAATCCTCTCCTGGCTCACCCCAGCCGACCCGGCGGTGAGCCGGTTGGAGCTCCCGCATGAGCACGCGGCGGCCGTACATCGGACCGAGGGTGGGCCAGGCATCGTCGAGTGTCCACTCACCATGGGCCCGCTCCGCCTCTTTGGGATACTGAGCGAACGCGAGGACCGGGTCGAGACGCCGGTTCCCACCGTCGTGTTCTTCAACGCAGGTCGGATGGACCATCAGGGTCCGGCCCGGCTCTGGGTGGACCTGGCCCGAGCGTGCGCGGCTGACGGCTTACGATGCCTGCGCGTTGATCTAAGCGGGCTGGGCGATAGCCCCACCAGGCCGGGACGAACGGAAGGGGTGGAGTTTCCCGCTGACGGCCTCGAGGACGTCGCCGACATACGTCGGGACATCAGCGCCGCATTCGGCCCGCAGGTGCAGCTTGTCGGGCTGTGCTCCGGCGGCCACTTCGCCATTGAGAGTGCCCTGGCCGAACCCGCGCTCTCCGTGTGTGTCGTCAACCCCGCCATTTCGATCTTCCCATGGGACTTTCGATCGGAGCGGCGCTTCGAGCCCAACGAGGAATCGGCGCTGCCGGAGCGCGATTCCTCCCACCCCTTGATGTCTCGGATGATGGCGAAGCTCGGGCCTCTCAAGGACGCCGCGCGAAAGACCCCTCTCGGATGGTGGGTGCTCAAGCGATTCTTCGTGAAGGTGAGTCCCGCCCAGATCTTCGAACGCTTGACCCAGTCCGGTGTCGAAGTCCTGGTCGTCGCCGGAGAGGCTGAGGACCATCGACTCCGCGAGGGTGAGCAGCGTCGGTACCGTTCGTTGAACCGGAAGGACTCCTTCACCATGGAGGTGTTCCCCGACTTGGAGCACACCCTGCTGGAGCGAACGGGACGTGACCGTGTCTCCAGGCTCATGCACACCTTTCTCGTTCGCGGTGGCGTCGACGCCAGTGAGATCGGCGCGGCTGGCACACCCGGCGATGCGCTGCGCAGAGTCCACGACTAGGGTCGAGCGCGTTCGGCTGGAAACTGAGATGGCGGGCACCGCTGGGTTGGCGGTATGTGCTGAATTCTCCAGCGAGGACGCGACACGTGACGGATGCCTGCTCAGGAGTTGGATGGTTCATGAATGCTCAAGCCCCCGTCAACGTTTTCGATAGGACGCCGTGAGCCTCGAGGTTTTTGAAGACTGGGAATCCGAGGTGCGCGGCTACATCCGCCTCTTTCCGACGACGTTCGACGCTGCGCGAGGGTCCGTCCTGATCGGCGAGGACGGAGCGGAGTACATCGACTTCTTCGCCGGAGCCGGAACGCTGAACTACGGACACAACAATCCGTTGTTCAAGCAGGCAATTCTCGAATACATCGAACGTGACGGAATTGTTCACGCGCTCGACATGGCCACTCGGGCAAAGCGTGAGTTCATCGAGACGTTTCGCGACCTGATTCTCAGCCCGCGCGGGCTGCGGTACAAGCTGCAGTTCACCGGACCGACGGGGGCGAATGCAACGGAGGCAGCGATCAAGCTCGCACGACTGGCGACCGGGCGGACAAGCGTCATTGCATTCACGCACGGGTACCACGGGCTGAGCCTCGGGGCCCTCGCCACGACGGCGGCGCGCCAGTATCGGTCAGCGGCTGGTGTGCCGCTGGGCAACGTGACGTTTGCCGCGTACGAGGACTACTTCGGTGCCGACGTCGACACGATCGCGCTCCTCGCCAAGCAGCTCGAAGACCCATCGAGTGGCGTCGACCGGCCTGCGGCCATCATCGTCGAGACCATTCAAGGCGAGGGCGGAGTCACCGCCGCGAGTGCTGAATGGTTGCGTCGCCTCGCCTCGCTCGCCCTTGAGCACGAGGTTCCACTGATTGTCGACGACATCCAAGCGGGGTGCGGCCGCTCTGGCGATTTCTTCAGCTTCGAGCGGTCCGGCATTCAGCCCGACATGGTCGTCCTCTCCAAGTCGATCTCGGGGTACGGATTGCCGATGTCACTCGTGCTGATCAGGCCAGATCTCGACGTATGGGAACCGGGAGGTCACACGGGCACGTTCCGAGGCAACAACCTCGCCTTTGTCGGGGCAACGGCTGCTCTGCGCACGTACTGGACCGACGGACTCTTCAGTGCTGAAATCAAGCGTAAGGGCGAATTGCTACGGAGTCGCCTGGAGGCCATCGCGGCGCGTTATCCCGGTCGACTCGAAGCGTCCGGGCGCGGCTTGTTCCGGGGGATCGCCTCGCTTACCGACCCGAGTTTCGGGGCGCGGGTGTCGCAGGAATCGTTTGCGCGTGGCGTCGTCATCGAGACAGCGGGGACCTACTCCGAGGTCCTCAAGTTCCTGCCCCCGCTCACCACCGATGACGACATGCTGCTCAGAGGCTTGGACGTCGTCGCGGGCGTCATCGAAAACCAGTTCGCGGCGCTGACGGGATGACGCGGCCTCCTGAAGATCAAGGGCGCATCGGGGACCGAGGGGATGGAGCGGTCACATCAGAGGTGGCCCCGTTGTGCCCTTCGATACGCACCACGCTCACCGTCGACGCGATGAGGTCTCGGAGCTCATCGAGATCCGGGGTCGTGCCGGCGACATGGAAAACGTGCGCCTCGGAGCCCTCCCGCCAATCGATTCGCTGACCCGGCCCTCTGACAAGCACGATCTCGTCGACACCCTCGAGCTGGCGGAGGTCGGAGAGGCCCTCGACGCTGTCAATCCACTCGACGTCGGTCTGAGGAAAGACGTAGAGGAGGTACGCGATCCGGGAGCATTCGACCGGCCCTTTCAGTCCGACGGCGTCACGCACCGCCAGGCGGAGCGCGGTGCGCAAAATGCTGAAGCCCGAAGCGCGCTCGACCATTTCGGAGATTCCACCGCCCGGCCGCCCGTTCACCTCAATGATTACTGGTCCGTCATCCGTGAGCTTGATCTCGGTGTGGAGGCAGCCTGACTCCACACCGAGAGCCTGTGCGGCTTCGGTAGCCGCCTGGAAAACTTCGGCCTCGAGCTCAGGAGAGAGTGCACTGGGCGTGAAGTAACCGGTCTCACGGAAAGGCCACAGGAAGGGCGTGCGGGCACTAATGGCCGCGTGTTCGACGTTGCCGTTCTCCACCACGCTCTCCACGGAGACGAAGCCTGCGAATCCACTGCCGGCGAGGTCCGTGCCTGCGTCGGGCACGAATCGTTCAAGTACGTAGTCCTCGTTTGGTGCGTCGCGCCGCCCGCGCAGGAGCTCGAGCGTGGTGTGGAGCTCCGAGGCTGACGAAATGGGCAGAGTGTCTCGACTGGCCGAGCCGTAACGTGGTTTCAGTACTGCTGGGTAGGTGAACGCGAATCCGATTTCCGTGATGGCGGCACCGTCAGCATCCTTGTCGATGACCGAGATCATGGGGACCGGGAGCCCAGCCGAGGCGAGTGCGTCGCGCTGTGCGAATTTGTCCGTGAGCAACTTCGCCGTATCGAGGCTGTGGAACGGGAGCCACAGCAGCTCGGCAAGGCCGGCCGTCCAGACCAGATCGGAGTCGTGAATCGACAGCACTCCATCGGGCTCGTGCTCTCGCAGAGCGGCGGCAACGCGCTCCAGGTCGCGGTCCGACGAGTCGATCACGGGGCCGAACTTGCGCAGCAGCCGCGCCGTCGTCGGCGCGTTGGGCTTCGAGTGGTCGACGACCCACACCAGGCGGCACACCCCTTCAGCCGCTTGTGTGATCGACAGCGGAGCGAAGGAAAGCGGGTCGTAGACGTAGGCGAGGGCGGGGAGCGATGCCACGGCTCGACTCAGGCCGCCTGAGATTCAGCGCCGAAATGCGCATTGAGGCCGACCTCGTAGCCAGCGGGATCCTCGACGACAGAAGATCCTGAAGTGTCGGTCATGTCATTTCCTCGCCGAGCGTCGAACGGACCAGCAGCAGACGAGTGTGCCAGCTAGCCGGAGTTTATGGGCACTGCCTGCGTGCCTCCTGAGTCCCTGCGACTGCTTCTCGCAGATCCGCGACGCGAGGGAGTGGCGAAGATCTCTGTCATGGACAACCGATGTCCGGCGGGAGCGAAGGTGTCAGCGACGACTCTGGCTCCCGGCGAAGACGACGGATGCGCTCTCGCCTGTTGTCCACCTGTCCGACACGGCCGCCACGTGATATCGGCCGATTCGAGCGGGCGGACTTCGGGGCTGAGCACCCACCTTCCCTGACGC
>Ga0302235_10000755_pt1 | contig 24941 bp, 19 predicted proteins | sample II_Palsa_N3_3_FD_193577 | JGI IMG/M metagenome (GOLD analysis project Ga0302235, IMG submission 193577) | Peat permafrost microbial communities from Stordalen Mire near Abisko, Sweden - II_Palsa_N3_3 | ecosystem: Environmental > Terrestrial > Soil > Palsa > Peat permafrost | place: Sweden...
TAGCGCAGCGAGTCCATCATCAGCTGCAGCAGGATCGGATCACCGGCGTTCAGGGCATTGCCGCAGCCGGTCGTGTCGTAGTACAGGCCGGGGTTGCCGGGCTCGACCCGGTAGTAGGCCCGGTTGTCGATGCCGCGGAAGCACAGCGTGGGGCCGTCCGGGCCCGCCTCGGCGGTGTGGTTGAATACCACGTCGAGGATCACTTCGAGGCCTGCCTGGTGCAGCGCGTTCACCATCGCCTTGAACTCGGCGACCTGCCCGCCCGGCTGGCCGGCCCGGACGGCGGCGGAGTAGCCGTTGTGCGGCGCGAAGAAGCCGATCGTGTTGTAGCCCCAGTAGTTCGTGAGCCCTCGCTGGACGAGGAAGGCCTCGGGCACGTTCTGGTGCACGGGCAGCAACTCGACGGCCGTGACGCCGAGGTCACGCAGGTGCGCGATGGCGGCCTCGTGGCCCAGGCCGGCGTAGGTCCCGCGCAGCTCAGCGGGAATGTCTGGGTGGCGCATGGTGAAGCCCTTGACGTGGACCTCGTACACGACCGTGTCCGCGTAGCGGTGCCAGGGCCGCTCATCGTCCTGCCAGCGGAACGCCGGGTCCACGACCAGGCTCCTGGGCATGTGCGCGGAGGAGTCCAGGGTGCTCGGCGCACCGGGGTCGGCCTCGTCCTGGCCGAGCACCTCCGGGCCGAATGAGACCGTTCCGCTGACCGCCTTGGCGTACGGGTCGAGCAGCAGCTTGGCCGGGTTGCACCGCAGGCCCTGCTTCGGGTCCCAGGGGCCGCCGACCCGGTACCCGTAGGGCTGCCCCGGGCCGACTCCCGGCAAGAAGGCATGCCAGACATCGGCATCGTTATCTCGCAGCGGGATCTGCGTTTCCGCGCCGGCCTCATCGAACAGGCACAAGGTGACGCTGTCGGCGACGGTGGAGGCGATCGCGAAGTTCGTGCCCGCGATGCCAAACTGCTCGCCGGGCGTGGCGCCCAGCGGGAACGGCTTGCCGGGCAGCGCGACGGCCCCGGCCGCGGTGGTCTGGCTACTGGTCATTGCTGGGCCTTTCCCGCTATGTCGCGCAGGACGTCGCCGAGCGCGGGGACTGCGCCGTGGCGGCGCAGGATCAGGTCGGCGATCAGGCCGGTCCACCCGGTTTGGTGGAAGGCGCCGATCGCGGCGCCGTTGTCACCGTGGAAGTACTCGCTGAAGATCAGGTTGTCCTTCCAGGCCGGATCGGTCTGCATCCGCTCGGTCCCGCCGAAGCAGGCCCGCCGCCCGTTTTCGTCCCTGGTGAACAGCGAGATCAGCCTGTCCTGCAGGTCGGCGATGATCAGGTCCAGGGTGAGCTGCTTGCCTGAGCCGGTCGGGTACTCCAGCTTCAGGTCACTGCCGTAGAACCGGTGGTAGCGCTCGAGCGACTCGATCACCACGTAGTTGACCGGCATCCAGATCGGGCCGCGCCAGTTGGAGTTGCCGCCGAACATCGACGTGGTCGACTCGGCCGGCTCATAGTCGATGGAGGACTCATAGCCCTCGGCGTCGAACTCGTAGGGATGATCACGGTGGTAGGCCGACACCGCGCGGAGCCCGTGCGGGGACAGGAACTCGTTCTCGTCGAACAGCTTGGCGAACAGCCGCTCCAGCTGGGCGGGGCGGGCCACCGAGATCAGCAGCCGCTGGCTGGCTCCCTCACCGCGGAACTGCGGCCTCTCGGCCAGCTTCTCGAGGTCCCCGACGCCTTCTTTCTGCAGGAAACGCGTGAACAGTTTGTTCATGGTCAGCGCGTTTTGCAGGATGGGGCCGTCCAGGACCCCGGCGGCCAGCACCGGGATGATCCCGACCATGGACCGGACCTTGACCGGGACGCTGTAGCCGGAGGGAGTGACCAGCCGGTCGTAGAACAGCCCGTCGGTGTCGTCCCACAGGCCCTGGTTGTCCAGGGCATTCCGGATGCCCGCGAAATGCTCCAGGAACTTCAGCACCAGATCCAGGTTGTCGTCCTCGCCGGTCCAGTTCAGGATGGCCGCCATGGTGGCCAGCGCCAGCGCGTAAGCGCCCATCCAGCCGGTGGCGTCGGACTGCTCCAGGGTGTAGCCGGCGGGCAGGTGGGACCGGTCGATCGGGCCGATGTTGTCCAGGCCGAGGAAGCCGCCCTCGAAGACGTTGCGGTCGCTGGCGTCTTCACGGTTGACCCACCAGGTGAAGTTGACCAGGAGCTTGGCGAAAATCCGGCGCAGGAAGCCGAGGTCGCGGGCGCCGTCGATGGCGAAGACCTGCAGCGCCGCCCAGGCGTGCACCGGCGGGTTGACGTCACCGAAATCCCACTCATACGCCGGCAGTGCCCCTTGCGGGTGCTGGAACCACTCCCGGCAGATCAAGATCAGCTGGTACTTGGCGAAGGCCGGGTCCAGGTGGGCCAGGGTGATCGTGTGGAAGGCCAGGTCCCAGGCGGCGAACCAGGGATACTCCCACTTGTCCGGCATCGAGATGATGTCGAACGCCTCGAAGTTCCGCCACTTGGAGTTCCGCCCGTGCTTGCGCACCTCGGGCGGCACGGGCTGGGTCGGGTCCCCGTCCAGCCACCGGGCGACGTCGTAGTAGAACAGCTGCTTGCTCCACAGCATGCCCGCGGACGCCTGCCGCAGCACCAGCGCCTCATCTGCGCTGGCACCCTCCGGAGTGAGCTCGGCGTAGAACTCATCGGCCTCGTCCCGCCTGGCCGCCATCACCTGATCGAAGTCCTTGCCGAGCGCGGTCGCCGCCTTAGCCGCGGACGTGCCCGACCCGCCGGCGGCGGGCCGCAGCCGCAGCCGCAGCTCTGTGGTCTGTCCGGCCGGGACGGTGACCTGGTACCAGAACGCGCATTTCGTCCCGGTGTCGGCCGGGTTGACCGTGGCCGCGCCGTGGATCACGTGGTCGTTGATGCCGTCCTTGGGATAGGCCGTGGCCGGGGCCGAGCCGAACAGCCGGGCCGTGTTGGTCTCGTTTTCGCAGAACAGCAGCTGCGGGTCGGTACCGTCGGGGCCAGCTGCGGCGATAAGTTCCAGGGTGCCCAGGAACGGGTGCTCGATAGTGACCGACCCATCACCGGAGGCCCGCAAGGCCGGCCGGGCTTCGGTAGCCTCATCGTCCCAGGACCACGTATTGCGGAACCAGGCGGTGGGCAGCACATGGAGGGTTTCCGTCTCCGGTCCGGCGTTGGTGACCTGGATGGTCATCAGCAGGTCATCCGGGCCGGCCTTGGCGTAGTGCACCTCGGTGATCCAGTACCGGTCATCGTTGAATGCGCCGGTGTCGAGCAGCTCATACTCGGGCTCGTACCGGCTCCGGTGGGCGTTGGTGTCGAGCAGGTCCTGATAGGGGAACGCGCCCTGAGGGTAGTGGTAGCGCCACCGGTTCCAGGCGTGGCTGGGAATCGCGTCCAGGTACCACCAGTACTCCTTGACGTCCTCGCCGTGGTTACCCTGGGGGCCGGTCAGCCCGAACGCCCGTTCCTTCAGGATCGGATCCCGCCCGTTCCACAGCGCCAGGCTCAGGCACAGCCGCTGCTCGACATCGCAGAATCCGGCCAGGCCGTCCTCGCCCCACCGGTACGCCCGGGACCGGGCCTGGTCGTGCGGCAGGTAATCCCACGCGTTGCCATCGGCGCTGTAGTCCTCCCGCACCGTGCCCCACTGGCGTTCACTCACGTAGGGCCCCCACCGGTACCAGTCGGTGCCCGGCGCGCGCAGTCCGTCTTCCAGCCGACCGAACCCAGCTACCCGATCTTGCTCAGCGCCCACTGCCAGCCCCTGTCACGTTTCGGTGTATCGCACTGTGTGGGGCCGACCCTTTTCAGACGTGATGGTCGCGCCTGCTGATATTCACGACCGGCCTCTATAGCCCTTCCTACGCGGCTGGCCGGCACGAGTTCATCACCCCATACGGGTGATGATTACCTGGTCGGCCTCATTCACCTTTGGGTGAGTGGCAAATGGCAAATGGCCCGAGCTGAAATGCGCGTAGCCGGTAAATGAACAGTTGGCAAATTATGTGCTGCTCGGCGTTATCGGAGGCTGGCGTGACGACGAACCAGATCCTGATCGGGGTCGGCCTGATCCTCGCACTTGCCGTCGGGTCCCAGGTGCTGGCTAGCCGCCTGCACATTCCCGCGATCATCGTGCTGCTGCCGGCCGGTTTCGTCGCGGGCGCACTTACCAGCGACGTGAACCCGCAGGACCTGCTTGGGCCGGCGTTCGAGCCCCTGGTGTCCTTGTCGGTGGCCGTCATCCTCTATGACGCGGGCCTGAGCCTCGATATGCGCAAGCTCAAGGGTCACACCCGCAAGGTGGTGATCCGCCTGATCGTATTCGGGGTGCTCATCACCTGGGTGCTCGCCGCCTCCGTAGCCGCGCCGCTCCTCGGCATGTCGCGCGGCGCGGCAGTGATGCTCGGCATCATCCTCGTTGTCTCGGGACCGACCGTGGTAGGCCCGCTGCTCAGTTTCGTCCGGCCCACCGAGCGGCTGCAGCAGGTTCTCATCTGGGAGGGGTCACTGATCGACCCGGTCGGCGGAATCCTCGGCGCGCTGGTGTTCCATGCCGTCAGCGCGAGTACCCGCAAAGGACCGGGCAGCCAGCTTTTGCAATTTGCGGCCAGCGTCGGCGTCGGCCTGGCCGGCGGGGTGATCGGAACCGCGCTGCTCTGGCTGCTGCTCCGCAGGCTCCGGCTCGGCGAAGTGCTCGGCACCACCGCACAACTCGCCACGGTGATCGCGGTGGCCGCGGCGTGCGACGTGGTCCGCGAGGACGCCGGACTCCTCGCGGCGATTTTCATGGGGCTCGCTCTGGCTAATCGGCGCGGCTTCGACATCCCGTCGCGTCGCCCGTTCTTCGAAACACTCGTGCAGCTGATTATCGGCCTCCTGTTCATTTCCATCTCGGCGACCGTGACCCCGGCCTCGCTCCGGCACCTGGTGCTGCCCACGCTCGTCCTGGTCGCTGTCCTGGTTCTTGTGGCCAGGCCTGCCGCCGCGTTCGCCTCGACGTTGCGGACGGACCTGACGAAAGGCGAGCGTGCTTTCACCGGCTGGATGGCTCCGCGCGGCATCGTGGCGGCCGCCACCGCGTCGACGTTCTCGGCGGGCCTGGTCGCCAAGGGCGTCGGCGGCGCCGCGAAGATCCTGCCGGTCACGTTCGTCGTCATCGTGGCGACCGTGGCCCTGTACGGCCTGACCGCGGTGCCGGCCGCCCGGCGATTGGGCGTCAGCCGGCCCGCCCGCACCCGGCCGCTTCTGGTCGGCGGCGCGGCCTGGGTTGTCGACCTCGGTAGGGCCCTGCAGTCCGCCGGCCTGGACGTCGTGATGTGGGCGGGCCTGGACAAGCAGCGGGAGCAGATCAGGCGGGCCGGGCTCGAACTGGCGCCCGGTGAGCTGCTCGCATCGGCCACCGGCCGCGGCGCGCGACTCGAGGGCATCACGGCCGTGCTCCTGCTGACCGACGAGGACGACTTCAACGCGCTCGCCTCGGTACTGGTGACGGAAACCGTCGAGGGACGCGTATACCGGCTTGCGCCGCCGCAGCGCAGCCACGGAGTGGTCGCTCCTTACACCACCGGGGAAATCCTGTTCGCCAATGGCATGACCAGGCCGGCGGTCACCGCGCGGTATCAGGACGGGGCGCGCATCGTCGTACACGGCACCGATGGCGTGCTGCCCGCTGGCCAGGACCTCCTGTTCGTCGTGCGCACGGACGGCCAGCTCGTTCCCGTCACTCAGACCAGCACGCCGACGCCGCAGCCTGGTGACACCTTGGTGTCCCTGGGCCCTGCGCTTGCGGCGCAGCCTGCGGATCCCGGTCGTGGTGATCGGCCTGAGGTAGAGCGACGATGACCTTTCATGTGCGCCTGGTCAGCGCGCCCGACCGGACCAGGGAACTCGTCGAGGCACTCGCCGCCGACTCCGGCGTCTCCAATCTGCTCGTGCTCTCGGGCGCTGCCGTCGGGCCAGCCAGTGACGCCATCCAGTTTGACCTGCGGCCCCGGTCCGCCAACTCCGTGTTCCGGCACCTGCAGGCCTTCCAGCACGACCGCGGCGGCACTTTCGCCGTTGATTACGTGGATGCCACTCTCGGCGAAAGGGTGCCCCCGGCCTCGGAACATTTCCTGGTGCAGCGGGACGTCGCACCCGTGTGGGACGTCGTCGAGGCCCGGATCCGCTCGGACGCCGTCTACGCACCCAGTTTCTACATCCTCCTCGCCATCGCCGGGCTGATCGGCGCGGTCGGCATCCTCACCAACTCCACGATCCTTATTGTCGGCGCCATGGTCGTGGGGCCCGAATACAACGCGATCATGGGTGTTGCCCTCGGCTTCGACAAGCGGACCAGGCGGCCGGTAATCCGCGGCCTCCTCGCCCTGCTCGCCGGATTCTCCGCGGCAATGTTCCTCACCTTGCTCTTCGCCCTGGCGATCCGCTGGTCCGGGCACACGCCGAAGCTGTACTCGCTCGGGGTGCGGCCAGTCTCCTCTCTCATCGACAATCCGAACCTGTTCTCGGTCGTGGTCGCCGTCCTGGCCGGGATCGTCGGCGTCGTCTCGCTGACCGAAGCGCGGGCCAGCGCCCTTATCGGCGTGTTCATCTCGGTGACGACCATTCCTGCGGCCGCTGACGTAGGCCTGTCCATCGGCTATGCCAGCTGGAGCGAGGCTCGAGGCTCGGCCCTCCAGCTCCTTCTCAACGTAGCCGTGCTGATTGCCATGGGGGTCCTGGTCCTGCGCATCCAGCGGATCATCTGGGGCGCCCGCGAACGGGCAGAAGCACCGCGCCATAGGCCAGGGGCCGGCTAACCACCTGTCCCGGCCGGGATGTCCAGGCGATGGATGATCGTCGCCACGAGCTCCTCGGGCGTGCCGTCCGCGGGCACGACAAGCGCGTTCTCCGGCGGTCGTGGCATCTCCAGGTCAGCGAACTGGCTGTCCAGCAGCCCCGCCTGAAAGAAATGCCCGTGCCTGGCGGCGAGCCGGGTCGCGTCCACGTCATGACCGATATCCAGGAACACGAGCCGTGCGGCGGGACACCCGTCCAGCAGCGCACTCCGGTAGGCCCGTTTGAGGGCCGAGCACGCCACGACACCGGACTCGCCGGCCGCGGCGCGCTCGTCCATCCACGCCGTGATCGCACCCAGCCAAGGCCACCGGTCGTCGTCGGTCAGCGGTATTCCGGCGGCCATCTTGGCGACGCTGGCGGCGGGGTGAAAGGAATCACCGTCAGCGAAGGCCCAGCCAAGGCGGCCTGCCAGCAAGGCGCCGACCGTCGACTTGCCGCTGCCCGACACCCCGGCCATCACCACGATCATCGCGTAACCCTACGTTCTCAACGAGCAGAGTGGATAGTGGTCCAGTCGGCGGCCATATCGATCACGGTCCATTTCTGGTCCGCCGCCGCGGCCAGGATCTGGTCGGTGCCGCTGCCCAGGGTGGGGTCGCGATCGTAGGCGTACTCCCGCTCGGCGTCAGTGTGATGGACGACCAGTTCCAGGGTCCGGCCCGGGCTGGCTGCGGTCCACTGGAGCATGGCCAGGTCGCCGTCGGTGTTCCCGGCGGCCAAAATCGGCCGCTGTCCGATGTGCCGGTGGATGGAGCTCGGCTTTTGCGGCCCGTCGTCGACGATCTGGATGGTGGTGCCCTTGATGAGCTCGGGACCGCCGGGGCCGGTGCGGAACTCCGTTTCCCCGACGCTGCCGATCACCCGGTGCGGAGGCAGGCCGTAAACGTCAGCCGTCCACGTCCGCATGAAGTCCGTGCCACCGCCGGAGAAGATCCAGCAGGAGAACCCGTTGCGGTCCAGCAGCCCGAGCAGTTCGAGCATCGGCTGGTACACCGTCTCCGGGTAGGGCCGCCCGAAGCGCGGGTGCCGGGCCGAGGCCAGCCAGCTCCGGCACAGCGTGCCGAACTCCTCGGTGGTGATGCCGGTGTGCGTGAGCGTCACCAGCTCGATCAGGGCCGCCATCCCGCCGGCCTGCAGTTTCTCGAGACTGGTGGGATGGCCAAGGTCGGCCGCCCGGTCGATCGCGAAGACCAGCTGAGCGTAGAGGGGCTGTTCGGTCCACAATGTGCCGTCATTGTCGAATACCGCCACGCGGTCCGGCTCCGGTACGAAGTCCGGCCCGTCGGGATCGGTCACGGCGGCGACGAAGTCCACGATTGCCCGTTTCGCGGATGTCTCACGCCAGCTCGGCAGCTGATCCGCGCTCACCGTCATCGTGGTCCTTCCGATTGCAGATGTCGTGTGATCAGAACCCTCCGCCCAGGCTCCGGCTCAGGCATCACCCACGCTGGGTGATCTCGCGACCCGTTGTCTAGCGGCATACTCGGCCGCATGAGCGTCAGTGGCGGGGCCGGCCGCAGGGCGGTTGATCGCCGGCTGCTCCGCTATGCCGGGGCTGCGCGTGCTTACCTGGTGGTTACCGTCGTGCTCGGCCTGGCCGGAACGGGACTGATCCTGGCCCAGGCCGGCCTGCTCGCCCGGGTCCTGGCCGCTGCCGCCCGTGGCGACGTCGCGGCGGCGCTGTCGGGCACGCTGGCGGCGCTGCTGGTCGTGGTGGCGGCCCGGGCGATGGTGAGCTATGGCGGAGAGGTGGCGGCGCTGCGAGCGGCCGCGACGGTGAAATCTCAGTTGCGCCGGGCGCTCGCCGTCCGCTCCCTGCAGCTAGGCCCGGTGTGGCTGGGTGGTCAGCGGGCGGGGGAGATCACCACCCTGAGCACCAAGGGGCTGGACGGGCTGGATCCCTACTTCGCCCGTTACCTGCCGCAGCTCGTGCTAGGGGTGCTGGTGCCGGTCGCGGTGCTGGTCAGGGTGGCGTTCGCGGACTGGATCTCCGCGGTGGTCATCGCCGTGACGCTGCCGCTGATCCCGGCCTTCGCGGTACTGGTCGGCTGGCACACTAAAGCGCAGACGCGGCGGCAGTGGCGGCTGCTGGCCACCCTCGGCGGCCACTTCCTCGACGTGGTGGAAGGCCTGCCGACGCTCAAGGTGTTCGGCCGCGCCCGGCGTCAGGAAGAGGTGATCGCCAAGGTCACAGAAGACTACCGGGCGGCCACCATGTCCACGCTGCGGGTGGCCTTCCTGTCCGCGCTGGTGCTTGAGCTATCCGCCGCGGTGGCTACCGCCCTCGTCGCGGTCGAGGTCGGGCTCCGGCTGCTGTACGGTCACGTGGGCTACGAGACGGCACTGCTGGTGCTGCTGCTCACCCCGGAAGCATTCTTGCCGCTACGCGCGGTCGGCGCGCAGTTTCACGCGAGCATGGAAGGCGTCGCCGCGGCCGGGCGCGTTTTCGAGATCCTGGACACCCCTATACCGGGCGAGCCCCAGGCCAGGCCTGCGGACACGGTCCCGCGCAGCGGCAGCCCCCGTGCCGACCTGCGGACGCAGTGCATCAGGCTGGACGGCGTCACCGCGGCGTATCCAGGCCGGCCTCGCCCGGCCCTGGACGGGGTGAGCCTGACGATCGCGCCGGGGGATCGGGTCGTGCTCACCGGGCCGAGCGGTGCCGGGAAGAGCACCCTGCTCGGCCTGCTACTCCGCTTCATCGCACCGGTCTCTGGCACCATCGAGCTAACCGGAGGCGGGGCCGACAGTGACCTGGCGGCCGTAGACGTCCGGCAGTGGCGCACCCAGATCGCCTGGGTGCCGCAGCAGCCCTACCTGTTCGCCGGCACCGCGGCGGACAATATCGCCCTTGGCCAGGCCGGTGCGAACCGCGACGCCATCAGCCGGGCCGCCCGGCTGGCGGGCGCCGCCGACTTCATCGAGGAACTGCCGGCCGGATACGACACGCCACTCGGCGAGCACGGCTTGCGGCTATCGGCGGGCCAGCGGCAGCGGATCGCGCTGGCCCGTGCGTTCCTTCGAGACGCGCCCCTGCTGCTCCTGGACGAGCCCGTGGCTCACCTGGATCCGGCTAGTGCCCGGCTGATCGGGACGGCCATCGATACGGCCCTGTCCGATCGCACCGTCATCTTGGTCAGCCACGGCCGGGCCTGGGCAGGCGAAGGCGCCCGGGTCATCAGCCTGGAGCACGGCAAGCTGACGTCGCCGGCCCGGCCGGCCGGCCGGGCCGCGGTGATGCTCGGGTGAGCGGCCAGCCCGCGGGCATGACCGCCGGGCGCCGGCCGCTGCTCCGGCTGCTCTGGCTGGCCCGGCCGCTGCGCGGCCGGCTTGTGCTCTCCGTCCTGGCCGGCGCGGCCGCCACCGGCTTCGGCGTGGCGCTGCTGGCCACCTCGGGGTTCCTGCTGGCCCGCGCCTCACAGCACCCGAGCATTCTGGCTATCTCGACGGCGGTGGTAGCCGTCCGCGTGTTCAGTGTCGGCCGCGGCGTATCGCGCTATCTTGAGCGGCTGACATCCCACGACGTCGCGTTCCGGGTGCTGGCTGACATCCGGGTGGCTATCTACCGCCGGCTGGAGCGCCTTGCGCCCGCCGGGCTGGCCGCCTTTCGGTCCGGTGACCTGCTGTCCGCGCTGATCAGCGACGTGGACGCCACGCAGGACCTGTTCATCCGCGGTGTCGGGCCACCGCTGGCCGCGGCTCTGGTCGGCGCCGGCGCGGTGACCGTCTGCCTGCTGATCCTCATGCCGGCCGGGGGCGTGCTCGCTCTCGGCCTGCTCGCGGCCGGGGCCGCGGCGCCGCCGCTGGCCGTCGCGGCCTCCCGCCGGGCGGCCCGGGCGACCGCCGCGGCACGCGGCGAGCTCAGCGCGACACTCACCGACCTGCTCTCGGGCGCGGCCGACCTGCACGCGTACGGCGCGCAGGACGCCGCGCTCGCCACCGCGGCCGATGCCGACAGGAAGCTGACCGTACTGGCCAGGCGCTTTGCGGCCGCTACGGGGCTAGGCAGCGGACTGATCAGCGGCTTGACCGGACTGACCGTGTGGGGAGTGCTCATTCTCGGGGTGGCGGCGGTGGGCCACGGCACGCTCACCAGGGTGCCGCTGGCGGTGCTGACGCTGACGGCGCTCGCCTCCTTCGAGGCGGTTACGCTCATGCCGGCGGCCGCGCTGCAGCTCGGATCGGCGCGCGCCTCGGCCCGCCGGATCAGCGCGATCCTGGACACGCCGGATCCGGTCGTCGAGCCGCTCGCTCCGCGCGCGCTGCCGACCGCGCCCGTGCACGTGCAGCTATCGGGCGTGCAGGTCCGTTACGAGCCGGACGGGCCGCTCGCGCTGGATGGGTTCGACCTTGACCTGCCGCCGGGCCGGCGTGTCGCGCTCATCGGCCCGAGCGGCGCAGGCAAGTCCACTGTCGCCGCGGTGCTGCTGCGGTTCTGCGATCCGGTGGGCGGTCGCGTCACCCTGGACGGAGCCGACCTGTCCAGCTACGACGCCGACGCGGTCCGCACGGTCATCGGCGGGTGCCCCCAGGATCCGCACATCTTCGATGCCAGCATCCGTGACAACCTGCGCCTGGCCCGGCCCGCCGCCACCGGCGATGAGCTGGCGGCCGCCGCCGCGCGAGCCCGGCTACTGCCCTGGATCGATTCGCTGCCCCTGGGCTGGGACACCCCGGTCGGCGCGCACGGCGCGGCTATGTCCGGCGGCGAACGGCAGCGGCTTGCGCTGGCCCGGGCGCTGCTGGCGGATCCGGCCATAATGATCCTCGACGAGCCGACCGCGCACCTCGATCCCGAAGCTCGCGCCGCCCTGACCGCAGACCTGCTCGCCCTCACCGCGGGCCGCGCCACCCTGCTCATCACGCACGAGCTAGCCGGACTCGACCAGGTCGACGAGATCATCGTCCTAGACCACGGCAAGATTACCCAGCGCGGCACGCATGAACAGCTCATCCGGGCCGACGGCCCGTACCGGCAACTCCACGAGATCCTCATGCTGGGTGCGGGAGTCATCCGGACGGGGTGATGCGCGGGCAGCAGGCGGGATGGTCCACTAAACCCCAAGTAGATCGCGGATTGATCCAGGAAATCTGAGCAGGAAGAGGCTGACCGTGTCAGGACTCGGCTGGACCCTCATTGGCATCATCTACCTGGTACTGATATTGACGCTGGGTCTCCTGACCTTCCGCAAGGGGCACTGGGTTCTCGGCTTGATCGGCATTTTCATCCCCGTCCTTTGGCTGTTGGGCGCCATCCTCCCGGCCCGCCGCCGGCGCTGATCGTCAAGCCCGGCGAGGACGGTGCTGGCGCTGGAGGAAGGCTCCGCGGTCATGTCCCGACGGCTGTGCCCGCCCAGGTAACCGCGGTCTCGAGGTTCGGGAAGATGTGATCGGCCCCGACCTTCTCTAGGATGCCCGAACGCCGCATCATCTCCGCGGTAGTTGAGTGCACATGGGCCAGGCCGACCCGTTCGATGTTCGGCGTCTCCTTCCGTTGGCAGGCCCGGAAATCCAGGGTGGCTGCGGTGCGTGCGGCGTTCAGCCTGTTTGTAAAGGTATCTTGGCGGGTAGGTTTGGCGAACGTATACAGGACTGTTCTAGACCCCGGCAGGGCGGGCAGCTGCATGTCTGGGGTCTGGACGAGCAGCATGTCTGGGGACTAGATGAGCAGCGCGGAACCGGGGGCCGTTCACGGCGGCTCTGCGGCTGCTTATCTGAGTGCTGTCCCGGACGGCGGTGCGGGGCCGCGGGACGTTTCCGGGGCTGGTGCTCCGGCGGTGCCTCCGGTACCGGGTGCCGCGCTTTCGGTGCCCCGGCGGGCGGGTGGCGGGGCGCTGATCGAGACCAAGCTGCATGCTCCGGCGCTTCGCCGGGAGTGGGTGCCGCGCGAGGACCTCGTCGGCTACCTGGCGGGGTGCTCGTCGTGCAGGCTGGCGCTGGTGGAGGCGCCGGCGGGTTTCGGCAAGACGATCGCGGTGGCTCAGTGGGCGGCGAGCGGGATGGAGGACCGGCCGTTTGCCTGGGTGTGCCTGGATCGTGGAGATGATGACCCGGCCCGGTTGTGGCTGCATGTCGTGTCCGCTCTGCAGCGGGCCTGCCCGCAGTTCGGCGGCGAGGATATCGTGCGGGCCCTTCGCTCGCCGGTGCCGGACATCGCCGGGACGGTGCTGCCGCTGCTGGCGAACGAGCTGGCCTCACTGGCGGGCCGGGTTGTCCTGGTGCTGGATGATTTTCACCTGATCAGCGATCAGGGCTGCCAGGACCAGGTCGGTTTGTTGCTGTCGCATCTGCCGGCCGGGGTGCAGCTGGTGCTGGTGACCCGGGCTGATCCGCCGTTGCCGGTGGCCCGGCTGCGGGCCTCCGGGGAGCTGGCCGAGGTACGTGCGGGGGAGCTGCGGTTCACGGCGGGGCAGGTGGCGGCGCTGGTGCGGGCGGTCGCGGGGGTGGATCTGCCGGGTCCGGATCTGGCTGTTCTGGCGGAGCGGACCGAGGGGTGGCCGGCCGGGGTGTACCTGGCGGCGCTGTCGCTGCGGGGACATTCTTCGCCTACTGCGTTCGTCCGCGAGTTCACCGGGGGTCACCGGTTTATCGTGGATTTCCTGGCGGAGGAGGTGCTGGGCCGTCAGCCCGCCGGGGTCCGGGAGTTCCTGGCCCGGATCGCGGTGCTGGGCCGGTTCTGCGTGCCGTTGTGCGAGGCGGTGACCGGCGAGGGCGGCGCGGCGGGGATCATCGCGATGATCGAGCGGGACAACTTGTTTTTGGTGCCGCTGGATGACAGGCGGGGGTGGTACCGGTTCCATCATCTGTTCGCGGAGGTGCTGGCGGGTCAGCTAGCCGGTGCTGAGCCGGATCTGGTGCCGGTGCTGCACCGGCGGGCGAGCGCCTGGCACCGGCGGTGGGGGTCGGCGGAGGAGGCGATCGGTCATGCCCTGGCCGCCGGTGAGGTGGCCGCGGCGGTCGGGCTGATCGCGGAGCACTGGTATGGATACATGGATACCGGCCGGGCCGGCACGGTCCGGGGCTGGCTGGACTGGCTGGGGGAGGATCAGATCGCCGCGGATCCGGTGGCGGCGCACTGCGCGGCGTGGTGCGCGGCGCTGACCGGGGACCTGGGCTCGGTGCGGCGCTGGCTGCCGGTACTGGAGGCGGCCGGGGAGGGCGGGTCCTTCCCGGACGGGATCCGGTCGGCGGGGTCTTCTGCTGCGCTGCTGCGGGGGTGCTTCGGGTTCGACGGTGTTGAGGTGATGCTCGCGGCGGCGCGGGAGGCGGCGGGGCTGGAAAGCGATCCCGCGTCGCCCTGGTACGGGCTGGCGCGGGTGGCGCTGGGTTCGGCGCTGTACCTGTCCGGTGCGCCGCAGGAGGCGGCGGCGGTGCTGGCCGAGGCGGTGGCCAGCCCTGCGGCCATCGGCCCGGCGCGGGTGGCGGCTCTGTCGCTGCTGGCCGTGGTGCGGGTCGAGGGCGGGGAGGGCGCCGGGGCGGGCGAGCTTGTCCGGGCCGCCCGCCAGCTGGTGGCCGACGGTGATCTGGGGGAGACCCAGCAGGGTGCTGGGCTGTGGCTGGCCGCCGGGGTGCTGGCCGCCGCGCAGGGACGGACCGGGCAGGCGCGGACCGAGTTCGAGCATGCCCTGGCGATCCGCCGGCGGTGGGCTCAGATCACCCCCTGGCCGGTCATCGATGTCATGGTCCGGCTGGCGGCGGTGCTCGATGATCTCGGTGAGCGTCCCGCCGCGGTCGCGCTGGCCGGCGAGGCCGGGCAGCTGCTGGCCGCGTGCCCGGGCGGCGCGGCGGCTCAGCGGGACCGGCTGGACCGTCTGGGACGGCGGCTCAGCCGGGCCCGGCCGGGTGCGGCGGGCGCCCCGCTCACCGCGCGGGAAGTGACCGTGCTGCGGCTGCTGCAGGGCACCTTGTCGCTGCGCGAGATCGGCCAGGAACTGTACCTGTCAGCGAACACGGTCAAGACCCACACCCGGGCGGCCTACCGCAAGCTCGGCGTTTCCACCCGCCACGATGCCGTCGCCAGAGCACAGGAAACCGGCGTCCTGTAGCGGTGTTCTCCCGCCCGCCGTTACTCACCCGCCGCGGATGACGTGGCCGGGACAGCGGCCCGATAGCGTGGGGGAAGCCCGCAAGACTTCCGCAGCGCGGCAGGTGAGCCCGGGCCCGGCGAACGGATGGTTGATGACTGAGGTATCCCTGGATGAACTAGGTCCTGTTGACTACGTGGTCGTGGAGTTCCCGGCCGGAGCGAGCAACTTCACCGGTGAGATGGCGGCGGAGCTGCGAGCGCTGGTCGACTCCGGCACCATCCGGGTGATCGATGTCCTGGTCCTGACCAAGGACGCGGACGGGACCGTGGAGGCGACAGAGCTGTCGGACCTGGGGGAGCTGGGCGAACTACAGGAAATCGAGGCCGGGCTGGCGGAACTGCTGGCCGCGGAGGATGTCGACCACCTCGCTGCCGCGATGGAACCGGGGAGCACGGCCGGCGTGCTCATCTGGGAGAACCTGTGGGCGGCGCCGTTCGCCTCAGCGGCGCGGCGCTCCGGCGGCCAGCTGATCGCCGACGGGCGGATACCCATCCAGGCGATCATCGCCTCGATCCAGGCCGACGAAGCAGCTACTACAACAGGAGCCTGAACATGCCAGTCAGACCATCACGCGTCGGCCGGGTCGGCGTCATCCGCGCGCCGGTCGCCAAGACCGCCGTCGTCGCCGCCGCCGTCACACCCGGCCCCGCCCCGATCGCCAAGACCGCCGTGGTAGCCGCCGCCGTCACACCACGGGTCGGTCGCCGCCGAATTTAGGTTCTGGCCAGCAGCTGCTTCCACTCGGCGATCGCCTCGTCCGCCCATTCGGCGTGCCGCCGGGCGAACAGTTTCGCGGCCGCGGTACCACTCCACGGGGCCGGCAGGAACTGCGCCGGGAGTCCCGGGTCGATCCACGGGAACCGGCGCCAGGCGTGCACTAGGTCGATGACCCGCGCGACCGGGTCGGGACCGGCGGCCCGGCCGAAGGCCGCGATGAACTCGTCATAGGCGCGGGTCAGCTCGCCAAGGTCCCATGCCTGGCCGACCATCGCGGTCATCGGGCCGCCCCCCTGGTGCTCGGCCGCGAACAAGTAACCCTCCGGCAGCCCGGCCTCTTCCAGTATCTGCTGCACCTCGGCGCCCCGGTCGGTGCGCGGGCTCAGCCACACGCCGGGCATGACATGGCCGAACCCGGCCCAGCGCAACCGTGTCCTGATCATGTGCCGGCTGGCCCGTTCGGTCTCAGGCGTGCGCGCGATCACTATCGTCCACCGGCCGTCCCAGTCCTCAGCGACCGCCGTGAAGCCGAAAATGCGCTCCGTGCCGTCCCGCAGCAGACGCTCGGCGGCCGGCGTTAGGCGCCAGACCGTTCGGCGGCCGACCCGTTCGGAGCTCAGCCAGCTGTCGGCCGCCGTACGCATCAGCGCTTGCCTAGCGGCCTTCTCCTCGACGCCTAGCCGACCGAGAATGTCGATAAAGGCCGAGGTCCAGGCCTCCCCGCCGGTAGGCAGGACAAGCTCGCCCAGGACGGTGAACAGCAGGCTGCGCGCGCTCTCCGTACCCGCGGCGTGGCGCCGTAGCAGGGTGGGCGCTGCCTCCCTCGCGTCGGCTTGCGTGGTTTCGCTCATCGGCCCCCTCGTAATCGCGGCCAACTACCAATCAAAATACTACGAAGTCTTGACGTTCAACTCAAGTTTTGTAGAGTATCAATACGGGAGCTCGATACGGCATGGACCCGGTATGAGGCCAAGCGGAAGGAATCGGCCATGACATCTGCGGCCGCTCAGCACGACGCATCAGGTGGGACTGGCTCTGCCGCGGCCGAAGCCGACCGCGAGCGGGTTGAGTTCCGGGTCAGTCCTGATCGTTACCGGCACTGGCGGGTTTCTTATGACGGCGCGGTGGCGACGCTGGTGATGGATGTGGATGAGCAGGGCGGCCTGGTGCCGGGGTATGAGCTGAAGCTGAACTCCTACGATCTCGGCGTGGATATCGAGCTGTATGACGCGGTGCAGCGCCTGCGGTTCGAGCATCCCGAGGTGCGGACGGTGGTGGTCACCAGCGGCAAGCCGAAGATCTTCTGCGCGGGCGCGAACATCCGGATGCTGGCCGCTTCGGCGCACGGCTGGAAGGTGAACTTCTGCAAGTTCACCAACGAAACCAGGAACGGCATCGAGGACGCCACCGCGAACTCCGGCCAGACCTACCTCGCGGCCGTGAACGGGACCGCCTCCGGCGGCGGATACGAGCTGGCGCTGGCCTGCGAGCACATCATGCTGGTCGATGACCGCTCCTCGGCGGTGTCGCTGCCCGAGCTGCCGCTGCTCGGCGTGCTGCCGGGGACGGGCGGGCTGACCCGGGTGCTGGACAAGCGACACGTGCGGCGGGACCTGGCCGACTACTTCTCCACCAGGCCGGAGGGCATCGGCGGCAAGAAGGCCGTCCAGTGGCGCCTGGTGGATGAGGTTGTCCCGCGGCCGCGGTGGGAGGAGACGGTCACCGAGCGGGCCGCCGACCTGGCCGGGCGCTCCAGCCGTCCGGGCGACGCCGTCGGCGTCTCCCTCAGCCCGCTCGGCAAGACCCGCGACGATGACACGATCACCTACTCCAACGTGTCGGCCCGGCTCAACCGCGATACGGGCAGCGTCGACATCACCGTGCGGGGACCGCAGGCGCCCCCGCCCGCCGACCTGGCTGAGGCGGCCGGCCAAGGGGCCGGGTTCTGGCCGCTCGCGGTCACCCGCGAGCTCGACGACCTGATCCTGGACCTGCGGACCAACGAGGCCGAGCTCGGCACCTGGGTCTTCCGTACCGAGGGCGAGGCGGCCCAGGTGCTCGCCTACGACGACCTTCTGCTCGCCAACGCGGGCGACTGGTTCGCCAACGAGGTCCTGCACTACCTCAAGCGCACGCAGCGGCGGCTGGACGTCACCAGCCGGAGCCTACTCGCGGTGATCGAGCCAGGCAGCTGCTTCGTCGGCTCCCTGCTCGAGCTCGCGCTCGCCGCGGACCGCTCGTTCCAGCTGGCCGGGGTGTTCGAGGACACTGACCCGGACGCTCAGCCCGCCGCCATTACGCTCGGGGACATCAACTTCGGCCCGCTGACGATGAGCAACGGGCTGACCCGTCTGCAGACCCGTTTCTGGGGTGACGAGGCCAGCCTGGAGGCAGCTAGCAAGCGCCGGGGCACGCCGCTAGAGGCCGAGGACGCGGCCGACCTCGGCCTGATCACCTTTGCGCCGGACGACATCGACTGGGATGAGGAAATCCGCATCGCGATCGAGGAACGGGCCAGCTTCAGCCCCGACGCGCTCACCGGCCTGGAGGCCAACTACCGGTTCGCCGGGCCAGAGACACTGGAGACCAAGATCTTCGGCCGCCTTTCCGCCTGGCAGAACTGGATATTCAACCGGCCCAACGCCTCTGGGCCTGACGGCGCGCTGCGCCGCTTCGGCACCGGCCAGCGGGCCCTCTTCGACCGGAAGCGAGTCTGACGTGACAACGACTGCTGATTACACCGAGAAGATCCCGAACAACGTCAGCCTGCACGAGGACCGGCGGCTGCAGCGGGCCCTGGAATCCTGGCAGCCGAACTTCCTGACCTGGTGGCAGACGATGGGCCCAACGCTGCCGACCCAGGACGTCTACCTGCGGACCGCGGTCAACGTCGGCCGCGAAGGGTGGGCGCAGTTCGGGCACGTGCCCATGCCCGAGTACCGCTGGGGCATCTTCCTGGCCGAGCGTGACCCCGGACGGCGGGTCGGATTCGGCGAGCACAAGGGCGAGCCGGTGTGGGCCAAGGTGCCGGGGGAGTACCGGTCGGAGCTGCAGCGGCTGATCGTGATCCAGGGCGACACCGAACCGGCCTCGGTTGAGCAGCAGCGGAACCTGGGCGCCACCGCGCCGAGCCTGTATGACCTGCGGAACCTGTTCCAGGTGAACGTGGAGGAGGGGCGGCACCTGTGGGCGATGGTGTACCTGCTGCACGCCTACTTCGGCCGGGAAGGCCGCGAAGAGGCCGAGGAGTTGCTGCACCGCAACTCGGGCAGCGAGGACTCGCCCCGTATCCTGGGCGCGTTCAACGAGGAAACCCCGGACTGGCTGTCGTTCTTCATGTTCACCTATTTCACCGACCGGGACGGCAAGTACCAGCTCGGCACGCTGAAGGAGTCCGCGTTCGACCCGCTGTCGCGCACGTGCGAGTTCATGCTCAAGGAAGAGGCGCACCACATGATGGTCGGCACGACCGGCATCGACCGGATCGTGCAGCGAACCGTCGAGGTGATGCGCGAGCACGACACCGACGACGTGGCCGGCCTGGGCGCGATCCCGCTCACCGTGATCCAGAAGTACCTGAACTTCCACTACTCGGTCTCCCTGGACCTGTTCGGCGGCGAGACCTCGACGAACGTGGCCAACTACTACACCGCCGGGCTCAAGGGCCGCTGGCTCGAGGACCGGCGCAAGGACGACCACCAGCTGGCCAGCGACTCGATCATGGTCGATTCGCTGTCCGAGGACGGCCAGATCGGGCAGACCGAGGTGTCCGCGCTGGTCGGGCTGAACACCGACCTGCGGCGCGAGTACATCTCCGACTGCGAGGGCGGCGTCAAGCGGTGGAACCGGATCCTGGACGAGGCGGGCCTGAAGCAGCGGCTGAAGCTGCCGCACATCGCCTTCAACCGCAAGGTCGGCGCGTTCGCCGGGATCGAGGCCTCACCCGACGGCGAACAGCTGACCGAGCAGGAGTGGCAGCGCCGCAGCCGCGACTGGCTGCCGACCGACGTCGACAAGACCTACGTGCGGTCCCTGATGCAGCCGGTGCACGAACGCGGCAAGATAGCCGCATGGATCGCGCCGCCCAGGAACGGCATCAACGGCCAGCCGTTCGACTACGACTACGTTCACCTGATCTGAGCCGGCGGCCACGATGACAGCGGAACAGGCCAGCGGAGCTCTGTTCAACGCCAGCGAGTACCTGCTCGACCGGCACGTCCGCGCGGGCCGCGGCGACCGGATCGCGCTGACCGGAGTGGCGGGCGAGGTGAGCTACGCCGCGCTCGCGGAGCGGGTCCGGCAGGCCGGCCGGGGGCTGCGCGGACTCGGCCTGCAGGCCGACCAGCGGGTCGTCATGGTCATGGCGGACTCGCCGGAGTTCGTGATCACGTACCTCGCGGCCATGCGGATCGGCGCGGTACCCGTGCCGATCTCGACCATGCTGCGCGCCGATGACATCGCGGAAATCCTCATCGATTCCCGCGCCCGGGTCATGGCGATGAGCACCGTGTACCACGATGTCGTGGCCAGCGCGCTCACCTTCCCCGGCGTGCGTGAGGTCATCGCGGTGGTGACCGACGGCGTGGCCCCGCCGGAGTCCGCGGCCGGCCTGCCGACCAGCGCGCTGGACCGGCTGCCCGCGGACGCGCCCGACGAGATCTACCCGACGACGGCGGACTCCCCGGCGTTCTGGCTCTATACCTCGGGCACGACCGGCGCACCCAAGGGCGCGATGCACCGGCACGGGTCGGTCAGGGTCGTGTGTGAGACTTACGGCGCCCAGGTGCTCGGGATCACCGAGGACGACCGGTGCCTGTCCGCGGCCAAGGCGTTCTTCGCCTACGGGCTGGGGAACTCGCTGCTGTTCCCGCTGTCGGCCGGCGCGACGGCGATCCTCGAACCGGCGCCGTCACGTCCCGACGTGATCGCCGAGCGGGCCCGGGCTTTCGGCGCCACGCTGTTCTTCGCCGGGCCGACGTTCTTCGCGAACATGCTCCGGGGCGGCCTGCCGCCGGACGCACTGGCCGGAGTCCGGCTGGCCGCCTCGGCCGGCGAGTCCCTGCCGGCCGCCCTGTACCAGCGGTGGACCGCGCACTTCGGCGTCGACATCCTCGACGGCATCGGCATGACCGAGATGCTGCATATCTTCCTGTCCAACCGGCCTGGCCAGGTCAAGGCCGGAACGACAGGTGTGGCCGTGCCCGGTTACGACCTTCGCGTCCTCGGCGAGGACGGCCAGGAGATCCCGCCGGGTACGCCAGGAACGTTGTTCGTCCGGGGTGATTCGACCGCGACCGGGTACTGGTCCCGCTACGCGGCCTCACGCCAGGTGTTCCAGGGCGAGTGGCTGCGCACCGGCGACACCTACGTTGTGGACGCGGACGGGTACTATGCCTGCCTGGGGCGCACCGGCGACATGCTCAAGGCCAGCGGGATCTGGGTCTCACCGGCCGAGGTAGAGTCACGCCTGCTCGCGCACGCCGACGTCGCCCAGGCGGTGGTGGTGGCCGCGAACGATACCGACGGGCTGGAGAAGCCCGTCGCCTTCGTCCAGCTCAATCCCGGCGGCCTGGCCGACGAGCAGACCCTGATCGAGTTCTGCAAACTCGGCCTGCCCTCGTTCAAGCGGCCGCGCCGGATCGTGATCGTGACCGGGTATCCGACGACCGCGACCGGCAAGATCCGCCGCGTCGAGCTGCGCGACCAGGCCGCGGTCATCCTGCAGGCACTGCCCGACCCGGCCGGACCCGCCCCGGGCGACAAGGTCTCCCGGTAACCGGCAACCGAAGACCTCCCGGAGGGAGCGCCATGCCCGACGAGCTCATCGAAGCGTCCGCGCCTATCGCGGTCATCGGCGCGGGCACCATGGGCGCCGGCATCGCCCAGATCGCCGCGGTGGCGGGCCACCCGGTCCTGGTCTACGACGCTGCGCCGGGGGCGGCCGAGCGGGCCGTTGGCGCCGTCCGCGACCGTGTCGCCTCGCTGGTCGCCAAGGGCCGTCTCGACGTCGACCGGGCTCACCTGCGGCTGGACGTGGCCCGCGAACTCGACGAGCTGGCGCCGGCCCGGTGCGTGGTCGAGGCCGTGGTCGAGGACCTCGCCGTCAAGCAGGCCCTGTTCGCCGACCTGGAAAAGGTCATCGCGCCCGGCTGCGTACTGGCCACTAACACCTCCTCGCTGTCGCCGACCGCGATCGCCGCTGCTCTCAGCCACCCCGGACGGCTGGTGGGGATGCATTTCTTCAACCCGGCTCCGGTGATGCGGCTGGTCGAGGTGGTCAGCGGGCTGGCCACCCGGCCCGAGGTCGCCGCGGCGGTCACCGAGCTGGCCCAGAGCTGGGGCAAGCAGGTCGTCCGGGCCGCCGCGACACCGGGTTTCATCGTGAACCGCGTCGCGCGCCCCTACTACGCCGAAGCCCTGCGGCTGGCCGAGGAACAGGCCGCCGGGCCGGCCACCATCGATGCCGTGCTGACTCAGGCGGGCGGGTTCAGGATGGGTCCGTTCGCGCTGATGGATCTCGTCGGGCAGGACGTGAACGAGGCGGTGACCCGATCGGTCTGGGCCGCCTTCGGATACGACCCCCGGTTCGCGCCCTCGCTGCTGCAGCGCGCCCTGGTCGAGGCCGGCTGGCTGGGCCGCAAGTCCGGCCGCGGCTGGTACCGCTACGGCGACGGCGAGCCACCGCCGCGTCCTGAGGCGGCTCCCAGTCGCGCGGCACCATCCCGGGTCATCGAGCACGGCCCGTCGCCGCTGCGCACGCTGCTCGGACGATCCACGGCCGAGTTCCGCGCCGGCGCGGACGACGACGGGACCGTGGAGCTGCCCGGCGGCGCGCGGCTGGTGCGATGCGACGGCCGCCCCGCGACCGCGCTGGCCGCCGAACGCGGTGTACCCGTCGTGGTCGTCGACCGGGCGCTGGACGACGCGACCGCCACCGGCATCGCCGTCGCGGCCTGCGATGGCTGCCCGGCTCAGGCTCTTGACGAGGCGGTGGGCCTGCTGCAGGCCGCCGGCCTGGCGGTGTACGTCATCGATGACGCCCCGGGCCTGGTGGTGACCCGCACCGTCGCCATGCTGGTCAACGGGGCCGCCGACGCCAGGCACAAGGGAGTGGCCAGCGCCGCCGACATCGACACCGCCATGCGGCTCGGCACCAACTACCCGCTCGGCCCGCTCGCCTGGGGGCAGAGCTGGGGTCCCGCCACCGTCCTGGCCGTGCTTGACGCGCTGCACGCCTGGTACGGCGATGACCGCTACCGCGCGTCCGCGCTGCTGCGCCGGATCGCGGCGGGCCGGGGATCGCTGCTATGAGCCCCGTCGGAAGGAAGAGGCTATGACGCTGACCTGGACGAAGGAGAACTCACCACGCTGGGACGCCGGCAAGCAGCGGCTCTTCGGCCCGGCCGAGCTGGCCGCGGTGGGCCTGGCCGCGCCGTCGCCCGGAGAGCCAGTCGCGAACGAATGGTGGCGGGTGACGGACGGAGGGGAGCTCGCCGGATACGGCTGGCTGGATTCAGAGTGGGGCGACGCGCGGATCACCTTCTTCGTCGCCCCCGGTCAGCGCGGCCGCGGGGTCGGTGACTTCATCCTGGAGCACCTCGAAGACGAGGCCGGCACGCGTGGGCTGAACTACATCTACAACGTCGTCCCCGAGACGCATCCCGATGGCGCGTGGATCAGGAACTGGCTGTCGACGCACGGCTTCCACGAGACATCCCGCGGTCAGCTACACCGCCAGGTCGTCACCGGTCAGCGGATTATGGACCGCAACGGGTGACTGCGCCGCATCCACTGGACAACCCGGTCCGCTCTTCGCTGACCGGGCCGCACGCGCGTTTCGCCGAGCGGTGCGGGAACGTGCTGCGTTATCCCGTTGACGTCTCGCCGTTTCTTGCCCTGCCCGACCAGCCGGATGCTGCCGACTGGGCGGACGCGGCCGCGCTGGCCGGTCCGGGTGCCCTCGTGGCGCTGGCGGGCGTGCGGGCGCCGGCGCCGGATGGCTGGCAGGTCACGCTGATCGGCGAGGGAGTCCAGATGGTCGAGGTCGAGGTCGAGGCCGAGGCCGCAGCCGACGGCGAGGCGGTGCGGCTGGGCCCGGGCGACGTGCCGGAGATGCTGGAACTGGCCGAGCGGACCAAGCCCGGGCCGTTCCTGCCGCGGACGGTGGAGCTCGGCAGCTATCTCGGTATCCGGCGCGGCGGCGCGCTGGTCGCGATGGCGGGGGAGCGGCTGCATCCGCCCGGCTGGACTGAGATAAGCGCGGTGTGCACGGACGACGCGTGGCGTGGCCTCGGATTCGCCTCCGTGCTGGTGCGCGCCCTGGTGGCGGGTATCCGGGCCCGCGGTGAGACAGCGTTTCTGCACGCCGTGGCCGACAACCCGGCGATCGGATTGTACGAGGCCCTGGGGTTCCGGCTACGCCGCGGCATGCTGTTTTCCGCCGCCCGCGTGCCCGCGGACCATCCGGTGGGCTGAGGGTTTCAGTCGAAGGAAGGCTTGCGGTCCCGGCTTCGCTTGAGCTCGAAGAAACCGTCGGCCTCGGCCACCAGCGCCAGGCCGTCCCACAGCCGCCCGGCGGCCTCGCCGCGGGGCGCGGGCGTGATAACCGGGCCGAACAGGGCCCTGCCGCGAATGCGGAGGACCGGCGTTCCCACGTCCAGGCCCACCTCGTCGAAGGCCTCATGGTGAGAGCTCTTGACCAGCTCGTCGAACTCCGTGCTTTCGGCAGCGCTGGCCAAAGAGGCGGGCAACCCCGTTTCAGCCAGCGCCTCGGGAATCACCTCAGGATCCTCCCGGCGGCCCTGGACGTGCAGCCGGGTCCCGATGGCGGTATAGAGCGGCCCGAGGATGGCAGGGCCGCTGTACTGGGCGGCCGCCGCGCAGACCCGTATCGGTCCCCAGGCCCGGCTCATCCGTTCCTGATATTCCTCGGTCAGCCCGCTGCTCTCGTGCTGGACCAGGTTCAGGTAGGCCAGCGACATGATCCGCCAGTCGACCCGCACCGGCCGGACCTTCTCGACCTCCAGCATCCAGCGGGAGGTGATCCAGGCCCAAGGACACAGCGGATCAAACCAGAACGGCACGTCTTCCTGCGCCTGCAACTGCGACTGTTCTGTCACGTCCACGCCAACGGTGCCCCTCATTTCGGTATTCCCGTTATTCCCGGCTTTCTTAGTGGCGTGGCCCAGCAAACGCTCCGGCCCGGACCGGTAGTGTGACCTACATCATATTCTACTAAACCGATCGATTTTATAAGGTAGGAGCATGAGGCTGTTCCAGCCGTTC
>Ga0302235_10000757_pt1 | contig 24920 bp, 19 predicted proteins | sample II_Palsa_N3_3_FD_193577 | JGI IMG/M metagenome (GOLD analysis project Ga0302235, IMG submission 193577) | Peat permafrost microbial communities from Stordalen Mire near Abisko, Sweden - II_Palsa_N3_3 | ecosystem: Environmental > Terrestrial > Soil > Palsa > Peat permafrost | place: Sweden...
CCTTCAGCTGGGCCCCGTACGCGGCCATGATGTTCCAGCGGGCGCTGCCCGAGGTGAACGGGTTCGGCGTCACCACGCCGATACCGGGCTTGATCAGGTCCGACCAGCCGGTGATGTGCTTGGGGTTACCCTTGCGCACGATGATCACCGCGACGGAGTTCGTGACGAAGCCGTGCGTCGCGTTCTTGTTCCAACTCGGTGAGACGAGGCCGGCCTTGACGAGTTTTTCGACGTCCGGCGCCAGCGAGAAGTTCACGACGTCGGCGTGCAGGCCGTTGGCGACCGCGCGGCTCTGTTCCCCGGATGGTCCGAAGGACTGGCTGAAGCTAACGCCCTTGCCTTCGGTGGTCGCCTGAAAGGCCGGGATCAGCTTTTCATAGGCTCCCTGCGGGGTCGAGTAGGCGACGAGGGCAAGGCTCTTGCTCGACGAGCCCGAAGTCGAGCCGCAGGCGGCCAGGCCGAGCGCGGCGGCGAGCACGGCGAGTAAAGAGACAGCAACGGCGGGGGTGCGTGTTTGCATAGCCACTTTCTGCATAGGGAACACCAAACGCATGAGGATTGAGCTTCAGCAAATTATCACAATCCTGCTAGGGATTAGGCCTAATAGGGGTCGCGCTCGATTTGCTATTCAGGCAAGGCGTGCCGTTCAGGCAGGGCGCGTGGCGCCGACCGACGCAAGCACATCGGCGATACAGGCCTCTTGGACCCGTAGCGGATCGATCGTGAACATTTCTGGGATCCCGCCTGCCCCACCGCTGGCTCCCGCGCGTATGCCTACACCGATTCGCGCCAGGTGCATGGTCCCCAGCGTCTGGGTGTAGAGATGGTTGGCGGTGAAGTCCGGATCCTCGACCGTGAAGAAACCTTGCTCGGCTCCACGCGCAAGGATCCGTGAGAGGCGAGAAAGACAGGCCGCCATGCCCTGCCCAAGACGGATCCAGACAGCCTCTGAGATCTCCTCTCGCAGATCCTCTGCAGGACGGCGCATGAGCGAGATGCCGCAGTCCAAAAACGCGGGATGTTCGAGGCAGTAGCCGGTGTATAGACGCCAGCCCTCCTCCAACTGGGCGATTGGGTCCAGTGTCCTGGAGACACCATCGAGATGGTTGGCCAAATCGCTCAGGTACGTCGTGAGCGTCAGCACGAACAGCTCCTCCTTGGAGGAGAAGTACCGGTAGATCAGGCCCTTGTTGATGCCGACCGCGCGTGCGATGTCCTCGATCGGCGCATCCTGCATGCCGCGCTCGTCGAACAAGCGCCGCGTGGCGGAGACGATCTCGCGCTCGCGTTCACGCCGCACCGCTGCGCGAGTGGAGGCGGCTGGCTTCTTGGTTTCCACAGTGGCCATTGATGGCCTACTATAACTAATGTAAACGACGTTCAAACTTCCGTTTGACAATCGTTTACAGGTTGACTAGCTTTTAGGCATCGCAGCCGAGGATTTACCGGCTCGCCCCGCGCCGGCGCTCGCTCATCAAAGCCCTCATCAAAGGAGAGACTCACCCAATGTCCGCCACTCCCGTTGCCAGCTCTGAGACGACCGAGGCCGCCGAGGCCGCTGTGGAGGCGATCGCCGGCGCGGCCAACCAGGACGTGACCTTCTCGCTGCAACTGAACCAGGATCAAAAGGACATCCGCGAGTGGGTCCATGGCTTCGCCGCCGACGTCATGCGCCCCGCCGCGCATGAGTGGGACGAGCGGGAGAAGACCCCCTGGCCGATCATCCAGGAGGCCGCGAAGATCGGCCTGTACGGGTTTGAGGGTCTGGCGCAGTTCTTCGCCGATCCGACCGGTCTGACGCTTCCGATCGTCAACGAGGAGCTGTTCTGGGGCGACGCCGGGATCGGCATGTCGATCATGGGCACGGCGCTCGCGGTGGCGGCGATCTTCGGACAGGGCTCGGGCGAGCAGATCGGAGAATGGATCCCACGGTGCTTCGGCACTCCGGAGGACCTGAAGGTGGCGGCGTTCTGCGCCTCGGAGCCCAACGCCGGCTCCGATGTGTCGAATGTGCGTACGCGCGCGAAGTTCGATGAGGCGACGGGCGAGTGGATCATCAACGGACAAAAGGCTTGGGCCACGAACGGCGGCATCTCCGACGTGCATGTCGTGATTGCCACCGTCGATCCAGAGCTCGGCTCGAAAGGTCACGCCGCGTTCGTCGTGCCGATGAGCGAAGCCAAGGGCATCTCCGAAGGCACAAAGGTTTCCAAGCACGGCTTGCGCGCATCGCACACGGCGGATGTGTTTCTCGACGACTGCCGCGTACCTGCCGGCCACGTGCTGGGAGGCAAGGAGAAGCTCGACGAGCGTCTTGCGCGCGTGCGGGAGGGCAAGAAAGGCAAGTCCCAGGCCGCGATGCAGACGTTCGAGTCCTCGCGCCCGACCGTCGGCTCGCAGGCGCTTGGGATCGCACGCGCCGCTTATGAGTACTCGTTGGAGTACGCGAAGGAGCGCGAACAGTTCGGCAAGAAGATCATCGAGAACCAGGCGATCGCGTTCACGCTCGCGCGCATGAAGATGGAGATCGACGCGGCTCGGCTGCTCGTGTGGCGCGCCTCCTGGATGGGCCGCAACCAGGTCCCGTTCGAGAACGCCGAGGGCTCGATGTCGAAGCTGAAGTCGGGCGAGGTCGCCGTGTGGGTGACGGAGCGAGCGATCCAGATCCTTGGCGGGAATGGGTATACACGCGAGTTCCCCGTCGAGCGCTGGCACCGCGACGCGAAGATCTACGACATCTTCGAGGGCACCGCCGAGATCCAGCAGCTCGTGATCGCTCGCGCGATCTCGGGCATGCACATTCGCTAGCCGCCGTCTTCGCGGCCGCCTCCGGCTACCAGGCCTGGATTACCAGGCCTGTGAAGCGCCGCAGTGCGGGCATTGCACTGTGGTCGACACCGGCGCGGCGAACAGATAGCCGCACTGGCAGCTGTAGGAGGCCCGATCGAGCGGGCCTCCGGACGCACGCACGCGCTCGACGGCGATGTCGCGAGCCTCCGTAGTGGGCGACGGCTCTTGCGTGGAGGCCGGCTGGGTGGCGGATGTCGACTCGTCCTGGCGGCGGTGATCGGAAACAGACCGGCGCGTGGGCCGGCGCCGGCGCGAGTGCCGCTCGGTAAGGGGATGTAGGAGGAGGCGCGGGCTCATGGTCTGCTACCAGTAATAACTCGGCCCACGGATGAATGTTTCGCTCTTCGCGCACGATTTCCTGGCCGAATAGCCGGTTTTGCCCGCCGTAAGGGGTTGAGTGCATGACATGCGCGCGCGATGAGCCGGGACGCTGCCTGAGGTCAAGGGCATCGGGATCGCCGCGAGCTCGAGCCTGGCCCGCGCGGCGTGCAACAGGTTTGCGATACTGAGGAGCGATGAACCCCGCCCGCAAGCGAACTGTGCGGCTGGTGGTCGCGCTGAGCGTGGCCGTGGTGCTGGCGAGTGCCCTGATCTACACGAGCTTCAGCGCAGCCTCTCCGGCGCTCACGCCCAGCCAGCTCGTGCACGAGGCCCAGCCGGGCCGCAGCTACGAGCTGACGGGCACGGTGCTCGCCCATTCGGTCTCGCGCGACGGAGACGTGCTGAACTTCAGCGTCGCCGACCGCGCGACCGGCGCCACGGGCGCCGCGGTACCGGTCGCTTACACGGGCACGGTGCCCGACCCGTTCAAAGAAGGGCGCGAGGTGATCGTGACCGTCGAGAAGCAGGGCGGGGAGTACGTCGGCGAACGCAACTCGCTGATCACGAAGTGCCCGTCGAAGTACAAAGAAACGCCGGCCTCCGAGAAGCAGAGCTCCTGAGTGCCTGGCGCTCGGGCGCAGTTCATCCCTAGCGGGCGCACGCGCTGATGGCGCTGCTCGGCCGCATCTGCCTGCTGCTGGCGCTCGCCGTCTGCGCCTACGGGATCGGCGCCTCGATCTATGGCGTGCGCACGGGACGGTGGGAGTGGGCCGTGTCCGGACGGCGCTCGGTGTACGCGCTGGCGGGCATCCTGACCGTCGGCTTCGTGATCCTGGAGGTCGCGTTCCTGCGCGACGACTTCGCCTTCAACGCGGTCGCCGACACCTCCAGCCGCACGACGCCGACCTTCTACAAGGCGGCCGCGGTGTGGTCCTCGCAGGAAGGCTCGCTGCTGCTGTGGGCCTGGCTGATGTCGCTGTGGTCGAGTCTCGCCCTGTTCCTCACGCGCCGTCGCATTCGCGACGTGGCCGCCTACGCCACGGCGATCATGCTCGGCTTCGGCGGGTTCTTCATCTCGCTGATGGTGTTCTACGCGCAGCCGTTCGCCACCACCAGCCCCACCCCGAGCGAAGGCGTCGGCCTCGACCCGCTGCTGCGTTTCCCGACGATGATGATCCACCCCCCGATGCTCTACTCGGGCTACACGCTCTGCACGATCCCGCTGGCCTTCGGCATGGGGGCGCTGCTGGCGCGGAGGGTCGACGCGGAGTGGATCAGGGTGATCCGCCGGTTCGCGTTCGGCGCCTGGTTCTTCCTCGGGATCGGCATCCTGCTGGGCGCGCGCTGGTCCTACTCGGAGCTCGGCTGGGGCGGCTACTGGGGCTGGGACGCGGTCGAGAACGCCGCGCTGCTGCCGTGGCTGACGGGGACGGCATTCCTACATTCGCTGATGATTCAGGAGAAGCGCGGGATGCTGAAGGTGTGGAACGTCTCGCTCGTGCTCGCCACGGGCACACTGGCGATCATGGGCACGTTCCTCGTACGCAGCGGGGTTCTGAACTCGATCCACGCGTTCGGCGGGCAGACCTTGGGCGTGCCGTTCGTCGTGCTGATCGCGGTGCTGATCGCCGGCTCGATCTACCTCGTCATCACGCGTCGCGAGATGCTGCACACAGAGCATCGCATCGACTCGCTGCTCTCGCGCGAGGCGGCGTTTCTCGCCAACAACCTGGTGCTCGTGGCGCTGGTCTTCGTGATCCTCTGGGGCACGTACTTCCCGCTGATTTCCGAGGCGTTGACCGGCCAGGAAGCGTCGGTCGGGCCGCCCTGGTTCGATCGCTACACGGTGCCGCTGGCGCTGATCCTGGTATTGCTCAGCGGGATCGGACCGGTGATCGCGTGGCGCCGCGCGACGCTGGCCAACGCGCGCCGCAACTTCCTCGTGCCGATCGGCCTCGCGCTGGCAACGCTCGTCGTGCTGTTGGCGGCGGGAGTGCCCGTGAAGCCGTTTGCGCTCGCGATGTTCTGCTGCGCGGCGTTCGTCTTCGGAAGCATCTCCCAGGAGTTCTTCCGCGGGATGCGCGCACGCTCGGCGATGGCCGGCGAGGCGCCGCCGACGGCCCTGGTGGCGCTCGTGCGGCGCAACCGCAGGCGCTACGGCGGCTACATCGTGCACATCGGGATTGCGGTCCTGTTCGTCGGGGTCGCCGCCTCCACCTCGTTTCAGCACGAGTCCGAGCTCGGTCTGTCGCCTGGGCAGTCCTCGCGGGTGGGCGCCTACACGATCAAATACGTGCGCTCGACGGCGAGCGTGACCCCCGATTATGACTCCTCGAGCACGCAGGGCGGCCGCGAACTGAGCGCGATCATCCGCGCCGAGCCGGGCGTGACGCTCGGTCCCGACACGGCGCGCACCGGCGCGACCCTCAGCCTCGGCGCGGTGCTCGACGTGAGCAAGCACGGTCGTCACGTGACGACGCTGTATCCGAGCGAGGGCTTCTACGCCTCCGAAGAACCGACCCAGGGCTCGGTCGGGCATCTGATCGGCGGTCAGCCGGTCAGCCACGTCGCCATCGATGCCGGTGTCACACGCGACGTCTGGACCGCGATCGCGCCGAACATCGAAACCCCGCAGCTGAAGCGGATTGTCACGCTTGGCAACAGGACGCTCCCCTATGCCCATCCTGGCGAGGGGATGGTGGCGATCGCGGCGCTGGCCGCCGCCTATATGAAGAGCCCGCCACAGGCCCAGTTCCACCTGATTGCCTCGCCGCTGGTGATGTGGATCTGGATCGGCGGCTTGATCGTCGTCGGTGGTGCGCTGATCGCGATCTGGCCGGCGCCGAGCGTCGTCCGTCATCGTGTGAGAGCACGCTCGCGCGCCCGCGCAGAGCAGGGCCTGGCGAGCGCCTGAGCCCTGCTCGCTCGTAACGGGGCAAAATGGAAATCCTGATCGCAATCCTTGCGCTGGTGCTGCTCGTGGTGGTGGTCCTCGTCATCAGCGCTCCGTTGCGCGCTGCCTGGGGCTCTCAGGACGACGTGGTCGTGGGCAGAGCGGCACTGGGGGAGGCCCGTGGCGAGCCGCTGAAGGAGCGCGCGGATCCGGATCGGGCTCGGGCTGGGCCGGCAGGGAGGTGGGGAGGGTCCGTCAGCGACCAGCGTGAGCCCGCGGAAGAACGCGCCGAGTTGGAAGCCGAGCGCGAAGCTAAGTACCGCGAGATTCGCGACACCGAGCTCGATTACCGCACGGGAAAGCTCTCGCAAGAGGATTTCGCCGCCACCGACGGCGCTCTACGCGCTGAGGCGGTCGCGATCCTCGACCGGCTGGCAGCAGTCGAACGTGACGAGGACGCTCCTACCGAGCTCGAGGACGGCCCTAGGCCCAGGGGCGCTTGAGCAGGACGATCGCATTCAGCACGAACAGGACCGCGAAGAAAATCGTCCAGCGATTGAGGTTGCGCTCGACCATCGAGCCGCCGCCGAGGGGACCCTGGCCGCTGCCGACCCCGAAGGCCCCGGACAGGCCAGAGTCCTTGCCGGAGTGCATCAGCACGAGAAAGATGACGGCCACCGCGAGGGCGACCTGGAGGACCGAGAGGATCGTTTCCACGGGGTGAAGGTTATCGTCGATTCCGGGCAGGAGGATCGGAGCTGCCAACGAAAGTTCCCCATGGACCTTCGAGCGATGTCAAATCAGCGATAAATCTGCCCAAAATCCGACAATTTGGCCACCTTCGCCCGTTCCGCCTCGGGCATCGATACGGTCCGGCCGCTCTGTTTGCCATGGCCTCGACCGAGAGGGCGATCTTGCAACGCGATTACGAATCCTTTACGGGTTTCTGCTTGCCTGCCGATATGACTCTCAATGGGCGTGCCTCCCGATCGTGGGCCAGCTGCGCCGATCACGAATATGGGAACGCACAATGACCAACTCCGGGGCAGCTAGCCGATGACGAGCGCGCGCAGCCGGGCACGGCGGACGATGCTGTCCGCGCTCGCCGGGGGCGGGCTGACCGTCGTCGGTCTGGGCGGTCCCCTCACGGGCGGGGCGCTCGCGGCCGATGCGCCCGTGACGCCGAGCGAAGGCGCGACCGCGCCCGTCACCACGCCCACCCCCGCGACCCCCGCCCCCGCGACGGGCACAGGCACAGGCGACGAACCGGCGAACACCTCGCCGACCAGCACGCCGCAGCCGAGCACCGCGCAGCCGAGCACGCCCCAGCCAGCGGGCACACCAGCGAGCACTCCTGTCGTGGAAATCCCCGCGGTGGTCGTGCAGCGCCAGCGCCGGCAGAAGACCACCCCGAGCAAGAACACGAACCGCAACCTCACGGCCACGCACGGTCAATCCTCCGACATCCAGCCGACGACGGGCAGCACGCAGGGTCCGACGACGGCCTCCGGCCCCAACGGCGTCGCGCCGTCGCCGCAGGTCGTGGCCGCACAGGCCGGAGCGCTTGCCGCTGAGCTCGCCAGCTCGGCGGCGTCCGTACAGGCACTTGGCTTCTACCGGATTCCGCTGTTTTTGCTGCCGATCTACCGGGCCGCCGCGATCCAGTACGGCGTGCCGTGGCAGATTCTCGCCGCGATCAACGAAGTCGAGACAGACTACGGCTCAGACCTTTCAATCTCGAGCGCCGGCGCAGAGGGCTGGATGCAGTTCGAGCCCTCGACCTGGCTGCAGTACGGCGTGGACGCCTTGGACGCCGGCTACGCGGACCCATACAACCCGGTGGACGCGATCTTTGCCGCCGCCCGCTACCTGCACGCGGCCGGTGCCTCCAAGGACCTGCGCACGGCGATCCTCGCCTATAACCATTCCGAAGCGTATGCCGAATCGGTGCTGCTGCGCGCAAAGCTGATCTCCAGCTATCCCAAGTCCGTGATCGCGACGCTGACGGGGCTGGTTGACGCCCGCCTGCCCGTGACCGGCAAGCAGGTGTCGTGGGGCGCCCTGCTCCCCGCGCCTGCGTCGCCGTCGAGCGCGACCGCAAACGCTAAGGCCGTCGCTTCCAAGGCGAAGACCGGCTCGAGCGATGCGAGCGCGGCGGCAGGGTCGGCCGAGGAGAGCGGCTCAACGGCAGCCGCTGGCTCGGTGCCGGGCTCGGTGCCCGCTCCGTCACCCGCGGTGGCGGCGGCAGGGACCTCCAAAGAGGCGGAAGAGGCGGATGCGGCTCCGCAGTTTGTAGAACTGATGAGCGCGCCGAACGCCTCCGTGGTAGCGGTGCAGGACGGTCGCATCATTGGACTCGGAAGCTCCCACAGGCTCGGCAAGTACGTGATCTTGCGCGACATCTACGGCGACGTGTTCACCTACGCGGGGCTGGGCAGCATCGCGCCGAGCTACCGCCTGGCAAAGGTGCCATCCGCGGCGCTGATCGCATCGGCCAAGCTCGCGGCGTCTGCCGGCACCGGTGGTGACTCGCCCCTCACCTTGCGGGTGAAGCAGTCGCGCGCTCAGACCACGTCGTCGCAGAACTCGGTTCCGGCGGGCTCGGCCGAATCGGTGCCGGCGGCCACGGGCAAGGTGCGGCTGTTCGCCAACCCCGGCAATCCGGACGCGCTTGCCGCCGCCGCCCGCGTCACCACCTCAACGCCGGCCAGGGGCTCCGGGCACGGTGAGCCGCTGCGGCGTGGATCGCTCGTCGCCGAGGGCACGGTGCTCGGTCACGTGTTCGTGCCACACGCGGCGAAGGACGGTCATCTGCGCTTCGCGGTCCAGCCCGCGGGCGACACCGGTGCAATCGATCCCCGGCCGGTACTCGCGAACTGGAGAGAGCTCGATGCGGCGCTGCACCCGCAGGGGGCCAAGGGGCAGACCGACCTGCTCGGGGCCACCACGAGCGACGTGTTCCTGCTCTCCAAGAGCCAGCTCGAGCTCGCGGTGCTCTCCGATCCGGGCATCACCCTCGACGCCCGTGCCCGCCACGAGGTCGCAACGGGGGTGATCGACAGGCGCGTGCTGGCGGTGCTCGCATTCCTCTCGCGCAGCGGCCTGAAGCCGACCGTGCAGGCACTGCATCGCGGACCCAGTCTGGCCACAGCGGCCGGGCACGCCTCCGACAGCGATGGCGACACCGGCGGCGCGGTCGACATCTCCGCGGTCAACGGCATCCCGATCGCCGGGCACGAGGGCTCCGGGTCGATCACCGACAGCACGATCCGGACGCTGCTCACCCTGCAGGGCGAATATGTGCCCAACCAGATCACCAGCCTGATGAAGTACCCCGGCGCCGCGAACACGCTCGCCACGCGAGCGCATGCAAATGCGGTTCAGATCGATTTCCAGCCATCGGCCGCGGCCCTTGGGCTGGCCCCCGCTAAGGCCGCCAAGGCGCACTCCGCGAACGCCGGCAAGACGGCGCCTTCGCCGTTCGTCGCGAGCGCCAACTTGAGCTTGACCCAGTGGAACGAACTGCTCGCACGGATCGGTGCAATACCGGCGCCGAAGGTGGCCGCCAAGCCGACCTCCGCGGCGATCCGCGACCCCCAGGCCGCGCCGAGCAACCACGGCCTGGGTTTGAGCAAACCCGCCTCCTCCGGCGGGTAGCTCGAACGGATAGCTCAGCAGCGTTACCCAGCCGGGGGACCGGCGGCGCCGCCGGGGGCTTCACCGCTGCTGGGGGGTGCTGCTCCGGGGGCAGCTCCATTGCCGCCCGCTCCACCGGCGCTTGGCCCACGCCGGAACGCCCCGCTCAGGTCGCTCTGGCACTTGGCCTCGGCCGCTTTGAACTGGGCGCTGCTCGTGTCGATGCCTTTGGTGTCGAACACAGGGCCGCTACCCGAGGTGTTCGGGGCTGGTACGTTGACGCCGTTTTCGCGCATGCAGGTTGCGAACTTCGCGAGCGCCGTTTTGAAGGCGGGGCTTTTGAAGCGGGTGCCGCCGCGACTGGCGAAATTGCCGCCGCCACACTTCTTGACGGCGGCTTCATACTTGGCCTTGTTCACGCCTTTTGGCAGCTGGCGTCCGGTGGCGCCGCCGAACGGGCCACGTGCCTGCGGCTGTCCGTGCTGGCCAGGTTTGAAAGCGGGCAGCGTCACGCCGTTCTTCTGTAGGCATTCGCGCACCGCCGCAAAGCGGCCGGCGTCCGGTCCTTTGGCGCCCGTGGCGCCGGGCGTGGTCGCCGCCGCCACGCTGGCGCTCGTGGACGAGCTTTTCGAGGAACCGCCGCAAGCCGACAGGCCGAGACAGGCGAGCAGGATGACCAGTATGGCTACCGCCGCGGGTTTGCGTCTGTTGCTGTTGAGGTGAGGCATGAAGCTCCTTTGTCGATGATCAGGTGTCGGGTTGGGTCCGGCTCGGCTGGGTAGAGGACCGATGGGCAAGGTTAACCACGCTGTCTTAACCGCCGCCTTAAGCGCGCTGAAGTGCGCCGAGCACTACCCGCCTTTGCCGAAGAGTGCGGGTTCGCCGCTGCTGCCACCGCTGCTGCCTTTGCTCGCACCACCGCTCGCGCCCCCGAATAGCGATGCGAGACCGCCGCCGGATGAGCCGACGCTGATCGATTCGGCGCTGACCGTTCCCTTGGCGCCGGTGGCGCCGGTCACGGTCACCGTTTCACCGGGGTGGACGCCTTTGACGGTCGATTTCACCGTCTTGGTCACGCTCGTGCCCGCCGAGGTCGTGACCCTGACGGTGTTGCCTTCGGAGTTGGTCACGTACAGCGTGCTCCCCGCCAGGTAGGCGACCGTACCGGCGGTCGGCCGGGTGAAGCTGGTGCCGGAGCTCGAGGATCCACCAAAGGCTCCCCCGGTTGAGCTCCCACCGGAGCTGCCCGTCGTGCTGGAGCCTGCGCCGGAGGAGGCGCCTCCGCGCAACGCCGCGAAGCGCGAGGCGAGGCCCGCCGTCCCGCCCCCGGCCGAAGAGCTCGAGGTGCTCTGGCCCTTCTCTATGAGCACGCCGCCGATGAAGCCGCAGGCGATCAGGAGCACGCCGAGCAGGGCGAGAATGATGGGATTCCCGCCCGCCCCGAGCAGCCGCCGACGCGGTCTGCGTGGCAGCTCCTCGATCGGCTCCTCGGCCCACTCGTCCTCCTCGAACGGCTCATATGTCGGGGTCTCTTGCGCCTGCACAGCGATGTCGGGGGCGACGGCGTCATCGATGGTGGGTTCCTCGTCGGGCATAGCGGGCTCCTCGTGGGGTGTGTCGCTACTCAAAGCGCAGCGCTTCGATCGGTCTGAGGCGGGCGGCGCGAGCGGCCGGGTAGGTACCGAAGAACAGGCCGGAGAGCGCCGCCGCGCCAAAGGCGAGGAAGATCGAGTAGGTGGCGATTTCCGGATGTACGCCGGCGATTTCGAACTGGCTGCCGATCACGCCGACGAGCACCCCGGTGATGCCGCCGAAGAGGGAGACGAGGACCGCCTCGGCGAGGAACTGGGTGAGGATGTCCGAGCGCCTGGCGCCGATCGCCTTGCGGATGCCGATCTCGCGCGTGCGCTCGGTGACGGACACAAGCATGATGTTCATCACGCCGATCCCGCCGACCAGCAGTGAGATCGCGGCGACCTCGCCGAGCAGCGTGGTGAACACGCTCGAGGTGGAGCTGGACGTTTCCAGCAGCGATCCTTGGTTGAGCACGCTGAAGCCCGGTTCGGTGGTGTCTTTGATTTTGTGGCGTTCCTCGATGATCTGAGTGACCTCGCCTTCGGCGGCGTCGAGCGAGGACTCGGACTTGGCCTGGACCGTGATCGAGTCGATCGCCCCGACGCCGGTGAGCGAGGCCTGCACGGTCGTGATCGGAGCCATCACGACGTCGTCCTCGTTGGTGGTGCCGTTGGATCCCTTTTTGGCGAGGACGCCGACCACTTCGTAGTTTGAGCCGTTGACTTTCATGTTCTGCCCGACGGCGCTGGCTCCGGCGAACAGTTCCTGCACGACTTCCTGGCCGATGACTGCCACGCGCCTGTGCTTGCTCACGTCTTCGGAGGTGAACGAGGTTCCTTCGGCGAGCTTGTATGCGTGGGCCGTCAGATAGGAGGGTGTGGTACCGATGAACGACGAGGGTTCGAAGCTCGAGTTGCCATAGACGAGTTTTACGTCGGTGGCGTTCACCACGGGGGAGGCGCTCTTTACATCCGGGGCGAGGCTGGGGTTCTGCAGCGATTCGGCGTCCGCCTTGGTCAGCGAGACGGTTCCCGCGGTGCTCGCGCGGGCCCCGCCGCGAAAGCCGCCGCCGCTTGACTGCACGACGAGCACGTTGGTGCCGAGGCTCTGGATCTGGGATTGGACGGCCTTCGAGGAGCCGTTGCCGACCGCGATCAGCACGATCACCGAGGCGACCCCGATCGTCATGCCGAGGATCGTCAAACCCGAGCGGAGCTTGTTCGCGGTGATCCCGCTCCAGGCGATGCGCAGCATCTCGGTCGCGATCATCGCCGCGTCTCGGTGACGGGAGCCGGTACCGTCGCGGGAGGATGGGAGGACTTCAGCTCATGGGCGGAGGGCGGGGGGTCGTGCACACCGAGCGTGCGCCGGTCCTCGACCACCTCGCCGTCGCTCAAGCGAATCACCCGCTTGGTCTGTTCGGCGACGTCGGGCTCGTGAGTGATTAGGACGACGGTCCGGCCTTCTTCGTTCAGACGCGCGAAGATCCGCAGGACCTCCTCGGTGGAATGCGAGTCGAGGTTGCCCGTCGGCTCGTCGGCGAGGATCAGCGAGGGGTTGGTGACGATCGCGCGCGCCACCGCGACGCGCTGCTGCTGGCCGCCCGAGAGCTCCGCCGGCTCGTGACTGAGGCGGTGTCCCATCCCGACCGAGCGCAGCGCACGCTCGGCACGCTGGCGGCGCTCCGCACCGCGCAGGCCGGCGTAGGCGAGCGGCAGCTCGACGTTGACCAGCGCGCTCGTGCGGGGGACGAGGTTGAAGCTCTGGAAGACGAAGCCGATCTTGCGGTTGCGCAGGTCTGAGAGATCGTCCTCGTCCATGTGGCTGACGTCCACGCCGTCGATCTCATAGCGACCGCTCGTGGGTACATCCAGGCAGCCGAGGATGTTCATCAGCGTGCTCTTGCCGCTGCCCGAGCTGCCCATGATCGCGACGAAGTCGCCGCGCTCGATCTGGAGCGTGACCCCGCGCAGCGCGTGCACCGCGATCTCGCCGAGGCTGTAGGTCTTGCTGACGCCGTGCACGCTGATGACCGGTGCGCGTCGGCGACGGGTCGCGTGCACAGCGGCGGTTTGTGCTGCGGTCGCCCCGCGTTGCACCAGCGGCTGGCTGCGAGGGACGCGCGAGCTGCGCGTGTCCCGCAGGCGCGAGCGCAGGGAGCGAGACGGGCGAGGATCCATCATCCGCCGCCCCTGAAGAAGGCGCCCCCGCCCCCGCCACCGGCGAAGCCCCCGCCTGCGCCCCCGCCGCCAAGTCCACCGGCACCTATGCGCCCGGCAAGTTTGGAGGTGAGGCTGGCGCTCGAGCTGGTCGTGCTCGCCGCTGGCAGGACGACCGTTTCTTCGGCTTTCAGGCCGCTGAGGATGATCGTCGAGGTGTTCCCGGCGAGTCCCGTGGTGACACGCCGGCGTTCCTGTTTGCCGTCGTGCTCGACGGTCACCGAGTCAGCGGAGATCGCGCTGGTCGGGACGTTCACGCCTTCGGCCTGTTTGACGACGACTTCGGCGGTTGCGCTCATGCCCGGCTTCAGCGCGGCTTCGACCTGGTTGAGCTGGAAGGTGACGTCGTAGCTGACGACTCCGCTGCTGGTCGTCGAGAGGACCGGCAGGCTCACCACTTCAGCCGCGAACTTGCGGCCTTCGAGCGCTTCGACGGTCACGGTGGCGATCTGTCCGACGTGCACGCTTGAGATTTCGGACTCGCTCAGCGCCACCACCAGCTGGTAGCCGTGCACGTCGACCAGTTCGATGAACGAGCTGCTGGAGGAGCTCGAGCTGCTTTCGCTGCTCGTGCCGGTGGCTGCTGCGCCGGTGCTGCTCGTACCGGCTGTGCCGCTGCCCGTGTCGGCGATGTCGCTATAGCTGCCGTCGCTGCTCGTGTCGGAGATGTCGTGGAAGCTGCCTCCATCGCTGTCGCTGGTGCTCGACGCACCGCCGCTTTCGGAGTGCCCGCTCTCGCTGCCGGTCGTGCCGCCGGTCCCCGCGCTGCCGCTGCCGCCAGTGGCGCTGCTCCCGGCGCCGCCGGTGGCGCTGCTCCCGGTCCCGCTGCTGCCGCTGGTCCCGGTGGTGCTGCTCCCGGTGGTGCCAGTCCCGCTGCCCGCGGCGCTACCGCTGGCTCCGCTGCCTTTGCTCGTTGCGCCGGTGCTGCCGGTGGCGCTGGTCCCGGTGCCGCTGCTCGCGGCGCTCCCTGTATCCCCGGTACCGCTGCTGTCGGTGGCGCCGGTTCCGCCCGAGTTGCTGCTGTCACCGGACGTGGATGACCCTTCTGTGCCCGACCCCGAGACGCTTTCGCCGACCGTGTTCTTGATCGACGCGACGATGCCTTCGGTTGGTGCGTACAGCTTCGTCTCCGAGAGCGTCTGGCGTGCTTTTTCGACCGTCAGCTGCGCGCTCTTGACGTTGTTCTCGGCGCTGATCACGGTCGATGTTTTCGGCGGCGCCGCCTTGACCTCGTTGGCGGCCAGCGTCGACTGCAGCGACAGTTCCTGGCTCGCGAGGCTGGTCTGAGCCTGCGCGATCGTCTGTTCGCTGCGGAGCTCGGTGGATGCCTTGGTTTTCTTCGCGTTCGTAACTGTGTTGCGAACGCTGTCGATCGACTGCTGGCCCTTGATGAGCTGCGCAGCCTGAGCATTCTGCGCCGTCAGGACCGAATAGCCGTCCTGGGTCACCTTCGTTTCGGCGGACTTGAGTGTCGATTCGGCCGATGTGACCTTCGATTCGGCCGAGCTGATCTTCTGTTCGCTGGGAGGCGACTTGGCCTTTTCGGCGGCGAGCAGAGCCTTCGCTTCTTCGAGCTGAGTCCTGGCTTCGACGACCACTTTTTCATCGGTGCCGCGCTGGCTCACATCCTGGTTGAGCGTGTCCTGCTGGCTCTTCGCTTCGACGGCGACCGACTGTTCGGTGCTCTTCAGCGAGACTTCGGCCTGCGTGACGGTTGCGGCAGCGGACGCGGCTTCCGATTTGGCCGTCTGCCGGTCCTGCCTGAGCGACTGCTTCGCGGAGGAGACCGACGCGCGCGACTGTTCGGCGCTGATCTCGGCCTGGCGCTGTTCGGCGGGGGTGAGTCCCTCGAGCGCGTCCTGATAGGAGGCTTCGGCGGACGTGAGCGCGATTTCCGCCGAGCGCAGGCTTGATTCGGCGCTGCTCGGGCTGATTTCGGCCAGCAGCTCGCCGCCTTTGACGTGGTCGCCGACGCTCACGAAAAGCCCGGTGAGCGTCCCGCTCGGAGCGAAGTTGACGCTGACTTTGCTCGCCGGCGCAAGCGTTCCGCTGCCCGAGACCGTGGACTGGACGACCCCGTCGGCGGCTTTGGCGGTGCGGGTCACGCTCGCCTGGCTGCCCGACGCCGGTCCGACGAGGAGGAAGGCGACGACGATCGCACCGGCGCAGAGAGCTCCCAGTGCGTAGACGAGCCAGGATGCGCTGGTGCGTTCGGTCATTTTTCTCCTCTCCGATGTTCCTGTCGAGCCGTAAGAGCAGGCGAAGAAACCCTGCAAGGGGGCCTAAATTTGCCTAAAGCCCATTCCTGTGGATCTTTAGGAGTTATCCAATGACTCCAAGATCCCTCCCGGCGGGTGATCGAGACGCGAGTTGAGAAGTCTCAGAACACGGATCTCCCCAGCGTGCCCCGACCACCGTCTGCGATGATCCGCCGCAATGGCGGCGTATGGCGGGATCGACCTCGGCGGCACGAAGATCCAGGCGGCCGTCGTCGACGAGCAGAACAAGGTGCTCGGCCAGGCGCGCCGGCCGACACCCACCGAGGGTGGCCCGAAGGACGTAGCGAAGGAGATGGCGGAGACCCTGCGCGAAGCCACCAAGGCGGCCAAGCTCGGGGTGGCGGCGCTGAAGGGGATCGGCGTCGGATCGCCGGGTGTGATCGAAGCCGGCAACGTGAGCACCGCCCGCAACCTGCCCGGCTGGGAAGGCACATTCGATCTTGCCAAGGCGCTCAAAAGCGAGCTCGGGGTGGGCGGGATCGCGGTCAAGATCGGCAACGACGTGCAGGTCGCGACCGACGCCGAGTTCAAGCTGGGCGCCGGGCGGCCCTACAGTTCGCTGATCGGTGTCTTCTGGGGGACGGGCGTCGGCGCCGGGCTGATCCTCGACGGTAAGCCCTGGCTCGGCCGGGGGGGCGCCGGCGAGATCGGGCACATGGTCGTGGAGATGGACGGCGCGCGCTGCACCTGTGGGCGCCGTGGCTGCGTTGAGGCCTATGCCGGGCGGGCGGCTATGGAGATACACGCACGTAAGCTCCACGACGAGAAGGGCAAGCACACCGACCTGTTCAAGCTGATGAAGGAGCACGAGCGCACGCGCCTGACGAGCGGCATCTGGGAGCGGGCGCTCGCGCGCGAGGACAAGCTCGCGACAGAACTGATCGAGCGGGCGATCGGAGCGCTTGGCGCCGGCGTCGCCTCGGCGGTCAACCTGCTCGACGTCCCTGCCGTAATCATCGGCGGCGGGCTCGGCGTGCGCCTCGGCGATCCCTACGCAAAACGGATCGCCGCGGCGATGCAGCCGCACCTATTCGCCGACGACCGTCCCCCGGACGTCAAGGTGGCGGCGCTCGGCGATCTCGGCGGAGCGATCGGGGCGGCGCTGCTGGTCCGAGTCGAGGCGTAACGTTATGAGCGCTTTGGCGGAGCCGATGCTGCACCTATCGACGATCCTGCGCAGCCCGCTACTCGATCGAGCGGGAGAGCGGTTGGGCCGGGTGGAGGATCTGATCGTGCGGCTGGCCGATGGCGGCTACCCACCGGTCACGGGCCTGAAGGCGAGGATCGGAGGACGAGACCTGTTCGTGCCGGCCGACAGGATCGCGACGCTCGAGCCCGGAGCGGTGCGGTTGTCGGGTGAGAAGCTGAGCCTCGGCCGCTTCGAGCGCCGTGTGGGGGAGGTGCTGCTGGGCCAGGACGTGCTCGGACGCAAGCTGGTCAACGTCGAGGCCGACCCGCCGAGCCTCGTCACCGCGCACGAGATCGAGCTCAAGTGCATTGAGGGTTGGTGGCGGGTGGTCGGCGTCGATCACAGCACGCGCGCCCAGCTGCGGCGTCTGTTGCCGCGTCCGCTGAAAAGCACGGTGGCCGATCGGCCGTTTCTCGACTGGACCGACCTCGAGCCGTTCGTCGGTCATGTGCCGACCGCGCGTCTGCGTTTCTCCCACCGCAAGCTGGCCAACCTGCACCCGGCTGAGATCGCTGACTTGGTGGAGGCGGCCTCGCATGACGAGGGCGAGGAGTTGATCGAGGCGGTGGGACAGGATCGCGAGCTGGAGGCGGATGTCTTCGAGGAGCTCGACGAGCATCACCAGCTGGAGTTCATCCGCGAGCGACCTGACGGGCAGGTGGCGGCAGTGATCGCGCGCATGGCTCCCGACGACGCGGCCGATTTGATCGTGGAGATCGAGCAGGACCGGCGCGGGCGCATCCTCGCGCTGCTGCCGCCAGCGCAGCGCCTGCAGATCGAAGGACTGCTGGGCTACAACCCATCGACGGCGGGGGGCCTGATGAGCCCCGACTTCATCGGCCTCACGGAGAGCGCGACGGCGGCGAGCGCGCTCGAGCGGGTGCGATCGAGCGAGATCGCACCGGAAACTCTCACCACGATCTTCCTGAGCGACGCCGCCGGCAATCTGTCGGGGTCGGTGGCGGTGGTCACGCTGTTGCGCGCCGCTGCACAAACGCCGCTTTCGACTCTCGCCGAGCACGAGCCGGTATCGGTGCATACCGACGCCGATCTGCCCGAGGTCGCGCGCACGATGACCGACTACAACCTGGTGATGCTCGCGGTCGTCGACGAGCAGGAGCGCGTGGTCGGCGTGGTCACCGTCGACGACGTGCTCGAGCTCACGCTGCCAAGTGGTTGGCGGCGGCGATTCGGGCTCGTGCGCGACTGATTGGGCAAGCTTCTGTGCCGTCATGCGCGAGCCCGCGACCGATCGGCGATTGGTAGGCTGAACGTCCGAGACGCGGCGTTAGAAAGTAGACAGGCATGGACCGAGAACAGCCACGAAGTACCCAGTCGGTCGCACGCCCGTCGGGCCCGTCCCTCCTGGCCTAGTCGTAGCTCAGGGACCTCGTCCGCACCGGCGCGCGCCGAGATTGACGCGTAGCCCTGAGACGTAGCCCGAATGAGCAAAGGAGGTGACCTGAGATGGCCGAGGATGACCCGACGACGCTGACCGACGCTCCGCCGCGGCCCGAGGGTGTGCCTCCGGTCCTCGACGAGGCGCACATAGGCGATATCCGCGGGGCGCTGGGGACGATCAGGATGCACGACTCGGGGGAGCGCCACGGGTGGCGCTCCCGGGCGATGGCACTACTCGCGATCATGGGGCCCGGCCTGATCGTGATGGTCGGCGACAACGACGCGGGCGGTGTCTCGACATACGCGCAGGCGGGGCAGAACTACGGCACGAGCCTCCTGTGGGTGCTGCTGCTGCTGATCCCTGTGCTGATCGTCAACCAGGAGATGGTGATCCGCCTGGGCGCCGTCACCGGGGTCGGCCACGCGCGCTTGATCAACGAGCGCTTCGGCCGCTTCTGGGGCTGGTTCTCGGTCGGCGATCTGTTCATCCTCAATTTCCTCACGATCGTCACGGAGTTCATCGGCGTGAGCCTCGCGCTCGGCTACTTCGGGGTGAGCAAGTACCTGGCAGTCCCGATCGCGGCGGTGGCGCTCGTGGCGATCACCTCCACTGGCAGCTTTCGCAGCTGGGAGCGCTTCATGTACGTGTTCGTCGTTGCCAACTTCCTGGTGATCCCGCTGCTCGTCCTGGCACACCCGCAGGTCGGTGACGTGGTGCAGCATACGTTTGCTCCAGGCATTCACGGCGGCGCGAGCTCGACGGCCGTGCTGCTGATCATCGCGATCGTCGGCACGACGGTGGCGCCGTGGCAGCTGTTCTTCCAGCAGTCGAACATCATCGACAAGCGCATCACCCCCCGCTGGATCAACTACGAGCGCGTGGACACGGTGATCGGCGCGTTCGTCGTCGTGATCGGCGCCGGCGCATTGATCTGCGTCACCGCGTTCGCGTTCGGCGGCACTTCGGACTTCGGCCAGTTCGTCAATGCGGGCACGGTCGCCACGCAGCTGGGCCAGCAGCTGGGCTCGGCCGCGGGCACGATCTTCGCGATCGTGTTGTTGAACGCCTCGCTGATCGGCGCGGCGGCGGTAACGCTGGCGACCTCCTACGCCTTCGGCGACGTGTTCGGGGCCTCGCACTCGCTGAACCGCGGGCCGCTGGACGCAAAGCTCTTCTACGCGAGCTTCACCCTGATGGTGATGGCGGCGGCCGGCATCGTGCTGATCCCAGGCGCGCCGCTGGGGCTGATCACCACCTCGGTACAGGCGCTGGCCGGGGTGCTGTTGCCGAGCGCGACGGTGTTCCTGCTGCTGCTGTGCAACGACCGCGAGGTGTTGGGACCGTGGGTGAACGCGCCCTGGCTGAACGCCGTCGCCGCGCTGATCGTGGGCGCGCTAGTGGAGCTGTCGCTGATCCTGATGGCGAGCACGATGTTCCCCCAGATCAACGTCACACACCTGTTTGTGGAGCTGACGATCGTGCTGCTGGTGACGCTGGCCGGGGCCGGGATCTACACCCTGTATTCGAGCCGTCGCTCCCCCGCTCGCGAGGGGATCGACGCGGTTGCGGAGATCCCCAAGGAGAAACGCCACACATGGACGATGCCGCCGCTCGCGCTGCTCGAGCGCCCTGTGTGGTCGCCGGGGCGCAAGGCGGGGATGATGCTGCTGCGCGGCTATCTCGTGGTGGCGGTGCTGTTGCTGATTGTGAAGACGGTGCAACTCGGGCATTGAGCCCGAGGCGCTGAGCTCAGTCCCCCGCCAGGCTCGTGGGCAGCGGCCGGCCATGTGGTGGCGGATCGTCGAGCATCAGCCTCGGAATCGTCACCGGTTCGAGTCCGCGCTTGCGCAATCCCCGGATGATCGCCGGCAGCGCCGCGATCGTCTCCGACCGATCGCCGCCAGCGTCGTGCATCAGGATGATCGCTCCAGGATGCGCGCCCGCGAGCGCGCTCTGCACGATCGCCTGGACACCGGGCAGCGTGTAGTCGCTGGTGTCGGTCGACCACAACACCATCAGCAGGTGCAGCTGATGCAGCAGGTGGAGCGTGGTGGCATCGAACGAGCCGTAGGGAGGTCGGAACAGACGGGGCCGCGGCCCGCCGAGCAGTTCGATGCGGGCGATCTGTTCGACGAGCTCTTCGCGCTGTTCGTGCGCTGAGAGCGAGGCCATCATCGGATGTGTCTCGGTGTGGTCGCCGACCACATCGCCGGAGTGCAGCTCGAGCAAGGTGCCGGCGGAGAAGTAGCGCTCCTCCTCGCCGATCGCGAAGAACGTGGCATGCACGTGGTACTTATTGAGCACGCCCACGAGCTGCTGGGTGTAGGGCCCGGGGCCATCGTCGAAGGTGAGCGCGAGCTCGTGGCCCCTGCTCCCGCCACTCGTCACCGCGGGCGTGTAGGCGAGCACGGAGTCGACCGCCTTTTCTTCTGCCTGGTGGGTTCGCGCTTGCTGTTCAGCTGCAGTCAGGTGCGGAGCTGGCGCATGATGCGAGCTGGGGTCTGACGTGGCGTGATCGTGATGGGCGCTGCCGTGCGAACCGATCGCGGTGATCAGCAAGGCGAGGATCGCCAGCAGCGCCACGCCGGCGATGGCGCGACGGCGACGGTATCGCTTTTGGTCCTTCTCAGCCATTCAAAAGATCCTATGTTGATTGGCGATGCTCCCGTTCTGGATCTCGATCGGCGCGCTCTCGCTCGTCCAGGGCGCCTTGGTGGCGGTTCCGGGCACGGGTGGCCTCGGGGCGCTCAGACGGTTGCGCGGGCGTCGCTGGGCGGTGATCCCGCCGCTGTCGGTGATCGGCTTCGTGTTCGTCGCGCGCGGATCCGAACAGGCGAGCGCGCAGGGTCTGACCTACCTGGCGCTGGTCGCGGTGCCCATGCTGGCGGCGCTCGCGTTCGGCTGGCTTGCCTGGAACGCCCACCCGCCACGTCCGGCTCGGGCATTGCTGGTGGCGCCGCTGTTTGCTTTGGCCTGGGCGGATCGAGGCGGCCTCGCGGGGGAGGCGGCGGCGCTCGTGCTGTCGGCGCTCAGCTGCGTCTCGCTCGGCGTGCTGCTGGCGGCGGTGACGCCCCCGCGCTGGCTGGCTGCGGGGATCGTGACGATGGCTGTGGCGGACACGACGCTCGTCGTCTCGGATCTGCTGCAGCAGCCGAACAACGCGCTGAATGCTGCACGCCCGGCGGCCGGCCTGCCACAGCTGCAGAGCGCCGTGTTGGGCACGGCGGTGATCGGCTACGGCGATCTGTTCGTCGCGGCCCTGCTCGGTGCGCTGCTCGCGGTTGCACTGGGGCGCTTGTGGCAGACGCGCGGCGCGGCACTTGCGGCATTGCTGGCGGTTGTCTTCGACCTGCTGTTCTTCTTCGTCGATGAGCTGCCGGCTACAGTGCCGATCGCGCTGACGCTGATCATCCTTGTGCTGGCGCGCCGGCGGGGATCCTCGCGGAGGCGCGAAGCTCCGGCGTCGGCGACAGGAGATCTGACTCGAACGGAGGCTCCGTTGTCTCCGGCGTCTGAGCCGGCTCGGACTCCAGCTGCGCGATGATCGGGCGGGCGCTGGTCTCGACGATCGCAGGAGAGGAGACCTCGCGCTCGGAGTTCGCGCCGGCCGCCTCGATCCGCCGCACCTGCGGGATCACGCCTCGTTCGAAGGAGCCGACCGCTTTGTTGTAGGAGCTGACGGCGGAGTCGAGCTGCTTGCCGATCTTGGCCAACGGCTCGACGAAGCGCCCGAGCCGGCGGTGCAGCTCGCGCGCGGACTCGGCGATCTCGCGCGCGGACTCGGCGATCAGCTCCTGCTGCCAGCCGTAGTGGACAGCCCATAGTAGGCCGATCAGGGTGGTGGGGGTTGCCATCAGCACCTGCTGGGAGACGCCGTACTCGATCAGCGCTGGGTCGTGCCCGAGCGCGGCCTGGTAGATGCCGTCGGAGGGCACGAACATGACGACGAACTCGGGTGTCGAGTCGAACTGTCGCTGGTAACCCTTTGACGCGAGTTTGGAGATGTGTTCGCGCGTCTGCTTGGAATGGCGGGCGATGTGCCCTTCGCGCTCAGCGTCGGTGCCTGCCTCCAGCGCCGAGAGGTATGCGTCGAGCGGGACCTTGGAGTCGACCACGACGAGCTTCCCGCCAGGCAGGCGCACGAGCATGTCGGGCCGCAGCTGACCGTCGGGCGACTGCACTGTCGCCTGCTCGACGAAGTCGCAGTGGGAGATCATCCCCGCCATCTCGACCACGTTGCGCAGTTGGATCTCTCCCCACGAGCCCCGTGTCGAGGGCCGCTTGAGGGCAGAGACGAGGTTGCCCGTCTCCTTGCGCAGCGTGTCCGTCCCCTGCGTCAGGGTGCGGACCATCTCCGCGAGCTGGACCTGGGAATCCCGCCGCTCGCGCTCCAGGCGTCCGAGCTCGCTCTCGACCTTGCCGAGCTTCTCCTGGACCGGCTCCACCAGCGCTTTGATCTCCGCGGTCCGTGTCGCCATCTCGCCACGGGAGCGCTGCTCCTCGGCGCCCCGCTGGTCGGCCAACCGCTGCGCCAGCGACTCGCCGGTCTGGGCGAGCACGTCGGCCGATATCGACTTCAGTTCGTCGCGCTGGCGCTCGCGGTTGGGCTTGAGCACAGCAGCCGCGCCGGCGGCGCCGAGGATCAGGCCGATCAAGATTCCGAGTAGCAACAGCACGACGTCAAAAATGACACGGGCTTCGGACGACGGCTGCCGACAAGGCTAATGAACCCAATTTGACATCGAACAATCCGAGTAGTAGCTTCAGACGAGCCCGCCTGCTGGGCGGTGCGAGTTACGGAGCTACGCCGCCGGGTCGGGCGCGCAAGGAGGAGGAGAGACGATGACGGTGATCGCTGCCCCACGCAGGACGTTCCATCTGGGCAATCGCTCGCTCGGGGCGGCGCTGATACCGCTACTGGTCGCATTCGGCGTGCTGGCGCTCGCGCCGGCCGCCGGCGCCTGGAATACAGGCAGGCCTCCCGTCAGCACCTACCTGGCGCTCGGCGACTCGATCAGCTTCGGCTACTCAGAGCAGGTGTTCGACGAAAACTCCCCGAACGAGTCGCCCTCGTACTTCGAAGAAGGGTTCACGAACGACTTCTCCCAGGATCTCGCACGCCCGTGGGAGGCGGGCCGGGGTCTGACGCTCGTCAACGACGCCTGTCCGGGCGAGACCTCAAATGGCCTGATCGGCGAAAATCCGGCGCTTGGCGGGAAGGCCTCGACCGAACCGGCTGGCCACGACCCGCAGGCGCTAGGCGATTACCACCCGTGCGCGTATGACAACGTTGACGGTCTGCCGCTGCACAACTCGCTCAGTGTCGCCGGCCAGTCGATCTCGCAACTCGAAGACGCGCTCAGCATCCTCAAAGAAGGCCATCCGGCGCACCCGGTCGACGCGATCACGCTGAACATCGGCTCCAACGACGAGCTCGCGGCGATCAAGCAGTGCGAAGACGAAGTCACCGAAGAATTCACGCACACCGGCAAAAGCAAGTATGGCGCCTCTCCAGCGGTGGCGGGGGCGGCCTGCATCAAGGAAAGCTCGGAAAAAATCACCGCTCCGCACATCATCGCGAACATTGCCGACATCCTCGGCGTGCTCGACAGCAAAGAGCCGGGCGGGGGCCACTATACGGGGCCGATCGTCCTGGTGGGCTTCTATAACCCCGACGCGTTGATCCTTCCCGGCAGCGACGCGCTGCAGGAGGGTCTCAACGCGGCGATCGAAGCTGAGCTCTTGCCGCACTTCCCGAACGTGACGTTCGCGAACCCGTTCCCCGTGTTCAACCGGGGTAAGCAGCCGGCGCGGGAGCAGGCCTCGATCTGCACCTTTACCGAAATGTGCAACCCGGCCGACCCCGGCGGCAGCTCCGACGACGGCGACATCCACCCCTCGCCGCTCGGCTACGAAGTGCTGGGCAGGTTCGTCAACCAGGCCTACCTGGCCAACCCGGCCCGTTGATTCTCAGGCCGCTCGCTGCGGTGTGAGCGCCACATACCGCGCTGCCGCCTCTTCGAGCTTCGCAAGCATCGCCGGGGCTGCCGGCAGCAGGCGTGCGCCCGCGGGCGTCGCCGCCACCACCTGGCGCACCGGGGGCCGGGGGGAGAGGGCACGGATCGCGATGTCCTCGCGGGTGGGTGGGCGATCGAATAAAGCCAGCTCGGGGATCAGCGCGACGCCGACCCCCGCCGCGACCAGGCCCTGGACGGTCTGGTAGTCGTCGCTTTCGAAGGCGACGTTTGGCTCGAAGCCGGCCGCGTGGCAACTGCGCACGACATGGCGCGCACACGGACTCGCGCTGGAGGTCTGCACCCAGGCTTCCTCGCGCAGGTCCTCCAGGCGCAGTTTGCGCCTCTTGGCGAGCCTGTGCTCGCGGGGCAGCGCTAGATAGAGAGGGTCCTCGAGCAGCTCCACGCGCGTGAGTTCATCCGCGCCGGCGGCCGCACCGAACTCGAACAGCAGCGCGAGGTCGATCTCCCCGGCCCGCAGCCGCGGCTCGATCTGCTCGGGCTCGCCCTCGGCGAGCGTCAGCTCGACGTCGGGATGGCGC
>Ga0302235_10000758_pt1 | contig 24871 bp, 22 predicted proteins | sample II_Palsa_N3_3_FD_193577 | JGI IMG/M metagenome (GOLD analysis project Ga0302235, IMG submission 193577) | Peat permafrost microbial communities from Stordalen Mire near Abisko, Sweden - II_Palsa_N3_3 | ecosystem: Environmental > Terrestrial > Soil > Palsa > Peat permafrost | place: Sweden...
CGGCGCAGCGTGACTGTCACCTGGCCATCGAGGTACGCGGCGATGCGTCCGCAGACGTAGCCGCCGTTGCCGCTGCCCGGGGGGCCGCAGAAGCGGGACGGGATAGTCAGCGCGGGCATCGTGGCCGGCTGCGGGCGCTCGGCGGCCGCCGGAGGGCGGGCCGGCCTGGTGGCGTGTGTCATACCTCGACGCTAGAACCGCCCGGCCTGGGGCGGCTATCGGGTGAACTACCGGCAATTTGCCCGTTCCCCCCGGCCGGGGCGGCCATCCCGGGCGGGCACGTCGGGCGAACTACCGAGCCGGTCAGGAACGCAGCCGGTGCTCGGTCACCCACGCCGCGATCTGGGCCCGCGAGTGCACCTGCAGCTTGCGCCGGATGTTCTCCACGTGCGCCTCGGCGGTCCGCGGCGCGACCGACAGCCGCCGGGCGATGGCCTGGTTGGTCAGCCCCTCGGCGACCAGCCCGGCCACCTCGAGCTCACGGCCGGTCAGCCGCGGCCCCGGGCTCGCCGGCTCGCACAAGAAGCCGAGCGCCGCATCCAGGAACGCCAGCCAGTCGCCGTGGTAGAACAGGTGGCTCGAACCCGGCAGCGGGATCAGCGTCGCCCCGGGATCAGCGCGGCGACCTCCCGCCCCAGCTCGAACCTGGTGCCCTTGTCCGCCTCGCGGTGCAGCACCGCCGTGCGCGCCCGGATCGCCGGCAGCAGCGCCCTGATGTCGGTGTGGTAGTAGACCTCCAGCATCTCAGCCGCCACGGCGGCCGAAGCGCTGGCCCGCTGGAACCGGGTGAATCCCGCCAGCTCCTCGGCGGTGGGATCGGTGACAAAGGCCCCGGCCAGCGCCTTCAGCCCCAGGCCCCAATGGGCCCGCACCAACGCCACGACCGAGTCCCGGACCTCGGCAGGCGCCAGATCGCTGCCGCTGGCGCACATCCCGTATAGCACCAGCGCGTCGACCCGGTCCGGGTACCGCGCCGCGATCGCGGCGGCCAGCTGACCGCCCTGCGAGGCCCCGAACAGGCCGAAACGGTCGGCGCCCACCGCGCCGGCCACCGCCAGCGCCGCGGCAACCTGCCCATCGAACGACAGATCTATCCCGTCCCTGTCGGACAGGCCGCACCCGGGCCTGTCGTAGCGGATCACGGTGAACCGGTCCGCCAGCCGCTCGACGAAACTGCCGAAGGCAAACAGCTCCAGCTGCCCGCGCAGATGGGAAACCCAGCCCGAGTCGAACAACAGCGGCGGCCCAGCGCCCGACGTCGAGTACGCGACGCGCCCCGCAGGCGTGCTGCAGTACATGATCCTCGGCCTCACCGGTCCAGGGTGACACCCCCAGCCGGCGCAGTAAAGGAGCAGCAAAGCACAGGCACCACGATGACGATCCCGGCGCTGCAGCAGCCGATCGCCCTCACGCACCGGCCAGCAACCGCAGGCCCGGCAGCGCCTGGAACCGCGCCACGCGCGGCTCGCGGTAGGCGCCGGTGCCACTCGGCGTCTTTTTGTACGAGACACACGAAGCCCGCGAATAAGCCAGTATCACGCGAGCTGGCAGTTACGCCGCTCCGGCGCGTCCTTCTTGGCACCTATGCCCCAACTCTGAGCTTCCGCTTCCATCTTCGGCCGCTGGACGACTGGCGCGGCCCGCAAGACAACGTCACCATCCAGGCGCACCGCAGCCAATTCAGCTCTGCCATGCCTGCATCGGCCGTCGGCGAAGGGGTCTCAATTTCAGGCTGCGTGTTCTCGCGGTTCACGCGGTTCCTTCGCGCGACGGGTGTCTAGCGCACCGTCGCGTCGTCCAGGCGACGATGAAGCCTGGAGGCCAGGGTGAGCATGTCAAGAGCGTCCGTCCGCGAAGTGGCCCAGAGCACCCTTGGCGCGTGCGCGGCCGGATTTCTAAACGTGCTGAACAGGCCCTTCATGAGGGTACCGATTCCCGTCTGCTCCGATCGCTCCCACTCGGTCGCCAGGCTGTTGAATGCGATGCGCGGCCCCGATCCCAATGAGCAGGTCGCATCGACCAGCGGCGAGCCATCTCCTGAGACGCCAGCCCGGCTCCGGAGCTTGTCCGCCACACTCTTGGAGGCCTCGAGAACGGCATGAAAGTAGTTCTGCTGCAGCAGCTCAGCGCGGCAGAAGCGAAGCACGTCGGGATGCACGCATCGACGTGACAGCTCAACACGAAGATCATCAGCCCGCTGCTGCGCCTCAGCAAGCGTGGCCGCTGCCCGAACCGGCTTAATTTTCCCGTCCTCTCGGACCTGGAAGCCGGACAGCAGCAACCGCTCGTTGATCAGCGCGCGGGTCGTGCCGAAGTCGTCCTGGGACCCGAATCGAACGGGTGCCATGACTTCCGAGATCAGCCGCAGGAGCGGCTGGCCATCATGTTGACGGTTCTGCCGCGTCGCCACTGCATTGAACAGGCGCTTCCATTTCGTGTTCTGTTCGTCCCCAGGTGACTCGGGCACCTTGAGCGGAGCGATCAAGTTCGGGATCTGGGAGCCCGTCACCGCCTCCGCGAGCACCCTGCAGATCTGCTCCACAGCCGATGCAGAGAATGCCGGAACGACCGTAGAGGACTGCGCCATGCACGGCATTGTCTCGCCGCACGAGCCGTCGTGGCTCGCAGACGGAGGCATGCGCTTGCGCACCGCAACGTCGGCGGACCGCGCTTGCCGCCGGATCTCTGCCTGCCTATATCGACAGTCGCGTGGTCCGCCGCGCAACTAAAAAGATCATTAATTGCGGGGGTTACGGCTTCGTGACAGCTGGCCTGCCCTGCGGTATGCCGGGAGCATGAGATACGCCGATGGTGGCGGGCTGACTGCGGCTGAGCGGGCTCGCCGGGAGCAGGTGCGGCTGGCGGCGGCGGAGTTAATCGAGGCGGGGGCCAGCGACCGGGAGGTGGCCCGCCGGTTCCGGGTGTCGCGGATGTCGGTGAACCGGTGGCGGCGGGCGCTGGCCGCCGGGGGCCGGGCGGCCCTGGCCTCCAGGGGCGCGGGCGGGGCGCGGTGCAAGCTCAGCCCGGCCCAGCTGTGCGAGCTGCAGGCGGCGCTGGACGCTGGCCCGGCCGCGTGGGGCTGGGATGAAGATCAGTGCTGGACGCTGGCGCGGATCGCCGAGGTGGTGCGCCGCCGGTTCAGCGTGGACTACACCCTGGCCGGGATGGACCTGCTGCTGCACCGGATCGGGTGGAGCGTGCAGGTCCCGGCCCGCCAGGCAGCCGAGCGCGACGAGGCCCGGATCGCCAGGTGGAAGGAGGTGGACTGGCCGGTGGTAAAAGGACGGCGGCGGACCTGGGCGCCTGGGTCTGCTTCGAGGACGAGTCAGGCCAGGGCCTGAGGCCGCCGAAGGGCCGGACCTGGGGCCGCCGGGGCTGCACTCCGGTAGTGCGGGTGACCGGCGGCAGCAGCAAGCGGGTGTCACTGGCCGCGCTGATCGCCGTCAAGCCGGGGCAGCGGCCCCGGCTGATCTACCGCGTGCACGCCGGCCGCGGGCACCGCAAGGACCCGCGCAAGGGCTTCACCGAAGCGGACTACGCCCGGCTGCTGGACGCCGCGCACCAGCAGCTCAGCGGGCCCATCGTCGTCGTGTGGGATAACTTGAATGTCCACGTCAGCGGCGCGATGGCCGGGCTGATCGCGGCCCGGGACTGGCTGACCGTTTACCGGCTCCCCCCGTATGCGCACGAGCTCAATCCGGTCGAACTGGTGTGGTCACACCTCAAGCGGTCCCTGGCCAACATGGCCAAGCGCAACATCATCGAGCTGACCGCGCTGGTGAAGACCCGTCTCAGGCGGATGCAGTACCGGCCCGGCCTCCTCGACGGCTTCCTCGCCGGCACCGGGCTGGACCTCACACCGTTCTGCACCCCCCGCCATTGGATCGTTAGTTCGCGTTGAGGGAATCGGGCTGGCGATGTTCATGTCCCAAGTCCGGCCGCGGCGGCAAGCCAGGTGCGGACCGTGATGTGGTGCGCTGACCAGGCCGCCCATGTGGAGGCTGCCCAGTCGTCAATGAGAGCCGGGCGGCTGTTCCCCGTGACGTCCGCGACCTCGCGGATCGTGATGGGGTAAGCGCCCGGCCGGGGAACCAGCTGCGGGTAGTCGCGGTGGGTCCAGCTGCCGATCATCTGAGGCAGCCGGGTGCCGCTGACCCGGTGCTCCAGGGCGGCACACAGGCTCATCAGGTGCACGGCAACGGACTGGCGGTTGCGCCGATCGTCGTTAGCGGCGTGCTGGGCGGCGTAGGCGTCGACCATGTGCTGCGACACGGCCGGGTCAGCCGAAGGCAGTCCAGCGTGCCAGGCCAGGACCGATCCATACGTCGCCCAGCAGCCGGGAGCAGAGAGCATGTACTTATGAACCGGGCCATGCTGATCGGGGACCAGGGCGCCGCAGCCGAAGCACAAGACTTCACTCACGGGATAGACGGTAACCGGATCATCCGCGGGGCGTAGCGGATGAGCCGCCCACGGTGACGCCAGCTGCCGACACCAGCGACCACGGCGGCGCGTGGCAAGAACAGTCGCGCTGCCGGAGCTAGGGTGACCGACGACGGGTGGCGGCCTGGCCGGACAGGGCGTGCAAGCGGTCAGCTCCCCGGGACCACATGGGACCACCCGGCATCATGCCCCAGCCTTCACCGGGCCCGTAACCTCCGCCATTGAAGATCTTTAGTTAATATCAGGCTAAAAGCCGGAAAGCATCGGAATTATTTACGATGTGCTTAGCAATTAGTGTCCTGCGGCGCAGCAAAACCATCTCTCGCTACCCTGGCGCAGTCCATAATGCTGTGGCGTGACAACCATCGTGATTCCAGCGCACAACGAGGACCAGGTGATCGCGCGCCTGCTCCGGCAAATCGTACCCGCGGCGCCCGAGAGCGAATTCGACATCGTCGTCGTCGCTAACGGCTGCACCGATGACACGGCCAGGGTGGCGGCCCGGTTCGGGCCGAGTGTCCGGGTTCTCTCCATCCCCGTCGCCTCCAAGTATGCGGCCCTCGCCGCCGGAGACAGCGCGGCCGGAGACAGCCCAGCAGACTTTCCGCGGGTATACATCGACGCGGATGTCGAACTGCGGGCCGACGACGTCCGGGCACTGGCAATGGCACTGCGGCAGCCCGGCGTGCTGGCCGCAGCCCCGGACCGGGTACTGGATCTGGACGGCAGGCCATGGACGGTGCGGTGGTATTACGACGTCTGGACGCGGCTGCCGGAGGTGCAGCGAGGCATGTTCGGCCGGGGCGTCTTCGCGGTGAGTGAAGTCGGGTACCAGCGCCTCGCCAGCCTACCGCAGTTACTCGCGGACGACCTGGCCGCGTCACTGTCATTCGCGCCGCACGAGCGGGTCGTCGTCCCTGGTGCACGCGTTATCTTCCACATTTCGCGAACGTTCAGCGACATGCTGCGCCGCCGGATCCGTGCCGCGACCGGGGTGGCGCAGATCGAGCGGACGGAGCGGGCGCCGGCTTCCGTCGCACGGACCCGGATGTCTGATCTGCTCGCGATCATCCGCGCCGAGCCGAGGATGGCGCCACGGGTAGCGCTCTTCCTGTCAGTGGCCATCACTGCCCGGCTGGGAGCGCGCCGCGCCGTGGCGACCGGCGACTACACAACCTGGCTGCGGGACGAGAGCAGCCGCCGCTTAGCAATGGCCGACGATGTGATCGCGGACCATAGCCCTGCTCAGGGGCACCAGACCGACTGACGCTGGCTGGCGCCCGGCCCGGGCCTATCTGGCTGCCATTATGCTGGGGCGCCGCCGGGAAGAGGTCCCTTGAAAGGGATAGCGCGGTACACGAAAATTGCTAGTCCGCACTTTACCGTATAACCGCTGGTGTTCCAGGCCATGTCCGGATCTAAGTCGATTAGATAAGGTATTACTGAGCTTCACGGCTATCAGGAAGATCGCGCGGCGTATCAGCTCATGCGAGGCCCAGCTCGCTGGACGCCATTCCGAACAAGAAATATGCAGACGGCTGGCGGAAAAGCATAGAAAGGGCTAACGCACGACATGAGCGTTGTCTACGATACAGTCGCTGCGAATCGAAACACGGTCGATACAGCACATCGGATCCAGCTCCCGGGCGTTCATGACCGCCCATTACGAAGGCAACGGCGGCCGCTTACGTTCGCCGGTCCGCAATGGTCGACGCCCGCAACCGTGGGCAGCAAACCGGGTGAGGGGCGGCAATTCAGATGTCGGTGATACCGGCTGTGGCCCGGCAGTGGGATGGCCTGATCGTGCTCTGCGCAGCCAATAACTACGACGGCGTCAGAATGGGCGATTGGCACCTAGCCGCGCACCTGTCAAAGCTGGCTCCCGTGCTCTACGTTGATCCGCCGATGTCAAGGCTCACCCCAGCCAGGAGCCCCGCAACTGCCGGAGCGCTGCGAAGCCCGCGGCTGCGGCTGCAGGGGCCCGGCCTGGCCCGGCTGACACCGGTTGTGCAGCCTTTCCCGTCCCGGCGCGGCATGACCGCGATGACCAGCGCCCTTACCCGCGGCCACCTCCGCCGGGCCACTACCCGGCTGGGCGGCCGGGTCCGGGCGGTGATCTCGGGCTGGCCGCTTTACCATGTGTTCGGCAGCTGCGGGGAGCAGACCCGCGTGTACTGGGCCAAGGACGACTTCGTCGGCGGCGCCGCGCTGCTCGGCATTAACGCAGAGCTGATCGACGCGCTGGAACGGAGGGTAGCGGCCAGCGCCGGCCTCGTCGTGGCGGCCAATCCGGTCGTGGCCGACACATGGCGCAGCCGTGGCCTCGACCCGGTCCTCATTCCCTTCGGCACTGACGTGGACGCCTACCTCGGAGTCGAGCATGCGCCACTGCCGTCTGACGTTGGTCTTCCCGGCCCGGTCGCCGGTTTCGTCGGCCGCATCAACGACCGCACCGACCTGTGCCTGCTGGAGGCCATCGCCGACCGTGGCAAGTCGCTGCTCCTGGTCGGGCCGAAGGATTCCGGATTCGAGCCGGAGCGGTTCGACGCCCTGCGGCGACGGCGCAACGTGTGCTGGGTCGGGCCGAAGCCGGCCGGCGCCCTGCCCAGCTACCTCCGGGTGATGGACGTGGGCCTCGTCCCCTACCGGGACAGCCGGTTCAATCGCGGCAGTTTTCCCCTGAAAACGCTCGAGTACCTGGCGGCTGGCCGGGCAGTGGTCGCGACCGATCTGCCCGCTATCCGCTGGCTGGCTACTGACCTGGTGTGCATCGCCACCGGGCCCTCGTCCTTCGCCGATCAGGTTGACCGGCTGCTGGCCCAGCCCAGGACGCCGGCCATGCTGGCGCGCCGCCGGGCATTCGCCGCGCGGCACAGCTGGTCACGCCGGGCCGCTGACATTCATGAGGCCATCGCGGGCCGGTAAGGCGACCCGCAGCGGACGTATGCGGCTGACGAGGCCATCAGCATCTATGTGTCAGCTAGTGCGATATAACGCCTCTTGTCCTTTTGCGCAAGTAGCAGCTCAGCGTGATTTCGCACAAGGGCGGCGAGGATTCGATAAAAAGGACAGCCTGGCACGCAGAAATTGTTAATCTTTGCTGCACTGGATATGCGACAAGACGCTCTTGTGCGCCCTCGGCGCGAACGGCACGAGCAGCCGCGGAGCGAGCGTGCTTATCCGACGATAGCGGACTATCAGTGTCGCCAACCGCAGGACGGAACTATTCTGCTGACAGGGGCCATTAAGAATTTACCATTCGAGCGAATAACCCGGCGAAAAAGACAGAAAGGATTCTTGGGACGGTATGAGCGTTACCGACAACGTAGTCGATGCACATCGCAGCACAGTCCATCGGCCGCAGGCGACCGGGCGTTCAGCATCGCCCAGTACAAAGGCATGGACGACTGCATACCTTCGCCGGGCTGCCGTGGTCGACGGCGCGTGCGCCCTCGGAGCGGGCTGGCTGGCAGCTCAGATCCGGTTCGGGCGCCAGGGCGGCGCGCCGGTCGCCTATCTGGGTATTACCGTCGCTTTTCCGGTTTTGTGGTGGGCGGCGCTGCGGCTGGCAGGCGGATATGACCCCCGGTTCATCGGGCTCGGCTCTGACGAGTTCCGCCGAGTCCTCAATGCAGCGGTCAGCCTTATGGCTGGCGTAGCCATTCTCTCGTACTCGGCAAAGCTCGACCTCGCCCGCGGCTACATGGCGATTGCCCTGGCGTCTGCGGGCCTCCTTGATCTTGCGGGCAGGTACTGCCTCCGCAAGCGCCTGCATAAAAGGCGCGGCCGCGGCTTCTGCACCCGACGGGTGGTTGCGGTTGGCCACGCGACGGCAGTCGCCGACCTGGTGACGACGCTGCGACGAGACAGCTACCACGGCCTGTCGGTGGTCGCGACCTGCTTGGCTGGGGCGGCTGATGCGACGCAGGTGGCCGATGTCCCGGTGGCCGGCGACCTGGCCAGCGTGGCGTCGGCAGTCGGCCGGTTCGCCGCGGATACGGTAGCCGTGGTCGCCTGTCCGGAGATGGACGGCTGGCGGCTGCGTGAACTGGCATGGGAACTGGAGAAGACAGGCACTGACCTGTGCGTCGCGGCCGCGTTGCTGGACATCGCGGGCCCGCGGACGACTATCCGCCCGGTCGCCGGGCTGCCGCTGCTGCACCTTGACCACCCTGAGCTTGCCGGGGGAAAACAGGTCGTTAAGAGCATGTTCGATAAAGTATTCGCCGCGTCCGCGCTGATCCTGCTCGCTCCCCTGTTCGCCGTCATCGCCCTGGTCATTGGTTTCATCGATCAGGGGCCGGTGTTCTTCCGCCAGACAAGGGTCGGCAAAGACGGCCGTACCTTCACCCTCTACAAGTTCCGGACGATGGTCGTGGATGCGGAACGGTGGAAACCGATGCTCGCCTCGCGTAACGAGGCAAACGAGGTGCTGTTCAAGATCCGCCGGGATCCGCGGGTAACCCGGCCGGGCGCATGGCTGCGCCGCTACTCTCTTGATGAGCTTCCCCAGCTGGTCAATGTGCTGTTCGGAGACATGTCCCTGGTGGGGCCCAGGCCAGCACTGCCACAGGAGGCCGCGCGCTACGGCGACCTGATGCGGCGCAGGCTCGCGGTGACGCCGGGCATCACCGGCCTATGGCAGGTCAGCGGAAGATCGGACCTGCCGTGGGACGAAGCGGTCAGGCTCGACCTGCGCTACGTGGAGAACTGGTCGTTCGCTCTTGACCTGCAGATTCTCTGGAAGACAGGCTCGGCGGTCTTCCGCGGGTCCGGTGCCTACTAGACAGCGGCGGCGAGGGACCTCGCCAGGAAGGAGGCCTCCTTGCTCAAGTCACTAATTCATCGTGCTGTCAGCACCACCCGCACGGTCCGTGCGGTTGTCGCCAGGCCGCCATATGCCACTCCCGGCCACTTCTACTCGCCCCTCACGGCGGAAGCTGACCTCAGCCGTGCCCTGTGCTGGACCGAAGCGCCAGGCGTGGACCTGGCGGAGCAAGGTCAGCTAGCCTTCGCAGCGCGGCTGCGGCCAACGCTGGCCGAGCCCGCGCCTGGGCCGCGCTACGCCGCGGACAACCGGATGTTCGGGCCCGCCGACGCCGCCGTCTACCGGGCGATGCTAGCTGACCTGCGGCCCAGCCGCCTCATAGAGGTAGGCTCCGGTTACTCCACGGCGCTCGCCCTCGACGAAGCGGATGCCAATCCGGAGCTTTCGGGACTGGATATCACCTGCATCGAGCCGTTCCCAGAGCCCCTGCTCGGGATCATCGGGGCTGCCGACCGCGAGCGGCTCACCTTGCTCTGCCAGCCTGTCCAGGATGTGGATCCCGGGGCCTACGACCGGCTCGGGCGCCACGACGTGCTCTTCATCGACTCGACGCATGTGGTGAAGGCCGGCTCGGATGTTGTCTGGATCTTCCTGCACGTACTGCCCCGGCTCGCCCCCGGAGTGGTGGTCCATGTCCACGATGTGTTCTGGCCATTCGAGTATCCGGCGCGGTGGCTGCACGAGCGCCGCGACTGGACGGAGGCCTATCTGGCGCACGCGTTCCTGGCCGGGAACGCCAGCTGGGAGATCCTGTTCTTCTCGTCGTGGTTCTGGCACTGCCAGCCGGAACTTGTCCCGCAGTCGCTGGTGAGCGAGGAACCGGGCTCCCTCTGGCTTCGCAAGATGCGCTGATCCCTGGCCCGGCAGAACTCGCTCGACGCGGGGCGGGTAACTGGCTTTCAAACCCGGCACGGCACGGCACGGCGTCGGGTCAGCGCGCGAACTCGGCGCGGACGCCCAGCAGCCGCACCGGGCTCCGGGCGGTGAACAGGCCGAGGGCCGCCAGGGCGCCCTGCTCGATGGCAGCGGTGTTCCCGGCCGGGACCGGGGCAGCGAGAGGATGCGAACGGGTGCGGGTCAGGAACGGCGCGTACCGCACTTTCACCACTACGCGGATTACCGGCCGCTGCTCACCGGCCACGTCGGCAGCGACGAGCCTGGCCAGTCGCGCGACCTCACCGCGCACCTCCTGCCAGTCCTGCAGGTCGTGCTGGAAGGTGGTCTCCCGGCTCCGGGACCTGGCAACGTACGGCGTGTCGTCCACCGGGGAGGAATCCAGGCCGCGGGCGATCTGCACCAGCCAGGGCCCGGTCGCCGGGCCGAACTGCGCGGCGAGGGCGCTGGCGTCGGCGGCCGCGAGCTGCCGGACGGTGCCGATGCCCAGCTTGGCGAGCCGCGCCGCGGTCTTGGCGCCGATGCCCCAGAGCGCGTCGGTGGGCAGGCTGCCCAGCACCTCGAACCAGTTGCCGGCGGTCAGCCGGAAGATGCCAGCCGGCTTGCCGAAGCCGGTGGCCAGCTTCGCCTGCAGCTTGTTCTGGCCGATCCCGACCGAGCAGTCGAGCCGGGTCCTGGCGCGGACGCGGCCGGCGATATCGCGGGCAACCGCCTCCGGATCGTCGGTCTCGACGGCCAGGAACGCCTCGTCCGAGCCCATCACCTCCACGACCGCATCGAACTCGCGCAGGACCGCCATGACCTGCGCGGAGGCCGCCTCGTACACGTCCCGGTCGACGGGCAGGAACACGACCTCCGGGCAGCGCCGCGCCGCGGTCCGCAGCGGGAGCCCGGAATGCACGCCATGGGCGCGCGCCTCGTAGGAAGCGGTGCTGACCACGCCCCGCTTGGCCGGATCGCCATCACCCCCGACGACAACCGGGCGGCCGCGCAGCTCAGGACGGCGCAGCAATTCGACGGCCGCGATGAACTGATCGAGGTCGACGTGCAGCACCCAGCCGGTCACGCCACCAGTCTCGCCCGACCAGGAGCCACCTCACCCACCCGGCCCTGCCCAGCGACTGAGGCATCACGGTGATCTCTGACATCGGATACGCAGCACCGGCACTGGATCAGCTGTCCTGGCCAGCCCGCATTGGGGGCACTTGAGCATCCCGATCGGCCTGAGACCAGCGAAACTTGTCAGGAGGGAGTGCCCTTGACGGTCTTAAATCCATGGAAGTGGCCGTTGAGTACCTGTCCTGCCATGGCCAGCAAGTCGGCCTCGGAGAAGGGCTTCTCCACGAGGGCCACGTTAGGATCGAGCCTGCCCTGGGAGGTAAGGACAGGCCGAGCGTAACCGGACATGAAGAGCACTTCGATCTCGGGCTTGATCGCGCGCATTTTCTCCGCGACTTCCTTGCCGAGCATGTGCGGCATGACGACGTCGGTGACGAGCAGGTGAATCTCGCCCGCGTGAGCGCAGGCGATGTCGAGGGCCTCCGGGCCATTCGCGGCGGTGATCACCTGATAGCCATTGCGGGTGAAGATCCGCTTGGTTACCTCACGCAGGGCTGCTGAGTCCTCAACGACCAGGACGGTCTCGCCTTTGGGTACCCGCTGGTAGGGCACGGGTTCCAGGATCGGGATGGCTGTCTCCGTTGTGACCGGCAGCGTGATGGTGAAGGTCGTGCCTGTGCCGGGTTCGGAGTAGATCTGGATGTTGCCCTCGGCCTGGGCGAGGATCCCGTACACGGTGGCCAGGCCGAGCCCGGTTCCGGCGCCCGCTTCCTTGGTGGTAAAAAATGGCTCGAACGCGTGCTGGATAACGTCGGCGGCCATTCCCGTGCCGGTGTCGCTGACCCGCAGCCGCACGTTTCGTCCCTGCTGCGCCTTCGATCCCCCGGCGGCGGAGTCGTCGTCCACGGTGATGTTGCCGGTATCGATGGTCAGCGTGCCACCCGCAGGCATGGCGTCGCGGGCGTTGACCGCGAGATTCACCAGCACCTGCTCCAGCTGGCCCGGATCGGCCAGCACCGGCCACAGGTCACCGGCGAGCGAGATGACAAGCTCAACGTGCTCGCCGATGGTCCGGCGCAGCATTTCCCCCACCGCGGCGATGACATTGTCGAGATCGAGGACCTGCGGCCGCACCACCTCCCGCCGGGCGAAGGCAAGCAGCTGGCGCGTCAGGCCAACTGCCCGTTCGGTGGCCTGCTTGACGTGCACAAGGTCGCTGAGGGCGTTGTCCAGGCGCTGGGAAAAGTCTGATTCGCTGGCAGCGGCGAGTTCCTCAGAGACGAACGACACATAGTTGAGGATCACGGCGAGCAGGTTGTTGAAGTCGTGCGCGACGCCCCCGGCCAGCTGGCCGAGATTCTCCAGGCGCTGCGCCTGCTGCAACTGTGCCTGCAGCCGTTCTTCCCGCTCAAGGGCGTCGCGGCCCGCGGTGTAGGCGGTCACCTCGCGGCGTTCCTGAGCGCCGCGGGCTGCACGGCGCCCAGCCTCACTCCGCGCCTCATCCCGGCCCTGCTTTCGGCTGACCTGCCACGACACCGTGGTTACACCGGCGATCGCACCTGCCGGGCCGAGGACTGGTGCCGCGGTTACCGAGACCGGGATCACCGTCAGGTCCTTGCAGACCCGGTCGGCTTCGTACCGCTCTATGCGCCCGGCTGCGATGACCCGCTGCAGGACCGCGGCCTCATCGCCTCGTCCCTCGGCCGGGCACAGCACATTCGCCGCGAGGCCGATGATCTCCTCTGCCGGGTAGCCATAGAGGACTGCCGCAGCCTGATTCCAGCTGCTCACGACGCCGGTCAGAGCTATGTCGATGATTGCGTCCTGCGGCTCGGTCGACGAGGCCGGCCGCTCCCGTCCGGCGACGGCCCGCCTTCGCCCCAGCGGCCTGACCATATGAATCATCCCCGTGCTTCTCGGAAGGTACGAACTGTGCCGGGTCGCCGATCGTCCAGGACAACGGATCGGAACCCTCGCCAGCGGGTCGTGCCCCGCGCGGAGTGTCAGCGCGCGGGGCAGGACGGGCTCGGCGCTTGCCGTCCAGTCCGCGAATTAAGTGTTCGCATCGTCACTTAATGTAATCTTCAGGGAGACTGCCAGCGAGATCAATAGAGTTTCTCTAAGTTGCTCGAGATCGGATCATCTTTCGCGAGGTCTGCGAGAGCCTGGCTGATCAAGTCCCTGGCTTGCTGGCCGTACACGGCGCGCATGGAGTAGTGCTCGAAGACTTTCGCATACATCGCGATCTCGCGGGGCTGCGTGACCCTGACCGCCGCCGAGTAGGTCTCCATCTGGACCTCCCGGTCATCGAAGATCCAGAACCCGCAGAATGTCATGTAGTGCCTGGTACGGGCAGGCAGGATGCCAAGCCGCAGCCCTGGCAGCCGGGACAGCTCCAGGAGGTGGCGGAGCTGCTCCTCCATCACGTCGCGATCGGCCACAACCGCGCGCAGTGCATGCTCGCCAAGCACGAAATGGAATAGCCGCTGCCCGGACAGCAACAGCTTGCCCCGTTCCATCCGGACCGCAACTGTCTCCTGGATGTCGGCCGGGATCCCGACCATTTCAGCGAACTCTGAGAGCCGCACCGTTGCGTAGCCGGCCGTCTGCAGCGCGCCGGGCAAGATGGCAGGATCGAAGATCCGGAAATGACGCGTCCTGGCTTCCTCGTCCAGCAACTCCTGCTGGTAGCGCGCAGTCCCGGTCCGCAGTAGGCGCTTCAGCTCGACATACATCTTCTCGATGCCGCGGGCAGTGGCGGCCAGATCCGGGACCTGGCTCTCGGCGCCACAGTGGAAGCACCAGAGTTCAATGTCTGCCTCGGACGGCATTGAGTGCCCGTGCTCGATCTTGGAGATCTTGGTGAAGTGCCAGCCTGCCAGGGCGGCGAGCTGCCGTCCTGACACGCGTGCGTCCTTCCTGATGTCCCGTAGCCGGTAGCCGAGACTCTCCCGGGCCTGCTGAACCGCGTTCGCCATGCTTAGGCCGGGCCGTACTGGCCGTGCGGCACGAAGATCGCTGCCTGCCAGGAAACCACTCGCCCGTCTTCCCCTTCTTCTTCCGCCGCGCACCAGTCCCGTGCCTCGTGGTGACACGCGTCATGGCCGCAGCCGGTGAGTACCTGCTTATTGCTCCGCTGCGAGCGCTGCTTCGTGCGGTCCAACCGGCAGGTAGGCCCACAGTGAACACGGAACTCGCACCACGGTCTCCCCGTCCGGAATGTTCAGTTCCGCGAGTAACTGAGGTTCGGTCACCACATAGCCCTGGACCAGATAATCGTCTCCCTCCTGGTAGAGCCGGGGCGAGCCGCCGCCGCCCGTGTCGCCACCTAGGAATCGTAAATTCATGGTGAACCTCTCTAGATGTTGCCCCCTGTTGCTTCTCATTCACAATCAGGCGGGACTATACCAATCATGAAAACCGAGTGCCTGACCCGGTGGCGCCACGGCGCTCAGGCGTAACCGATTTCCCGAGGGATCGCTACCGCGTCATGGACCGCAACGGTCACCGGGACCACGGGAACCGGAACGTGTACCACAAGCCAGATGCGAGCCGACCTCCGGACAGGCGCGCCGGCGGCTGCCGGGCCGCATTAGGGCAAACGTGATATAACAATAAGTAGGTGAGTAACTACTTAAAGTAATCACCTACTGAGGGGCCGATGAGCGCAAGCGAACCAGACTCAGTGCCGCCCGCTGCGGATCGCCTGCACGGGCGCCAGCGGTGGTGGCTCGACCGGTCGATACGGGCGAAGGGCCTGATCGTGATTGCGATCCCGCTGATCGCCCTGCTCGGCACCGCCTCGGCAAGCCTGGCGCTGCAGCACAACGAGCAGCAGCAACGAACCGTGGCGCTGGCCGGCCGCGGCCTCACCACCGCCGCAGACCAGCTTCTGGCCAACGCGGTGAACGCGGAAACGGGTGTCCGTGGTTACGCCGCGACGGGCGACACGCTCTTCCTCGCCCCCTACAATGTCGCGCTGGCGCAGCTGGGCGCGGATCGAACATCGCTGCGAGAGGCCGCTATCGCCGAAGGTGACAGTCGCCAGCAGCGGATAGTCGACGGCACCACGGGCAAGGTGTTCGCCGAAATGGAGCAGCTACGCTCCATCGTCAGCCGCGGTGTCTCCGCCAGCGATCTTCGTTCAGCACTGGAAAACGAGAAGACGACCATGGACCTGCTGCGCCGTCAGGAAGCCGACCTGGCCGACGGCCCGGCAGCCCTGATCGCCACTCATAGCAAAGAGATCACCAGGCAGACACAGGCGATCGACACGCTCAACATCGCCGCTCTCGTGCTGGGAATGCTCGCCGGGCTCATCGGCGTCGCTCTCTTCACCCTGGGCGTCTCCCGCCGGGTCGTCGCGGCCGCGGCAAACGCGGACCGGCTGGGCCAGGGTCAGGCACTGGAGCCAGTTGGCCGCTCAGGTGACGAAATCGGCGACCTGGCCGAGGCACTCATCCGGGCCGAAGCGCTGCTTGCCCAGCGGGCGGTGGAGCTGACTTCCGCCCGGGATGAGGCGCTGAAGGCCACCCAGGTCAAGAACGCTTTCCTGTCACACACGAGCCACGAGCTGCGGACTCCGCTTAACTCCGTCCTCGGCTTCACCCAGCTACTTGAGCTGTCCGACCTCAGCGAAGAAGACCGCGACAGCGTGGAGCGGATCCTCGGCGCCGGACGCCATCTGCTCGCCCTCATTAACGAGCTCATCGACATCGCCCGCATCGAGTCGGGCGGCCTCAGCCTCTCCCTCGAGCCGGTCTCGGTTCTTCCGCTGATCGAAGAGGCAAGCCAGCTCATGGCCCCCCTCGCGGCCGAGCGCTCTATCACGATCGTCCGGAACTGCGGCCACGCTGGCCTCGCGGCCCAGGCCGACCGGCAGCGATTCTCGCAGGTCCTGATGAACCTGATCTCCAACGCCGTCAAGTACAACCGCCGCGGCGGGACCATTACGATCACCTGCCGGGAAGAGGGTATTAGCGAGGTCCGCATCGTCGTCGCGGACACCGGACACGGCCTGGCGGCTGACGACCTCGAGCGCGTTTTCCTGCCCTTCGAGCGACTCGGCGCAGAGCAAACCGGGATCGAGGGCACCGGGATCGGGCTGCCCCTGTCAAAGGCCCTCACCGAGGCCATGGGCGGCCGGCTGACCGCATCGAGTGTCCTCGGCGAAGGATCTGCCTTCACCGTCACCCTCCCGCGCGCCCCGGACGTGAGCCCCGCCCGATCCCGCGCCCCGGCCCGCGATACGGCGCCGACGTCACGAGCCGGGCTGCGCATGCCGACCGGAGCAACCGTCAACGTCCTCTATATCGAGGACAACCCCTCGAACGTCGAGGTGGTCTCCCGGTACCTGAAGGGCCGGCCACACGCGAGACTGGACTCCGCCACGTGCGGGCGAGCCGGCATCGAAACCGCCGTCCGGGACCTGCCCGACATCATTCTTCTCGATCTCCATCTGTCTGACCTGCACGGAGACCAAGTACTCAAGGAACTCAAAGCCGAACCGATCACCGCTGCCATCCCGGTGGTGGTCCTCTCCGCTGACGCCACCCCCGGTGTCATCCGCCGCCTCCTCGCCGACGGCGCACTCGCCTACCTCACCAAGCCCCTCGACCTGGCCGAGCTCGGCGAGCTGCTCGACTCCTTCGTGGCCCCCGCCCACAGTCGCCAGAAGGACACCGCAAAGCGAAGGACACCAGCATGAACACCGCCCGCGCCGTTCACCCGCCCGAAGCGCCTCCGCCACGGACCGCCACGGCCGCCCCGGTGAACCGCAAGGTGCTGCACATCGAGGACCACGACATCACCCGACGCCTGATTGAACGGCTGCTGGGCAAGCTCCGCCCCCAGACCGAGCTGCACGTGGCCGCGAACGCCCGCGAGGGCATCAAGGCCGCCATCGGCGAGCAGCCGGCCCTCATCCTGCTCGACAATCGCCTCCCCGACGCCACCGGCGCCGAAGTGCTGCGTCAGCTCGCCGCCGCAGAAGCCACCGCCGGCATCCCCGTCGTTATCATCAGCGGCGACTCCATCGGGATCGGCGACGAACTTCTCGCGATCGGTGCCGCCGAATTCCTGGTAAAGCCATTCGACATTCACCAGTTCCTGGCCGTAATCGACCGCTACATTCCCTGAGCGCCCGCGGCGGCTCCATCAACCCGGCGGCGCGGAAACCCCGCCCTGGCGGCCTCAGTGCCCGCACCGCGGTAAGACGACTACCGGCCGGATGCGCGCGGGCGGAGCAACTTACTGACGGCAGGTGAGTCCGGGATCCGGGCCGCAACCTCGTCGCCCAGGGCTCGCATCTCGGCCTCGGCCGGGGGCAGCGAGATATCCGCCGGGGAGAGTGGGCTAGTCAAGGCCGTCGCGGTCGGCCCATGCCAGCAGGGTGTCGAGTGAGTAGGCGGTGTCGTCAATGCCCTTGTGCAGGTCGCCGAGCCTGGCGAAGCGGGCGGGCACGGTAGCGATGGTAAATTCGCGCGGCTCGACGTCGTCGATCTCGTCCCAGGTGATCGGGGTGGACACGGTGGCTTCGGCCACGCCGCGCACCGAGTAGGCGCTGGCGATCGTGTGGTCGCGGGCATTCTGGTTGTAGTCGACGAAAAGCATGGCGGGATCACGGTCCTTGCGCCACCAGATAGTTGTCACCTCGTCCGGCGCGCGGCGCTCGACCTCGCGGGCGAAAGCGAGCGCGGCCCGCCGGACGTCGGCGAAGCCCCACCGCGGCTCGATCCGGACGTAAATGTGCAGCCCGTTGCCGCCGGAGGTCTTCGGCCACCCGGCCGCGCCCAGCTCGCTGAGTACCTCGTGCGCGATGCGGGCGACCCTGCGCACGGTGCTGAACTCGCAGCGTGGCATGGGATCCAGGTCGATGCGCCACTCGTCCGGCCGCTCGGTGTCAGCTCGCCGGGAGTTCCACGGATGGAACTCCACGGTGGACATCTGGACAGCCCACACAACGCTGGCCAGCTCGGTAACGCAGAGCTCATCGGCATGCCGGCCATAGCGCGGGAAGTCCACCCGGACGGTTTCCAGCCAGGGCGGCGCACCGTGCGGAACCCGCTTCTGGTGCACCTTCTCGCCCGCCACTCCCGACGGGAAGCGGTGCATCATGCAGGGCCGCTCCCGCAGCGCACGCACGATGCCATCGCCGACCGACAGGTAGTAGCGGACGAGATCGAGCTTGGTTTCGCCGCGGGCGGGGAAGTACACCCGGTCCGGGCTGGAGATGCGAACCGTCCGGTTCCCGACCTCGAGTTCCACGTGTTCTGCGGTCATACGCAGAAGTCCACCGCAATCCGGGCCGCAGTCCGCCGCGCCTAGTGCGCGGCGTCGTACTTGCTCATCACCTCGGCGCTGATGCGACCACGCTCGGACACCTTCAGGCCCTGCCCGGCGGCCCAGGTGCGTACCGCTGCCCGGTCGACCCTGGATCCGGCGGCCCGGGGCGCCTTCGCTGCCTTGCGGGCAGCGGTCCTGCGGCCGGCATCCATGAATGGCTGCAGCGACTTCTCGAGCTTGGCGAGGTTCTTCTTGCCAAGGTCGATCTCGTAACTGTGACCATCGAAGCCGAAGGACACGGTCTCAGCATCGGGCGATCCGTCTAGGTCATCGCTGATGACCACACTCACAGTCTTTGCCATAACCGGGATCGTCCAGGTTAACGGCCTCCATGTCAAAGAGACTCGCTACCTTTGCGCTCTTCTCACTAATCTGAGTGACGTCAGTCGGGCCGGAGCGAGGTACGCGAAGGAAACGCAAAGACGCAACCTCGTATCCTCCGGCAGTGAGAGCGCGAGGAGAGCAGTAGTGGGTGTGGCTGAGACTTCTGACTGGTACGACCCGGCCGTCTACCCAGAACTGCGCAGCGCTGCCCCCTGGGTCATGGAAGACATGATCGAAGCGCAGGTGACGCTGCCCGAGGCGCTGGGCGAGTCGCTGGCCGGCGCCGCGCCGCGGCTGGTCGAGATGCTGCACTCGGCCGCTGGTGCCGGCGAGCCGATCGTGGTGTCGGCGGTGGGCACGTCGGGACATAGCGCCCGCGCGGTGGCGCTGATCCTCAACGACGCCATCGGAGAGTCGGCCGTGGCGGCCGGGCCGGCCGAGGCGCGCGAGTCCGCCGACCAGGCGCTGGCACCTCGCAGGACGGGCCTGTGCATCGCGATTTCCCACGGCGGCCTGTCCAGGTCCACGGTGCGGGCACTGGCTGCCGCCCGCGAGGCGGGCGCGAAGACCGCCTTGATCACGGCGGCCGGCGACACGCCCGCCCGGGACATCGCCGATGTCGTGCTGACGACCCCGCTGCGCGACAAGTCCTACTGTCACACGGTCGGCTACACCTCGCCGATGCTGGCCGGGTTCTGTCTTGCCTCGGCCTACCGCGGGGAAGAGTTCCCCGCCGCTGACCTGGCCGGCTACCTGCGCGAGCTGATGACGATGCGCTCGCGCGCGCTGGAGATCGGCCGCGAGCTCGGCAAGGCTGAGCGCCTCATCGCCGCGGGAGGCCTGATCGACGTTCCCACAGCGCGGGAACTGGCACTGAAGGTCGCCGAGGGCGCTTGGGTTCCCACCGCCGCGCTCGGCGTGGAGGACACGCTGCACGGCCACCTGGTCGCGCACGACGCGGACAGCGCGCTCGTCGTCGTCGTCACCGGCGGCCCGAACGCCGATCGCGCGGCTGACGGGGCGCACGAGCTGCTGATGGCTGCCCGCCGGATCGGGCTGCGCACGGCGGCGATCGTCAGCCAGGACCTGGCAGCCAGGATCGCAGGTGCGGACACCAGCGCCGGCCAGATGGTGATCCCGCACGCGGGGCTGCCCGAGATCGTGACGTCACTTCTCGGCGGCGCCGTGGCCTTGCAGCTGCTGACCGTCGGCCTGGTCCACGCGCGGGATACGAACCCCGACTTCCTGCGAAGAGAGCAGGCACCCTATCGCGAGGCGGTTGCGGCGGGCAGGGCAAAGCACATGCGGCGCTGAGTAACATGCGGGCGCCAGCTGGCGCCCGCATGTTGGGTCATGGCCCGGCGATTGAGGTCATGGCCCGGCGATGATCTCCAAGGTGACCGTGGATGTGTACGTGCCGGGCGTGGTGTTTGACGGCACGTTGAGCCACCATCCCACCGGATTGGTGCCGGGGGCACCGATGTTGATCGAGCCCAGGCCGCTACCCGCGCTGGTGTCATAGATGGTGACGGCCGCCGGCGCGCTAGCCGCGGTGGTGATGGCCACCGGGTACGTGGTCGTGTTGGTGGGCAGCGTGCACGTCGAGCCGCTGAGGCAGGCAGCAGTCGGAGGCACGGTGGCCGTGACGGAGGTGATGCTCCCGTTGGTCACGAATGTTCCCGTATTCGCCAGCGTGAGACTGCCGGTGGTGGTGAACGTCGTGGCCGAGACGGTCACGTGCCAGCCGGTGGCGGTCCCCGTGGCATCATCGACCAGATACGACTGGTGCGCGACCGTAGCATCAACCAGATGCAGGTCAAGGCCGTTCAGCGTGCCTGACCACGTCAGCGCGGTCGGTGAGGTCAGGGTCAGGGAGCCGGATATCAGGGTCAGCGTCCCCGTCAGCGTGCAGGGCGTCCCGGCCACCGTGGCACTGCCGCAGGCCGCTGCCTGTCCAGCTCCAGCGGAGAGCAGGACAGAGGTGCCAACTCCCCCGGCCAGCAGCAGGCACGCCCCGAGCAGGCGTACAGGCCGCTTTCCGGTCATTCGCGTTATATGCCTCATCGCGTCGCATCCCCCGTTTAGCTTTTATAAACTACTCTTTGTATTAATACAGTAACACTCTGTTGCAAACGGCTGCGCAGGGCACACGGCTATTACTTCCGATTATTCGTGCATGTCATATTACGGACGGCAGACGTTTACGGATTTCTGTCCGAACGACACCCGTGACTGCCAGGCCGCCCGCTCACGGCGCGGTGAACGTGCCGCCCACCGTGGCAGTACCGCAGGCGGCTGCCTGCCCAGCCCAGCGGAGAGCAAGACAGCCGTGCCGGCCCCTCCGGCCAGCAGCACGCGCCCCGAGCAGGCGGGCAGGATGCCTCCTGGACATGCGCCTCAGATGCTTCATTGCAGCGCTGTTCCGCCGTCACCCGGCCAGGTTCCGCCTGCGCGTCCGGAGCAGCAGCACTGCCATACCAGCCAGAACAAGCACACCGACGATGAGCAGCGCGATCGCCCATGGCGGGATTCCGCCTGCCGGAACAACCGAGTAGGCGCCCGGCCCGGTGTGGATAATGCGGCCGCGCGGAGGAGCGGGCACGGTGACCGAGCCAGCCCAGCTGGCGGTCAGGCCGTCGTGGTAACCGAGCCGCACCATGCAGGGCATGGTCGCTCCCTCCGGGAGCCCTGGAGCGTCAACGGCAATCACCGCCTGGTCATGGGGAAGGACAGTAGGCGCGACGACCGTGAAAGAGTGACTCTTGCCAGCGACAGTGCAGGCTGCCTTGCCCGCGCCATGAGCGAACGTCTGCCCGGTGTTGTCCAGCCGGATATTCAGGCGGGCGATTGATCCGACGGCTTCCCCTGAGACGCCAGGAATCTTCAGACGCGTCCTGAGTCCCGAACCCACGGTGACCGCCACGCCCACGGTCATCTGCTCGATGATGACCGCACTTGCCTTTGCCTTTCCGTTCGAGCCGACCTGCACTGGTTGCGGCCTCGCGGCGGGTGTCGCGGTGACGCCGGCCAGGTACTGGCCGTGCGCTGTCCTTGCGGGCACGTGCAACCTGAACTGCAGCTTCTCGCCAGTGCCGGCAGCCAGCGTGACCACCTTAGGCAGGCCGGTTACCCAGCAGCCCGGGCCAGCGCAGCGCTGGAATGACCGGCTGAAGGCGCTACCCCCGTTGGCTGCCGTGACGCCAGTGGACCGGCTGATCTTTAGATTCTCGGTAGCCTCTCCCAGATTACTGAGGAGCGCGGTGCCCAGGGCCGAATGGCCGGCGCCCACCGTCATCATGAAGTACGGGGCCGCGAGCCCGTCGCTGGCCGGCACCGGGGTAAGGCCGAAGGTCCCGTTGCCGCCAGTGCCCGCCGCCGCCGCGGGCACGACCGGTGTCACCGCCGCCAGCGCGGCCAGCGCGGCCAGCGCGGCCAGCGCGGCCGCTGCCATGCCCCGCCCGAAGCGCCGGCCCGGCCCCGCGCCGTGGCCGTCACGGTAATGGCGGCCTGGCGGGCTGCTCTGCCCGTTCACGGGCCGGACACCACTTCGAGCGTCACTGTCGATGTATACGAGCCTGCGTACGCAGAAGCTGGCACTTGAACCCACCATCCAATCGGATGCGTTGCGGTGCTGCCGCCTATGGTCATCACGCCTTCGCCGGTGGCAGCCGAGGTGTCGAAGATGGTGAAGACCGGCGGTGCGCTGGTAGCCGTGTTGATGATCACGGGATAAGTCGTCGTGTCCGTCGGCAGCGTGCATGATCCGACGCAGGTCGCGGTCGGAGCAGTGCTGGCCTGAGAACTGCTGGTACTGCCGGTGAAGTTAACGGCCCCGGTGCTGGGCAGCGATTTTGGCCCGGTGGTGAACGTCGTCGCCGAGAAGGTGACGTGCCAGCCGGCCCCCGATCCGGTGTTGTCAGTGGCCGTGAGCTGCTGGTCCCCCGAGACCGCGTCCACCGCGCTCTGATTACCGCCGCTGCCGGTGACAGCCCAAGTCAGCGAGCTCGGCGAGGTCAGCGACAGCACCCCCTCGGGTGTGACAGTCACCGCCGGGCTGCTCGGCACGGAGTTGCCGTCGGTGGTCAGGGTGACCACCGTGACCGAGTAGGTGGTCCCGTCCGTCAGCCCGGTGATCACGCAGGTGCGCGCGCTGGTGGTGCTACAGGTAAAGGTGCCGGACGCGGCAGTGGCCGTGGCCGTGTACCCGGTCAGCGTCCCGGTGCCGAAACTGGACGGTGCCGTCCAGGCAATCGTCGCCGTGGTATCCCCCGGCGCCGCGGTCACTCCCGTCGGCGCCCCCGGAACGACGCCCTGCACGAGCACAGGTACGGTGCTCTGGGTGGTCGAGTTGTTTCCCAGCTGGCCGTTGGCATCCAGGCCCCAGCAGTAGGCGGCTCCCGTGGTGTCTAGCGCGCACGCGAAGTCCTGCCCGACGCTGATCTGGCTCAGGGCCACCCCGGCCAGCACCCCGGACGTGGTGACCGCCACTGGCGCGGTGCTCTGGGTGGTCGAGTTGTTCCCCAGCTCGCCGTTGGTATTGATGCCCCAGCAGTAGGCGGCTCCGGTGGTGTCCAGCGCGCACGTGCTGTTCCCCCCGGCGCCGATCTGGCTGAGGCTCACCCCGGCCAGCACCCCGGAGGTGGTGACCGCCACCGCCGTGGTGCTCTGGGTGGTTGAGCTGTTCCCCAGCTCGCCGTTGGTATTGATGCCCCAGCAGTAGGCGGCTCCCCCGGCGGCGGCCGCGCACGTGTCGGCGTTGCCGCCGTCGATCTGGGTCAGGTTCACCCCGGACAGCACCCCGGACGCCGTCACCAGCCCCGGCGAGTCGGTGCTGGTAGTCGAGCCGTTCCCCAGCTGGCCGTTAGTGTTCAGTCCCCAGCAGACCCCGGCGCCCGTATTGTCCAGCGCGCAGCCGTGCGCAGCGCCGGCGGCGACCTGGAGCCCCGCCACCCCGCCGTTGGGCAGCGTCACCGGCACGCTGCTGCTGGTGGTCGCGCTGTTCCCCAGCTGGCCGCTGGTGCCAAGGCCCCAGCAGTACGCAGTGCCCGTGCTGGCCAGCCCGCAGGCGAAGCTGGTGCCGGCGCCGATCTGGGTCAGGGCCACCCCCGACAGCGCCCCGGACGTGGTGACCGCCACCGGCACGAGGCTCTGGGTGGTCGAGTTGTTCCCGAGCTGGCCGTTAGTGTTCAGCCCCCAGCAGTAGGCGGCGCCCGCGCTGCTCAGCGCGCACGTGAAGCCGGTGCCAGCGGCGACCTGGGTCAGGGTCACGCCCGACAGCGCCCCGGACGTGGTGACCGCCACCGGCACGAGGCTCTGGGTGGTCGAGTTGTTCCCCAGCTGGCCGTTAGCGTTCAGCCCCCAGCAGAAGGCCTTGCCGTTGCGGATCAGGCACGCGTCGCCGGACCCGGCGGAGATCATTTCTGCCTGAGACGTTACTGCGGTCGGCACGAGGAAGTTAACGGCCGTGGCGGGGTTCCCGATCTGGGCGCTGCCGTCTTCTCCCCAGCAGTACGCGGCACCCGTGCCGGTCAGCGCGCACGCGAAGGTAGTGCCCACGCTGATCTGGCTCAGGGTCACCCCCGACACCCCGGCAGTGGTCACCGCCACCGCCGTGCTCTGCGCGGCAGTGGTCGAGTTGTTCCCGAGCTGGCCGATGGCGCCGGCGCCCCAGGAGTAGGCACTGCCCGTGCTGGCCAGCGCAGAAACGGAGTTGGAGCCGGCGGTGATCTGGGTCAGGGTCACCCCTGACAGCACCCCGGACGTGGTCACCGCCACCGCCGTGCTCTGCGCCGCCGTCATCGCGCCGTTCCCCAGCTGGCCGCTGCCGCCCGCGCCCCAGCAGTAGGCGGCGCCCGCGCTGGACAGCCCGCACGCGGAGGCACCGCCGGCGGTGATCTGGGTCAGGGCCACCCCCGAAAGCGCCCCGGAGGTGGTCACCGCAACCGGCGTGCTCTGCGCGGCGGTGCTCGTGCTGTTCCC
>Ga0302235_10000759_pt1 | contig 24821 bp, 17 predicted proteins | sample II_Palsa_N3_3_FD_193577 | JGI IMG/M metagenome (GOLD analysis project Ga0302235, IMG submission 193577) | Peat permafrost microbial communities from Stordalen Mire near Abisko, Sweden - II_Palsa_N3_3 | ecosystem: Environmental > Terrestrial > Soil > Palsa > Peat permafrost | place: Sweden...
TAACGCCCGGCAGTCAGTGCGGCGAGCGGCAGGACACGATCGTGCGGATCGCCACCTCGAGGGCGTAGCCTGCGCTGGCTCCTTCGCCCTTGACCTGGGCGTCAGCAGCGGCCACGGCCCCGTGCGCGCGGGCCACGCCATCCGGCGCCCAGCCGCGGAGCTGCTGGCGGACCCGGTCGATCTTCCACGGCGGCATGCCGAGTTCCGCCGCCAGCGCCTCAGCGCTCTTCCCCCGGGAGGCGCTGCCGACCCGGCCGAGCCCGCGCACGCCCTGCGCCAGCGCGCTGACGATGAGCACGGGTGACACGCCAGTAGCCAGTGCCCAGCGCAGCTGCTCGAGCGCGTCGGCCAGCTTTCCCTCGACCGCCCGGTCGGCCACGGTGAATCCGCTCGCCTCCGCCCTGCCCCGGTAATACCTCGTCACCACGGCCTGGCTGATCACGCCTGTCGTGTCGTCCGCCAGCTGGGCGCAGGCCGCGGCCAGGTCGCGCAGATCCGTCCCGACGGCATCAAGCAGCGCCCGCATGCCTGCCTCGTCAGCTTTTCGCCCGGCCCGGCCGAATTCGGACCGCAGGAAGTCAATCCGCTCGCCGAAGCGCTTGATCGGCGGGCAGTTAATCCGCCGCGCCCCCAGCCCGGCCAGGCTGGCCAGCAGCGCCTTGCCCTTGGCTGCGCCGGCATGGGTCAGCACGAGCACCACGTCGGGCACGGGCGCAGCCGCATACCGACCCAGCTCCGCGGCGACCTCCTTGCTCGCATCCTGCGCGGCCCTGACGATGACCACGCATCCACCGCCGAACAGAGACGGCGCAGTCAGCTGAGCGAAGTCGCCAGGATTGAGATCCGCGGCACGCACGTCGTGGATGTCGGGAGCGCCCCAGCCCGGAACCTCGCGACCGCCCGAGGTCGCACCGCCGCCCGGGGCCGCACCGCCGCCCTCGGCCGCACCACCGCCCGGGGCCGCACTGTCGCCCGGCTGGCCAGCCCTGGCTGCAGCGACAATGGCGCTGACCGCACGTTCCGCGAGCAGTTCCTCCTCGCCCACGATCACCGTGACGGGCAGCAGGCTGGCCGGCCCGCCGGCAGCCGCCGCCCTGGCGGCCGTAGCGCTGGCGGCCGTTGGTCTGGCGGGGGACGCGGGCACTCCCGCAGCATGCCATGAAACCGGCCCGGCGGCGGAACCGGCCGCGTGACAACCGGCCCGTGACAACCGGCCTTCCGGCCGCGCGCTCGCTGCAGTCGGCGCCCCGGCCCTTAACGCGGAAATTTAGGCGGGTCTGGACCCGTCACAATTTCCGTGATCATGGAAACTTGGCGCCCAAGGGGCCGGGCCGACGGCGCGAGCGGGCCTTAGCCGGTCACCGGCTCGCCGCCGCGCCACACCCGAAGTGGCTTGAGCCCGTAGGACCAGGCGAAGGAACCCTCGTGATCGGCATCCCAGGCCACGATGTCGGCGTACCTGCCACGGACCATTGCGCCCCGGTCGGACGCACGCAGCGCGTGCGCGCCGCCGATAGTCGCCGCACGTAGCGCCTCGGTGACGCTGAGGCCGAAATAGGAGACAGCCAGCGCGATGACGAGAGGCATCGAGGTGATCCCGTTCCCGCCCGGCGTGTGGTCAGAGCCGAGTGCGACCGCGACCCCCTTGTCGAGCAACGCGCGGACCGGCGGCGTACGGCCGGTCTCGATCGCCGTGCTGGGGCACACGACCGCGGCAACCCCGGCACGGGCCAGCGCCGCCACGTCCTCGTCGTCAGCTCCGTGCAGCAAATCGGCTGAGGCGCAGCCCATCTCAGCGGCGAGCCTGGCGGCCCCGTTGCGGGTCTCACCGCAGGCATGCAGCCTGGGCAGCAGGCCGGAGGCCCGGCCCGCGCCGAGCACCCACCGCGCCTCCCGCTCGGTGAAGCGCCCGTCGTCGCAGTAGACATCGACGCTGTCCGCGCCGGCTGCCCGCGCGTCTGCGCACCAGTTGCCGACCGCATCGACGTAGTCATGGCGGCGGCCGAAGTACTCGGGCGGTACCGCGTGGGCGGCAAGGAAGGTTACGTGCACGCGCGGCATGTTCGGCTCGTCCTCGAGCGAGCGCAGCAGGCGCACGTCCGCGAGTTCCCCGTCGCGGGTCAGGTGATAGCCCGTCTTCGCCTCGATCGTCGTGGTCCCGGCCAGCAGCCAGGCACGGAGCCGCTCCCTGACGCCGTTGCAGAGAGTCCAGGGATCGGTCCCCCTGGTGACCGTGACCGTCGATGCCATGCCGCCGCCAGCCGCGGCGATCTCGGTCGAGGAAGAGCCGCCCGATCGCATGGCCAGCTCTGCCCAGCGGTTGCCCGCGTACACCGGATGCGTGTGGGCGTCGATCAGTCCGGGCGTGACCAGCCCGCCACCCAGGTTCTCGACATGGTCGACATCCACGATGTCCTCGATCACGCCGGGAATGCTGGCGGGCAGCTCCGCCGCGGGGCCTACCCAGGCGATCTTGTCATCCTGGGTCAGGATGGCGGCGTTGCTCCATATCTCGGACCCGGTCCACAGCCGGCCGATATTGGTCAGCAGGCGAACAGTCACCGCGCGGCTCTCCTGTGCGCGGCGGCGCCACGGACCAGCGTCCGGTTCGCCATGAGCGGTCACCTGCCATGACTCGTGCCTGATGGTTTTACACCGGCAAAGACCTAGTGAAGCGGATCGCGGCCTTGCGCCGCAAGTGGTTGCTCTGCGGATGCGGCAACCAACATATCGGTGCAGTCACGGTATTGCACCGGAGGGTCCATGTACAGGGCCTATCGGAAGTCCATTGATCCAGATAAGCCGGATCGCTGGTCATCGCATGGATGAGTCTCCGCGGACACTGTTACCTGCAATCGTTTGCCAGTCGCGCTGCCCCGGCACCGGCATGGTCGGCTAGGGCACAACTGTCCGAACGTCAGCGCGAACTGCGATTCGCGCAAATGCTAGGCGCACATGCCAGCTCCAAGAAACGGAAGCGAAGACGCGGGCAGAGCTCCTCATGAATGGGAGGCTCGCACGCGGTTGCCCGCGCCGGCCAGCCTCACCCGTCGCACTGGGCGCGGGCAGCCAGCGCAGGCCCAGCCACTCAGACCCAGCAGCGCAGCCCCAGCAGCGCAGGCCCAGGCAGCGCAGGCCCAGGCAGCGCAGGCCCAGGCAGCAGGCGCGGACAGCCAGGTACAGACCAGCGCAGGCGCGGACAGCCAGGTACAGACCAGCGCAGGCGCGGACAGCCAGCGCAGGCGCGGCGGCCGGGCGGCGGCCGCGCCTGGCTGGCTGGCTGCTGGCGGCAAATTAATTACCGGCTAATTGCGTATCCCGTGCTGGAACGCCACCGGCGGCGCGGACCACTGCTTTCGTGCGTTACCGTACCGATTCGTTACCGGGGCGATTCGTCAACGTGCCGATTCCTCGGCACCGTTTCGCTAGCGGGCGGATTCGGCGCGGACAGATTCGTCACCGGACAGATCCGCTGCCGGCCCGATTCACTGCAGTTCCGATTGGCTACCGGGCGGATTCGCTACCGGCGGATTCGTCACTGGCCGATTCGTCACTGGCCGATTCGCCACTGGCCGAATCCGGCGAGCCTGCGGCCCGGTCAAGCTCGGCGGCGAGCCCGGGCGGGACGCGCGCCGTCAGCTCTGTCCCGTTCTGGCCGTGACTCACCGTGAGGACCTCGCCCTCCTGGTGCGCCCGCGAGATCAGGTCACCGCGGCCGTACGGCACCAGGACCGTGATCTGGAGGTCCCGCCGCGGAAGCTGCCGCTCCAGCTCGCTGAGCAGGGCGGGCAGCCCGTCGCCGGTCCGCGCCGACACCACGAGCGCACCTTCCTCGCGTAGCCGCAGCCCTTCCACGGTGATCGGATCGGCCACGTCGGCCTTGTTCACGACCACCAGCTCAGGAACCTGGCCGGCGCCGATCTCGCCGAGCACCTCGCGCACGGCGGCGATCTGCGCCTGCGGGTCGGCGTCGGAGCCGTCCACCACGTGCAGGATCAGGTCGGCCTCCGCTACCTCCTCCAGCGTGGAGCGGAAAGCCTCGACCAGCTGGTGCGGAAGATGCCGGACAAAACCCACCGTGTCGGTCAGGGTAAACGGCCGGCCCGCCGGGGTACGTGCCTTGCGCACTGCGGGGTCCAGCGTGGCAAAGAGCGAATCGTCCACCAGCACGCTGGCTCCGGTCAGCCGGTTGAGCAGGCTCGACTTCCCGGCATTGGTGTACCCGGCGATGGCGACGGAGGGGACCGCGCCGCGGCGGCGCTGACCGCGCTGGACTTCCCGGCCGACCGACATGTCATCGAGCTCGCGCTTCAGCTTGGTGATCCGCGCCCTGATCCGGCGCCTGTCGGTCTCGATCTTCGTCTCGCCAGGACCGCGGGTGCCGATGCCGCCGCCGCCGGCCACCCTGCCGCCGGCCTGCCGCGACAGCGACTCGCCCCAGCCGCGGAGCCGGGGCAGCAGGTACTGGAGCTGGGCGAGCTCGACCTGGGCCTTGCCCTCCTTGCTCCGGGCATGCTGGGCGAAGATATCCAGGATCAGCGCCGTGCGGTCGATGACCTTGACCTTCACGACGCCCTCGAGCTTGCGGAGCTGGCCAGGGGTGAGCTCGCCATCGCAGATCACGGTGTCGGCACCGGTCGAGGCGACGATTCCGGCCAGCTCGGCGGCCTTGCCCGAGCCGACATAGGTTGCCGTGTCCGGCCGGCCGCGCCGCTGGATCAGCCCGTCCAGCACCTCGGACCCGGCCGTCTCCGCTAGCAGTGATAGCTCACGCAGCGAGTTCTCCGCCGTGGTGAGCGTCCCCTCGGTCCAGACGCCCATCAGGACGACGCGCTCAAGCCGCAGCGCGCGGTACTCGACCTCGCTGACGTCCTCAAGCTCGGTGGACAGGCCGGCCACCCGGCGCAGCGCGTGCCGCTCCTGCAGGTCAAGCTGATCAGCCTCACGCCTGGCGCGCGGGCCATCGGGAAATTCATCGAATAGTGCAGTCATCCGCCATCCAAGGTCGGCATTCCCGCAGGGTGCCGCGATAATCGGTCGGGCAGCGCCCGCCGGACGGCGGGTGATGTGCTGATGGTGCCACGCTTCGCAGCGCCACTCACCTGGTTAACGCCGCAGCTCGCCAGGTTGTGCCCGCCTCCTTTGACCCCTATCGACGCCGGCCGTTAGCGTCTGGGGTTACCGGGCCAGCCCACGCTGGCTGACACCGACAGTCGCCGGAACGGCCGCTGCAGCACACTCAGCAGCGGAAGCGCCGGCGCGTGAGGAGCGGGAATGCCAGAAAACGACGGCGTCGAGATCACCGGTCCGGCGGGTGACCGCTACGACGAGATACTCACCCCCGGTGCCCTTGCGCTGATCGCCAGGCTGCAGCGGGAACTCGGCCGGCGGCGAGCCGGCCTGCTGGCCGATCGCGTGCGCCGCCAGGACGAGCTCTCGGCCGGCGTCATGCTCGATTTCCTCGACGGCACCCGCAGCATCAGGGAAGACCCGTCCTGGCGGGTCGCGCCGCCGGCCCCCGGGCTGGTGGACCGCCGGGTGGAGATCACCGGTCCCACCGACAGGAAGATGACGATCAACGCGCTCAACTCCGGTGCCAAGGTGTGGCTGGCCGACTTCGAGGACGCGAACACGCCGCTATGGGACAACATGGTCACCGGCCAGCTCAACCTGAAAGACGCGCTGGACCGGAAGATCGACTTCACCAGCGAAGAGGGCAAGGCCTACCGGCTGAAGCCGGACGCTGAGCTGGCCACGATCGTCGTCCGGCCACGCGGCTGGCACCTGGACGAGAAGCACCTGCTGGTGGACGGCGAGCGGGTTTCCGGCAGCCTCTTCGACTTCGCCCTGTACTTCTTCCACTGCGCGCAGCGCCAGCTGGACAAGGCCAAGGGCCCGTACTTCTACCTGGCCAAGACCGAAAGCCACCGCGAGGCCAGGCTGTGGAACGACGCCTTCACCATCGCCCAGGACGAGCTCGGCATCCCGCGCGGCACTATCCGCGCCACCGTGCTGATCGAGACGATCCCGGCGGCGTTCGAGATGCAGGAGATCCTCTACGAGCTGCGCGAGCACAGCGCCGGGCTGAATGCCGGCCGGTGGGACTACCTCTTCAGCATCATCAAGAAATTCCGCACCCGGGGCCGCGACTTCGTGCTGCCCGAGCGCAATGCAGTCACCATGACGGCCCCGTTCATGCGTGCTTACACAGAATTGCTGGTCAGTACCTGCCATGGCCGCGGCGCGCACGCCATGGGCGGGATGGCCGCGTTCATCCCCAGCCGGCGTGATGCGCAGGTCAATGCGACCGCGCTGGCCAAGGTCCGCGACGACAAGGCGCGCGAGTCGCGGGACGGCTTCGACGGCTCCTGGGTCGCGCACCCGGACCTGGTGCCGATCTGCCAGGAGGTCTTCGACGGCGTGCTCGGCGACCGGCCGAATCAGCTCGCCGTGTTGCGCGACGACGTCAGCGTCACCGCTTCCGACCTGCTGTCCATCGACAAGACGCCGGGCGGCATCACCGAGGCCGGCCTGCGGAACAACATCAGCGTGGGGCTGCAGTACCTGGCCAACTGGCTGGCCGGCAACGGCGCCGTGGCGATCTTCAACCTGATGGAGGACGCGGCGACCGCGGAGATCTCGCGGTCCCAGGTCTGGCAGTGGCTGCACAATGACGTCAGCCTCGCCGAGGGCCCGCTGATCACCAGGGATCTGGTGGAACGCCTGATCGGCGAGGAACTGGCGGCCATTCGCGAGCAGCAGGGCGACGCCTTCGACGCGGCCAAGTACGACGAGGCGACCGCCCTGTTCACCGAGGTCGCGCTCGCCGACGACTACGCCGACTTCCTCACCATCCCTGCCTACGAGCGGATGCCCTGACGCCGCGACACAGCGGACGCCGCGACACAGCGGATGCCGCGACACAGCGGATGCCCGGACACAGCGGGCGCCGCGGATGCGCTGACGCGGCGAGACATCTGAAGCAATGGCCGCCGGCTGTGGCTAACCCGCGGCGCAGGGGGCACCCTGGAGGAAGGGGCACGGAGAGCGAGGCGCGACGATGATCGACACGCTGATTCAGCGGATGGCCGAGATCTGCGGGCCGGGCGGCGTCGTCACCGACCCGCTCGAGCTGCGCACGTATGAGTGCGACGGGCTCACCTCGCACCGGTGCAGCCCCGGGCTCGTCGTGCTGCCGCAGACCGCGGAGCAGGTCGCGGAGATCGTGACCGAGTGCGCGCGCGGCGGGATCCCGTTCGTGGCCCGCGGCTCGGGCACCGGCCTGTCCGGCGGCGCGCTGCCCAGCACCGACGGCGTGCTGATCGTCACCTCCAGGATGCGCAAGATCATCCTGATCGACCCGGCCAGCCGCCGGGCCATCGTCGAGCCGGGAGTCACCAACCTGTCCGTGAGCAAGGCCGCGGAGCCGTTCGGCTATTTCTACGCGCCCGACCCGTCCAGCCAGATCGTCTGCTCGGTAGGCGGCAACGTGGCGGAGAACTCGGGCGGGGCGCACTGCCTCAAGCACGGCTTCACCGTGCACCACGTGACCGGGCTGCAGATCGTGACTCCCAGCGGCGAGCTGACCTGGCTCGGCGACGGCACCGGCGCATCACCCGGCTACGACCTGGTCGGCGCGTTCACCGGCTCGGAGGGCACGCTCGGCATCGTCACCAAGATCATCGTAAAGCTGACGAAGATCCCGGAGGCGGTCACCACGCTGCTGGCCGCGTTCGAGACGACCGGACACGGCGGCGCCGCGGTGTCCGCGATCATCGGCTCCGGCATCCTGCCCGGCGCGATCGAGATGATGGACGCGCTGGCGATCGAGGCAGCCGAGGCGGCGGTCGCCTGCCGGTACCCCGAAGGCGCCGGCGCGGTGCTGATCGTCGAGCTGGACGGGCCGGAGGCCGATGTGGAGCGGGAAACCGCCGCCGTCCGCGCCCTGTGCGAGAAGGCAGGCGCCACCGAGATCCGCGCGGCGCAGGACGCGGCCGAGCGGACGGCGATCTGGAAGGGCCGCAGGTCAGCGTTCGCGGCGGTCGGCCGGATCAGCCCGGCCTACATCGTCCAGGACGGCGTCGTGCCGCGCACCGCGCTGACGGAGGTGCTGGACCGGATCGCCGAGCTGTCCGCCGAATCCGGCATCCGGGTGGCCAACGTGTTCCACGCCGGCGACGGCAACCTGCACCCGCTGGTGCTGTTCGATGATGCCATTCCGGAGGCGTGCGAGGCGGCCGAGAAGCTGTCCGGCGCGATCCTGGACCTGTGCATTTCCCACGGCGGGTCGATCACCGGCGAGCACGGCGTGGGCGCCGACAAGTCCCGGTACATGCCGAAGATGTTCGGTGCCGACGACCTGGCCACGATGCAGCTGCTGCGCAGTGCCTTCGACCCGGCCGGCCTGTGCAATCCTGGCAAGATCTTCCCGACCCCGCGGCTGTGCGGCGAGGTCCCCGGCATCCGGCGGGAACCGCATCCGCTGGTGGCCGCCGGGGAAATCGAGCAGTTCTAACATGACGAACGGATCCTTCGCCGCCGGTGCCCATGCCTGCTGAGCCGCTCCCGGGGCCGCTCACCGCGGCGTGCGGGCAGGTCAGGCCCGCCACGTCAGGTGACGCGGTCGCCGGGGTCATGCCGTCCTACGTCGCCTCGCCGGCCAGCGTCGCCGAGGCAAGTGCGGTCATGCGCGCCGCGGCCGGGCTCGGCCTCGCCGTGCTGCCCCGGGGCAGCGGGACCCGGCTGGCCTGGGGCGCGCCGCCGCGCCGCTGCGACCTGGTGGTGGACACGCTGCGGCTGGACCAGGTGCTCGAGCATGAGGCCGGCGATCTGGTCGCGCGGGTGCAGGCCGGCGTCCCGATCGACAAGCTGGCCGGGGTGCTCGGCGTGGCCGGCCAGCAGCTGGCCCTTGACCTGCCGGAGGCACCCGGCGGGGCTGGCCGGGGCACTGTCGGCGGGGTGCTGGCCACCGGCGTGGCCGGCCCGCGGCGGCTGCGTTACGGCACGCCACGGGATCTCGGCATCGGCGTCACCGTCGTGCTGGCGGACGGGACGGTGGCGCACTCGGGCGGCAAGGTCGTCAAGAACGTGGCCGGCTACGACCTCGGGAAGTTGTTCGCCGGCAGCTACGGGACACTCGGGCTGATCGTCGAGCTGGCGTTCCGGCTGCATCCGGTGCCTGCCGCTGCCGCTTTCGTCACTTGCGAGTGTGACGGCGCGGCCGCGGCGCAGGATGTGGTGGCCGCGGCGGCCGGCTCGCCGCTGGCCCCGTCCGCCGCCGAGATCGACCGGCCAGCCCGCGGCGCCCCGTTCCGGATCGCGGTCCTGGTCGAGGGCGATCCGGAGGGAGCAGCCGAGCGGGCGGCACTGCTGCGGGAGCTGCTGGGCGGCGCCGCGGTGTCTGCCCAGCCGCCGCCCTGGTGGGGCCGCAGCGGCGTGGCCGCGGCGGACGCGACGCTGATCAGGATCGCCTTCTGGGCCGGGGAACTGGCCGCCGTGCTGGACGCCATCGATGTGGCCGCCGGCGCTGCCGGACTCGATCCGCTGGTCGGCGGGTCAGCCGCGGCCGGCGTCATCTACGCGGCGGTTTCCCCCGGCGCCGCGCCCGATGCCGTTGCTGAGCTGGTCGCCGCGCTGCGGGCTGCCCGGCCGCTGGCGGCTGCCAGCGGTGACGGGCCGCCATCGCGCGGCAGCGCTGTCGTCCTGCACGCGCCGGCCGCGGTCCGCGACGCCGTCGACGTGTGGGGTCCGGTGCCGTCGGCTGGGCTGATGCGCGCGGTGAAGGACCAGTTCGACCCCGGGCACCGGATGGCGCCCGGCCGGTTCGCTGGAGGGATCTGATGGAGCAGTCCAGCCCGATCGACCCGTCCGGCGAGCTGCGCGGGCTGGCGAACGACTGCGTGCACTGCGGGTTCTGCCTGCCGGCCTGCCCGACGTACCAGCTGTGGGGCGAGGAGATGGACTCGCCCAGAGGCCGGATTCACCTGATCAGCCAGATCCTGGACGGCGCGGCGGGCACCAGCGCCGCTGCCGTGCACATCGACCGGTGCCTGGGCTGCATGGCCTGCGTGCCCGCGTGCCCGTCCGGCGTCCGCTATGACCGGCTGATCGAGGCGGCCCGGTCGTGGGCCGAGGAGCCGCCGCCCGGCGCCGCGCCGCCGCCGCTGCCGCCCCGGTCACGGCGCGAGCGGGCGGCCCGGGCCGCGATCTTCGCGACCTTCCCCTATCCGCGCCGTCTCCGGCCGCTGCTGACGCCGCTGCGCGCGGCACAGGGCGCGGGCCTGGACCGGCTGCTGGCCCGCACCGGGCTGGCCGGCCGGCTCTCCCCCGAGCTGGCCGCGGCCCTGCGGGTGGCGCCCGCCCCGGCCCGCCGGTCACCGGCCGGGCTCGCGCCCGGGCGCCGGCTGCCCGGCCGGATTCCGGCCCGCGGCACCCGCCGGGCGGTCGTCGGGATGCTGACCGGCTGCGTGCAGCAGGTGTTCTTCCCGGCGGTCAATGCGGCGACCGCGCGGGTGCTCGCCGCCGAGGGGTGCGATGTGGTCATCCCGCCGGGCCAGGGCTGCTGCGGCGCGCTATCGCTGCACGGCGGCCGGCGGACGGAGGCGATCAGGTTCGCCCGGCGGACTATCGCCGAATTCGAGCGCGCCGGGGTGGACGCCATCATTGTCAACGCCGCGGGCTGCGGATCGGCGATGAAGGACTACGGGGAACTGCTCGCCGGGGACGGCGGATGGGCGCCGCGGGCAGCCGCGCTGAGCGCGAAGGTCCGCGACTTCACCGAGTTCCTCGCCGAGATCGGCCCGGCGGCGGTCCGGCACCCGCTGCCGGTCAGCGCCGCCTATCACGACGCCTGCCATCTCGGCCATGCCCAGCAGATCACCGCGCAGCCGCGCGCGCTGCTGCGCGCGATCCCCGGGCTGAGCCTCGCCGAGGTCGCCGACGGCGGCACCTGCTGCGGGTCGGCCGGCATCTACAACCTGGTTCAGCCGGAGGCTGCCCGCGAGCTCGGCGAGCGCAAGGCAGCCGCGATCGAGGCAACCGGCGCGCAGCTGCTCGTCTCGGCGAACCCCGGCTGCTCGCTGCAGATCTCCGCAGCGCTGGCCGCCCGCGGGGTCCGGATGCCGATGGCCCACATCGCCGAGGTGCTTGATGCCTCGCTCCGCAGCGTCCCGGTGAGCAAACTACTCCCCGCCTGACCCGATACGCCTGGCCCGATGCGCCTGGCCCGCACGGGCCGCTCGCCCGCGAAGCGGGCACCGCAGGATGCCGGGAGGGGCATGAGCTGACGCCAGATCAAGGTCGTGGTGACGGCAGATAAACGCAGCTCAAGTCAGGAATGACGCATTGCGACGCTGATATGACGCCTCTATGGCAACGCTATGACGGCACTGATGGCTTGACAGATGCCATAAACGACGTCATGATGACGTCATGACGTTGTCAAGGTGCGCGGGATGCCCTGCCGGGACCACCGCGCCCATCCCGCCCGGCGATCAGCGAAGGACGAAGCAATGACTACCTGGGAATTCCCCGCTCCGGACCCGATCATCCTGGACGTCAAGCTGCAGGGCGGAAGCGTCACGGTGAGCGCCGAGCCGATAGCGACGGCCACTGTGTCGCTCACGCCGGCGCGTTCCGACAAGCGCGGTGAGGAGCTCATCGCCGCCACCACCGTCGAGTTCGACGCCGGGACGCTGACCATCAGCGTGCCTGACCGCGTCCGGCTGCTCGGCAGTACCCCGCTCAACCTGACCGTGCGCCTGCCGCACGGCTCCTCGTGCCAGCTGAAGGCGGCCTCCGCCGACATCCGCTGCACCGGCGAGCTCGGTTCCCTCGACGCCAGCACCGCCAGCGGAGACGTGACTGCCGAGCGGGTAGCAGGCCTGGCCCGCATCAGCACCGCATCAGGGGACGTGCGGCTGGACGACGCGGCCGCCGCGGCGGAGGTAAGCACCGCATCCGGTGACGCCGACGTCGTGCGGGCCGGCGGCGACGTGACGGTGACGTCCGCCAGCGGTGACGTGAGCGTCGGCCGGGCGGACGGCTCGGCTAAGGTCCGGAGCGCCAGCGGTGACGTCAGGATCGGCTGCATCACGGCCGGCCGCGGCGAGGTCAACACCGTCTCCGGCGATATCAGCATCGCCGTTCCGGCGGGCATCGGCGTCTACCTCGACCTGTCCGCGATCGCCGGGGACGTGCGCAGTGACCTGGAGCCGGCCGGCAGCGATGGTGACGCCGACCTGAGCCTGCACTGCCGCAGCGTCAGCGGGGACGTACGCGTCGTCCGCGCCGCCGGCTCAGCGGCCCGCTAGGCCCCGCCGCCAACCGCCAGTCCGTACCCGAAACTCCTGCCACCAGGCAGACACCAAGAAAGGCCAGGAAGATGCACACCTACCCGCTAGAACAAGCTGCCGCTCAGCACACAGCCGAACTCCGCGCGACCTCGGCTGCCGCGGTCAGGGCCAGCGGCGTCCGCCGCAGCGCCCGTCGTCCGATCCGGCGCCGTACCGGCTGGGTCCTGGTATCCGTCGGCCTCTGGCTCGCCAGCAGCGGCGCACGGCACGCCAGCGGCAGTGCATGAGCTGCCAGCCGCAGCCCGCGGCGCCGCCGCGCCAGCACGTGGCGCCTCAGCCGCGCCAGCACGTCGCACCTCAGCCGCGGCGCACGACACGTCCGTCGTCGTGCGCGACAGGTCAGCGGCTCTCGGCGTCGGCCAGCCAGGCGTCATCAAGCTCGCCGTCGGCGACGATCACGGCCGGGCCGGTCAGCAGGCTCGCGGTCCCGACCAGCGTGACCGCGAGCCTGCCGCCTGGCACATCCACGGTCCAGGTCCCGTTCGCTGTCTCCGGAACGGCGGCCAGGTCCGGGCCGGCGCCGGCAGACGCGACTGCCGCGGCTACCGCGACGGCCACTGCCCCGGTGCCGCAGGACCTGGTCGGCCCCGAGCCCCGCTCATATACCCGCATCTCCGCGTGCCGTTCGCCGGTAATCCGCGCCACCTCGACGTTCGCGCCCGCCGGGAACTCGGCAGGGTCGAGCAACGGCGCGGCGGACAGGTCAAAATCGCCAACCGGCCTGCCCGTCAGCACCGCGAGATGCGGGTTGCCCAGCGAGATCCGCAGGCCCGCGTACTCCCGCCCGCCGATGACCGCCCGCCCGGTCCCGAGAATCGCCGGAATGCCCATCTCCGCGGTGATCGAGCCGTCCGGCTCAGCCCGCACCCGCCGCGGACCCGACCTGGTCGCCACCGTGAACGCCAGGTCCCGCACCAGGCCGTGATCCAGCAGGTAGCGGGCGAACACCCTGATGCCGTTCCCGCACATCTCGGCGGCGCTGCCATCTGCGTTGCGGTAATCCATGAACCACTCGGCAGCCGGCTCGCCAGCGCCGTCCAGGCCGTCATCGGGCTGGACGCCATCACCGCCGGCCGCCGGCCAGCCGGCATCACCGCCGGCCGCCTGCGCCGCGGCAAGGACGACCCGCAGCACGCCATCGCCGCCGAGCCCGGCCCTGCGGTCGCACAGCCGGGTCACCAGCGCCGGCGTCAGGTCGAGATTCCCCTCGAAGTCAGGCAGCAGGACAAAATCGTTCTCCGTCCCATGCCCCTTGGCGAACCGCATCCCCCGATGGTAGTGACCTCCCGTGTCCACCAGCTGGTGGACAGCTGGTCCATCTTCCGCAGGGCGACGGCGCGCGCCGGGGGCGAGATGCTGGTGGCATGGGAACCGACACGGCGGTGCGGGTCAGCGGCCTGCGCAAGCGATACGGGGACACTACTGCGGTCGACGGCGTCGATCTGGAGATCAGCCGCGGTGAGGTGTTCGCGCTGCTCGGGCCGAACGGCGCGGGCAAGACGACCACGGTGGAGATCCTGGAAGGGTTCCGCCCCAGGGACGAGGGCATCGCGGAGGTGCTCGGCGAGGATCCGGGCCGCGCGGGCCGGTCGTGGCGGGCGCGGATCGGGATCGTGCTGCAGCTCGCGTCCACGGGACCCGAGCTGACGGTGCGCGAGATGATCGCGCACTTCGCGTCGTTCTACCCGCGGCCGCGCGATCCGGACGAGCTCATCGAGCTCGTGGGGCTGACGGAGAAGGCAGGCGCCCGGCTTCGTACGCTGTCGGGCGGTCAGGCCCGCCGGGTGGACGTGGCGCTCGGCATCGTCGGCAGGCCGGAGCTGCTCTTCCTCGACGAGCCAACGACCGGCTTCGACCCGCAGGCCCGGCGGCAGTTCTGGGACCTCGTCCGCCAGCTGGCCGCCGACGGCGCCACGATCGTGCTGACGACGCATTACCTGGAAGAGGCCGAAGCGCTGGCCGGGCGGCTCGCGGTGCTGGCAGGCGGCCAGGTGGTGGCGCTCGGCGAGCCCGCGGAGATCGGCGGCGCCGACCGTCCCGCGCGGGTCAGCTGGGACACCCCGGATGGCCGGCGGAGCGTGCAGACGGCCACGCCGACTGCCACGGTCGCCGAGCTCGCCCGCCAGGCTGACGGCGAAATCCCCGGCCTGACCGTGACGCGGCCGACGCTCGAGGACGCCTACCTGGAACTGATCGGAGACTCCCGATGCCCGCAAGCGCGCCCGCGCGCCAGCTGCCCGCGGCCGCCAGCAGCGCCCTGCTGCCATCCCTGCTGACGACGGGCCTGGCCAGGGGCCGGGTCGAGCTGAGGACGTTCTTCCGCGAGCGGGAGACCGTGGTCTTCATCTTCGCGCTGCCCGCCGTCCTGCTGGTGCTGCTCGGGTCGATCTTCGGCGGGCAGTCCGCCCTCACTCCCGGCGTCACCGTCGGCCAGCTTTTCGTGGCCGGCATGATCGCGGGCGGCATCATGTCCACCAGCTTCCAGTACCTCGGCATCGGCATCGCGGTCGAGCGGGACACCGGGATGCTCAAGCGGCTCTACGGCACCCCGATGCCGCACACGGCGTATTTCGTCGGCAAGATCGTGCAGGTCTTCGTCTGCATGATCGCCGAGATCACGCTGCTGATGATCATGGGCGTGGCGTTCTACCACCTGCAGCTCCCGTCCTCCGCCGGGCGCTGGTGGACCTTCGCCTGGGTCTGCGTGCTCGGCTGCGCGGCGTGCTCGCTGCTCGGCATCGCGGTGAGCAGCCTGCCGCGGTCCGCGCGCAGCGCATCGCCGATGATCACCCTGCCGTTCCTCGTGCTCGAGTTCATCTCGGGCGTCTTCATCCCGTTCACCAGCGTGCCGCCCTGGCTGCAGCGGGTGGCGGCGGTCTTCCCGCTGAAGTGGATGGCGCAGGGCCTGCGGTCGGCGTTCCTGCCGCCCGGCGCGGCAGTGCTCGAGCCGGCGCATTCCTGGGAACACGGCAAGATGGCACTGGTGCTGGCGGCCTGGGTTGCCGCAGGCTTGGTGCTGTGCGTGCGGACGTTCCGATGGCAGAGCCGGCACCGCTGAGCGCGGCAGCGGGCCAGCCGAACGCGTGGGAACTCGGCACGCTGCGCTGGGACGTCTTCTACGCCATCGTCTTCGTGGCGATCCTGCTGGTGATCGAGGCCGGCCGGCTGACGGCGCCATCCAGGGTCGCCGCCACGATCGCGCTCGCCGCGATGGTGCCCTGGTATGTCGCCGTCGGACGCCCGCAGATGCGGTCCACTCAGGCCAGCTGGAAAGGACCGGCGTACCTGGCCGGCCTGATCGCGCTCTTCGCCGTGGCGCAGAGCCAGGACACCAATGCCTGGTCGCTGGCGTTCGCGATCTGCCCGCAGTGCTTCTACGTGCTGCCGTTCCGCCGGGCAATGATCCCGGTGGTGATCCTGAACGTCCTCGGCGCGCTGTTCCTGGCGTACCGGAATCCGCACCTGGACGGGGTGGTGGCCGCGCTCGGCATTGCCGCCTTCGGCATCGGCTTCTCCTACGCCTACGGCGGCTTCGTCGACAAGATCATCGGCCAGAGTGCTGAACGAGCCCAGCTCATCAGCCAGCTGCAGGAGACCCGTGCCGAGCTCGCCGCTGCCAACCGCGAGTCGGGCACGCTGGCCGAGCGGCAGCGGCTGGCGGGAGAGATCCACGACACGCTGGCGCAGGGCTTCTCCAGCATCATCGTGCTGCTTCAGGCAGCCGAGGCTGGCCTGGCGGACGCGGGCCCGGCCTCCGCCCGCCGGCAGCTTGAGCTGGCCGCGCAGACGGCAAGGGAGAACCTGGCGGACGCGCGGAGGCTGATCGGCGCGCTCTCGCCTGCCGAGCTGGCCTCGGGGAACCTGCCCAGCGCGCTGCGCCGGGTCACCGAGCGGGCCGGATCGGAGATCGGAATCGGCGCGAGTTTCCGTGTCAGCGGGACGCTGCGGCCACTGAGCGCCGCGTTCGACGTGGTGCTGCTCCGCGTCGGCCAGGAGGCGCTCGCGAACGTGCGCAAGCACGCGGCCGCCAGGGCCGTGCAGGTGCTGCTGCGCTACGAGCCCGGTGCGGTGTCGCTGGAGGTGACTGACGACGGCCGGGGTTTCGACCCGGCGGAAGTCAATGGCGGGTACGGGCTGCGCGGCATGCGCGAGCGGCTCAGCCAGGCCGGCGGCCGCGTCGAGGTGCGCAGCGCGCCAGGCACGGGGACCCGCGTGCGGGCGGAGGTGCCGGCGTGACCCGCAGCATGCTGGCCGGCGCGGAGGTGCCGGCGTGATCCGGGTCCTGCTCGCCGACGACCACCCGGTGGTCCGCGAGGGCCTGCGCGGCATGCTCGCGGCGGAGCGGGATATTGAGGTGGTAGCCGAGGCCGCATCGGGTGCCGAGGCCGTCGCGATGGCGGCCAGGCACCGGCCCGACGTGGTTCTGATGGACCTGCGGATGCCCCGCGGTGACGGCGCCGGGGCGACCGCGGCGATCCTGGGCGCGACGCCGGGCACGGGAGTGGTCGTGCTCACCACTTATGAGACCGACGCGGACATTATCCGGGCGGTCGAGGCAGGCGCTCTCGGCTACCTGCTCAAGGACGCGCCCACCGCCGAACTCGCCAGCGCGATCCGGGCCGCAGCCCGCGGGGAGACCGTGCTGGCGCCGTCGGTTGCCCGGCGCCTTGTCACGCATGTCCGCAAGCCGCGGCGCGACCTGCTTTCCGGCCGGGAGACCGAGGTGCTCGCGCTGGTCGCCCGCGGCCGCACCAACGCGGAGATCGGCGGCGAGCTCTTCATCAGCGAGGCCACGGTGAAGACGCACCTGCTGCGGTCCTTCGCCAAGCTCGGCGTCAGCGACAGGACGGCAGCCGTCACTCACGCGATAGCGCTCGGGGTGATCTCGGCCGCACGAGAATGAACTGGAAGGTCCGGAACCGGGCTCGTCAGGGACGAGAGCTGTCAGTATCGCTCTACGAGATGGGCGCGGCCGGCCGCCGCCCAGTAGGCGGCCACGAGCTGATGCGTGCCGGTCACGATGACAGCGTAGCGAGCGCGGCCAGGGCGCGGTCTGCCACGCTGGGATCGTCAGCCGCCAGCCAGCTGATCCTGGGATCACGGCGAAACCACGCTTCCTGGCGCCGGGCGAACCGCCTGGTCGCCCGCACGGTCTCGGCGGCGGCTTGCTCCTCCGGCCACTCCCCCGCCAGGAATCGCAGCACCTGCGCGTAGCCGAGCGCGCGGCTCGCCGTCCTGCCCGCACGAAGGCCGCGGCCGGCCAGCTCCCGCACTTCCGGCACGAATCCGGCCTGCCACATCTGGCTGACCCGGCCGGCGATCCGCTGGTCCAGCTCGTCCCTGGGCAGTCGCAGGCCAATCTGCACGGCCGGGTAGAACGACTCGTAGCCGGGAAGCGTCGCGCTGAACGGCCGGCCGGACAGCTCAATCACCTCAAGCGCCCGGACGATCCGGCGGCCATTCCCCGGCAGGATCGCGGCGGCAGCCGCCGGGTCGGCCCGGGCGAGCCTGGCGTGCAACGCGGCAGCGCCGAGGTCGGCAAGCTCGGCCTCCAGGCCATCGCGCAGCAGCGGGTCGGTGCCCGGGAATTCGAGCTTGTCGATCGCGGCACGGATGTACAGCCCGGACCCGCCGACCAGGATCGGGATCCTGCCCCGCCCGCTGATCTCGCCGATCGCCGCCCGCGCGAGCTGCTGGTACTCCGAGACGCTCGCGGTCCTGCTCACCTCCCAGACGTCCAGGAGATGGTGCCGCACGCCCGCTCGCTCCGACGGGGCAAGCTTCGCCGTGCCGATGTCCATGCCCCGGTACAGTTGCATGGAGTCGGCGTTCACGATCTCGCCGCCCAGCGCCGCCGCCAGCCGCAGCGACAGGCCGGATTTCCCGGTCGCCGTCGGCCCCACGACCGTGATCACAGGCTGCGGCATGGCCTCAGTGTGCCAGCGGCGGGTCGCGGCATGCTCGCGCGGGCGGCGCCGGGCTGGGTCAGGCCTGAGGGTTCTCTACGGTCTTGTAGCCCCGGAAGTGGCCGTTGAGTACCCGTGCGGCCTTGTCCATCAGGTCGGCCTCGGAGAACGGCTTTTCCACCAGGGCCACGCCGGGGTCCAGCATGCCCTGAGAAGTAAGGACCCGCCGGGCGTAGCCGGAAATGAAGAGCACCTCGATATCGGGCTTGATCGCCAGGATCTCCTCGGCGACTTCCTTGCCGAGCATGTGCGGCATGACGACGTCAGTGACGAGCAGGTGGATATCGCCCTGGTAGCCGCGGACAATCTCGATGGCCTCCGGGCCGCTCGCGGCAGTGATCACGTGATAGCCGTTGCGGGCGAAGATCCGCTTGGCCACCTCGCGCAGCGCTGCCTCGTCCTCGACGACCAGGATGGTCTCCCCCTTGGGGGAACGCTGGTAGGGCGCGTGCTCGACGACCGCTACGGCTGCCTCCGCGGTAACCGGCAGCATGATGCTGAAGGTCGTACCGGCACCGGGCTCGGAGTAGATCTGGACGTGGCCCTCGGCCTGGGTGATGATCCCGTAGACGGTCGCCAGCCCGAGGCCGGTTCCGGCGCCTTCTGGCTTGGTGGTGAAGAAAGGCTCGAACGCGCGCTCGGCGACATCGGCGGGCATGCCGGTGCCGCTATCACTCACCCGCAGCCGCACGTTGCGGCCGGGCCGCGCCTTGGATCCCCCGGCGACGGAGTCGTCGTCCACGGTGATGTTGGCGGTGTCGATCGTCAGCGTGCCGCCGCCGGGCATGGCGTCGCGGGCGTTGACCGCGAGGTTCACCAGCACCTGCTCCAGCTGGCCCGGGTCGGCCAGCACCGGCCACAGGTCACCGCCGGGGAAGGTGGCAAGCTGGACGTGCTCGCCGATGGTCCGGCGGAGCATCTCCGCTACCCCGGAGACCACCTGATCCAGGTCGATGACCTGCGGGCGCACCACTTCGCGGCGGGCGAACGCGAGCAGCTGGTGGGTCAGCCGGGCCGCCCGCTCGGCGGCCAGCTTGATCTGCCCGACGTCGCCGCGGGCTGTTCCGCAGCGCTGGGCCCAGTCCGAGTCGGACGCAACGTCTAGTTCCTCGGAGACGAAGGTCGCATAGTTGAGGATGACGGCGAGCAGGTTGTTGAAGTCGTGCGCGATCCCGCCGGCCAGCTGGCCCAGGTTCTCCAGCCGCCGAGCCTGCTGCAGCTGTGCCTGCAGCAGCTCATTTTGCTCGATGGCCTCGCGGCGCTCGCCGTCGCGCCGTGCGTCGAATCGGTCCTGAATTTCCCAGGCGTCGCGGCGGACGCTCTCAATCTCCTCCTCGACCTGGTCCTGAGCGTCACGCGAATGGCGGCGATCGGTGTCGACCTTCGCGTCGTAACGCTCCTGCGCCTGGCGGGATGCGCGGCGCTCGCTGTTGACTTTCGCGTCGTAACGCTCCTGGGCCTCGCGGGTATCGCGGCGCTCGTTGTCGACCTTCGCGTCGAACCGTTCCTGGGCGTCGCGGGAATCGCGGCGCTCGCTGTCGACCTTGACGTCGAACCGCTCCTGAGCCTCGCGCGAGTTGCGGCGTTCGCTCTCCACTCCCGCCTCGACCTGGTCGTGAACTCCCTGCCGCCCGCCGACCTTCCACGACACCATCGTTGCACCGGTGATGGCGCCCGCCCCGCTGACGATCGGCGCCAAGGTCAGCGACACCTTGACCGTCGTCCCGTCCTTGCAGACCCGGTCCGCCTCGAACCGCTCTACCGCCCCGCCCGCGATGATCCGCTGCAAGATCTTTGCTTCATGGGCTCGCGCGTCCGGCGGGCAGATGACATCCGCGGCGCGGCCGACGATCTCCTCCTCCAGGTAGCCGTAAAGGAGCACCGCGGGCGGGTTCCAGCTACTGACGATGCCGGCCCGCGTAATGCCGATGATCGCGTCCCGCGACGACGGCTTCGCGTCCGCGGCCCGCGCTGCCTGCTTGGCGTCTGCGGCCAGCTCTGCCTGCTCGGCGGAGCTCAGCCTCGTCGGCTTGACCATATGAATCATCCCCACGTAGTGGGCGGAAGGCGCCAGCTGCGCCATCCCGCAGGCCAGGATCAGCTCGCCCATCTTGATCACTATAAGTGAATTATATATTACTATGCGTAACAAAGTGCAAAGGCGGATTGCGGCATGTTCGCCTGCACCCGGCCTGGGTCACCCCCGGCTGGCTCAGGCCGGGGTGCCTTCGATAGCCCGGAAGCCCTGGAGGTGGCCGTTGAGTACCTGGGCGACCTTGTCCATCAGGCCGGCCTCGGAGAACGGTTTCTCCAGCGCGGCCGCGTAGGGGTCGAGCATGCCCTGAGAGGTGAGGACCGGCTGGGCGTAGCCGGAGATGAAGAGCACCCCGATATCGGGCTTGATCGCCAGGATCTCCGCCGCGAGTTCCTTGCCGAGCATGTGCGGCATGACCACGTCAGTGACGAGCAGGTGGATCTCGCCCTGGTAACCGCGGACAATCTCGGTCGCTTCCGGGCCGCTCCCGGCAGTGATCACGTGATAGCCGTTGCGGGCGAAGATCCGCTTGGTCACCTCACGCAGCGGTGCCTCGTCCTCGACGACGAGGACGGTCTCTCCCCTGGGGGAGCGCTGGTGGGGCACGTGCTTGGCCGCCAGCACGGCTATCTCCGCGGTGACCGGCAGCGTGATGCTGAAGGTCGTGCCGGCACCGGGCTCGGAGTGGATCTGGATCCGGCCCCCGGCCTGGCTGACGATGCCGTAGACGGTGGCCAGGCCGAGCCCGGTTCCAGCGCCCTCCGCCTTGGTCGTGAAGAAAGGATCGAAGGCGTGCTCGATGACGTCGGCGGGCATTCCGGTGCCGCTGTCGCTGACCCGCAGCAGCACGTTCCGGCCGGGCAGCGCCGGGGACGCCCCGTCGATGGCTCCGTCCTCGACGGTGATGTTGGCGGTCTCGATGGTCAGCGTGCCGCCGCCGGGCATGGCGTCGCGGGCGTTGACCGCGAGGTTCACCAGCACCTGCTCCAGCTGGCCCGGATCGGCCAGCACCGGCGACAGGTCACCGGCGAGTGAGGTGACGAGTTCAACATGCTCGCCGATCGTGCGGCGCAGCATCTCGGCTATCGCCGAGATGACCTGGTCGAGGTCGAGAACCTGCGGCCGCACCGCCTCGCGGCGGGCGAAGGCCAGCAGCTGATGGGTGAGGCGCGCCGCCCGCTCGGCGGCCAGTTTGACCTGTCCGACATCGCCGCGGGCCGTTTCCCAGCGCTGCGCCCAGTCCGATTCGGACGCGCCGTCGAGTTCATCGGAGACGAAGGTCGCGTAGTTGACGATCACGGCCAGGATGTTGTTGAAGTCGTGGGCGATCCCGCCGGCCAGCTGGCCGAGGTTCTCCAGTCGCTGGGCCTGCTGCAATCGTGCCTGCAACTGCTCATTTTTCTCCAGCGCCGCACGGCGCTCGCCGTCGCGCCGCGCGTCGAACCGGTCCTGAATCTCCCAGGCGGCGCGGCGGACGCTCTCGATCTCCTGCTCTACCTGGTCCTGGGCGTCGCGGGCGGCACGGCGCTCGGCGTCGACCTTCGCGTCGAAGCGCTTCTGGGCCGCACGCGAGTCGCGGCGCTCGCTCTCAGCACCGGCCTCGACCTGATCGTGAACATCCTGCCACCCGGCCAGCGTCCGCGACGCCATGGTCACGCCGGTGATGGTGCCTGCCTTGCTGACGATCGGCGCCGCGGTCAGCGACACGGCGATCACCGTGCCGTCCTTGCAGACCCGGTTCGCCTCGTACCGCTCTGTCCGCCCGTCCGAGATGACCAGCTGCAGGATCTCGGCTTCACGGGCTCGCACCTCCGGCGGGCACAGCACGTCCGCAGCGCGGCCGACCATGTCCTCCTGCAGGTAGCCGTAGAGGAGCACCGCAGGCGGATTGCAGCTGCTCACGATGCCGGCCCGGGTAATGCCGATGACCGCGTCCGGCAGCAACGGCTCGGCGGCCAGGGCCAGCAGTGGCCGCACGGCGGTGCCCGGCCTAGCGAGCTTGATCATGTGAATCATCCCCAAGCGTTGGGCCAGAAGGCGTCTGCCGTGCCGCGACGTCGGTCACTGTGAGCGCAGAACGGAGACCTCCACGAGAACTGCTGATCTCGGTGCCTTGGGCACTGGCATAGCTTTCCCCCAAAGTTCGCAAGTGCCCAAGGCACTGGCGGAACTTTCCCCCGAAGCCCCGCAACGGCCCGCGCGCGCCGCCTGGCCATCCTGCAGACCAGAACCAGCTCGCCTTGCTTAATCACTATAAGTGAAATATATATCACGATGCGTAACAGGAGTGCAAGATCCTATATGGCCGCCGGCGGCCAGCAGGACGCGCTGCGGCCGTTCGCGGGTGCCCGGGGAAAACCGCCCGTCAGCTAGCCCACGAGGCGACCAGGTAGGTGACGTCGAGCGGCGCCGCCGCGAAGCGGACCTGGCCGCGCAGCCGGGCGCCGGCCCCTGCCCCGGCGAGTACCTGCCAGGCGGCCCGGCCGGCGACCATCAGCTCACCGTCGAGCGCGGCGTCAAGCCGGGCCAGGCCGCCGGCGTCCGCAGCGGCCAGGGCAGCCGTCAGCGCCGCGTCATATTCGTCCGCTGCCGGGTCGGCGGCGCCGTGCACCCCGATGGCCTTGCGCGCCGAGCCGTCGCCCAGGACCAGCAGCGCGACCCGGGGCGCCAGGCCCGCGAGATCGGCGCCCAGGCGCAGGCACTCCGCGGGCGGCAAGGACTGCCGCACTGCCTGCAGCCGCACGAGGCACGTTTCCCTGCCGGCCCCGGCAGCCTGCCAGCCTGCTACCAGGAAACGCCGTATCAGCCAGCTGCCCACGGTCAGGGACAGCGGCAGCATCGGCTGTCCCGTGCCGGTCGTGAAGGGGATGCCGAAACTCCGCAGGGTTCCCGCCGCAGACGCCTCGTAATCCGCCGTCTGGTCTGCCCCGCCGACCACCGCGATCAGGTCCGGGCGCGCCGCGGCGAGGCCGGCCACGGCAGCGCCGCAGGCGGCTCGCAGCGCCCGGATCTGCGCGTCGTCGCTCAGGTCGCCAAGGTCACTGTGACTGCCCGCCGACGGGCTGCGTCCCGGCGGGCCGCCGGCCGCCGGGAGCCCGGCGAGGCCCATCGCCTCGGGCACCAGCAACGGCGGATGCGGGCAGACGGCGGCCGCGACGAGCACGCTCAGGCCGGACGGCCGAGCGCCGGCATGCCCAGCAGCACGGGCACCGGGGCGCGGCCGGCCTGGCCGGCGCGGCGAGCCTGCCAGGCATCGCCGCCGCGGGTACGGCGAACCGCGACGGGAACGCCGTCGGCGATCAGGTAGTTCGGCGCGCCGCGGGTCACGACGGTCGTGACGATGTCGCCGGGCCGCGGCGCTGCGCCGGATGGCGCGAAGTGCACCAGCCTGTTGTCACGCGCCCGGCCGGACATGCGGTGGGTCGCCTCATCCTTGCGGCCTTCCCCGTCGGCGACGAGCACCTCTACCTCGCGGCCGGCGAGGAGCATGTTCTCCCGCAGCGAGGTCTCTGCCACCAGCGCCGCGAGCCGCTCGTACCGCTCCCGGACCACCTCGGCGGGGACCTGGCCGTCCATCGCGGCCGCGGGAGTGCCCGCGCGGACCGAGTACTGGAAGGTAAATGCGCCGGCGAACCGGGCCTGCCGGACGATATCGAGAGTGGCGGAAAAGTCTCGTTCTGTCTCGCCGGGGAATCCCACGATGATGTCGGTCGTGATCGCGGCGCCCGGCATGGCCGCGCGGACCCGGTCCAGGATGGCCAGGTACTTGTCCCTGCGGTAGGCGCGCCGCATGGCGCGCAGCACCGCGTCCGAGCCGGACTGCAGCGGCATGTGCAGCTGCGGCATCACGTTGGGGGTCTGGGCCATCGCGTCGATGACGTCATCGGTGAAGTCCCTCGGGTGCGGCGAGGTGAAGCGGACCCGCTCAAGCCCGTCGATCCCGCCGCAGGCTCGCAGCAGCTTCCCGAAGGCCTGCCGGTCGCCGAACGCCGCCCCGTAGGAGTTCACGTTCTGCCCGAGCAGCGTGACCTCCAGCACGCCCTCGGCGGTCAGCGCCCGGATCTCCGCCAGCACGTCGCCCGGCCTGCGGTCCTCCTCCTTGCCGCGCAGGCTCGGCACGATGCAGAACGTGCAGGTGTTGTTGCAGCCCACGGAGATCGCCACCCAGGCCGAGTAGGCGGACTCGCGGCGGGCAGGCAGCACGGAGGGGAACCGCTCCAGCGACTCGGCGATCTCGACCTGGGCCTGCTGCTGCACCCGTGCGCGCTCCAGGAGAGCCGGCAACGAGCCGATGTTGTGGGTGCCGAACACCACGTCAACCCACGGGGCGCGCGCCGTGATGACCGCCCGGTCCTTCTGGGCGAGGCAGCCGCCGACGGCGATCTGCATGCCCGGATGGGCGTTCTTGACCGGCAGCAGGTGGCCCAGGTTGCCGTACAGCCTGTTGTCCGCGTTCTCCCTGACCGC
>Ga0302235_10000764_pt1 | contig 24758 bp, 32 predicted proteins | sample II_Palsa_N3_3_FD_193577 | JGI IMG/M metagenome (GOLD analysis project Ga0302235, IMG submission 193577) | Peat permafrost microbial communities from Stordalen Mire near Abisko, Sweden - II_Palsa_N3_3 | ecosystem: Environmental > Terrestrial > Soil > Palsa > Peat permafrost | place: Sweden...
GCGCATCCACAATCCTCGCCCGCGCCCCATTCTTTCTTCCCCGTCAGACCCGCAAAATGGCCCCGAATCTTACGTTACTCGAGCCGGCAAATGCCACACAATCAAGCGCTACGATGATCGCCCTGATCCAGCGCGTCAGCGAGGCGCAGGTGCGTATCGCGGAGCGCAACATCGCCGCCATCGGCAAGGGCGTACTCGCCCTCATCGGCGTGCGTCGCGCCGACACCGAGCTTGAGGCCGAGCGCCTGGCCGCGCGTCTGCTCGCCTACCGCATCTTTCCCGATGACAGCGGGCGCATGAATCTTTCCGTACGCGAGGTGGCAGGCTCGCTGCTGCTGGTGCCGCAGTTCACCCTCGCCGCTGACACCACGAGCGGCAGCCGCGCAGGCTTCAGCACGGCCGCAGAACCGGAGCTGGCCGGCCGGCTTTTCAGTCATCTCACCGCTGTCCTGCAGCGCGCCTATGCTCCTGTTTCAGCAGGCGTATTTGGCGCCGACATGCAGGTGTCCCTGATCAACGACGGCCCCGTCACCTTCTGGATCGAGGCCCGCTGACCCCGAGCGCGTGACGTGTGTCGCGGGCCTAAGGAACTTGTACCGCCCGTGGCGGCCATTTGACCTATCATTTAACTCTTTTCTCCGCCTGGGCGGAGTTTGTGGAGTGAGTTATGGGAATCGGAATGCGCGAACTGGTGGTGATCCTCCTGGTCGTGCTCGTCGTGTTCGGCGCGAAGAAGCTCAGGACCGTGGGTTCTGACCTAGGACACGCCGTGCGCGGCTTCAAGAAGGCCATGAGCGAGGGCGAGGAAGAGCAGTCGAACCCGCCCAAGCAGATCCGTGCCGAGGCACCGGACGCGGAGTTCGCGGAAGCCAAGAAGGCCGAAACGAAGACCGAGCCGCGGAGCAGCTGATCTGTTCGAGGGCCGGTTTTCGGAAATCCTGATCGTCTTCGTCCTGGCGCTCATCGTGCTGGGACCGGAGAAGCTCCCCCGTGTCGTCTCGGAACTCGGCCGCTGGGTCGGCCGCGCGCGCGCCATGGCGCGCCAGTTCCGCGAGCAGCTGGAGGAGGAAGTGCAGCTGGAAGAGGCGCGCAAGGCAAAGCCCATGACGCCGCCGCCCGCAGCTGAGGCGGCCGCGGCGCCGGTAGCGAGCGCAGCCCCGCCGGCGCCTGCACCGCCCGAGCCACCCCCGCCGCCGCGGCCGCCGAGCTTCTCCCACGCGCACGCGACGGATGCCACCGGCGCGGACAGCACCCTGCGCACACCCGCGAGCGCCGATGAGCAGCGAACCTGAGAAGCTGGCCGAAGGCACCCTGATCTCGCACCTGCTCGAGCTGCGCGACCGGCTGCTCAAGGCGCTGATTGCGGTCGGCATCGCCTTCGTGCCGTGTCTCATGAACGCCAACGCCCTGTTCACGTTCGTCTCCGAGCCGCTGCTCGAGAAGCTGCCCAAGGGCAGCAACCTCATCGCCACCGGCGTCATGTCGCCCTTCACCACGCCCTTCAAGCTGTCCTTCTTCGCAGCGTTGATGGTGGCGATGCCCTACGTCATCTACCAGCTGTGGGCGTTCGTGGCTCCCGGGCTCTACCGCAAGGAGCGCCGCTTCGCGCTGCCGCTGCTCGCCTCCTCGATCCTCTTGTTCTACGTCGGCATCGCCTTCGCCTACTACTTCGTGTTCCCGGTGATGTTCCAGTTCTTCGCGCGCACGACGCCCAAGGGCGTCGCCATGATGACCGACATCAACAACTACCTGGATTTCGTGCTCACCATGTTCTTCTGCTTCGGGCTCGCCTTCGAGGTGCCGGTGGCGGTGGTGCTGCTGGTGGTGATGGGGCTGGTGCGCGTGGAGTCCCTCACCAAGAACCGCGGCTACGTGCTGCTCGGGATCTTCATCCTGGCAGCCCTCCTCACCCCGCCGGACGCGATTGCGCAGTGCTCGCTCGCGATCCCGATGTACCTGCTCTACGAGGGCGGCATTCTCATGGCGCGCCTCATCGGGCGGCGCAAGGACGCCGCCGAATCGCCCAAGGCGAGCGACGCCTGAGGCAGGCGGAAGCCTGTGTGCGTTGCGCGCGGGGCGCGAAGTGGGCGAGACTTCGCACGATTCGTGTGCCGCGACACTACAAGAGCGTAAAGCCCGCAGCATGAACCAGGCCGCCGTTGCCGCCGCCCCGCCTGCGGGCAGGACCGTGTTCGGTCAGCCGATCGGCCTGGCGACGCTGTTCCTCACCGAGATGTGGGAGCGCTTCACCTACTACGGCATGCGCTCGCTCCTCATCCTCTTCATGGCGGGCGCGATCGCCAAGGGGGGACTTGGCATCCAGGATACTGCGGCGAGCGCGATCTACGGGCTCTACCTCGGCAGCACCTATCTCCTCGGGCTCGGCGGCGGCTGGATAGCCGACCGGCTCCTCGGCGCGCAGCGCGCCGTCATCGCCGGCGGGGTCTTCATTACCGCCGGCAACCTGCTGCTCGCCTCGGGCAACACCCCGGTGTTCTTCACAGGACTGCTCGTCATCGCGATGGGCGTGGGGCTGCTCAAGCCCAACGTGAGCGGCCTCGTGGCCTCGCTCTACCCCGAAGGCGGGGCACGCCGCGATGCCGGCTTCTCGGTGTTCTACATGGGCATCAACCTCGGCGCCTTCTTGGGCTCGATCGCGGTGCCCATGTTCGCCGCCTGGTTCGGCTGGCGCTGGGGCTTTGCGCTGCCGGCCTTCGGCATGGCACTCGGGGTGCTGCAGTTCATGCTTACGCGCGAGCGGCTCGGGGAGGCAGGTCGGGAGCCCCACCCCGGCGCGCGCGGCTCCTGGCTGCCGGTGATCCTGATCCTCGCCGTGGTGGCCCTCATGGTGGCACTCGCTGCCCGGGGCGCGATCCACATCGATGCGATCGCCGCGTCCGCGTTCGCCACCTGGGCGTACGCGGGCCTCGCCGTGGCCTACTTTGGTTACCTGTTCTTCTTCGCGCGCCTCAACCAGGTGGAGCGCAACCGCGCGCTCGTGATGGCGGCCCTGTTCTGCGCCTCGGTGATGTTCTGGGCCGGCTACGAGCAGCAGGGCGCCTCTTTCAACCTGTTCGCCGAGCGCTACACCGACCGCCACATCCTCGGCTGGAACATGCCCGCGGGTATCCTGCAGGCCGTCAACCCGTTCTTCGTCATCACCTTCGCGGGTGCCTTCGCGTGGCTATGGACCTCCCTTGGCAAGCGCGGCCTGGACCTGCCGGCGCCGATGAAGTTCGGACTCGGGCTGATCTTCCTCGGCTTAGGCTTCCTCGTCATGTACTTCGCCTCACTGCACGTACTGGCGGGGCAGATGGTGCTGCCCACGTGGCTGATCGCCACCTACTTCCTGCACACGCTCGGGGAGCTGTGCCTGTCACCGGTCGGGCTCTCCTACATGTCGAAGCTCGCCCCGCCGCGCTTCGTCGGCCAGGTGATGGGGCTGTGGTTCCTGTCGCTCGCGCTTGGCAGCAACCTTGCCGGGCAGCTCTCGGGCCGCTACGACTCGAGTCACCTCGAGTCACTGCCGGGTCTTTTCAGTCAGGTATTCTGGTATGGCGTGAGCGGCGGCGCGGTGATGCTGCTGCTGACGCCCGTCATCCGGCGTCTCATGGCCGGGGTCAAGTAAACACAAGGGGACCGCATTCATGCACAGGCTGTTCCGCGCCCTTGGCGCAGCGCTCATCTCAGGCACGCTCAGCGCCTGCGCCCCGCAGGTTTCGGCACCACCGGCCGCGAGTACTGCCGCGCCGGAGAGCGCCGACGCCTTCATCGCGCGGGTGAACAAGGACCTGACCGCGCTCAGCACCGAGCTCAACGCCGCCGGCTGGACCCAGGCCACCTACATCACCGCCGACACGCAGCTGCTGGATGCCAAGGCCAACGAGCGCTACCTCGCCTACCTCAACCAGGCGCTCGAGGAGTCGCGCCGCTACGAGGGGCAGAAGCTCTCCCCCGAGACCGCGCGCGCCCTCATGAAGCTGCGCCTCAACGTGCCGGCGCCGGCACCGGCGGATGCGGCGCGGCGCGCGCGCATGACGCAGCTGGAGTCGCAGCTCGAGGCCACCTACGGCAAGGGCAAGTACTGCCCCAAAGGTCCGGAGTCCTGCAAGAACCTCGACCAGCTCGCTGAAATCCTCGCCAAGAGCCGCAACTACGATGAGCTCACGCAGGCCTGGAAGGGCTGGCACGACGTCGGCGCCAGCATGCGCGCGGACTACACCGAGTTCGTCGGTCTTGCGAACGAGGGGGCGCGCAACCTCGGCTTCAAGGATCTGGGGGTCATGTGGCGGGCCGGTTACGACATGCCGCCCGAGGCCTTCGATGCCATGTCAGAGCACCTGTACCAGCAGGTAAAGCCGCTCTATGACGGCCTGCACTGCTATGCGCGCGCCAAGCTCGCGCAGCGCTACGGCGAGGACAAGGTGCCCGCCGGCAAGCCGATCCCGGCACAGCTGTTCGGCAACATGTGGGCGCAGCAGTGGAACAAGATCTACGACGACCTGCTCAAGCCCTATCCGAAGGCGAGCGGGGTGTCCGCCGATGCGGCGCTCAAGGCGCAGGCGTGGGATGCGGTGCGCATGGCGCACTCCGCGGAGAGCTTCTACACCTCGATGGGCTTCCCGAAGTTGCCGGCGGCGTTCTGGGAGCGCTCGATGCTCACCCGCCCGCGCGACCGCGAGGTGGTGTGTCATGCGAGCGCCTGGGACATGCAGGCGGGGACGGACGTGCGCGTCAAGGCCTGCCTGACGCCGAGCGCGGAAGACCTCTACACGATCTACCACGAGCTCGGCCACGACTACTATTTCTTGAGCTACGCCAAGCAGCCGTACCTGTTCCGCGACGGTGCCAACGATGGCTTCCACGAGGCGATCGGCGACACCATCAATCTCTCGGTGACGCCGGCCTATCTTGCCAGCATCGGCCTCGTGCCGAAGGTGGTACCGAGCCACGAGGCGCTCATCAACGAGCAGATGAAGATGGCGCTCGACAAGATCGCCTTCCTGCCCTTCGGGCGTCTCATCGACCAGTGGCGCTGGAAGGTGTTCTCGGGCGAGATTACGCCTGCGAACTACAACTCGAGCTGGTGGGAGCTGCGCCGGCGCTATCAGGGCATCGTGCCGCCGGTGCCGCGCACCGAGGCCGACTTCGACCCGGCCGCCAAGTTCCACATCCCCGACAACACCCCCTACACGCGCTACTTCCTGTCCTTCATCCTGCAGTTCCAGTTCCACAAGGCGCTGTGCGCGGCCTCAGGATCCAAGCTGCCCCTCTACGAGTGCTCGAACTTCGACAGCAAGGCTGCGGGGGAGAAGTTCCAGGCGATGCTGGCGCAGGGCGCCTCGCAGCCCTGGCAGGACACACTCGAGAAACTCACCGGCTCGCGCGAGATCGACGCTGCGGCCATTACCGAGTACTTCCAGCCGCTGATGCAGTATCTGGCGCAGGCCAACAAGGGCCAGCAGTGCGGCTGGTAAGCGCAGCCTAGGGCTGCTGCGTCGGCTGCGGCACCGTCTGCGGCGCGGCCGGCGGCGGCACGGTCTGGGCCGGCGCCGGCGGCACCGTAGTCTGCGGCACGGGGGCCGCGGGCGGCGCTGCTTGCATCATCGCGCCCGGCGCGGCCGAGGGGAGCGGCTGGGGCGTCTCGGCCGACGTGACGCTCGTGACGAAGTACTCAGTCTCCCCGAAGCAGGAGCTCGGGAGCCACTTGTGCTGCTCGTAGTGCATCGCCAGGCGCTGGCCGATGTCGGCATTGATCTTCGCCGCCACCTGAGGGTCGCGCACCGTGAAGGCGAACTTCTCCGCGAGCGTGCCCGGCATGGTCACCATGGCCATCTCGCCCTCCCAGGTCTTGCAGACGTAGCCACGGCGCGAGAACTTCTGCACGTAGCCGGCGCGCTCGCCATCGGAGTAGACCCAGCTCAAGGAAATCCAGCTGATGAGAGCGAACACGATCGCGACCACCGCGATGAGGACACCGAGCGCTTTGAGCATGTGCGAAGAGCCTCTTGCTGATGTTGCGTCGAACCTGTGCGCCCCGCGGCGGGGCCGTTCTTCTTGGGCCAAGCATACCCCCAAGGCCGCCCGGCGGGCACGGGCGCGGGGCTGCGGCTAAGATGGCCCTCCATGGAACCGCAGCCGCTCGCCGGACGCACCATCGCAGTCCCCGAGACCCGGGAGCTCGAGGTGTTTGCGACGCTCCTCGAGCGCCGCGGCGCCACCGTGCTGCGCTGCCCCCTCATCGCCATCCGCGACGCCCCGGATCCGGCCCCGGTGCTGAGGTTCGCCCGCGCGCTCAGCGCCGGGGACTTCGATGACCTGGTGCTGACCACCGGCGAGGGCCTGCGCCGGATCGTCAGCTGCATCGAGCGCCACGACCCCGCCCTGCGCGAGGGCTTCCTCGCAGCCCTCGCCCGCGTGCGCAAGGTCACGCGCGGGCCGAAGCCTGCGCGCGCACTGCGCGAGCTGGCGCTGCGGGCCGACCTGGCGGCGCCCGAGCCCACTACCGCCGGCATCATCGCGGCGCTCGCGGCAGGCAAGCTCAGCGGCCGCCGCGTGGCGGTGCAGCTCTACGGCACGGAGCCCAACCTGCCGCTGGTTTCCTTTCTCGAGGCCGCGGGCGCTGCGGTGACGTGCGTTGCGCCCTATGTGTACGCGGACGCCGCCGACGATGCGGCGGTGCGCGCGCTGCTGGCGCGCCTGCGAGCGGGCGCCGTCGATGCCATCGCCTTCACCAGCACCCCCCAGGTGACGCGCCTGTTCGCGCTCGCCCCGCAGGCCGAGGTGACCGCCGCGCTCGCGCACACCCTGGTCGCGGCGGTGGGCCCGGTGGTGGCCGAGACCCTGAGGAAACACGGCGTCGCGGCGCTGCTGACGCCCGCGGAGTCCTTCTTCCTCAAGCCCCTCACCGCCGCCCTCGAGGAGGCGCTGCGCGCACCGGCGTGAGGCGCGCGGCGGCGCGTTGCGGTTTAAATCTTGTGGCGGCAGGGGTGGTGCGTGCCTGAGACTATGGGACTAACGGGCTTTGATGAGCCCCGCGGAGAATAACGACATGACGACGCAATCGCGGGCCGAGCTCACCGTACGCGGCCTCATCCTCGGGGTGCTGATCACGGTGCTGTTCACGGCAGCGAACGTGTACTTCGGACTGAAGGCGGGACTCACCTTCGGCACCTCGATACCGGCAGCGGTGATCTCGATGGCGCTGTTGCGCGCAGTGCGCGGCGCCACCATCCAGGAGAACAACATCGTGCAGACGGTGGCCTCGGCCGCCGGCACGCTCACCTCGATCATCTTCGTGCTCCCCGGCCTCGTCATGATCGGCTGGTGGACCGGCTTCCCGTACTGGACCTGCTTCGCCATCTGCGTGCTCGGCGGGGTGCTCGGCGTCATGTACTCGATCCCGCTGCGGCGGGCGCTGGTGACGCAGTCGGACCTGCCCTACCCCGAGGGCGTCGCCTGCGCCGAGGTGCTCAAGGTGGGCAGCGGCGAGCATGGCGCCGGCATCGAGGAGACCCGCGCCGGACTTGCGGCGCTGCTGTGGGGCTCGATCGTCTCGGGCAGCTTCGCGCTCGTGACCGCCACACGCCTGTTCGCGAGCGACGTCGTGCGCAGTTTCCGCCTCGGCGGCGGCGTCACGCTGTTCGACTTCTTCCTCTCGTTCGCGCTCTTTGGCGTCGGGCATCTCGTGGGCCTGTGGGTCGGCGTGGCGATGGGGGTGGGGGCACTCATCGGCTGGGTGTGGGGCGTGCCGCACTTCTCAGCGCTCGCGCCCGATCTCGGCGGCGTCACGGACGCGAACATGGCGGCCTTCGCGCTCAGCACCTGGAGCCACAAGGTGCGTTACGTCGGCGCCGGCGCCATCGGCGTCTCGGCGATCTGGACCTTGGGAAAACTGGTGCGGCCGGTGGCCGCGGGTCTGCGCACCGCGGTCATGGCCTCGCGGGCGCGCGCGGCCGGTAACGCCGCGCTGCTGCCGCGCACCGAGCAGGACATCCCGATCGGGGTCGTCGGCGTGATCTCGATCCTGTGCATCCTGCCGGCCGGCGTGCTGCTGGCGCAGTTTGCGCGCGCCAGCGGGCTCACCGCGCACCTGGGGTGGCTGGTGGTGAGTGGCGTCATCTACATCGCCATCATGAGCTTCCTGCTGTCCGCGGTGTGCGGCTACATGGCGGGCCTCATCGGCTCCTCCAACAGCCCGCTGTCGGGCTTAGGCATCCTTGCCGTCATCGGCTACGGCCTGCTGGCACTGCTCGGGCTGAAGGGCATCGACCTCGGGCACGACGGCGCGGCGCTCGTCGCCTATGCGCTCATCGTGACGGCGGTGGTGTTCGCCAACGCGGCGATCGCCAACAACAACCTGCAGGACCTGAAGACCGGCCAGCTGGTGGACGCCACGCCCTGGAAGCAGCAGGTGGCGCTGATAGTGGGTGTCGTGGCCGGCGCCGCGATCATCCCGCCGATCCTCGACATCCTCAACCAGGCGTACGGATTCGTCGGCTCGCCAGGACCTGCCCGCTCGCAGCCGCTCGCCGCGCCGCAGGCGGGACTGATCTCCGCGCTCGCCCAGGGCGTCATCCAGCACAACGTCGACTGGAGCCTGATCAGCACCGGCGCCGGCATCGGCATCGTGGTGATCATCGCCGACATCGTGATCCGGCGCCTCAGTCCCGGCGCGCACCTCTCGCCGCTCGCGGTCGGCTTGGGCATCTACCTGCCGACCCAGAGCACCCTGATGGTGGTGGTCGGCGCGGTGGCCGGCTACCTCTTCGACCGGCGTGCCGAGCGCAGCGCGCGCCCGGCGGCCACCAAGCAGCTCGGGGTGCTGCTCGCCTCGGGACTCTTGGTCGGGGAGGGACTGGTCGGCGTCGTGGTCGCCGCCTTCGTGGCCTTCTCCGGCAAGGACTTTCCGCTCGGGCTGGTCGGCGATGCGTTCGCCAACGGCCCCGCCGTATGGCTCGGCGGGGCGCTGTTCGCGCTCGTCATCTACCTGCTGTACCGGCGCACCGAGCGGGCGCTGGCACCGTAACGCGCGCCTCGGGAGCGCGCGCGTCTACTTGGCGTGGCGCTTGCCGATGAACCAGGAGCCGATCCAGCTCACGATCCACACGATGATCGCGGTCAGGAGCGCCGCCTTGAAGCCATCGAGGTGAAAGCCCGGCAGCATCCACGCCACCAGCGCCACCATCGCCGCATTCAGCACGAAGAGGAACAGACCCAAGGTCAGGATCGTCACCGGCAGGGTGAGGATGAAGGCGATGGGCTTTACGATCGCGTTCACGACCCCGAGCAGCACCGCGGCGATCAGGAGCGTCGTCGTGCTGTTGATGTGCACGCCCGGCACCCACAGGGTGGCAAGGTAGAGGCCGGCGGCCGTGATCACGGCCCGCAGCAGGAATCCGATCATGGAGGCGCTCCCGTTTTCATTTGTTTTTCGACGTACACCTTAAGGCGCGACATGGCGGCCTGCCAGCTGGTGCGCAGCCGCCAGTACTGAGTATCCCACTCCGGGCTCGCCGGCACACCTGATCCGAGCAGGCGCACGATGGTGCCCCCCGCCACCGGGTCCAGGATGAAGTCATCGATCATCACCGAGTCCGCGCGCGGCAGCCCCTGGGCCGACAGGTAGATGAGGCGCAGGCGGCGGCCGGGCTCGAACACATCGATGCGCGCCTCGAACTCGGTCACGCGGTCGACGCTGGCGCGGAAGCTGCCGCCCGCGCGGGCGCGGATGTCGGCGGCCGGGGAGCACCAGCGCGCCAGGTGCGGGTTTTCGGTGAGCGCACGCCACACCGCCTGTGCCTCCGCCAGGATGTCCACGCGATGCGCGTAGCCACGCTCCTTGTCGCCCATGCGCGCATTGTGCCATCCTGCCCGCCGCTTCAGGAGGGGACTCAATGACTTTGGTCAATCTGGTGCTCGGACTTGCGCTCATCGAGTTCACCGTGATCCTGATGGCGGTGGGGCGCGCCCGCGACACCTACAAGGTGCCCGCCCCCGCCACCACCGGTAACGACATGTTCGAGCGCTATTGCCGCGTACAGAACAACACCATCGAGCAGCTCATCATCTTCGTGCCCGCGCTCGTGGTGTTCGCGCACTACGTGAACCCGCTCATTGCCGCAGGCTTGGGCGCACTGTTCGTGATCGGGCGCTGGCTGTACTTCACCGGCTACGTCAAGGACCCGAAAAAGCGCTCCACCGGCTTCCTCCTGTCCTTCGTCCCCAACATGATCCTGCTCATCGGCGCTGTCGTCGGCGCCCTGGTCTCACTGGTGCGCTTCGGCTTCGCCTAAAGGGATGCCTGCGCCGCCCGCCGGCGCCTGAGCAGTGCGATGCCCATCGGCACGAGGGATACGGCCACGATCAGGATCGTGACCAGGCCGAAGTTGTTCTTCACGAACGGGATGTTGCCAAAGAGGTAGCCGCCCCAGATGAACACCGTCACCCACAGGATCCCGCCCAGGAAGTTGTAGGTGAGGAAGCGCGGCAGGGGCATGCGCCCGACGCCCGCCACGAACGGCGCACAGGTGCGCAGGATCGGCAGGAAGCGCGACACCAGGACCGCCAGGCCCCCGTAGCGCGCGAAGAAGGCTTCCGTCTGGCGCAGGTACTCGACTTTGAGGAGCCGGTAGCGTCCGGAGAAGGCCGGCGGCCCGATGAAGCGCCCGATGCCGTAGTTGGAGAGGTTGCCGAGCACCGCCGCGACCGCCAGCACCAGCGTCAGCAGCGGCGCCCTGAGCGTGCCGGTGGTGTCGACCGCGGCCAGCGCGCCGCAGGCGAACAAGAGCGAGTCCCCGGGCAGGAACGGCGTCACCACGAGCCCGGTCTCGCAGAAGATCACCGCGAACAGGATCGGGTAGAGCCACAGGTCAAAACGCGTGAGGAGCTCGACCAGGTGCCGGTCCAGGTGCAGGACGAGGTCGATGAGCCAGGCGAACATCGCCTGCGAGGATACGGGAAGCCCCGCTCAGGCGGGGCGGCGGGGCGTTTAGGGCGCGGGCACCCGGGCGGCGAATGCCGGCACCTCCCGCAGCGCCGCGGCGGCGCCGGACTTCAGCGTCGCAAGCCCCAGGCGCACGTCCGGATCGCGCGCGCTCAGGGGCGCCGTCTCGCCGGGCTCGAGGTCCGCGGGGGCGTCTCCTGTACCCTCTTCCACGATGTCGGGCTCAAGACCGCGGCCGTGGATGGAGGCGCCCGAGGGGGTGAAGTAGCGCGAGGTGGTGAGCTTCACCGCCCCGCCTAAGGCGAGCGGCATGACGGTCTGCACCGAGCCCTTGCCGTAGGTGCGCCGGCCGATGAGGAGCGCCCGGGCGTGGTCCTTCAGGGCGCCGGCGACGATCTCGGAAGCGGAGGCCGAGCCGGCATTGACGAGGACGACGAGCGGCGCGCCGTCGATCAGGTCCCCCGGGGTGGCATCCATTTCGAAGCGCGCATCCGGGGTACGGCCGTCGGCCGTGACGATGACGCCCGAGTCCAGGAAGTCATCCGCGACCGCGACGCCTGACTCGAGCACGCCGCCGGGATTGTTGCGCAAATCGAGTACTAAACCCTTCAATCCGGCCGGATTGTCTCTTTTGAGCAGCAATATGGCGTGCGACAGGTCCTGCGGCGTCGTCTCACTGAAGGTGGAAATGCGCACGTAGCCGTAGCCTGCCTCGAGCGTCTGCGCGCTGACGCTGTGCACCTCGACCTCGGCGCGGCGCAGCGTGAACTCCAAGAGGCCGGCCGCGCCGGCACGGCGCACCGACAGGCGCACCAGACTCCCGGAAGTGCCGCGCAGGTGCGCGATCGCCCCGGCAAGGTCGGCGCCGATCTCGCGCCCGTCGATGGCGACGAGCTCATCGCCGGCGAGCACGCCGGCGCTGCGCGCCGGGGTGCCGTCGATGGTCTTCAGTACCCGCACCGCGCCGTTGGCGGCGGCCACCTCGATGCCGACCCCGGGATAGGAACCCATGGTCGAGAGGCGCACCTCGTTGAACTCCTCACTGTCGAGGTAAGCCGAGTGCGGGTCGAGCGCCGCCACCATGCCGCGCGTGGCGCGCTCCATGAGCGTGCGGTCATCGACCTCGTCCACGTACTCGCGCTTGATGCGCTCGTAGACGTCGGCAAACGCGCTGCCCTGCGCCCAGGGCACCGGCGCAGCGTAGGCGAGCTCGCGCGGGCGGTCGGCGAGCACCCCGCTCGCGAGCGCCCCGCAGAAGCCGAGCGCCATGCCGGCGCTCAGGGCGAGCAGGGTGCGCGGCTGGGGCGTGCGGCTCACGATGTCTTCAGGCCTTGCCCGGGGGTGAGTACCAGCTCACATCATCGGCCGGCGCCTCGCGCTCGGCGGTGACCTCATCGGCGGCGAGGGCCTCGGCGAGGATGTCGACCGGACCTGTGTCCTCGATGTACACCGGCGGTTCGGGCGCCGGGTCGCTCGGCAGCGGCAGCTCGGTGAGCAGGTCCTCGAGCGGGATCGGGCGTCCGATGGCGAAGCCCTGGCCGTAATCGACGCCGAGCTCGGCGATGCGGATGCTGATGGCCTCGGTCTCGATGTACTCGGCCACGGTGGTGATCGACATGCTGCGCGCCAGCTGCGCGATCGCGCGCACCATGGACTCGGCCCGCGGGTCCTTGAGCACGTCGCGCACGAAGCTGCCGTCGATCTTGAGCATGGTGACGGGCAGCTGGCGCAGGCAGGAGAGCGAGGAGAGCCCGGTGCCGAAGTCATCGAGCGCGACCCCGCACCCGAGCGTGCGCAGGCGCCGCATCAGGCCCTCCGCGCGCGTGAGGTTGGCGACGGTGGCGTTCTCGGTGAGCTCGAAGCACAAAAGCTCAGGATCAAGACCGCTGCCGGCGACGCGCTCGATGAGCATGTCGCCGAAGGCCTCATCGTTGAGTGACTGGCCGGAGAAGTTGATGCAGAAGCCGAGCGCCTTGCCCTCGAGCACGCTCGCCCGCGGCTGCAGCGCCTCGATCACGTGGTTCACGACCCAGCGGTCGATGACGGGCATCATCTGGTAGCGCGTGGCGGCGGAGAGGAAACTGTCCGGACCCACCGTCTTGCCGTTCTCGTCCTTCATGCGCAGCAGCAGCTCGTAGTGCGGGCGGGCGCTCTCGGCGGCCATGAAGGGCAGGATGAGCTGCGCATCGAGGTGCAGCCGCCCCTGGGCGATCGCCTCGCGCAGCTTGTCCGCGATGCCAATGTCGGCGAAGCGGCGCACGATGCTGACGTCGGACTGCTCGTACACCTCGACGCGGTTCCTGCCGCGGTCCTTGGCCGCCTTGCAGGCGGTCTCGGCGGCCGCGAGCACGTGCGCGATCTCATCGGCGGCAGCATCGAGCAGCGCCACCCCGATGCTCACCGAGACCGGCGTGCGGCTCTCGGCGTGCAGCGCCGAGAGCCTTTCTGCGCCTTCGCGCAGCGACTCGGCGAAGCGCTCGGCATCGGCGGTGGATGCCGGCAGCAGTACCACGAAGCGATCCCCTGAGATGCGCGCACCGAAGGCCCCCGGGGGCAGGCGCTGGCGCAAGAGCTCACCCAGCTGACCCAACACCGCATCGCCGACGTGCATGCCGGAGCGCTCGTTGATGGCGTGCAGCTGGTCGACGTCGATGTAGAGCGCGCTCCAGGGCTGGCTCGGCTTGCGCTCGCTCATGGCGGCGCGCACGCGGCGCTCAAAGGCGGCGCGCGTGTAGAGGCCGCTCAGGGGGTCGTAGCTGGACTCGATGACGGCGATCGCCTTACGCGCGAGGATCTCGGCGATGTGCGCATCGCGCTCGCTGAAGGGCTCCGCGCTCGCCTCGCGCAGCAGCGCGAGCACGCCGATGGCGCGCCCGGCGCGCGAGCGCAGCGCGCAGGCCAGCACCCGGTAAGGCATGCCGTCGGGATTGCCCGCCGACTGCGTCTCGTTGACCACCACCGGCTCGCGCTGTGACTGGGAGAGCACGTGCAGCTTGCGGTGCGAGCGCATCAGGAACTGGGTGTCCGGGGCGCCCGGGCCGCCGGAGCGCACCAGCGTCACGTTCTTCTCCGGCACCAGGAGCGCGCCGGTCGCGGCGCGCAGGTGCTCGATGGTCTGCTGCAGCAGCTGCTGCAGCTCGCTCGCCCCGTCGCTGCGCGGGGCGCTGCCATCGGCGGCACCTTCCGAGAGCAGCAGGTGCAGGTCCTTGTCGAGACCGCCGACCGTCTGGTTCAGCTCGAGGATGGTGGCGTGCGCCACGAGCTCGCGCCGCAGGCACTCGAGCGCCGGCGCCAGCAGCGAGTAGGCGAAAGTGAAGTCCGGGAGCTTGCGCTCGCGCTCATCGGCCGGGCGGCACACGACCGCGAGGATCCCGAGCAGCTGCTGCGCGTCATCGCGCAGCGAGCACAGGTAGACGGGCAGGTTCCCGGCGAGCAGGCGCAGCTGGCCGGCGCCGCCGGGGTTGGCACCGGCCGACAGCAGGGCGTCGTCCACGATGTTCATCAGGTCCGGCCCGGTCATGGTGTCGGTGGACCACAAGAGCTCCCCCGAGGCACCGAACATGGCGATGCAGGTGGTGCGCGGCAGCAGCGAGCGCACCAGGCGTACGTACGGGTCGAACCTTGAGCCCGGCTGTCCGGGGACGTACTCGGTGGGAGCGGGCTGGTTCATGCCTTGCGTCGGGTGAGCTGCGCACGTGCGGGGATGGCCCCCATACCATTGCGCTTATGTCGATTCGGGTCCTTGCGCGAGTTGGCGAAACCTCTCACGCGGCACTCGGGGCGCCCCCAAAACATTGAACCCAATCACACCCGCACAGGACCTGTGCGGGCCCGAGCGGCGGGGGAACGCCGGTTCGGGTGCTGCGGCCTGTTTTTTAAGGGTCGGGGCTCTTGAACCAGGGGCGCGGGTCGACGGGCTTGCCGCCCTTGCGGATCTCGAAATAGACCTCCGGGCGGCTGCTGCCCCCGGAGTCCCCGGCCGCCGCCAGGGTGTCGCCTGCGGCCACGTCCTCGCCCACGGCCTTCAGGAGCTTGTCGTTGTGGCCGTAGAGGCTCAGGTACCCATCGCCGTGGTCGACGATGGCGAGCAGCCCTAAGCCCGGGAGCCAGTCGGCGTAGATGACCCGGCCTGCGCACACCGCCTTCACCGGCGTGCCGCGCTCGGTCGCCACCAGCACCCCGTCCCAGCGCACGCCGCCGGCGCGGGCGTCGCCGAAGCGCGCCACCAGCGATCCTGTGACCGGCCAGCTGAGCCTGCCGCGCAGGCGCGTGAAGGCGTCGTTCCCCTCCACCGGGAAGCGTGCCATGGCGGTGCGCAGCTCGCGCAGCAGCTTCTCCAGTCCCGCCTGTTCGCTCTTGAGGCGCTCGAGGTTCTGGGCCCGGGTGTGGGACTGGGCTTCCAGCGTCGCCAGCACCTGGGTGCGTCGCTCGCGCGCGGCTTCCAGCGTGCCGAGCTGCGCCTTCTGGCGGCTCTCGAGCTCGGCGAGCTTCAGGTCTTGCGCGGCCAGTTCCGTCTGCAGCTCGGCGATCCTCTGCACGTCGTCCTCGATGAGCTTGATCTGCCCGGCGCGCGCGCGGCCGAAGTAGCTGTAGTAGGCGAACATGCGCCCGGCGAGCGCGATGTCCTTCTGGTTGAGGAGCAGCTTGAGTGGCTCCTGGCGCCCGATCTGGTAGGCGGCGCGCATCTGGCCTGCCAGGGCTGCGCGGTTGTCGGCGAGCTGGCTCTCGCGGCTGTGCTGCTCGGTCGTCAGCTGCGCGCGCCGTGCCGCCCCCTCGCTGCGCTGCCGGCGCACCTCGAGCCAGGCATCGCGCGCCTCCCCGACGGAGAGCTCCGCGCTTCGGAGCTCCCGGGAGACGCGGTCATGCTCGACCTGGCTCTGCGACACCTCGCGCGTGATGCGCTCGATCTCGGCCCGCACCGCCTCGAGCTGCGCCTCGGTCTTTTTGGCGTCCGCATCGGGCTTGGGGGGCCCGACCGCCCCGCGGGCGGGGCTGCCCGCCAGGAAAAGGCACCCGAGGAGGAGGATTGCGGCGGTTGCCGCGCCGAAGCGGCGCGGGAGGCTATAATGCGCGCCCTTTTTCGCCCGCAAGCGCCTATCGCCCCCCATGGATCGACTCCTGGAATACATCGGCCATCACCCCTGGCTGGCCGCGGCGACCGCCGCCGTCGCCGCCCTGGTGCTGCTATACGAAATGCGCGCCCGCTCGGAAAGTAAGTCCACCGTCTCGCCCCAGGAGCTGATCCGCCTCATGAACCAGGGCGCGCTCGTCCTCGACCTGCGCCCGGCCGAACAGTATCAGGCCGGTCACCTCAGCGGCGCGCGGCAGATGAACAGCGACCAGATCCTCAAAGCCGCCGACACCCTGAAGAAATACAAGGAGAAGCCGGTGGTCGTGTACGACGACAGCGGTAGTCTCGGCGGACCTGCGGTGCGGCAGCTCGCCGCGCAGGGCTTCACGCAGGCGTTTGCGCTGCGCGGCGGACTCGCCGCCTGGCGCGCCGACAACCTGCCCGTCGCCCGCGCCTGAGACTGTTACGGCGCGCGCGGCATCCGATGGCGGCCCGGATCATCATGTACGGCACGGACTGGTGCGGCTACTGCGCGCGCGCCCGGCGGCTGCTCGATGTCAAGGGCGCGCCGTACGAGGAGATCGACGTCGACGTCGTGGCGGGGGCGCGCCAGGAGATGCAGGCGAAGAGCGGGCGCAGCACGATCCCGCAGATTTTCATCAATGACCAGCACATCGGCGGCGCGGACGACCTGTATGCGCTCGACGCCGAAGGCCGCCTCGACCCGCTTTTGAAATAACGGAGCTTAAAGACACCCATGGCAACCGAAACAGCAGGAGCCGACACCGCGCTCCCCGGCGAAGCCAGCCTCGCGCTGCAGAGCGTGTACCTGAAGGACTGCTCTTACGAGTCCCCCAACGGACCGCGCATGGAGGGCAGCTGGAACCCGCAGATCAACCTCGACCTGCAGACCGGCTCCACCGCCTTAGGCCCCGAGGTACGCGAAGTGGTGCTCACCGTCACGGTGTCGGCGAAGTACGGGGAAGCGACCCTGTTCCTCGTGGAAGTGAAGCAGGCGGGTCTGTTCGTGATCCGCAACTTCACCGACGAAGACACCAAGCGTGCGGTCAGCACCTACTGTCCCGGGGTGCTGTTCCCCTACGCGCGCGCGGCGATCTCGCACCTCGTCACCCAGGGCGGCTTCCCGCAGTTCCTGCTGCCGCCGGTGAACTTCGAGGCGCTGTACGCCGCCAACCAGCAGCCGCCGCCGACCACGAACTAGGGCACCGGACGGCGCTGCCATGGGCCCTGAGACAGCCGCGCCGGTCGCGGTCCTGGGCGCGGGCTCCTGGGGCACGGCGCTGGCGGTGCAGTTCGCGCGCGGCGGCCGCAGCGTGCGCCTGTGGGGGCGCGATAACGCGCAGCTGACAGCCCTTGCGGCCGCGCGCTGCAACGAGCGCTACCTCCCCGGGGTTGCCTTCCCGGAATCGCTCGAGATGCGCGCCGACCTTGCCGCCGCCCTCGCCGGCGCCCGCGACGTGCTGGTGGTGGTGCCGAGTCATGCGCTGCGCGCGCTCCTCACCCTGCTCGCCCCGCACCTCGGACCGGGACAGCAGATCGCCTGGGCCACCAAGGGGTTCGAAGCCGACAGTGGCAAGCTGCCGCACCAGGTAGCCCGCGACGTGCTCGGCGCCGAGCGCCCGGTGGCGGTGCTCTCGGGGCCCACGTTCGCGCGCGAGGTCGGCCTCGGCCTCCCCACCCTGATGACCATCGCCTCCCAGGATCTCGACTACGCGCACCAGCTGGCGCAGGACCTGACCTCCGCGAATTTCCGCGCCTACACCTCCGGCGACATCATCGGGGTCGAGATCGGCGGCGCGGTGAAGAATGCCCTCGCGGTCGGCGCCGGGCTCTGCGACGGCTTAGGGTTCGGCGCCAACACGCGCATCGCTCTCATCACCCGCGGACTGCGGGAAATGACGCGCCTCGGCGTGGCCCTCGGCGCCCGCGCCGAGACCTTCATGGGACTCGCAGGCCTTGGGGACCTGGTGCTCACCTGCACCGACGACCAGTCGCGCAACCGGCGCTTTGGACTGCTGCTCGCCACGGGACTTACGCCCGCGCAGGCGCTGCAGCGCATCGGCCAGGCGGTAGAGGGCTATGCTGCCGCGCGCGCCATCCGGGCTGTCGCAGCGCGCGCCGGCGTCGAGATGCCGCTGTGCGAAATGGGCTACCGGGTGCTCTTCGAGGGACTGCCGGCGCGGGAAGCGGTGCGCTCGCTCATGAGCCGCCCGATCCGGGCGGAAGCCGAGTAGCACCGGGGCGCCTGGGTGCGCGCCCCCAGGGCGGGCTTTCAGTCTTCCGTCGGCCCCTGCGGCAGTTCGTGCGTCGCAAGATAGGTGAGCTCGTTGTCCGGGACGCGGGCGGACTGCATGATCGAGCGGGCGCGGGGCAGGAGCTCTGTGGGCACGTCGACCGAGACGAATGTGGTAAGCCCCGGAATCGTCTCATCCGAGCTGATGCGGCCGGGCACGTCGTTGGCGGCGAGGAGCCCGAGGACGACTGCGGCGGCTACCCGATCAGGGTATGAGCCGACCGAACTCCATTCACTGTGCGGCATGGCGTCGCTGCACTGCGGCCGCAGAAATCATTGCGGCGGCCCGCACGTGGGGCTGGCATCGGCGTGCCGCAACATCGACCGCCACCCGATGCACAGCAACGCCGCGCCCAGGACTCCCGGTATCCACAGCCACAGCAATCTCGATGCGGCGGGTCGGTGCAGCGAGGTGACCGTGATGAGGCACAGGTTGAAGGCCAGCACGGCGATCAGCAGTGCCGGCGCAAAGAAGCGAAACCCGAACGGGGCGACCCAGCGCGGCAGTCGCCTCGTGTGGCTCGACGGCAGGGTGTCTCTCATCGTACCGGTGGCGTGAGCGCGCGCAGTGCCGTCCCTCTGGTTCTCAAGTGTCGCAAGCGCCCCCGCGCCGCTTCGGCGGCTCGCCGGGCACGGCCGATCGTGAGCAGCCCCAGCCGTAGCTCCTGGCACGGAACCAGTCGGGGGCGCTGTCGCCATGCAGAAAGTGTGCGCCCGGTGCGCGGCGCGCTCAAGCACCAGCCACGATTTAAGGTGCAACCGGCGCGCGCCGCACGCCGAGCACGCACAGGTGCGCAAACAGGAGCGCCGCCGCGAGCACCTCGGCCCAGATGGTGAAGTTCATCATCGCGGTATGGGCGGCCATCGGCGCACGGCCGTAGTGCAGGAGGCCATCGAAGCCGATGAGCGCGTAGATGCACAGCAGCACGAGTCCGCTTCCGCGATGCGCCCGGCGGTAGAGGATGAAGCCTGCGATGCCAAGCAGGGTAAGCGCGCACCAGCTGATGTAAACGTCCGCCGGCGACAGCCACGGCGGCAGGTTCGGGTAGTCGGGCAGATAGTGGGCGTTGTGTGCGAAGTGCAGCAGGCTCGTCGCCGCATAGAAGAGGAGGAGTCCCGGCAGCACGGCCGCGCTCACGCTCCTGTCGCCCTCGCGCGGCGGGCTCATGGGCTTACGCCCCCGGGGGCGGCGCGACGGCGACCAGCGCGACCGTATGCACGGTGCCGGAGCGGCGCACTTTCAGGTGCAGGGTCTCGCCGACCGCCTTGCCCATAGCCTCGCGCAGTTCGCTCATCTTGAGCCCGGGCAGCGGCAGGTCGTTGGCTTCCAGGATTACGTCCCCGGGGGCGAGCCCGGCGCGCGCCGCGGGGGAGTCCGGCGTCACGCTCTGAATCGTGACGGTGCGCACCACGCGGCTGGCGGCATCTCCCTCAGCGTCGATATTCACCCCGATTCCGAACCAGCCGCGCTCGGCCGCCGCCGCCGGCAGGGCATAAGTGAGCGCGATCGCCAGGGCCAGGAGCGCCGACCATGATCCGAAAGCCTGCCTCGCGTTCTTCATCTGCAACTCCCCTCAGGCGGCCGCGCCGCCCCACATCGTGTGACAGGAGCATAGCCGCACGCCCCGCCGCGGCGCACGCCTAGCCCAGCGGGAAACTCGCCGCCCCCCGGGCGCCACGCGCCGCAGCGGCGAGGCACTCGAGCATCGCGCGCACCGCGCCTGCAACCTCGCGGTCCGCCACCATGCCGGCCTCGGTCAGCCCCGAACCCAGGAGCGGCAGCGTGATGCAGCCCTCGCGCACCAGATGGGCGGACATGGTCACCAGCGTCTCGAGCAGCGCCGCCTGCGCGTGATGGGCGCGCGGGGACGCATTGATCACGGCCACGGGCTTGCCGACAAAGGGCTCGAAGCTCACCAGCCAGTCGAGCGCATTCTTCAGCGTGCCGCTGACGCCATGCGCGTACTCGGGGCTGGCAATGAGCAGGGCATCGGCGGCGGCGACGGCGTGCCGCAGCTGCACGACCGGGACCGGCGGCGTCGGCTCGAGGTCGGGGTTGAACAGCGGCAGGCCTCCCAGGCTTGGAAACAGCGTGACGGAAATCCCGGCCGGAGCGAGTCGTGCGCCCGCGCGCAGCAGCGCTGCATTGATGGAGGCCGCGCGCAGGCTCCCGCACAGGGCGAGTACGCTGGTGCGCCGCCCCTGCCGGTCCGGCTCAGTCATCGGCGGCGCGCAACGCCACGAACTGCCCGGTGAAGCGGCCGGCGCGCACGCCGCCGTGCTCGAGCGTGGCGAGGACGGTGAGGCGGGCGCGCCCGCGGCGCTCGAGCATCGCGGCGAAGGCCAGCCACGCATCCTGCGACTCGAAGGCCGAGCGGGCGCTGAAGTCGCCGGCGATCGGGCGCTCGTACTCCATGGTATTGCGCTGGATCACCAGGCGCGCCGCGAGATCCGCCGCTCGCAGGCGCACGTGGATCAGGGACCAGCTGGCGAGGATCGCCAGCGCCGAGGCACTGCCGCCAAAGACCGTCTCATGGTGGTTGATGTTCGGGGCCAGCGGCGCGCTCAGGGTCACCCCGTCCGCATCGACCGCCGCCACCTGCACGCGCATCGCGCGGCACAGCGGAATCTCATCGTGCAGGTACTGCTGCAGCTGCCTTGCGAGCACGGTTGTCCCTGACCCCCTTCAAGGCATCGCGGCGTAAGGCCGGCGGCGCCGCGCGCACGCGGGATGATTCATCGTTCCCCCGGGCCTGCCGACCCGCTGAGGATGTCGTACACGGGCTTGTTGTCCGCGTAGACCTGCCACTCGCCGATGAGGTCCGCCTCGAGGCGCACGCGCCAGGCCGCCGGGATGCGGAAACGCCTGCCGCTCCCGGCGTGGGTGCCGCGGGCCCAGCCGCTGAGGAGCACCAAATCCCCTGCGGTGGCTGCGTTTTCCACCTCGATGCAGTAATCCTGGAACAGCCCGAAGTAGAAGGTCCAGCCGGCGGCAAGCGCCCCAGGTCCGGTGAGGCGGTTGCCTAAACTGTCGATGAACACGTGCGTAGCGGTGCACAGGGCGAGGAGTCCCGGCACATCGTGCGCGTTGATCCGCGCCACGAAGCGCTCGACGCTGTCGACGGCGCAGCGCAGCCCCGCGGCGCCCGTGCCGCGCGGCTCGATCAGGTCCCAGAGATTGCCGTAGAGGTCCTTGAACACCGCGACGGTGCCGTAGGGCTCCTCACTCGACGGCCGCAGGAAGGTAACGCCCGAGGCGCGGTAAGCGTCGTAGTCGCGCCGGAAGTTGTCCGTGTGCAGGAAAAGAAACACCCGGCCGCCGGTCTGGTTGCCGATCCGCTGCTGCTGCTCGGGGCTCGCTGCGCGGGCGAGCAGGAGCTTCGATTCCCGCGCCCCGGGCGGCGCCACCACGACCCAGCGCTTCTTCTCCTGTGGCAGGGGCGTGTCCTCAATCAGCGAGAAACCGAGCACGCCGACATAGAAGGCGATGGCCTCATCGTAGTCGCGCACCAGGATCGCAAGCTGCGCCAGCGACTGTCGCGGCGCTGAGGGCTGAGGATTGGTGCTCATGCGCGGCGCGCTCATGGCAGGGCAGCCGAGCCCCGGCGGGCGAGCCAGCCGAAGGCCCACGCCATCAGGGGAAGCGAAACCAGGAGCTTGATCTGGTCGAAAACCGTGACCACCTTGAAGCGCGGCGGTGAGCCGGCAAAGGACACCCACAGCGCCGGCAGCGCGAACCCCAGAAACAGCACGAGCGTCATCGTGAAGGCCACCGCGGGGGCGAGCGTCCCGTAGAGGCGGTGGATGAGGTAGGCGACGGGCAGCGATACCGCAAGCAGGGCCGCCGTGTGGCAGGCGACCATCCAGGTCAGGGCAGCGCCGCCTGCGGTGGTGAACAGGTGTCCCCAGAACGGCGGCGGCGCGCGCGACAGCGCGTAACCGAACGCCGCCACCAGGCAGAAAGAATAAAGGTAGAGAACGATCAGCGCGGCGATCGCGAGCAGCACCCGCCGCAGCCACGGTGACTTCTCAGGCGCTGCCATCGGCACTCCGCGCGGCAGGCCGCAGCAACACCGCGCTGCGGCGGCTCAGGTGTTCCTGGAACGATGACCGGAATTGGCGCCCGTTCATGGTGTTGATGCCCTCACAGCTCGTGCGTGTATACGATAAATCCCTCGTGCCGTGCGACCTTGTCGTAGAGCGCCCGACCGGGCGCATTCGTGATCTGGGTCTGCCAGTAAACGCGGCTGCAGCCGGCGGCCTTTGCCGCCCCATAGACCGAAAGGATCAGCTGCCGCCCGATCCCCTGCCCCCGTAGGCGCGTGAGCGTGAACAGGTCCTGCAGGTAGCACACCTCTTTGAGGCGGCTGGTACTGCGGTGCAAAATGTAGTGCACCAGGCCCACGACTTCCCCCTGCGACTCGGCCACGAGGCAATGCACCGGCTCCGCCGGCTCGAAGAAGCGCTCCCAGGTGGCGGCCGTGATGTCTTCAGGCAGCGCGGTAGCCCCGGTGCGGCCATAGAAGGCGTTGTAGCCCTCCCACAGCACCCGCCAGGCAGCATAGTCAGGCCGCTTCAGGGCCCGGATGCGAAGACCTGAGGTCACGGGATTAACCGACCGCGACGGGCGCGCACGAATCCGGCGGCCGCACACCCGGCAGCGCAGGCGATAACACCGAGTACCGCGAAGGCGAGCAGCGCCGCGGCGAGGTCTGCCACGGCCAGCGGGCCGGATCGCAGCGGCAGCTGCAGCCGCACCACCGCGACCGTGAGGAGGCCGAGCACGCTTCCCGCGAGCAGGTAGCCGCGCCTGAGGAAGAGCCCGGTCGCAAATCCGGACACGAGATACATGAGCAGGGTCAATCCGAGCGCAACGGCGGGCGGCTGCGCTGCGAGGGACTGAACACGGATCCGCAGCGAAGACAGAACCACGAAAGTCAGGACTCCCACGCCCAGGGCCACGAGAGTGCGCGGAATCGCAACAGCCGCCGTGCTCACGTCTAGTGACATCTCCTCTTCACTCTCAGGCGCGCGTCCGCAGCGCACTCAGGCCGGGCCGGCCTCGAATTGCGGGGCGTCGCCGCCGATATGATCCCACGGCGCCCGCGAGCCGACGAACAGATGCATGGCGATCGCGACACCCGGGTCACCGTCGATGCAGCCGAGCGTCACGCCGTGGACCTCACCCTCGTGGGTGCCGCACAGCGTCGAGCCGCAGCGGGCGCAGAAACACCAGCCCCAGCCCGGGCTCGACTCATAGCGGGCGATGGCGGTTTCGCCGGCCACCCAGGCAAACGCGCCGCGCTCCACCTGTGCATAGGCAGAGCTCGCCCCGCTGAAGGCCTTGCGACAGCGCGAGCAGTGACAGCTGCGCGCAGCGCTCAGGGGCGCGCGTATCTCATAGCGCACCAGTCCGCAGAAGCACCCGCCCGTCAGGATCATCGGCAGCTCCCCCTGGCGCCCGCTGGCGCGACCTCATGGACCACGCCGGGGACGGCTCAGGCGCCGCCCTCGACGTACTCGACATTGGCAATCCAGCTGCGCTTCCAGCGCGCCAGGCGGGCGGTGCTGTCTTCGCCGCCAAAGTCCCGCGATGCGCGCCGGATCAGGTGCGGGTCGATGGCCTCGAAGGCGTTGACGTTGACGACGGCGTACAGCCTGCCCTCGATCCGGCTGGTCACGACGGGAACGATGCCACAGCGGGCACAGGTGTGGAATGAGGCGTTGCCGGTGCCGAACGAATACCGGGACACGAGCGCCGCGTCCTTCACCGCGACCCGCAGAGCGACGTCGGGATTGGAGGTCCACAGGCCCGCGTGCTTGGTGCAGAAGGTACAGCTGCAGGCACGCGCCTGGATCTCGGCAGGATCGGGCTCCCACCTAAGAGAGAAGGAGATGTTGCCGCAATGGCACCGGCCATCAATCAGCATGCGCGTCGTACCCGGGCTCGATCGTCAGCCTGCATAGCTTCCACGGTCGCGTCCCGCGCCGATCAGGCCTCAGCAACCGCGGCAATCGATACCCTGAGGCCGGGTATCTTCGCGGGCAACCTGGCCCCCTGGCGCGCCGGTGGATTGGAGGGAAACCACTTCAGCCACTCCTCATTCATGCCCTGGAAGTCCTCCTCCTGCGCCAGTATGACGGTGGCGCTCGCAACCTTGGCGAGCGAGCTGCCGGCGGCTTCCAGGATGGCCGCGATATTCGTCAGGCACTGCCGCGTCTGCTCCTGGATCGTCGAACCGACCAGGGCGCCAGTGTGTGGGTCGTGCGGGGCGGTGCCCGAGACGAAAATCAGACCGGCGGCCCTGACTGCCTGGCTGTAGGTCGCCGGCGGTCTGGCAGCCTTTGGCGTGAAGATGACCTGCCTGGACATAAGGGCTCCTTATTGTTTAGACCACAGCGATGGGCGCCGTCACGCATCGCCCCGG